>ERZ888423.3030-NODE-3030-length-11580-cov-7.819523_pt1 | contig 11580 bp, 13 predicted proteins | sample MGYA00520523_ERZ888423 | MGnify/ENA primary metagenome ERZ888423 (study PRJEB32303, sample SAMEA104408611) | aquatic metagenome | biome: Brackish water; feature: Pelagic; material: water | place: Baltic Sea | collected 2014-06-08T10:24:00 | depth 30,27 m ...
CAGCCCGGGTGCGGATCAGCCCGAAGACGCATCAGTATTGGCTCGTGCGGCCGCGCCTACCGATTGGCACCCGCAGGACCACCTCGGTGCCACCTGAGGCGAGGTCGTGAATGTCCAGCGACCCGTCGAGTTCAGCCGACACCAGCGTGCGAACGATCTGCAGACCGAGGCGGTCCGACTTCTCCAGGCTGAAGCCGTCCGGCAGTCCAAGCCCGTCATCATGAATGACAACATCTAGCCAGCGGGCGGAACGTTCGGCACGGATCGTCACGGAACCCTGGGCGGTGGCGTCGTTGAAAGCGTGCTCGATGGCGTTTTGTACAAGCTCAGTGATCACCATGATCAGAGCGGTGGCACGGTCGGCGTCCAGGACACCCAGCTCACCGACCCGGTTGATCCGGATCGGGGCATCGACGGTCGCGACGTCGTTCATGATCGGCAGTATCCGGTCGATGACCTCATCGAGGTTGACCTCCTCATCCACCGACATCGACAAGGCATCGTGAACCAGCGCGATGGACGACACCCGGCGCACTGATTCGATCAGCGCCTCGCGGCCCTCCGCGTTGTTGGTTCGGCGCGCCTGCAGACGCAGCAGTGCCGCAACTGTCTGCAAGTTGTTCTTGACGCGGTGGTGAATCTCACGGATCGTGGCGTCCTTGGACAGCAGGGCACGATCGCGGCGCTTGATCTCGGTGACATCGCGGATCAGCACTGCGGCCCCCACTGCGGCGCCGTGCACGACCAACGGCAGCGTGCGCAGCAAGACCGCGGCACCGCCGGCGTCGACCTCCATCCGCATGTCGGAACCACCGGCCAGCGAATCGCGGACATGTTTGGCCAGTTCCTGGGCCTCGAAGGGATCAGAGATCACCGGCCGGGTCACGCTGATCAGATTGCGGCCCTCCAACTCCGCGGTGAGCCCCATCCGGTGATAGGCAGAGATAGCGTTCGGACTGGCGAACGTGACCACTCCGGTGTCGTCCAATCGGATGAAGCCGTCGCCCACGCGTGGGCTTGATCGGGATATCGCGAGGTCACCGACGTTGGGGAATGTGCCCTCGGACAACATATGCAGCAGGTCAGCGGCACAGTCCACGTATGCGGTCTCCAACGGGCTTGCCTGGCGCGGCGCCAGCGACGTCTGACGGGTGAGCACGGCGACGAACTCGCTGCCGTGCTGCACCGGCACGGCCTCGACCTTGAGGCCAGGTGAGCCGAACTGACCCTCCACCGTGGCGCGTCCGATGACGCCGGACCGAAAGGCCGCTTCCACAATCGGGATGTCGTTGGTGCTGGCCACTGTTCCGACAGCGTCAGCCAGCAGCACAGTCGGCGCGGTATTGGGCCGTACCTGCGCCACGCACACAACGCTCCCGTCGTCGCGGCACACCCACATCAGGTAGTCGGCGAACGAGAGGTCCGCCAGGAGCTGCCATTCACCCACCACAGCGTGCAGATGATCCACCGCGCTGCCGGGCAGGATCGTGTGTTCTGCGAGTAGATCACCGAGAGTGGACATGGGCTAGTGCTTTCGGCGCTTGTGGGTCGGCCCGGGCCAACGGGCGCTAGCTGATGACCGCGATGAGAGCGCCCGCCTGAATGACGTCGCCGACGGATACGCTCACCTTGCTGACCGTGCCGGCGACCTCGGCGAGCACGGGAATCTCCATTTTCATCGACTCGAGCAGCACCAAGGTGTCACCTTCGGCGATCTGATCGCCTTCGCGGACCACGACCTCAAGCACACTGGCCACGATCTCCGCCCGAACGTCCTCGGCCATCTTCACCCCACTCCACTCACCGCTGGTGCTATCGGGTCTATCGAACCACACACCCGGCGGGGAGACCCTGTCACCGGGTCGTGAGACAATGGACCACATTAGTCCGCGTGATGCGGGCCGGACGATCACCAATCCAGACAGCTCGGATTCCAAACACGACGATTCCAAACACGACGGAGGAACATCATGGCCAAGCGTGGGCGCAAGAAGCGTGACCGCAAGCACACCAAGGCGAACCACGGCAAACGGCCGAACGCCGGTTCGAAGTCGGTGCGCTAGCCGCGCCGAATGATCGTGGTGCGGCTTATCTCGATCCGAAGCCGCTCACGTAGCCCCTCAGGGGCGTGCTCGCCGCTGCACTTGGTGGCGATCAAGGTCTTGATCTTCTCTTCGATGCCGTAGTGCCGTAGACATGTCGGGCATTCCTCAAGGTGCTGGCGCAGCTTGTCACGGGTCTCGCCGGTACATTCACCGTCCAGCAGTATCCACACCTCGGCGATGATTGCCGCGCACTCGGGATGATCCGGGTCGATCGGGCCCACCGGCGGAGTCCAGCGTTCATCCTGGCTCATGACGAGACCTCCTCCGGTGCGTCGAACTGCTCACCGCGCAGGAAGCCGCGATCACGGGCCACGTCGACCAACGATTCGCGTAGCGCTCGTCTGCCGCGATGCAGTCGCGACATCACCGTCCCAATCGGCGTGTCCATGATTTCGGCGATCTCCTTGTACGGGAAGCCTTCGACGTCGGCGTAGTACACGGCCATTCGAAATTCTTCGGGCAGTGCCTGCAGGGCTTCCTTGATCTCACTGTCGGGTATCAGTTCCAGTGCCTCGACCTCAGCGGACCGCAGCCCAGTCGAGGAATGCTCGGCGCTGGCCGCCAATTGCCAATCGGTGATCTCATCGGTCGGATACTCAGCCGGCCGCCGCTGCTTCTTGCGGTAGATGTTGATGTACGTGTTGGTCAGGATGCGATACAGCCACGCCTTGAGATTCGTCCCCTCGCGAAACGAGCGGAATCCCGCATAAGCCTTGACCATGGTTTCCTGCAGCAGATCCTCGGCATCGGCGGGATTGCGCGTCATCCGCATCGCACCGCCGTAGAGCTGATCGAGCAGTGGAATCGCGTCACGTTCGAACCGCGCTGTCAGCTCGGCATCGGTTTCCTCCGGCTTCGAGTCGGCCGGCGAATCCGGTTCAGATTCTGGCTGCGAATCGGGCGTCACGGAGCCCGGGCCTGCCTCCTGGGTCGCGTCGGAAGCCAACCCATCGGTGTCGGTCATCGGGGGGAACACCGTCCCTTCTGTAGCGGCGCCGCAAAAGAGGTCCGGCAAATCTGCCGGACGCAACGGGGCCTCCATGGCCAACGCTGGCACCATCAATCCCCTTCCGCCGATCCTAGAGGTAGCCACCGACTGCCTTCACCGGCCGCACCCCGCATTCACTGGCCGTGCTAACGGCTGCTGCAGCTATGCCCAATGACAGTGACCAATAACAGGCCACCCGGGACTGTTGTTCCCCGACGTCGCCCGCCGCTGCTCCCCGGCGGCGCTCGCCACTGTCGGGAATACTGACTTCGCCATGGATCTACTCAGCACTTTCGTCGTCGTCGGCTTCACACTCATGATCGCTGCGGCGGCATTGGTGTGGTCGCTGCGCCGCCGCGCGGCGTTCCGTTCCGCACTCGCGCAACGTGGGTGGCAGCTGTCCCGACACGGCCAGACCACCACCGTCGTCCCTACTTCCGGCGACTGGACGGTCACCCTGGCCCGTTCGTACGCCGTCCAGATGTCCCCGCCGGGCTCACGAGTAATCACCACCGTGTGGGGCGCTCCGACGCCCGCCGTGCAGGCGGCGGCGTTGATTGCCGGGCCCGCTCCCCGCCCAGAGTTGCGGGACCTGGCCGCCCAACTGCTCGGATCGGCGACGGCGGCGATGACCCAGTTGTTGGGCATCGACCGGGTAAGCGGCGGCCGGCCGCTGCGCGCGGTGTCCTCGGTCGACGAACGGCTGTTGGTGTTCGCCACCGAGGGATATGACAGCGCGGGATATCGCTGGGCGGGGGCCCTCACCAACGTCGCCGACGCGGTCAGCTCCTGGTGCGAGGTCTATCCCGCAGAGCGAGAGCAACCCGTGGTGTCGATCAACGACGCAGGTATCGGCGTCCGGGTGCGCATCGACGCGCTGCGAACGATCGAGCAACTCGAGGCGTTCGTCGATCTCGGGATCCGGTGCCAGGCTGCGATCGGGCGGTCCCGGGCATGACCCTGACCCTCGCGTGGGGTGCAATAGCGCTGATCGCGGGCGCGCTGGCGTACCGCTGGCGGCACCGGGTGCTGCGGCTGTGCGCTCTGGTCGTCTGCGTGGCGATGGCCCTGGTTGTGGCGGTGCTGCTCACCGGCGAGTACGCGCCGAATCTTTTCTTCAGCGCCACAAAGATTTTCATCGCTACCGTGGTGCTGTCGATCCTGGCGGTTCTGCTCGTTGGTCGCAGCCTGCCCCAGCTTGTCAGCAAGCATGACCGGCACTCAGTGGCGCTCGTGTTCGCGGTGATCGTTGTCATGTATCTGGTGGTCGGCGCCTTCCTGGCCGCGGCGGCCGACGATGAGCTCATGCTGGCGAACCTGCCTCAAGTGCGGACCCGCGACGAGTTCATCGACTTGCGCGATTCCCCAGTAAGTCCGGGCGGGATGCTATTGGAAGCCGGGATTAGTTCTGCCACAGCCGAATTAGAGCAGGAGGGGTTGGGGCCGCCCCAGCACCGCGGCGTGGTTGCGTCGTACTGGTGCCGCGCGATCGGCCCACTCCGGCTACCGGCGTCGGGGCACAACCTGCCCGCGCGGTACCTGCTCGACCTCCCGGGCGGCCCCCCGATTGTGGCGGGCCGCATCGAATCCGGCAATCAGGCGTGGGCGTGGCCGTCCGGTGACGACTCTGGCGAATGTGTGCTGCATCGGGGCGATCCCGTAGTCGTGTGGGGGGACCTGCAAGCTGGTATGGGCGCGGGCGGCCCTACCTCGTACACCGGGGTGGCCAACGTGCGAAAGATCGCGGTCGGCGACATCAGGTCCTTTATCGACGAGTACGTCCCAGTCGCCGAACGCACCGGCCGGGCCGTGCTCGCGTTGGCGGCCCTCAACGGATTACTTGCCGCAGTGATAGCCGGCATCGGCCTGATCTCTTACCGGCGTCTGGCCCGCACCGGAACCGATACACCGCCCAAGATCACCTGGCGATCCGGACCGCGGTGACGGCACCGGCGACCGCGCACATCGGTGCCGTGAGCACGCGAATATGCTGATGCCCATGTCACTTGCAGGGAAGACCATGTTCATCTCCGGTGCCAGCCGCGGAATCGGGCTGGCGATCGCCAAACGAGTCGCGGCCGACGGCGCCAACATCGCATTGGTCGCCAAGACCGCCGAGCCGCATCCCAAACTGCCCGGCACGGTCTACACCGCGGCCAGGGAGATCGAGGAGGTCGGCGGGCAGGCGCTGCCGATCGTCGGTGACGTCCGCGACGGCGATTCGGTGGCTGCAGCAGTAGCCGCGGCCGTCGAACAGTTCGGCGGCATAGACATCTGCGTCAACAACGCCTCGGCGATCAACCTGGGCTCCATCGAGGAGGTGCCGCTCAAGCGCTTCGATCTGATGAACGGCATCCAGGTCCGCGGCACCTACGCGGTGTCACAGGCCTGCATCCCGCACATGAAGGGCCGGGACAACCCCCACATCCTGACGCTGTCGCCGCCCATTCTGCTGGAGTCCAAATGGCTGCGACCGACCCCGTACATGATGGCGAAGTTCGGTATGACGTTATGCGCCTTAGGCATTGCCGAGGAGATGCGGGACGCGGGTATCGCCTCCAACACCCTGTGGCCGCGCACGATGGTGGCCACCGCCGCGGTGCAGAACCTGCTCGGCGGCGACGAGGCGATGGCCCGGTCACGCAAACCCGAGGTGTACTCCGACGCCGCGTACGCCGTGCTCACCAAACCCGCTAGCTACACCGGCAACACGCTGCTGTGCGAGGACGTGCTGCTCGAGGCCGGCGTCACCGACCTGTCGGAGTACGACTGCATTCCGGGATCGGACCTGGGCGTCGACTTCTGGGTCGAGGGCGCCAACCCGCCGGGATACACGCAGCCCTAAACCCGTGCCGGTCGGCCAAACCGGGTATGCACCCCCGGTGAGTACAGCGCCCGCAGACGCCGGCCCGCCGGGCTGATGCCCGCCGCCGACACCAGGTCATCGTCGAGATCGGCGATGTCGGCCGTGTGCAGCGGCCAGGTGGCGTGCGCGTTGGGCATCCACCAGGTCCGGCCCACCTTTCGGGTGTGCGCACCCCACCGCGCGGTCAGCCAGACCTCCAGCGGTGTCGGCTCCACGGGTGCGCCCACCGTCACCGTGACCCGGCTGTGCAGACCGGCGTGCGGCCAACGTCGGGCACTGACGTAGGAGATGCGATCGGCCGAGCGCGTAACGCGCATCTTCGCCCACGTGTACGGAATGCCCAGCCCGATCCGTGTCACCGGCACCACCGCCAGCCGAGAAGTCTCCAAGGAGCAGAACACCACCCCGTGCCGGCCGGTGTCGTCGACCGAATACAACCGGACGTTGGTCTCGGCGAATGATCCGAGGTACGGCAGCGGCAACGCAGTGCCCAGCCGGGTGTGCCGCATGACGAAGGGCACCAGCCCGACATAGGTCAACCCGTCGGCGAACACGTCCGGGCGGGTGCCGGCCGGGAAGAGCTGCGCCACGGCAGCCGGTTCGACCGGCCAGTGCACGAACGTGAGGTCGGCCCAGAACTGATCAAAGATCACTGGGCGCGGCAACGGCGGCGCGACCGGGCTGACGCCTGCAATCTCACCGGTCATCTGGCCATCTCATCTCATCATCGTGGCCCTCTGATCCGATGCTGACCGGTCACAGCAGCGTGGCCTGCCGGGGCTGCGGACCGGCGGGCTCGATCAGTTCCGGCCCGTTGTTGCGGATGTTGTTCACCAGACGCGACACTTCGCGGATCTCGATGCGGTCCAGATCACCGTGGCCACGTAGCAGGCCTTCGTCGACCGGGAGGTCGGGGTCCAGCCAGCGGTCCCAGTCGCGCTCGCTGATCGTCACCGGCATCCGGTCGTGGATGTCGGCGAGTGGACCCGCCGCATCGGCGGTGATGATGGTGCAGCTCAACAACGGTGAGTCAGCCGACGCCGCTCCAGCGTCGTCGCGGGGCCGCCACGTCGACCACAGGCCGGCCATGAACAGTGGCTCGCCATCGCCGGCGTACATGTAGAACGGCGTCTTGGGCGCCTTCTTGCCGGAGGCCGGTTCCCCATCCGGGCGCCATTCATACCAACCGTCCATCGGCACCAGGCAGCGCTTGCTCTTCGCCGAACCGCGGAACGCAGGCGAGCTGGCCACTCGTTCGGAACGAGCGTTGATCAGCAGCGGGCCCTTGGTGTCCGGCCGGCCGTCGGCAGTTGCCTTGACCCACGGCGGGATCAGCCCCCAACGCATCCGCCGCACCCTGCGCGTCGACTGGTCATCGGGTTCGGTGTGACGTTTGACGACGACGCTGACGGCCTGTGTAGGTGCCACGTTGTAGTTGGGACCCGAGTAGTTGGGACCCGAGTAGTTGGGGCCGGAGGACTCTTTCTGCTCGGAGGCCGCTGCGACCCCGGTGGCCTCGTCGATGGCCATGATCTTCTCGGCCAACAGCGCGGGATCGGTCGTGACCGCGAATCGACCACACATACGCCCCATGGTGACAGAGGCCCTCCCCGCGGTGGCAGAGGCCCTCCCCGTGGTGACAGAGGCCCTCCCCGTGGTGACAGAGACCCTCCCCGCGGTGGCAGAGACCCTCCCCGCGGTGGCAGAGACTGGAGACAGGCGAGAATGGGAACCCGTGAGCACCTGGCCGGCCCCGTCCACCGCAACCCCCGTGCATGCAACCGTCACCGTGCCCGGTTCGAAGTCGCAAACCAACCGGGCGCTGGTGCTGGCAGCGTTGGCCGTCCCGCAGGGGTCGTCGACGGTCAGCGGCGCATTGCGCAGCCGCGACACCGAACTGATGATCGGCGCACTGCAGGCGCTCGGCATCAGCGTCGAACCCCAGAGCGGGCGGCACACCGAGTTGACCATCAGCGGCACGCTGGCACCGCGGCCCGGTCTCCGCATCGATTGCGGTCTGGCAGGCACGGTGTTGCGGTTCGTGCCACCGTTGGCAGCGTTGAGCACTGAATCGGTGACCTTCGACGGCGACGAACAGGCCCGTTCCCGCCCGATCGCACCGCTGCTCGACGGGTTGCGCGGTCTGGGTGTCAGCGTCGAGGCAGATAGCCTGCCCTTCGCCGTCCACGGTGGCGGCGCGGTGCGAGGCGGCACGGTCGAAATTGACGCGTCGGGGTCCTCGCAGTTCGTCTCAGGCCTGCTGCTCTCGGGTGCCGCATTCACCGAGGGGTTGACGATCCTGCACAGCGGCGAGTCGGTGCCGTCGGCGCCGCACGTGGCCATGACGGTGTCGATGCTCCGCGATGCCGGCGTGGCTGTCGACGACTCCCAGCCGAACCGGTGGCAGGTCGCCCCGGGTCCGATTTCGACCCGGCACTGGATCATTGAGCCAGACTTGTCCAACGCGGTGCCATTCCTGGCCGCCGCCGTGGTCAGCGGCGGCACGGTCCGCGTCACCGGATGGCCGCCGGTGAGCACACAGCCGGCAGAGGCCATACTCTCGATCCTGAAAGACCTGGGTTCAGTTGCCCGCCAAAGGAGTTCGCACCTGGAGGTGCAGGGCGCTGCCGGCTACGTCGGCATCGATGTGGACCTCCACGATGTCGGAGAGCTCGCCCCGTCGGTGGCTGCGCTTGCCGCGCTTGCCGACCCGGGTTCGGTGTCGCAGCTTCGGGGCATCGCCCATCTGCGCGGCCATGAAACCGATCGACTGGCAGCGCTGCGCACCGAACTCAATCGCCTTGGCGGCCAATGCGACGAGACGCCGGACGGGTTGACTATCACTGCGCAACCGCTGCACGCCGGGGTGTGGCGGTCCTACGCCGATCACCGGATGGCGACCGCCGGCGCGATCGTGGGTTTGCGGGTTCCCGGCGTGGAGGTCGAGGACATCGGCACCACCGCCAAGACGCTGCCCGATTTTCCGCAGCTGTGGGCGGCCATGCTGGCCGATCCGACCGCGGATCTGTAGAAGGGCGCCACCGTTGAGCCCACGCGAATACGACGAGACCGATGTCCGGGTTCGCCCTGGCCGGGCCTCGCGGCCGCGGACCAAGACGCGTCCGGAGCACGCCGACGCACAGGAAGCCATGGTGGTCGCCGTCGACCGAGGCCGGTGGGGTTGCGTGCTCGGCGGTGACCCGGCCCACCGGGTGACCGCGATGCGCGCCCGGGAGTTGGGCCGCACGCCGATCGTGGTCGGCGACGATGTCGACGTCGTCGGCGACACCTCCGGCCGAACCGACACGCTGGCCCGCATCGTCCGTCGCGGGGAACGCCGAACAGTGCTGCGCCGCACCGCCGATGACACCGACCCGACTGAGCGCGTCTTCGTTGCCAACGCCGACCAACTCCTCATCGTCATCGCGCTGGCCGACCCTCCGCCGCGAGCCGGGCTGGTGGAGCGTGCGTTGATCGCCGCCTACGCCGGCGGGCTGGTACCGATCCTGTGCCTGACCAAAACCGATCTCGCGCCGGCGGAGCCGTTCGCCGCGCAGTTCGCCGACCTCGACCTGACCATCATCACCGCCGGCCGCGGCGATGAGCTCGACCAGGTGGTGTCCCTGCTGGCCGACAAGGTCACCGCCTTGCTGGGCCACTCCGGGGTAGGCAAGTCCACCTTGGTGAATCGCCTTGTCCCCGAGGCGGAACGGGCGACCGGCGGGGTCACCGGTGTCGGTAAGGGCAGACACACCTCGACCCAATCGGTTGCGCTGCCATTGGAGTTCGGCGGGTGGGTGATCGACACACCCGGAATCCGGTCGTTCGGGCTCGCCCACATCGCTCCCGACGATGTGATGATGGCGTTTTCCGATCTGGCCGAAGCGGTCGCCGACTGCCCGCGAGGGTGCGGTCACCTGGGGCCGCCCGCGGACCCGGAGTGCGCGCTCGACGCGCTATCGGGCCCGGCCGCGGGTCGGGTCAGCGCGGCCCGCAGGCTACTCAAGGTGATGCGGGAGGGCTGAAGGAAGTCTGACGGGGTTTGTACTGGGTGCCCACCGGGCACGCTGAGGCTCAAGGAAGAAAGCCAGGAGAGCGCGACATGACACAAGTACCCGTGATCAAACTGAACGACGGCAACCGGATTCCCCAGCTGGGCTTCGGCGTCTTTCAGATTCCGAAGGAGGAGACCGCGGGAGCGGTGAAGACCGCGTTGGGTGTCGGCTACCGTCACATCGACACCGCGCAGATGTACCAGAACGAGCGCGGTGTCGGGGAGGGTATCCGAGACGCCGGGATCGACCGAGCCGAGGTGTACGTCACCAGCAAGCTGAACAACGGATTCCATCAGCCCGACGACGCACGACGGGCCTTCGATCGGACGTTGTCCGCCTTGGGGTACGACGGCGACGATTCGTATGTCGATCTGTTTCTGATCCACTGGCCGCTGCCCATGCTCTATGACGGCGACTTTGTGTCGACGTGGAAAGTGTTGGAAGAGTTCAAGAGCGATGGCCGTGCGCGCAGCATCGGCGTGTCGAACTTCCAGGTTGCACATCTGCAGCGACTCGCCGAGGAGACCGAGACCGTGCCCGCGGTGAATCAGATCGAGGTGCACCCGTACTTCGCCAACAATGAGGTGCGCGGGTACGGACAGCAGCACGGCATCGCCACCGAGGCGTGGTCGCCGATCGCGCAGGGCAAGGTGCTCGGTGACCCGGTTGTGGCGCGCATCGCAGAGGCTAACGGCAAGTCGCCGGCGCAGGTGGTGCTGCGCTGGCATATTCAGCGGGGCGACATAGTCTTCCCGAAATCAGCTTCACCGCAACGTATCAGGGACAACTTCGCGCTGTTCGACTTCGAACTCGGCGCTGACGATTTCGATGCGATCTCCGCGCTCGACAGAGGCGCGGACGGCCGTATCGGGCCGAGCCCGGACACCTTCGACTACGTGCCCAGCTAGCAGCAGGCCGGCCAGCACGCGCCCAGCACGCGCCCAGCAGACGCAAACTCGCATACTTTCTGCGAAAAACGTGCGAGTTTGTGTCTGCTCGGCAGCAAAACTTACAGCTTCAGGCCACCAGATCGTCGCGGGTGGCAGCGCCACCTGATCGCTTCTGCCCCCGCCTGATGCGGCGACGCGTCCGGACCGCGGCAATCGCCGACCTCAAACCGCCACGCTCACCCGGAGCTAGTTCGGCGAACATCCGCTCGCTTCGCGTCTCCGGCGCATCGTCGGCGGTGTCGGTCAGAAAGCGATCCGGCAGGGACAGTTTGGCGATCGTCCGCCACGTTTTGCCGTACTGCATCAGGAACGATCCTGTGGTGTAGGGCAAGTCGTACTTGTCACAGAGGTCGCGTACCCGGCACGAGATTTCGTGGAGTCTATTGCTGGGCAGGTCCGGGTACAGGTGATGTTCGATCTGGTAGCACAGGTTGCCGCTCATGAAGCGCAACGCGGGACCGTTCTCGAAGTTCGCGCTCCCGAGCATCTGCCGCAGATACCACTGGCCACGCGACTCGCCGATCATGTCGGTCTTGGTGAATTTCTCCGCTCCGTCAGGGAAATGGCCACAAAAGATCACCGCATTGGCCCACACATTGCGGATGACGTTGGCCAC
>ERZ888423.3031-NODE-3031-length-11579-cov-10.678671_pt1 | contig 11579 bp, 7 predicted proteins | sample MGYA00520523_ERZ888423 | MGnify/ENA primary metagenome ERZ888423 (study PRJEB32303, sample SAMEA104408611) | aquatic metagenome | biome: Brackish water; feature: Pelagic; material: water | place: Baltic Sea | collected 2014-06-08T10:24:00 | depth 30,27 m ...
CACCTATACGCAAGCAGGGGTTTTGTGCTTCGTAGGACAGGAAAGTGCTAAATTTAAAGTTCAGTTCTTCGTAGGAAGTTCAGTGGTTAAAATCCCTGCCTGCGTATAGCTGAAAAACGTTAGACGGACAGTGAATTGCTTTCTAATCCCGCATTACTCATACCCAACCTTCACCACCAATAGCCTTAAATGAACCCCAAGAATAAAATCATACGCACCTGGAAAGGATGGACATCATTGGAAAACGCTCTGGTCTATGAAAATATGCTGGTTCAGGAGGTGTTTCCCGCAGTGAAAAGAAAAGGGGTGGAAGGCTTGGAGAAGGTCAGCATTTCCACCAAGGAAAAGACGGATGAGGTGGAGTTTTTTCTGGTGCTTCAATTTGATTCCCTGGAATCCGTAAAGATGTTCGCTGGCGAAGATTATGAGAGGGCTTATATCCCTGATAATGCAAAACAGGTTTTATCGAGATATGAGGAAACGGCTGACCATTTCGAATTGAAAGAGGAATTATGGCTGCATGAATCATAAATAATGGTCAACTCAGCATAGGAGTCATCCCTTTGCCGGAAAACCTATACAAACCATCACCGTACATACCTTCATGAAACTCGTACCCTTCTTTTAGTCATACTACTTGCATCCTGCGCCTCGAAGTAGGAGGTAATCATCCGGGATGTTCATATTATGGACATCACAACTTTTGCTAATTATACTACTTTGCCCAATGGAGATAGGATTTGCTGGTAGGGGCATTCCTCATAGCGGTTGTGTACGATATTTTTATCAAGATGCTCAATGCGCTGATGCTTTCCATCAATACCTTCACCACACTGGGCTTCGGTGAAATTCCCATCAAGGGGCTGCCGCGCTACCTGGCCATTGTACAGGGGTTTATCGGCTGGTTCATGTTAACGCTGTTCTCTGTGTCGTTGATATCTCAGCTGCTGCATTGATTTTTTGCAGTAACTGCATGCGCGTAACAGCTTAATTTGGTAGTCCAAAGGTGGTTCGCAGTATGTGTTGCATTTTGTTGATTCCTTATACCTGCTGCCGCAACTGCAATAGCACGCCGAAGGTTAGTAGCTTTACAACGGGATGAACAACGAGCAGACCGCCATACGCACTACTTATTTCAGCATTATCGCCAATACTGCTTTGGCGCTGATAAAAGGTGCGGCGGGGTTTTTTGGAAATTCCTACGCGCTGATAGCAGATGCCATCGAATCCACCACCGATATCTTCGCTTCACTGCTGGTGTTGCTGGGCTTTACCTATGCCAAACGACCGGCCGATGATAACCATCCCTACGGCCATGGCAAGATTGAACCGCTGATAACTTTTATGGTCGTGGCTTTTCTGGTCACTTCGGCCACCATCATCGCCTACAAAAGCATTCAACATATACAGTCGCCGCACAAAGTGCCGGAGCCCTGGACGCTGCTGGTGCTGGGGGGAATCATCATCTGGAAAGAAATTTCCTACAGGATTGTCCTGCGAAAAAGCAAGGCCATTCACAGCACCTCCCTTCGCGCTGATGCATGGCACCATCGCAGCGATGCCATCACTTCGGTAATGGCGTTTCTGGGCATTTCCATTGCACTCATCTTTGGTGAAGGCTATGAAACCGCCGACGACTGGGCAGCACTGCTGGCCTCTGCTTTCATTCTTTATAACAGTTACCTGATTTTCCGGCCGGCACTGGGAGAGGTAATGGACGAGCATCTGTACGACGATCTGCTGGAGGAAGTCCGCATCAAATCACTGGAGGTGCAAGGAATAGTGGGTACGGAGAAATGCTTTATCAGAAAAGCAGGTATGCAATACCATGTAGACCTGCATGCTATTGTGGATGGGGACATAACGGTAAAAGAAGGACATACCATTGCCCATCAACTGAAAGACCATTTGCGCAGCAGCATACCGCAACTGGGACATGTACTCATTCATATAGAACCAGCCTCGTAATAGGATAGGAGTGTTGTTGCTAGAGCTAATTGTAGCGCATGTTGAAACGGTTATCTATTCTTTTAAAGGCACCGCGTTTTACCAGAACTATTGTAAGATACCTCAGCGCAATAACCCGGCAACTATTTTTAAGTGCAGCGCGTGGATTTTGGAGTACATGGACGGTATGAAAGCTTCTTCGTATAAATGATATAATGGCGCATTAGTATCTTTCGCCTTCGTATGTTCAGCGGCAGACAATTGGTCATAGCTACCCAGCACGATAAAGAAAAAGTGATTGCGCCCATCCTGGAAAAGGAACTGGGCGTTCAATGCCTCATCCCCTCCGGATTCAATACAGATCTGCTGGGCACGTTTACGGGTGAAATAGAACGCAACCTGGATCCACTGTCGACAGCCCGGGAAAAATGCCTGCGGGCCATGGAGGTTACCGGCTGTGACCTGGGTGTCGCAAGCGAAGGATCCTTCGGGCCGCACCCGGAAATGGTGTTTGCTCCTGCTGATGGTGAACTCCTGATTTTTATCGATAAAAAGCAGAACCTGGAGATTGTCGCGCGTAAACTGAGTACGGTCACCAACTTCAGTGGCCAGCAGGTTCGGAATGAACAGGAGCTCATGGACTTTGCCCGAAAAGCGCAGTTCCCTTCTCATGCCCTCATCCTGCGACCGGGAAAAAACGCAGCGACAGACATCGTCAAAGGCATAGTAAACGAGGCAGACCTGCGCGCAGCCTACGATACCCTGTTTGCAAGGTATGGGTCGGTCTTTGTGGAAACAGATATGCGCGCCATGTACAACCCCATGCGCATGCAGGTGATTGAACAGGCTACTCAATTATTAGCTGCTAAAATGGTATCGCTTTGTCCGAAATGCCGCACACCCGGATTCAGTGTCACCGATGCTAAACAAGGACTGCCATGCGGACTATGCGGTATGCCCACCCGTTCTACACTGAGCTATATATACGTTTGCAAGCATTGCAGACACGAAAAGGAAGAGCAGTTTCCACACGGTAAAACCACCGAAGATCCTACCTATTGCGACTACTGCAATCCGTAAACCGGAGAACCATGCAAGCACCTGTCACCATTCGATCCGCCACCATAGAGGATGCAGCCGCCATCGCCGACCTCTATAATTATTATATCCTGCATTCCACCGTAACCTTCGAAGAGCTGCCCGTTTCTGCTGCCGACATGCAGGAAAGGATTGCGCTGGCATTGGAGCAATACGCTTGGTTCATAGCGGAAAAAGAAGGACAACTGATGGGCTACGCCTATGCTACTGCCTGGCGCTCGCGAAGCGGCTACCGGTATGCAGCGGAAAGCACAGTGTACGTCCGGCAGGGTGCTGAGCGACAGGGGATAGGTACCCGCTTGTACGAGGAACTGCTGGCTGCTTTGAAGGTAAAGGGCATGCATGCAGTGGTGGGGGGCATCGTGCTTCCCAATGAAGCCAGTATCAGCTTACACGAGCAACTCGGCTACCACAAAGTAGCGCACTTTAAAGAGGTGGGCTACAAGTTCGGGCAGTGGCTGGACGTCGGCTACTGGGAAATCCTGCTCTCTTAAATGGTCTTCCATGCCTGGCATTTCTACGCCTGAAAAGGGGAAGAGGAATGCGGTGAAATCGCCCTTTATGGCGCATTATCGCTGTTTTTTATGAGGATAATGGGTGGAAAAGTAATGATAACAACACCTTAACTTATGCTTCTGTTAGTGTAATGTTAATGTAATATATTTACTTTAGCACCTGATTAAAAACCAAATCCAAACATTATGAAACATCGTTTACACTTCGTGTTAGCGGTAGTCGGCATCCTTTTCAGTTCGATGGTATTCGGACAAGGTGTTACTACCGGATCCATGAATGGTCTCGTTAAGGGTTCCGACGGAGAAACCCTCCCGGGAGCGAACGTAGTTGCCGTCCACACACCAACGGGCAGCACCTACGGAACCGTAACCCGTGAAGACGGCCGTTTTAACCTTCCCAACATCCGCGTCGGCGGACCGTACACGGTTACTGTATCTTTCATCGGATACCAGAACTTTGTGCAGTCAGGTCTGAATGTGAACCTCGGACAAGACCTTTATCTCGCTGTCGATTTGAGTGAAGATGCGCAGGTACTGGAGGCAGTGGTCATCAATGCCGGTTCTGATGTCATCAATTCCGACAGGACGGGTGCCCAGACCAAAATTGATGAAGCTACCATCAATACGGTGCCTACCATCAACAGGGACATTTCCGATTTCGCTAAGCTGACACCACAGGCGAGTGTAAACGGAGAAGGTATCAATATCGCCAACACCAATAACCGTTTCAATGCCATCTTTATTGATGGTGCTGTCAACAACGATGTATTTGGTCTGGCAGCATCGGGTACCAACGGCGGACAAACCGGAATTTCTCCCATCGCCCTGGATGCGATAGAGCAGTTCCAGATTTCTGTGGCTCCCTACGATGTGACGCTGGGTGGTTTCGCCGGTGGCGGAATCAATGCGGTGACCAGAAGTGGTACCAATGAAATAGAAGGTTCGGTGTATTTCTTCACCAGAAATCAGACACTCACCGGTCGCACCAACCCTTATGTATACGATCCGCAGGATACCTTACCCCTCAATGATGAAGTGCTGGATTCATTGCGCACCCGAGTGCCGAATTATGCATCCAATATCATCGGTTTCCGCTTGGGTGGTCCGCTGGTGAAAGACAAGGCGTTTTTCTTTGTGAATGCCGAGTTGCAGCGGGAAAACACCCCACAACCCTTTGTATTCAGCAATTATCAGGGCGACCTGTTGCAGGAGGATATTGATAACCTGGCGAGTGTTTTACAGAATCAGTACGGTTACGATCCGGGTGGGTACCTCAACAATGCCAGAATCCTGACCTCCGATAAATTTCTGGTGAAACTGGATTACAACCTCAACAGCACGCACAAACTGAGCCTGCGCCACAGCTATGTGAAAGGTGTTTCTACCTCACCGCAGGCTTCCAACAACACCAACATCAACTTCGAGAACGGCGGTATTCTGTTCCCAACCACTACCAACAGCACAGCCCTCGAGTTGAACAGTCTGTTTAATAGTGAAATGTCGAATAACCTGATCATAGGTTATACCAACGTGATGGACGACCGTGATGCCATGGGAGCTGATTTCCCCAGAGTACGCATCCGCGACGGTTCCGGTAATATCTTCTTCGGAAGTGAGGAATTCTCCACTGCCAACCAGTTGAACCAGGGTATCTTTACCATTACCGATAACCTGAAACTGTACAAGGGCAAGCATACCTTCACCATCGGTACGCACAACGAATTCTACAGCATCTACAACCTCTTCATCCGCCAGGCTTTCGGCTCTTACGATTACAACAGCCTCGATGATTTCCTGAACGGTGGCATTCCGCGTTCGTATGCAGTGAGCTACTCCCTCGTCGATGATGTGGTAGGAGATGGTTCCGCAGCTGCTGCTGACTTCAACGCTATGCAACTCGGATTGTACGGACAGGATAAGATTCAAGTCAATGAAAAATTGAATGTAACTTTGGGCCTGCGTTTCGATATGCCCATCTTCACCCAGGATCCTGTTGTAGATAATTACTTCAACGATACAGCTATTGCCAACATTGAAGCTGCAGGCTACGACCTGGGCGGTGCGCGTTCCGGACAAATGCCCGGTTCTCAACTGATGATAAGCCCACGCATCGGCTTCAACTACGATGTGAAAGGCGACCAGACCTTCCAGATTCGCGGTGGTGTGGGCATCTTCACCAGCCGTATTCCATTTGTATGGCCTGCCGGTTCCTACACCAACAACGGTGTGCTGGTGGGTGGTACCTTCCAGGATGAAGAAGACATCATTGCCAACCTGCCCGACTTTGTGTTCGAACCCAATCCTTACGGTCAGTACCAGCTGAGCGACTTCGGTGGTACGGATGCTATTCCGCAGGGACAGATGGACATCTTTGTGGAAGACTTTAAGTTCCCGCAGGTGTTGAGGGCAAGTGCTGCCATCGATAAGAAATTACCGAACGATATGTTCGCTACCATCGAAGGTATCCTTACCAAGACCCTGAACAATGTGGTGTACTACAATGTCAACCAGGAAATGACTTCCAGCAATTTCGAAGGTCCGGACAACCGTCCTTTCTGGCCCAGCACCAAAATTGAGCCCAACTATTCCCGCGTTATTTTAGGCGATAATACCAGTGAAGGATACGGTTATTCCATCACTGCGCAACTGCAGAAAAACTTCAGCCGCAACTTCACCGCCAGTCTGGCTTACACCTATGGCGATGCTTATGCTATCAACGACGGAACTTCTTCTCAGAACTCTTCTCAGTGGAGGTTCATGGAGAACGTGAACGGCCGTAACAACCTCGATTTGACCCGCTCTGATTTTGCTATGGGAGCGCGGGTGGTAGGTTTCATCAGCAAGCGTTTTGAATACGGCAACAACTTCGCTACAACGCTGGCATTGTTCTACAGCGGACAGTCCGGAAGGCCTTTCTCTTACATCTACAACAGCTCTTTGCAGAGAGATGACAGCGGTCTGGCCGACCTGATTTTTGTACCGGATACCCAGGATGATATTGTGCTGGTAGAAACCACTACTGCCGGTTCTGTGGAGGATCAATGGGCTGCACTCGACGCCTTCATCACAGGCGATGAGTATCTGAATTCCCGTCGCGGCGACTACGCTGAGCGCAACGGCGACCGTACTCCATTCGAAAACATCTGGGATCTTAAAATCATCCAGGATGTGATGGTTAACATCGGTGAGACCGATAATACCTTACAGGTGTCACTCGATATCCTCAACTTCGCCAACCTGTTGAACCCGCGCTGGGGCAACGATTACTTCCTTGCCAACGACAACTACAGTCTGTTGCGCTTCGAAGGATGGCAGGATGATGTTACCGGTGGTACGCCCACCTTCAGCTTTACCGAACCCGCCAATGACATCTGGTCATTGAATGACCTGAGCAGCCGCTGGAGGATTCAGTTCGGCGTACGTTACATCTTTAATTAATACATATTGATTTTGTAATATGGATACGGCCGCAGTTTACTGCGGCCGTTTTCTTTTGTGTGGATTATTGAAAAGGGATAATGGCTTGAGCTTTGGACTACAATTCCACCTCAGTTGCTCCATTGCCGCCGGCTTCACGTGCAGCGAGTTTAAAGCTTTGCAGGGTAGGGTGCTGCCGCAATGCCTGGTGCACAGCATCGCGCAGAACGCCGGTGCCAATGCCGTGAATGATGCGCACATGCCGGTAGTTGCGGAGCATGGCACCGTCCAGAAACTGTTCCACTTCCATAATGGCTGTGAGCTGGTCCATGCCGCGGACATCCAGTTCAAACACAGTCTCTTCTGCCAGTTTCAAATCGATTTTCTTACCGGTCTTGAAAGGCTGAATGGCCGTTTCGGAAATGCGCAATTCTTTCAATGGAACGGTGCTGCGCATATTGCCAAACACCACCACTGCCTTATCGTTGCGTATGGTTTCCACTACTCCGGGCTGTTCACCGTCCAGCAGTGTTACCACGCTGCCTTCACGCAGTTCCTGTGGGGCAGCGGCTGGTTTTTTCAGCTGGTCGCGCAGGCGGGATGCGGCCTTTTGCTGTTGCGATTTTTTATCTCTTATGAAGCTGCGCAGCTTGTCCTTAGCGGCATCAAAATCTGCCGGCTCTGCATCTTTCAATTCTTTCAGGTAGGCCTTGAAAGTGTCTTCCATTTCCCGCAATGCATCCTGCTGTTTCTCCAGTCGCTGGCGCCGGAACTGGGCTTCTTTCTCCTGATTCTTGCGGATACGGTCGCGCAATTCCTGCTCTCTTTTGGCGAGTTCCTTGTCATGGCGCTGCAGCTCGCGGTCGCGGAGTTTCAGGTGTTCTTTTTCTATGCGCACAGATTTCAGCAATGCCTCAAACTGCACCTGCTCTTTGCTCATGAGGGAGCGGGCCTTGGCAATCAACTCATCGGGCAACTTGCTCTTGTGGGCAATCTCCATGGCGTAAGAGCTGCCGGGTTTTCCCATGTCGAGCTGATACGTAGGGCGCAAGGCGGCTTCATCGTAAATCATGCTGGCATTCGACATACCGGGCTGGCTTTCGGCAAAGCTTTTCAGGTTGGCATAGTGCGTTGTGATGACACCAAAAACCTTTTTGGCATGTAACACTTCCAGTGCTGCCTCTGCAATGGCGCCACCCATGGTGGGATCGGTACCGGTGCCGAACTCATCAATCAGCAAGAGGGTCTGGTGATTGCCCCGCTGAATGAATTGCCGCATTTTCATGAGGCGGCTGCTGTAGGTACTCAACTCGTCTTCCAGACTCTGGCTATCGCCGATGTCGGCCATCATGGACTGAAAGATACCAATGGTGCTTTGTTGTCCCGCAGGTATCAGCAAACCGCTCTGCGCCATCATCTGCAACAAGCCTATGGTTTTCATGGCTACCGATTTTCCGCCGGCGTTCGGGCCGCTGATGATGACGATTCTGCGGTCGTCGTTCATTTCTATATCCAGCGGTACCACCTGTTTTTTCTGCTGGTGGTGGTGTTGCCATAAGATAGGGTGACGCGCCTGATACAGTCTGATTTCCGGTCGGTCAGTAACGCGCGGCTGCTCTGCACCGATATCAATGGCATAGCGGGCCTTGGCGCGGTTGACATCCAGAATACTGAGGAGCCACTGATGGCGCAGGAGCATCTCGTGGTGGGGACGCAAGCGGGTACAGAGCTCCTTCATCAGCCGATAGATCTCGCGTTGTTCTTCACGCTCCAGTTCAAACAGGCGGTTCTGCACGAATACCACCGCTTCGGGTTCTATAAAAGTAGTCCTGCCGGTTTCACTTTCGTCGTGAATAATGCCGGGCACCTGGCGCTTGTATTCACTGGCCACGCCTAACACCCGTCGGTTGTTCCGCATGCTTTCTTCCACATCACTCAGCTTGCCCTCTGCGCGGAGTTTACGCAAAACAGCACCAAAGGCTTTATCAATTTCCCGGTAGGCACCGTCCAGTGCTTTGCGGATGCGCTGCAATTCAGGACTCGCATCAGGACGCAGGTTGCCGTCTTCATCCAGAATCTCCGAAACCGCCACCTGCACGGCTTTATCGTAAGGTATATTTTCACACAGGGCGCCCAATGCGGGATAGAGCTCTGTGCGTGTCTGCATGAACTTCAGAATATTGCCTGTGCTGAGCGCCATGCGGCGGATGGCGTGCAGGCTGTCGGGCGGCAGCACATAGTCGATGATGGCCAGCTGGTCGAGCAGGGTGCGGGTATCTGCTGCAGGTATGCCGGGAAAGTTATCTTCCTGCATTTCGATACGCATCATTTCATGCGTCTGCTGTAACAGCTTGCGTACTTCAGTGGCCTTGGAAACCGGACGAATGAGATCTACGCGCTCCTTGCCCTGTGCGCTGGAACAGCGCTTGCTTACCTCGGTTAATACCTTGTTGAATTCGAGTTGTTCGGAGAGGTCGTCTGGAAATAATCTCACTTGCTACTGTCTTCTGCTATTTAAGAATCCGTCGTTGGAACAACGGTTTCTGTAATTAGTTGATTACAAAGGTCGTTGAAATGATTTGTAAGCCGCTGTTATCATACCCACACAAGGTATATAAACCGGGAGCTTTATTGTTCATATGGGCCGATTGCGTGCCGCTGCCTTCTGTTTGCATGCGCAGTACTGGTGTTCCCAGCATATTGTAAATCACCCAGGTAACAGGGGTCTGAAAAGTGTTTACCCAATAGACGTTGCCGGCAGAAGGAGAGGGGTAAACGCGAAGGGACAGGTTGGAAGGAGTATCATCTATGCTACTGCAGAACGTCTGGAAAATTTTGGTGGTTTTTCCTGTGACCTGCTGATCTGCTTCCATGCCACCGGCTATGATGATGTATTCCCTATTGGAGTAGCCAATAAAAGTGCGCAGGTCCATTCGATCAATGATGCCTTCGGGCCAGCCACCACAGCCAATAAATGCTTCAAAGGCGTTTTGAAACCTGCCATAAATGAGACTTGAATCGCGTGCCGGAACGCCACCACTTCCATCATAAGCAATACCGTCGTAGTTGTAGGTGTTGGCACTTCCACCTATCCAGTGTATGAAATCCTCTGGCGCTCCCGGTGTAAATTCATTCAACGGCCATGCTAACGATCTGTAAGCAGTGTGATCAGTCGTCATTACAGACCAATCGATGATAGAGGGATCCTCTAGGTTGATGGAGCCCTTGCGCAATTCATTCGCCGGCAGGAAATTGAATCCTGAAATTTTAGCACCACCGAAATAGTAAATGGTGTCTTCCACAATGATTCCACTGGCACCGAATGCTTTGTACTGATTGGTATTCGGAACAGGTGTTCCAACGCTCCATGTATCGTTGGCAGGGTTGTAAATCTGTACATTGGCAACATTGGTTCCACTGAAGCCGCTGCCGCTCCAACCGGTTACCACATATATCAAAGAGTCCTTGTATACCACCTGCACATGGTCGTCAATTTTAACGGGAATGGGTGTGCCATTTTCCAACCATACGTCGTTTTTTAGGTCGAAACGAAAGACATCATCGAAGGACAATTCCTGTCCATCTTCAAAAACATGATAACCGCCGATGACATAGGCAATCGTATCAATAACGGAAACACCGGCTGCAATCCTCCCTAAACTGTCGGGCATGGGAGGTAGTGCCGTCCATACATCTTCATAATCATTGTACTTCCAGCACTTATTATGAATGCCGCTATAAGTCTTAGTACTATCAATCCCACCAAAGGAATAATAGAAAATATAACCGTCTACCTCTGTACCAATTGCAGCATTATTGCTTACAGGCTCCGGCATAGGTGACAATTCTTCCGTGTAAAAACCAGTCCGGCTGCTCAGTTCACCCTGGCTAAAACCATGAAGCGTAATGCATAATAAAAAGAAGAAAATGGATGGTTTTTTCATAATGTAATTACATATATTCATTAAAATAGCAATCTGTAATAGCATCTGCCAGCAGATCAGCAGCGGAAGGATTATTCCTCAGCCACAACTCCGGTTCAATAAGTTCCAGTTCAGAAAGCGTGGGTTGGTCATGGTTGTTCCAGATGATGTCCACCCGCGCATACAGGGGCAACTGCGGACAGGCTGCCAGCACCTTCTTTCCGAAAGCGATAAGGGAGGCATCAGGTGTATACTCGTGCACCGTTCCACCAAAATCATCCTGCACCCGAAAGTCGCCGGCTTTGGCTTTCTTAAGCACCGCATGGGTGTATTCCCCGCCCATCATCATCAACGCAACTTCTCCTTTGGTGGTGATTTGTTCCTGGTACAGCTGCAGCAACATACTCTCTTGGGCAATCAGCGACCTGTACGTCGATTCGAGAGGAGCAGTTTGTCCTGCATCGAAGAGATAGGTATGTCTGCCAGCTCCGGAAACAGCGGGCTTTAACACCAGCTTTTGCCAGCCCGTCGCTGCTACCGCTGCTTCCAGTGTGCGGGTGTCGCCGGTTTCGATGTAATACGTTTCCGGAACAGTGATACCCTTCGCCGCGAGGTCGCGCAGATAATGTTTGTCCATATTCCATTGAATCAACGCTATCGGATTGATGAAGGTGGTTTT
>ERZ888423.3033-NODE-3033-length-11567-cov-15.894024_pt1 | contig 11567 bp, 9 predicted proteins | sample MGYA00520523_ERZ888423 | MGnify/ENA primary metagenome ERZ888423 (study PRJEB32303, sample SAMEA104408611) | aquatic metagenome | biome: Brackish water; feature: Pelagic; material: water | place: Baltic Sea | collected 2014-06-08T10:24:00 | depth 30,27 m ...
GCGCTTTAAACTTCAACAACGGAGCCAACTCCGAGGGCCTCGGAAAACGACGCTTAACCATAAAAATTTTTCCTGTCGATATGCGGTTGATAGATAACAAGATCAGCTGTCCGCCTCACGAGTGCCCTGAGCGACCCCAGGTCACCATCGATCAAACCAATGGTCCTAGCCTGGACGAGAATATTTCCCAACGCGGTTGCCTCAACAGGCCCCGCCACAACAGGCACCCCTGCTGCATTTGAGATTTTCTGACACAGGCTGGGAATCGCCGAGCCTCCGCCAACGATACATATTTCCCTTACGTCTGTTCCTGACAGCAGGCCAGCTGTATGGACCGTTTCTGCCATAGCACGCGCGAGGCTTTCCATAATGCTGGCGACCACGAAAACGGGATCGGGGCCGTGGGCAAGTCCCCGCTCAGAGAACCAGTTGGCAATTCGGCTTGGCATGTCGCCCGGAGCCATAAACACGGGGTCGGCAACATCGAAAACTGGGACAGCATGCGAATAAGAGCTAGCGGCTAACACCAGTTCCTCAACCCCTCGAGTGTCGCCGAGTTTATTCCAGTGCGAGACGCTCTCGTTGAGTAGCCAGAGGCCCATCACGTTATGCAGGAAGCGGATGCGTCCATCAACACCGCGCTCATTCGTGAAGTTTGCCGCTCTAGCTGCCTCGCTCAGAATTGGCTTAGACACCTCTACCCCGACCAAGCCCCAGGTTCCACAAGAAATGTAGGCGCTCGAGGCGCTAGCAAGTGGGGCGGCAACTACCGCGGAGGCGGTGTCGTGAGAACCTACGGCAATCACGGGTGCCCGGAAGCCCAGAGCCTCGCTGCGCTCAGCAAGCAGGTTCCCCACTACGTGCCCGGGCTCGATCAAGGGAGCAAAAATTTCAGGTTTCGCCCCTGTCAGGTCAATAATCGCAGGCGAAAAATCTCCCGTTGCGATATCTAATAACCCGGTAGTCGATGCGTTGGTGATCTCAGTAAAGCTCTCGCCAGTGAGCCAGTAGTTGATGAGATCCGGAATCATCAACAAGGCATCGGCGCTACCCGATTGCCCCGGCCAATCTTCAGCAGCGAGTTGATACAGAGTATTAATGGGCATGAACTGAAGGCCATTTTCCACAAAAAGCTCATCGAAAGGCATCGCACCGTGGACTCGCTCTACTCCATACTGCGTCCTCTCATCCCGATAGTGAAACGGTTCAACAAGCAGCTGGCCATTTTGAAGCAATCCATAATCCACCGCCCAGGAATCCACACCGATGGACGCGATTCCCCCGCCACTGCTCGCAGCCAGGCTCAAGCCTGTGAGCACCTCGGCAAACAGAGCCGTAACGTTCCAGTGCAATCCATCGGACATGACGTGGGGTCCATTGGGGAAACGATGAACCACCGAATAGTCAAGATGGTTTGGGCCAATTGATGCCTCAATGACTCGGCCACTGGTAGCACCTAGGTCTACGGCAAGTACCCTCGAACTCATCGCAGGAACGCCGCCGCTACTCCCGAATCAACGGGCATGTGCATACCTGTTGTCAGGGTCAAATCAGGCCCTGTCAAGACAGATACCGCATCCGCGACACTCTCGGGCACAACTTCCTTTTTCAATATTGTGCGCTGCGCATAAAAGCTACCCAGGTCTTCTTCTTTCACGCCGTAGGTTTTGGCCCGGTTAGCCCCCCAGCCGCTAGCAAAAATGCCCGAGCCACGGACCACCCCATCGGGATTGATACCGTTCACTCGGATTCCATATTCGCCCAATTCAACGGCCAGCAAGCGCACTTGATGCGCCTGATCTGCCTTAGTTGCCGAATAAGCGATGTTATTGGGGCCCGCGAAAACTGAATTCTTTGAAGAGATGTAGATGATGTCACCGCCCATAGCTTGATCCATGAGGATTCGGGCACTTTCTCGCGAGACCAGGAAGGATCCCTTAGCCATGATGTCGTGCTGGAAATCCCAGTCTGCTTCCGTGGTCTCCAGCAGCGGTTTAGATAACGAAACGCCTGCATTATTAACCACAATGTCGACACCACCGAAGGCGCGTGTCGTTGCATCAAGTGCCTCGCGGATAGATTGGGCGTCCCGGACATCAATTGCGAGCCCCAGCGCAACATCGCTGGAGCCAATCTCCGCCGCTACGGCTTGCGCTTTAGCTTCATCAAGGTCAGCAATGACGACGTGGGCTCCGTCAGCAGCCAGCCTCTTGGCGATCGCCTTACCAATTCCTGAGGCTGCACCAGTAACAAAAGCGACCTTGGTGGCGTGAGTTTTGGGTTTGGGCAAGCGCTGGAGCTTAGCTTCCTCTAAGGACCAGTATTCGATGCGGAATTTCTCATGCTCGGAAATGGGCTTGTATGTGCTGAGGGCTTCAGCTCCCCGCATCACATTAATCGCGTTGATATAGAACTCGCTTGCAACACGGGCAGTTTTTTTGTCCGGACCGTAAGAGAACATTCCTACTCCGGGCACCAAAATTACGAGGGGGTCCGCTCCTCGCATGGCAGGAGAATCAGCATCGGCGAACTTGTCGTAGTACTTGGCGTAGCTCGCACGGTAACTCTGATGCAACTTTCTGGCCCGTACCATCAGGGTTTCCAAATCCGCATCAGCCGGTAGATCCAGCACCATCGGTCGAACCTTGGTCCGCAAGAAATGATCGGGGCATGAGGTTCCCAACTTCGCTAGCTCAGGGTGTTTTTTGCGAGCTAGGAAATCAAGAACCACCTCGTCATCGGTGTAGTGACCAACCATGCGTTTATCTGTCGACGCCAGTCCGCGCAGAAGAGGCGCTAAGGCGGCGGCGCGTTCACGCCGAGCGGGAACGGGCAGGGCCTTGTTCTCGGCCATTAGAGCCCCGAAAGGCGCATCCTTGCCGTATTCATCGATGTATTTCTGTGCGGTGTTAATAATCCACAGCGAGTTAGCTTCACACTCTTCGCTCGTGTCCGCCCACGCGGTAATACCGTGCCCACCCAAAATGCAACCAATAGCCTCAGGGTTCGTTTCTTTAATGGCAGCGATATCTAAGCCCAGCTGGAAACCCGGCCGGCGCCAGGGAACCCACACCACTTTGGAGCCAAAGATTTTGGTGGTGAGCGTTTTGCCATCAGCTGCAGTGGCAATAGCGATTCCCGAATCAGGATGGAGGTGGTCCACGTGGGACGCATCAACCAAAGCATGCATAGCCGTGTCAATAGACGGAGCGGCACCGCCTTTGCCGTGTGCGCAGTAATCGAAAGCGGCCACCATCTCGTCTTCTTTTTCTAGACCTGGATAGACGGCTTGGAGTTGGAGGACTTTGTCTAGTTGCAAGACTGCAAGTCCCGCTTCGGTGAGGGTGCCAAGGTCTCCCCCGGAGCCTTTGACCCAAATGAGGCTGATGTCTCCGCCCGAGACCGGATCAAAACCCACACCTTTCGCGCTGGTGTTTCCTCCTGCGAAATTTGTGTTCTTGGGGTCACTCCCCAGCCTCCGAGAACGCTCGACGAGCTCCGCAGCGGTTGTCTTCACTAGGCTCCCCATCCCATTTGTTGACCACCAACGCGTTCCTTCGCAATTTTTTCTAAACGCCCGCTTGCCCGGTATGCGTCGAAGGGCTCGCGAGGCAGGCCTCGAGCCTCACGCCAGTCGGCCAACGCCGGTCGGACATCCGTGTTGTAAGCGTCCATCAGAATGCCATTGGCACCGAGGACATCGCCGGAGACTTCCGCGCTTTCCAAACCAGCAAGATCAGCTAAGAGAACCTTGGCTGTCATTTCCTGCACGTTGAGAACGCTTCGAATCTGGCCAGGGATCTTGTCTTCAATGTTGTGACACTGATCCAACATAAACGCCACAGTGGAGTCCTCGTCGAATCCACCATTGCGGTAGACCTCGAAGATGATACGGAAAAGCTGGAAAGGGTCAGCAGCCCCAACAATGAGATCATCGTCGGCGTAGAAGCGGGAATTGAAGTCGAAAGAACCCAGACGCCTCAGGCGCAGAAGCTGAGCCACAATGAACTCAATATTGGTCCCAGGTGCATGATGGCCGGTGTCTAGGCAAACAGAGGCTTTGTCTCCCAGTGCTTGCACCTGAACGTAGGCGGTGCCCCAGTCAGGAACATCCGTGTGATAGAAAGCGGGTTCGAAGAATTTGTATTCCAAGACCATCCGCTGGTTATCCCCTAAGCGCTCGTAGATGGCCTGAAGCGATTCATGCAAACGATCCTGACGGGCCCGGATGTTAACCTGCCCTGGATAGTTGGACCCATCAGCGAGCCAGATTTTCAGGTCTTGGGAGCCTGTCTTGTCCATAACGTCAATGCATTCAAAATGGTGATCGATGGCGGCTTGGCGGACTTTTTTGTCCACGTGAGTAAGAGAACCAAAGCGATACTGATCATCTTGGAACGTATTCGAGTTGATCGTGCCCAAATTCACCCCCAGGTTTTCTGCGTGAATTTTGAGGGCCTGAAAGTCGTCAACCTTGTCCCATGGGATATGCAAGGCAACGCTCGGAGCAAGTCCCGTGTATTCATTCACCGTGGCGGCATCCTCAATCTTTTCAAAAGGGTTGCGCGGCGTACCAGGTGTCGTAAAAACCTTGAATCGGGTGCCTGAATTGCCAAAGGCCCAGGAGGGAAGCTCGATGGCTTGAGCCTCTAAAATCTTCGTCATGGATTCTGTGAACATCAGTGTTCTTCTCTCTCGAATTAGCCTTCGCGCTTCGTATTCCCCGTGTCCGGACTGTCTCTAACCAGCGGAGAAAAATGATTCCTCCGCGTGATTGCGGTGCCCTGCCAGACCACGTGTTGAAACGATTCAATTTGAATATAACTGTAACCTTGTCACAAGAGTTTGGAAATTGTCAAAGCATCCTGCCTCAGCTCCTACGAAATAGAGAGTGGGGCTCTGCCATCAACCGAAAGGGTCGCGAAGTCAAGATGTCAGCCAGCATCAAAGATGTCGCATCCCATGCCGGAGTCTCGGTGGGAACAGTATCCAACGTGATGAATCACCCCGGCAGGGTGAGCGCTGCCACGGTCAAAAAAGTCCACCAGTCAATTCACGCTCTCGGTTTTGTTCGAAACGACGCTGCTCGGCAACTTCGGGCGGGTGCAAGTAAAACCATTGCCATGTTGGTTTTCGACGTGGCAAACCCGTTCTTCACCGATATTGCGAGGGGCGCCGAGGATGAGGCCTCCAAGGCGGGTTTCTCGCTGATTCTTGCCAACACCACGGAATCCGAAGAACGAGAAATGAACTACCTCGATCTGTTTGAGGAACAGCGAGTCCGCGGCATTTTGATCTCTCCCTACGGCGCGGTTGAAGACAGGCTGGGCGCCTTGAAACACTTTGGAATCCCCTCGGTTCTGGTGGACCGGGTGAGCCAGAAAGAGGAATTCAGTTCGGTCTCGGTGGACGACATCGCGGGCGGGCATATCGCAACACTTCACCTCATGAGTTTGGGCAGGTTACAGATTGGTTTTGTAGGGGGCCCACTTGAAATTACCCAGGTGAAGGACAGGTTGATCGGTGCCAAAAAGGCCGTCGCGGGTCATAAGGGCACGAAACTCCAAATTTTTGAAACTAGGGCCACCACGGTACTTGAGGGCCGAAGAATCGGGGAAGCCCTCGCTCAAATGCCGGCAAAGAACCGTCCTAATGGGATTTTTGCGGCCAACGATTTGGTCGCCCTTGGCCTGCTGCAAGCTCTCGTAGCGGCCAGCAGCATCCGAGTTCCTGAAGATATCGCTCTCGTGGGCTACGACGATATTGATTTCGCCACCTCAGCAATCGTGCCACTGACGTCTATCCGGCAACCCAGCGAGCTCATGGGCCAAACTGCGCTAAGGCTCTTGAGCGAGGAAGCAGAAAGCCCAGGAATGGAGCCACGAAAGATTGTTTTCCAGCCCGAGCTGGTGAAGAGAGCCTCAGCCTAGGAACTATTCCCACTCGATAGTTCCTGGTGGTTTAGATGTCACATCGAGTACCACTCGGTTTACTTCTGAAACCTCATTGGTAATGCGATTAGAAATCTTGGCCAGCAGGTCATAGGGCAACCTCGTCCAATCAGCGGTCATGGCGTCTTCACTGGACACCGGACGCAACACAATCGGGTGCCCATAGGTGCGCCCATCGCCTTGAACGCCGACTGAGCGAACATCCGCCAACAACACCACCGGGCATTGCCAAATCTCGCCATCAACACCAGCAAGGGTCAGCTCTGCCCGAACAATCGCATCTGCCTGGCGAAGTGTCTCGAGGCGATCAGCGGTGACCTCACCAATAATGCGAATACCTAAACCCGGTCCAGGGAATGGGTGCCTGGCGACAATCGCTTCGGGTAAACCCAAATCCCGGCCGATCTGGCGCACCTCATCTTTAAACAGAGTTCGCAGTGGCTCTACTAAGTCAAATTCCAGATCATCGGGTAGACCGCCAACGTTGTGGTGGCTCTTAATCACAGCGGTTCCCGAGCCCCCACCGCTTTCGACGATGTCGGGATACAGGGTGCCCTGAACGAGGTATTTTACTTCGCTACCACCGTCCTGGGCTTCGGCCACGAGATCAGCGGAGGCTTGTTCGAAGGTGCGAATAAATTCACGGCCAATGATTTTGCGCTTTGTCTCAGGGTCGCTCACGCCAGCTAGGGCAGCTAAAAACTGATCTGCGGCGTCCACGGTCACTAATCGCACGCCAGTGGCGGCAACAAAGTCTTGTTCGACTTGTTCGCGCTCACCCTGGCGAAGTAGACCGTGGTCAACGAAAACGCACACCAACTGGTCGCCCACTGCCTGATGCACCAGCGCAGCAGCAACAGCGGAATCCACCCCACCAGAAAGGCCGCAAATAACGAGGTCCGAGCCAACTTGCTGGCGAATACTCTCCACCTGCGTGGCGATGACATTTCCGCTATTCCACTCGCTGCCCAAGCCGGCAATGTGGTGAAGAAAGTTTTCTAGGACTGCTTGGCCGTGATCAGAATGGCGAACTTCCGGGTGCCACTGAACGCCAAACATTTTCCGCTCGAGCGAACCAAACGCCGCAACTGCCGTTGCGCCAGTAGAGGCGAGAACCTCAAAACCGGGAGGGGCAACAACAACCTGATCACCGTGAGACATCCAGGTGTTTTGTTCCACTGGTTGACCAGCAAAAAGTGGGGTCAGTGTGGGATTCACTGTGGCGGTGGTGGCGCCGTATTCGCGAAGCCCCGTCTGGCCGACCTCGCCACCGAGCTCTTGGGCCATGACTTGAAATCCATAGCAAATACCTAAGACAGGAATTCCCATATCCAGAATGCCCTTTTGTAGCGCTGGGGAGCCTTCGCCATAGACACTGGCGGGACCACCACTGAGCACAATAGCTACCGGATTCTTATCCGCTATTTCCTGGGCAGAGAGCGTATGAGAAACGATTTCGGAATAAACCCCGGCTTCTCGGACCCGCCGAGCGATTAGCTGCGCGTACTGCGCACCAAAATCAACAACAAGGACCGGTCTGGGGGAATCGGTCACTTCGGTCACTCCTCGCCTCTAATTTCGGCCAGGAGAGAGCGAATGTAGGCGGTGGCGTAGTGCTCAATAACAAAAGACAGGAAGGGGAACAAACCACCCGATGCCAGCCACAAAAACCGCCACAAAGGCCAGCGCAGGATGGACCAGATGCGAAAACTGGTGAACAAATACACCACATAGAACCATCCATGAGCGATCAAAATGGCCGAGGAAACGTTAAACGCTGCCACCGTGCCATCGGGCACCATGGCGACAAAGCCCTGCTGGCCGCCCATTTCTAGTTCGGAGCCAAAACCATATTTGGCCACCATCTCGATAGTGAGAAGCAGAAGCAAAATGCCAGTGACATAAGCGCTCACCCGATACCACTTCAGCGCACTGCGCAACCGGTCGGGCACCACGGAGCGAAGAGAAGAGAAATCCTGAGCCATGGCTTCAGTTTAGCCGGAGTTACTTAACGCCTCTTCGAGCTCGCGCTCCCACACATCTTTTACCAGTCGATACCAAAGGTAGAGAGCGAAGAGGGCAAAAATTACCCATTCAGCAGCGTAGAAAATATTGAGCCAATTAAGCTCGCGGTCAGTCTCCGGCGGTACTGTCACGATGCTGGCTAACCCTTGCGGGGCCTGATCTAGGACCAGATAGCCACCATAAACAGGCCCAGGTTTCACCCACAGGTTTATCAACTCGGCAACGGAAACAACCTGGTTCTCACCGGCTAAGAAATCAGACTCTTGGGGAGATTCGGTGGGAACATAACGCCCGATCAGCTCCGCGCTCTTTTCGAATGTCTCAGCAGTGCGCTCGAGACCATCCAGCCACCCCGCGGCCACTGCCAGAGAATAACCCTCAGGGGTTTGGCAATGACGCACTAACCAGGAACCCTCGCGATTCTCTGAATAGCGCTGGGTTATCACCACGTCATCGCCCGGAACAAAGCTGCACTGGGCCGTTACTTTCCGACCGCTGGCATCCGTGGAAATAGTGCTCTGAGGGGTGGCAACACTGCTCAGAGCTACAGCCGTTTCGGTGTCGCGCTCTACAACGCTGGCCTGCTCAATACTGCGATCTAGCTGCCATTGGCTCAGGGCTGCGAAAATACCCGCCATCGCGAGAGCGAACGCTAAAGCGGCGAGCCACCGAGGTCGCAGTGCTACGCGCCACATGGGCTCACCCTTCTCATTCTCATCCCGCTAAGGCTAAAGGTGTTGGCGTGGAGTGGGCTGAGATTAGCTGTGAACGACCACGTCGACGCGCTGGAATTCTTTGAGATCGGAATATCCACAGGTCGCCATCGAGTGACGCAACGCTCCCACCAGGTTAGTGCGGGCATCAGCGCTGTGAGCAGGTCCCAAAAGAACGTGTTCGAGTGTCCCATCGTGGCCCACCCAGACCCGATAACCGCGGGGCAGCGTGGGGTGGTGAGCTTCTGGGCCCCAATGCCATCCCCGGCCTGGCGCCTCGGAACTGCGAGCAAGCGTGGACCCCAGCATCACCGCATCTGCACCGGTGGCAATAGCTGCCACCATGTCACCGCTGTGGCCCAAACCGCCATCGGCGATGACGTGCACATAACGTCCGCCAGACTCATCCAAATAATCTCGCCTGGCGCTCGCAACATCAGAAATAGCAGTAGCCATCGGAGCTTGGATTCCCAGAGCAGCCCGAGTACTGGAGGCCGCTCCGCCACCAAAGCCGACCAATACACCGGCAGCACCGGTGCGCATCAGGTGAAGTGCGGCGGTATAGGTCGCAGCTCCACCCACGATCACTGGAACATCAAGTTCATAAATGAACTCTTTAAGGTTGAGCGGCTCGCGGTTCTGGCTGACATGCTCTGCGCTTACTGTCGTTCCACGAATCACAAAAAGATCGACGCCTGCTTTGACCACTGTCTCGGAAAACTCTCGGGTGCGCTGTGGTGAAAGAGCGCCCGCAACGGGCACTCCCGCATCACGAATTTCTTGCAAGCGCTGGGAAATCAATTCCACCTTGATTGGTTCGGCATAAATTCTCTGCAAGACGCGCGTTGCTTCCTCGTCCGCCAGGGACGCGATTTCTTCATAGAGGGGCTCGGGGTCCTGATATCTGGTCCACAAACCCTCGAGGTTCAAAACCCCTAAACCGCCAATTTTTCCCATCGCGATTGCGGTAGCAGGTGACATCACAGAATCCATCGGCGCCGCTATTACTGGCATGGAGAAACTAAAAGCATCAATGCTCCAGTCCACCGAGACATCCTCGGGATCCCTAGTTCGACGGCTTGGCACCACCGCAACATCATCAAAGGAGTACGCGCGATTAGCGCGTTTAGTCAGCCCAATCTCAACTTCATGCACAGTTTCTGGCCTTTCAGGGCGGCTCAGCCGCGGTAGTTGGGGGCCTCCACGACCATCTGTATGTCGTGGGGGTGGGATTCTTTCAATCCCGCTGGGGTAATGCGGACAAACTTCCCTCGTTTTTTCAGTTCAGAAATCGAGTCAGCCCCGGTATAGAACATGGACTGGCGCAAGCCACCCAAGAGTTGATACACCACGGAGGCCAGTGGCCCACGATAGGGCACTTGGCCTTCGATACCTTCGGCGATGAGCTGCTCGTCGCTTGGCACATCGGCTTGGAAATAACGATCGCGAGAATACGAGGTCTTGGTGCCCCTAGTTTGCAATGCGCCCAGGGAGCCCATCCCGCGATAGTTCTTAAACTGTTTACCGTTGACGAAAATTAGGTCTCCAGGACTTTCGTCCGTTCCTGCCAGGAGCGAACCCAGCATCACGGTATTAGCACCTGCAACTAAAGCTTTGGCGATATCCCCCGAGTATTGCAAGCCGCCATCAGCAATGACCGGAATCCCGGCTGGCGCTGCAGCAAGAGATGCCTCATACACAGCAGTAATCTGAGGAACTCCCACACCGGCAACAACACGCGTGGTGCAAATGGAGCCGGGGCCCACACCCACCTTCACCGCATCAGCACCAGCATCGATGAGGGCCTGCGCGCCGCTGCGGGTGGCGATGTTGCCCCCGATGACGTCAATGCCCGCAAACGCAGGATCTTTTTTCAGCTTGGCAATGATGTCCAGAACTCCGCGTGAGTCGCCATTGGCCGTATCAACAACTAAGACATCAACGCCTGCATCTCGCAGGGCACCAGCGCGATCCCACGAATCTCCAAAGAATCCGATGGCGGCTCCTACCCGCAGACGCCCCTCCTCATCCTTGGTTGCGTGGGGATACTTTTCACTCTTGTCGAAATCCTTAACGGTGATGAGACCTTTGAGTCGACCCTTTGCGTCCACCAGCGGCAACTTTTCAATCTTGCGCTTGGCAAAAATAGCTAAGGCGTCCTCGCGGGAGATTCCCTCCGGACCGGTAATCAGTTCGCCTTTGGTCATCACATCGGACACAAGGGTGGTGTGGGCTTTATCGCTGGGGATAAAGCGCATATCCCGATTCGTAATGATGCCTACCAGGAGGCCATCGCCTTCGACTACCGGCAAGCCAGAAACCCGGAAGGTCGCACACAGTTTGTCAACGTCGGCAACGGTGGCATCTGGGGTGATGGTGACCGGGTTGGTGATCATGCCCGATTCGCTGCGCTTGACCTTGTCCACCGCGGTGGCCTGATCCTCAACCGAAAGGTTGCGGTGCAGGATGCCGATACCACCTTGGCGCGCCATGGCAATGGCCATGCGCTCTTCGGTCACCGTGTCCATCGCGGAAGAAAGTAATGGTGCTCGGAGGAAAATATTTCTGCTCAGCTGTGCCGAGGTGTCAGCCTCGCTGGGAATCACATCAGTGTGCGCGGGGAGCAACATAACGTCGTCATAGGTCAATCCAACAAATCCAAAAGGATTGCTTACTTCCATCAACTGACCCCGATTTTCGCCTAAATTAAGCCCAGACAGCTAACGATTTGGTTTCAATACATCGTAACCGGTTCGACCTCAGTGCGATACATCGGCATAATAGGAACGCTGTGCACGCTGCGGCGTAAACAGAACTAATGACCAACACAGGACGCGGCGATGGCGGCGCGAGGAGAAGTGGCGTGAACCGATTTCGT
>ERZ888423.3037-NODE-3037-length-11548-cov-53.351257_pt1 | contig 11548 bp, 10 predicted proteins | sample MGYA00520523_ERZ888423 | MGnify/ENA primary metagenome ERZ888423 (study PRJEB32303, sample SAMEA104408611) | aquatic metagenome | biome: Brackish water; feature: Pelagic; material: water | place: Baltic Sea | collected 2014-06-08T10:24:00 | depth 30,27 m ...
GGGCCTGCGGGCATCGCGCCTGCGGCGGGGCGCATGTGATCTGGTCGGGTCTGGCCCTCTCGGGATCGTTTCTTCGAAACGACCCTGCCGGGCCTGCGGGCATCGCGCCTGCGGCGCGATACCCTTGGGTGAGAGGCTGGACATCGACCCAAGCGGGGCTCGTTGTGGCTGCTTCCTTCCGGACCTGACCAGGTTGGCGAGGCGCCTGCCCGCGCCAACCTCTCACGCGTCACATAGGCAAAACCACCCCATGGCGCAAGCCCACCCCCTCAGTTCGGGCTGCGTTCGGCCCAACCGGCAAAGATGCGTTCCAGAAACACCACAAAGTAGAACAAGACGATCCCCAAGGCCGCCAAGGCAAAGAGAACGGCGAACATCAGCGGGTAGTCCGCGCTGATGCGCCCCGAATCGAACAGATCGCCCAAGCCCCGCCCATGCGGGCTGACGATTTCCATCAGATTGGTCCCGATGAAGGCCAGCGTCACGGCCACCTTCAGCGCGCCAAAGAATTCGGGCAGGGTCTTGGGCAGGGCGATCTTCCAGAAGATCGTGACATTTGACGCCCCGAGCGAGCGCAGGATATCGCGATATTCCGGCTCCAGCGTGGAAAGCCCGATCGAGACCGACACCGCGATGGGAAAGAACGAGATCATGAAGGCGATCAGGATCGTGTTGAAATCATGTTGGCCCACAAACATCAGCGCCACGATCGGCACCACGGTCGCCTTGGGGATGGCATTGAAGCCCACGAGAATCGGGTAAAGCCCCTCGCGCGCAAAGCGCGAAAAACCCATGATCATGCCGACCAGCGTGCCGAACACGACAGCAAGGCCAAGCCCCGCCACCGTGCGCCACAGCGTTTCCCACGACTTGATCAGGAACAGATCCCAGAACCGGATGTAGCGCGGGATCAGGTCCGAGGGGCTGGCCATGCGGTAATCGGGCAGGTTGTTGTACCAGACCGCCCATTCCCAAAAGGCAAGGATGCCCGCGATGAACAGCGTCGGGGCAAGGATTTTGCGCAGCGTGTCGTTCATGCCCGTGCCTCCGCCGGTGTGTCGACCGTGCGCCCTTGGGCGACCTGAATCTGGTGGCGCAGGATGGCCAGCATATCGACCGCGTTTTTCGAATACAGATCCTCAAGCGTGCGTTTGCCCGACAGATCGACATTCATCACATGTTGCGCATGGGCGGGTCGCCCCGACATGACGACGACCTGATCGGCCAGAAACACGCTTTCGCGCAGATCATGGGTGATCAACAGACAGGTAAAGGGCTCGGCCTCGCGCAGATCGTGCATGGTGCACCACAAATCCTCGCGGGTGAAGGCGTCCAGCGCGCCAAAGGGTTCGTCAAGGATCAGCACATCGGGCTTGTGGATGATCGACCGACACAGGCTGGCGCGCTGGCGCATGCCCCCCGACAATTCCGAAGGGCGCTTGTCGGCAAAGCCGGTCAGCCCCACCAGATCAAGCAGTTGATGGGCGCGCTCGGTCGCCTCGGCCTTGGACATCGGGGATTTCACGATCTCCATCGGCAGCAGCACGTTTTCCAGAATGCTGCGCCATTCCAGCAAAACCGGGTTCTGAAAGGCCATGCCAACTGTCGGGCGCGGGCTGGTCACCAGCTTGGAATGCAGCCAGACCTCGCCCTGATCGGGGCGCATCAGCCCAGACACCAACCGCGTCAGCGTGGACTTGCCGCAGCCCGAGGGGCCAACCACCGCGCAAAAACTGTTCTCGGGGATCTGGATCGACAGCCGGTCCAGCACCGGAAGCGGGCCTGCCTTGGTGCGGTAGGCATGCGTGACATCACGCAACTCGATCATGTGGGAAGATGTCGTCATGGCTGTCCTCGAGAAAAGGCATGTCCCGGGGCCACCCTGTCGGGGCCCCGGGACCATTTGTCATGCGGGCGCGGACGCCTTACTGGGCGACCATCCGCACGTCCATCTCGGGCAGATAGGCGTTGGTGAAATAGAGCGCGGCATCGGGTTCGTTCTGGAACTGATAGGTCAGGCGCAACTGTTCGATGGCGATGGCCATGCGGGCCGGGTCGATATCGCCCAGACCATTGGCGCGGACCCAGGGCGTGACGATATTGGCATCGAGCGCCAGTTGCAGGCGGCGGGTTTCCAGCGCCACATCACCGGCAGGGTTGCGCGCGATCACGGCGGCGGCCCCTGCGGCGGGGTCGGCAACGGCATCCGACACGCCCCGCGCAATGGCGCGCAGCATGGCTGTCACCGTCTCGGGATTGGCGGCGGCGAAATCGGTGTTGACGATCACCGCATTGCCATAAAGCGCCACACCATGATCGGAGTAGAGGATCGTGGTGATGTCATCCTCGGGAATGCCAAGGCGCGCCAGCGACAGATAGGACGAGAAATTGAACCCGGTCACCGCATCGACATTGCCTTCGGCAAGCATCGGTTCGCGCGTCGGGAAGCCGACCGGCTCGATGGTGATGGTCGAGACATCGATGTTGTTCACGGCGGCCAGGATCGGGAACTGTGCCCATGCGCCATCGGGCGGCGGAGCGCCCAGCTTGGATCCTTCGAGGTCCTCGATCCCCGAGATGCCCTGGCTGACACGACCCACGATCGCAAAGGGCGGGTTGTCGTAGATCATCATGGCCGCAATCACAGGCGCGCCGGGGTTCTGATCAAGAAAGCGCACCAGGCTGTTGATATCGGCAAAGCCCATGGGAAAGGCGCCCGAGGCCACCTTTGGGATCGCATCAAGCGACCCCTCACCGGCAGCGACCGACACATTCAGACCCTCGGCCGCGAAATGGCCATTGTCGATGGCAAGGAAATAGGGGGCCGATGGGCCTTCGAACCGCCAGTCAAGGGCGAAATTCATATCCGTCCCTTGAGCAAAAAGCGGGGTCGCCGCAATCAGGGCGGCAGCGAATGTGGGAATGGCACGGTTGAACAAGCGATATCTCCTTTGATTGGGCAGCGCGGTCTTCGCGGATTGTGACAGATCGTTTACACCGAAGAGAGAGGTCAACGATCTTGCAACGATCAAGGACCAATTGAGCCGATCCTGCGCCAAGATCTTTGGCAATGCCAGTTTTTTCAGCAATCCGAAAACAGCCGCCTAAATGCGCAGCAGGTAACGCGCGAAGCCCCGGTCACTCATGCCATCTGCAACAAGCCCCAGCGCAGCCGCACGCTGCGGGTGGGCCACGGCCGCGGGGCCGGTTTCGTAAAGCACCCATGCGCCACCAAGCGGCACAAAGGAAAAGCTGGGGGTCGGAACCGGCGACAGCGCCCCGCGCATCGCGGCGATGTGGGCGGCGATCAGATCACGCACCGGGTGGGGCGAAAGATAGACTGTCTGGGTTTCGGCCGCGGCGGGAAAGTGACCACCACCACCCGCGCGATAGCTGTTGGTCACCACAAGAAAGGGGTCGGCATCCGCGACGGGCGCACCACACGCCCGGCGCAGGTCGCGAATGCGACCGGGGCCGGGGCGGATGATGTTGCCCTCGGCATTGCTGCGGGCGGGCTGGCTGAGGTCGATCCGATAGCTCAGCCCATCCATGCGGTCAAAGTTGTAGCTGGCGAATTCGGGATCGAGCAGCGGTTGCGGCCCGGCCCCCTCCGCGCCACCGGGCGTGATCTGGCAAAAGGCCGAAACCGACCGCTCCAGCCATGCCCGGATCTGTGCGCCGGTTGCCCGCACGACCACCAGATTGTTGGAATAGGGATAAAGATCGGCGGCATGGCGCAACAAGATCGCCCCGGCCGGAACATCGGTAAAGGCGTCCGGCCCACCGCGCCCGCCCGATTTGAATGGCGTCGTGCACGACAAGAGCGGCAACCCTGCCAAGGCGGGATCCGCGGCGATGATCGGGGCCACCGCCGCACGCTGCACATCCGCGATCAGCTGTGTCGCGGCACAGGGCGCCAGCAGGCTGAAAAAGGTTTCCAACGGCACATTGCTGCGCCCCAGCGGCCGCGCGGAATAGGCCCGCGTCAGACGATGCCCGCGGGCCATTTCGGCACGAAAGGCCGGCAAATGATACAGCCGCCTGCGAAGGGCGCGGCGGTCTTCGGCCCCGGCATCCTCGGCGGCGCGCAGCCTTGCATGTTTTTCCGACACGCACCAATCTTGCGCCCGGGGCACCGTGCCGACACCCAAGCCACGCGGGCGCAGATCAAGATCGATTTGCCCAAGATGTGATCCAAAGAAACCCGGCTGCACGATGGTGGCCCCGTCACAAGGTGCCGCGACGGGGCTGGGCGTGGGGAAAACGCCATGGGTGTGCCCTGCAATCACGGCATCCACCCCGTTGATGGCGGCCACAACCCGGCCCACATTCTCATCGGCGGGTCCGGCGCCGTCGACGCCCAACCCGGTATGGGCCAGCACAATGACCAGATCCACACCAGCGGCGCGCATGCGCGCAACCTCCCGCGAGACGGCGGGCAGGATCGGCTCGATCTCAATCCGACCGGCCAGATGGACATGCCCCCATTGCATCGTCTGGGGCGGCACGGCACCGGTCACGCCGATGCGTAACACACGCAAAGCGCCGCTGCTGTCGATCAGCATGCGCTCAAGAATGACATGCGGCGCAACCAATGGCCCCGCCCCCCCGGCACGAAACACATTGGCCAGAACGATCGGGTAACGGGCGGCCGCGATCACCCGTTCCAGCGCCTCGATGCCATAGTCGAAATCATGATTACCCAAGGTGGCCGCGTCATACCCCAACCCGTTCATCGCCGCGACCATCGGATGGGCCAAAGCACGGGGCATCAGATCGGACAGCGCCGCATCGCCAAGCGGCGCCCCCTGAAAGGTATCGCCATTGTCGAACAACAAGATATTCGGGCATTCGGCCCGCGCCTGCACAATCGACGCCGCCAGCCGCGCAAGCCCCACGCGATTATCGGGACGGTTGGCGTAATAGTTGTATGAGAACAAATGCGCGTGCAGATCCGTCGTCGCCAGCACGCGCAGGCGAAGGCTTACATCCTGTCCGGGCCGACCGACGGCGCCGGAGATCACTGCCCCTGTGACGGTCATCGCCTTGTCCGAAATTGTCCCACGCCACCTTGCCCATTCCCTGCGGCCGGGTGAACGGGGTCAAACGTCATGGGATGCTTTTCCTGACCGGATTGCGCATCATGTGGCGAACGGGCCATACCCTTGGCGAAGCAATCCAGAAAAGGCGATGAAATGCGGGTGGCGGATAAGGTGACCTTTGGCGGGTCGGATCTGGATCGGGCAGCCGCGCTGCGGCGCAATGCGGCCGAACTTGCAACGGCGCTGGATGCCGGCGCGGGGATCATTGCGCTGTGGCGCGGCAAGCCCTTGGTGACGGGCGACCCAACCCAAGGCCCGTGCCATCTGGTTCAACTTGCACGCGGGGCAAAGGTGCTGGGTGACGCGCGCGAGCCGCCGATCTTTCTGGGCCAGATCGCGGGCAGCGCGGTCTTTGCGCAAGACATCAGCCCGTGGACCCCGACCGAACCGGTGGACGACGCCCAGATCGGCGCCTTTCTCGATCCGACCATCCAACATCATCCAGCCGCACCCGCAGGCAGCGCCTTTCGGGAATTGCGCGCGGTGATGAACCAGCTTGATGCGCGCGATGCGGAATTGGCCGCAACCGCGCGCGCTTTGATCAACTGGCACCAGAGCCACGGCTTTTGCGCGAAATGCGGTGTGGCATCCATCATGGCCGAGGCCGGATGGCAGCGCCATTGCCCGGGCTGTGGCGCCCATCATTTCCCGCGCACCGATCCCGTTGTCATCATGCTGATCACGCAAGGCGACCGGGTTCTGTTGGGTCGCTCGCCCGGCTGGCCCGAGGGCATGTTTTCCCTGCTGGCGGGCTTTGTCGAACCCGGCGAAACAATCGAAGCGGCCGTGCGGCGCGAGGTATTCGAAGAAACCGCAATCCGCGTCGGGCCCGTCGCCTATGTCGCGGACCAACCATGGCCATTTCCCGCCTCTCTGATGATCGGATGCAAGGGCGAAGCGCTGAGCGATCAGATCACCGTCGACCCCGTCGAACTGGAGGCCGCGCGCTGGGTCACGCGGTCCGAGCTTTTGACGGTTTTTGCAGGCACCCACCCCGAAATCCGGCCCGCCCGCAAAGGCGCAATCGCGCATGTCTTGCTGGAGCATTGGCTGGCCGATCGGCTCGACTAGGGCCAATCGGCAACAGGTCCGTCTATTTCCAGCGCTTGGCCTTGCGGCGTGAGCGTGCAAGACATGGCACGCCGCCCGTTCCGACCGACGGGCGCGTGGCCGCGCGTGTTGGATCATCGCGGCACTGGCATGTAACCCGGCGCGATGGCGCGCTTCTGTGTGAGTAGTTCGATGAAGTTCAAGGTTTCAAGGGATTTGGACGCACCACAAGCATTGGTCTGGACCCATTTCATGGATTTCGCCCGCTTCGAGACCGACATGCGACGGCAAGGTGCGACCCTTGCACGGGTCGGCGACTGGACCGAGGCCACCAAAGATGTCGAATGGCGTGGCGCGGTCACGCTTGGCGGCAAAAGCAACCCGCTTGCGGCCAAGATCACGCAGCTCGTCGCGCCGAGGGCCTACACGATCGATAGCCAGATCGGCGGCATGGTCTGTCACTACGAGATAAGCCTGGTTTCGCTGTCCGAGACGGTCACGCGGGTTGCCTTGGTGCTGAACCTGTCGGCCAAGACAGAAACAGCGCGGATCTTTCTGATGACATTGAAATTGACCCGTGGCCTTGTTCTGCAACGCCTGGAACAGATGCTTGTGCGACAGGGCAGCGCGGCCGAAACGGAATGGCAGCACCGCAAGGGGGGGTGATTGAGCCGCCATCACGGGAGGTTTGTGGGCCCGACCTTGCGCTGGCGCGCGCGTTCCAGCCCAAGATGGCGCTCGCGCAAGATGATCAGGATGCCCGCAATCACGATCATGGCGCCGCCCGCAAGCGTCGCCGCGCCGGGCACCTCGCCAAAGACGGTGTAGCCCACGATGATGGCCAACAGCATCGAGGTGTATTCAAAAGATGCGATCAGCGAGGCATCGGTGTTGCGATAGCTTGTGGTAAGCAAGATCTGACCCACACCACCCAAAAGACCCGCCAGCACCAACAGCGCGACCACATGCAGGGGCGGGACCACCCAACCCCACGGCAGCGTCAACAGCGACAAAAGCACGGCTGTCACCGAAAAATAAAAGACGATCGCCGATGTGGTTTCCGTGTTGACCAGTTTGCGCACAAAGATCTGCGCCAAGGCGACCAGAACAGCAGACAGCAGAACGATCACCGCCCCCAAGCTCTCACGCGACGAGATGGTGGCGGGATCAAGCTGCAGGCGCGGGCTCAACACGACCAGAACCCCGGCCAACCCCAGCACCACCATCGACAAGCGGAACAAGCGCACCTGTTCACCCAGAAACATCGCCGCAAAGATGACCACAATGATCGGTGCGGCATAGCCGATGGCCGTCACCTCGGGCAGCGGCAACAGGCCCAGACCTGCAAAGCTCAGCCCCATGGATGTCGTGCCCAAAAGGCCGCGCCAGAAATGCCCCATCGGATCCGATGTCTTGAGCCCGGTGCGCAAATCGCCGCTCAATGCCAGCCAGACCCCGATCACCGGGATCGCGAAGAGCGACCGGAAAAACACCGCCTGCCCGGGGGGCACATATTCGGCGGTCGCCTTGATGATCGCAGACATCGCCACAAAGACGCAGACCGACAAGATCTTGAAGGTGATGCCGCGCAACGAAGACATGGATGCATCCGCAAAGGATATGGATGCAGCCTACGCGCGCGCGCGACCGGGTTCAACCGGCCGCGGCGGGCTGCGCCAGACCGCGCAGGATCGGGCAATCGGGACGGTGATCGCCCGCACAGGCATGCACCAGATCGGCCAGCACGCGCCGCATCTCGGCCAGTTCGGCCATCTTGGCGTCTATTTCGGCCAGATGCGCCTCGGCCACGGCCTTGACATCGGCACTGGCCCGCCCCCGGTCCTCATAAAGCGCCATCAGGGTCCGGCACTGTTCAATGGAAAACCCAAGCCCCCGCGCACGCGCCAAAAAAGCCAGCTTGTGCAGATGCGCCTCGGTAAAGCGGCGATAGCCATTGGCGTCACGCAGGGGGGTGATCAGCCTGATATCCTCATAATAACGGATCGTCTTTGGGGGCAAGCCTGCGGCTTTTGCGACCTCTCCGATGTTCATGCGGCCTCCATCCGGCGCAAGCGCAGCGCGTTCAGCACGACCAGAACCGAACTGGCCGCCATGGCGCCCGCCGCCAGCATGGGGTTCAGAAGCGGTCCGCCGAACACGGCCAGTAGACCCGCCGCCACCGGGATCAGCGCAACATTGTAGCCAAAGGCCCAGACAAGGTTCTGCACGATGTTGTTGAGCGTGCGGCGGCTGACCTGCATCGCGGTCACCACGCCCATGGGCGCGCCCGAGATCAAGACCACATCGCCCGCTTCGATCGCCACATCCGTGCCGGTGCCCAGCGCAATTCCCACATCGGCCTCGGCCAGCACGGCGGCATCATTGATGCCATCGCCCACAAAGGCCACGCGGCGCCCTTGGGCACGCCACGCGATGACCTGTTCGCGCTTGGCAGCGGGCGACAGCCGGGCCAATGCCGTGTAGATGCCCAAACTGGCCGCCACGGCCGCGACCGGGCCCTCGGCATCGCCCGACATCATGGCAACCGCGACACCGCGCGCCTTGAGCGCCGCGACCGCGCGGGCGGCATCGGGCTTGATCGGATCAGACAGCGACAGATGCCCCAGATAGGTCATGCCACGCGCCAGATGCACCTCGGTTGCGGGGCCGGGATCGGTGGGGGGCACGCCAACGCCTTCCGCTTCGACAAAGGTGCGGCTGCCCAGACGCAAGGTTTCGCCATGCGCGCGCGCCACCACGCCCGCACCGGTTTTGGCCACGAAACCGTCGACCGGCACAGGGGCTATGCCGCGCGCCTTTGCCTCGGCCAGAATGGCGCGGGCAAGGGGGTGTTCCGACGCGCTTTCGGCCCCGGCGGCAAGCGCGACAAGCGTATCGGCATCGCAATCGGGGCTTGGGTTGATCGCGGTGACACGCGGTTTGCCCTCGGTCAGGGTGCCAGTCTTGTCAAAGGCGACAAGATCGACCCGGCCCAGACCTTGCAGCGCGTCACCCTTGCGAAACAGCACACCCAATTCCGCCGCGCGCCCGGTTCCCGCCATGATGGAAACGGGGGTGGCCAGACCCATCGCGCAGGGACACGCGATGATCAGAACCGACACCCCGATCACCAGCGCCTTGGCCGGATCAGGCCCCCAGATCAGCCAGGCCCCGGCCGCGCCCACGGCGATCAGCAAGACCACCGGCACAAAGACCGCCGTCACGCGGTTGATCAGCGATTGCACCGGAAGGCGCGTGGCCTGTGCGTCCTCGACCATGGCGACGATGCGGGCCAGCACCGTGTCGGCGCCCACGGCGGTCGCGCGATAGACCAGCGTGCCGGTGCCATTTACGGTTCCCCCCGTCACCGGGTCGCCGGGATGTTTGGCCACCGGCACGGGTTCGCCGGTCAGCATCGCCTCGTCGATCCAGCTTTCACCCTCGGTGACAAGCCCGTCGACCGCCACGCGCCCGCCGGGTTTCAGCCGGATCAGATCGCCGCGCCGCAGATCGGCCAAAGACACGTCAGCTTCGGTGCCGTTCGTCACGCGGATCGCGGTCTCGGGGGAAAGCGCCATCAGGCTGCGGATCGCGGCCCCCGCCCTGCCGCGTGCGCCCGCCTCGAGCCAGCGGCCCAGCAAGATCAGCGTCACGATCACCGCGGCCGCTTCGAAATAGACATATTGCCCGCCATCCGCCACCAGCGCAGGGGCAAATGTCACAAGGCTCGACCAGCCCCACGCGGCAGAGGTGCCCAGAACCACAAGGCTGTTCATCTCGGGCGCACCGCGCAAGAGCGCGGGAATGCCAAGCCGAAAGAACACCCGCCCCGGCCCCGCCAGAACGGCGGTGGTCAGCAAAAACTTCACCATGCCCAAGGCGAGGGGATCGAACACGTCCATCTGCCAATGATGAAAGGCGGGGATCAGATGGCCGCCCATCTCCAGCACCACCACCGGCAGGGACAGGATCAGCGCCACAAGAAAGGCACGCCGCATCGGCGCGGCCTCTTCGGCGGGCGGCGGTGGCGGGGCGGCCACGGGATCATCGATGCGCGTGACGGGATAGCCCGCATGCGCCATCGCGGTTTCGATGGCGGGCCAATCCGCCCCCGCAACCAGCCGCAGATCGGCCCGCTTGAGCGCAAGGTTGACATGCGCCTCGACCACATCCGGCAGAACCTTGAGCGCGGCTTCGGCGCGCGCGGCGCAACTGCCGCAGGTCATGTTGGCGACCGCAACGCGCAAGCGCGCCGCCTCCAGCGGATGCACGGGATAACCCGCCTGCGACAACCGCGCGGCAAAGGCCGCGGTATCGAACCCGTCGCCCGCGACAAGCGCGGCCCGACGCGTGGCCAAATTGACCTCGGCCGACACGACACCCGGCACGGCCGCCATCGCCGCCTCGGCGCGGGCTGCGCAGCCGCCGCAATGCAGGTTGTCCACCGTGAAGCGCAAAATCACCTGTGGGGTGTCGTTTGGCATGACCAGCCCTCCGGTTCAGCCCTACAGATAGGGATTCCTGCAACTGGAAGGTCAAGGGGTGATTGCGGCGGTCGTGGCAAGCGGTAGACCGATGTGCATGAGCGCCGCATCCAGATCATAGCCAAAGCGATGAGATCGTGCGGCGCATTGATCGCGTACGATCTGCGCATCGGTCGGGGTCAAGGCACTGCGCCAAAGATCTTTCTCGGGATGTGCGTCGTTTTTCCGGAAGAGCCCGGGGGCAGGCGCCATCCCCGCATGTGCAAGAACAGCCGCCATCACCGCGGGGACATCAGCCACGAGGTCTTCATACCGCACGCACAGCACGCGGTCGGGGCAAGCAGCCTCGAGCGTCAGGAAGATATCTGCGGCCTCGAGCCAGTAGTTGCACGCACCATAGAGGTCCGAAATCTTGACCTGCCGGCCGAGTTTCATGCTGGCGACAACATTCAACGGATTTCGGACCAGAAACACAAACCGCGCATGCGGCATCTGCTGGGCGATCAACGGCGCGCCATAGATATTCTGCGGCGTCTTGTCGAACCAGCGATAGGGCCCGGTCACCCCTTTGGCGCGGGCAAAAGCGGCGATATAGCGGCGTTGCAATTCCGCCTTTGTGCGACTGATCGCAAGGATCGCCTCGAAACTGGCCTCATCCACACCATCCATATTGCGATGTTTCTTGAGCAAAAGATTGTTCCGGTGGGGATGATAGCTGTGCGGTGTACGGAAAGGTTCGGCCCAACGAAAGAAATGCGTTTCCTCGGGGCAAATGAAATTCGGCACGCGCCGCAAGAGATCGCGGGTCAGCGTGGTGCCGGAACGCACGGCTGCAACGATGAACAGCGGCCTGTCGTCGGCCAAATCGAGTAAAATCTCAGCCGTCATTCAGCCGCCTCCAAGCCCTGCAAT
>ERZ888423.3038-NODE-3038-length-11545-cov-6.198259_pt1 | contig 11545 bp, 11 predicted proteins | sample MGYA00520523_ERZ888423 | MGnify/ENA primary metagenome ERZ888423 (study PRJEB32303, sample SAMEA104408611) | aquatic metagenome | biome: Brackish water; feature: Pelagic; material: water | place: Baltic Sea | collected 2014-06-08T10:24:00 | depth 30,27 m ...
CTATCTATCTATCTATCTATCTATCTATCTATCTATCTATCTATCTATCTATCAGTAAGTTATTTTCAGTCTTTTAATTTGCTCATATCTAAATAAATTGTAGGTTAAATTGATTAATCCTATTATTCCAGTGGCTCTTAACATACCTATCGTCGGAAGCTCTTTTTTCTAAAGAAAAATCTGAATCAACATCTGTAATCATAAATAATCGATTTACTACACAATAAATTTCCATAAGGTTGATGCCGGAATCTAAAATACTTTTTTGAATTTCTAGCCAAAATTGGTTGTGATAACTTATATATTCTTGAATTATTTTATCGTTATCAACTAAATCTAATGCGTAGCAATACCTTTTCATAAATTATTTTTAATCATATAATTTCTGCGCTCTATATCCATAAATTGCTATAAAACAAAAACAGATGAGTGGCAAGATAAATGAAAAATTAACACCTGATAAAGGACCGATTTTATCCATATCTATCATTAAACCCTGTAAAATTGGCATTAAAGCACCACCAACAATTGCCATTACTAAACCAGCAGCACCTAAAGCAGTATCTTCTTCTTTTAATCCATTTAAAGCAATTCCGTAAATTGTAGGAAACATTAAAGACATAAATGCAGAAGTTGCAACTAATAAATACAGCCCTAACATTCCTTCAATTAAAATAACTCCAGAAATGGTAAAGATTGCGCAAATTGCAAAAATCATTAATAATTTTTTTCCATTTACGTATTTCATCAAAAATGTACTTATAAATCTGCTACAAAGAAAAATAGTCATAGCAACAATATTATAATTTTGTGCTTCTGCTTTTGATATTCCCAAATTACCTGCATATTGAATGATAAAGGTCCAACACATAATCTGTGCTGCAACATAAAATAATTGTGCTAAAACACCTTCTTTATATTTACCATTTTTAAATAATCTTTTAAATGAAGATGCAGCACTGGTAAGATTTTCTTGTTTTTTTTTCAATGGCATTTTTACCATTGAAACAATGATAAACATAGTAATTACTACAAATCCTAGTATAATATATGGATTTCTAATAATCTCTAAATCGTGTGTTCTAATAATTGCTTTTTGGGCGTCATTTAATGTTGAGAAAATCAGTTCGCCAGCTTCATTTCTTTTATCAGAATCTAAAGCGATTAATATAAATTTTGATGCCACAAACATCCCTAACAAAGAACCAATAGGATTAAATGCTTGCGCCAAATTTAATCTTCTTGTAGCAGTTTGTTTATCTCCCATTGACAAAATAAAAGGATTTGCAGTAGTTTCTAAAAAAGCCAATCCAAAAGTTAAAATATACAAGGACCCTAAAAAGAAACCAAAAACTTCAAATTCTGCAGCAGGATAAAACAATAATGCACCAATTGCGTATAAGGTTAAACCTAACAAAATTCCTTTTTTATAGCTGTATTTTCTAACAAATAAAGCAGCAGGAATTGCCATTGTTGCATAACCTCCATAAAATGCTAATTGTACTAAAGCAGCTTTAGCAGTAGAAATTTCCATCACTGTGCCAAATGCTGCAACCATTGGGTTTGTAATATCATTGGCAAAACCCCAAAGTGCAAATAAAGAAGTAATAACGATAAAAGGCAGTAAGTGCTGTTTTGAAACTACAGGTATTTTTTTGGTGGTTGCCATAAAATTATTTTTAACATGAAACAAAACACTACCGTAATTTTAAATTTTACAGTACTGTTTTAAATTAGTTAATTCTTATTGATATTGTGCATATATTACTTTGGTTTGTAAGTATTCTTGCATACCATGTTTTCCGTCTGCACCACCAATTCCAGATTTTTTCCAACCTGCATGGAAGCCTTGAATTGCTTCAAAATGTTCTCTATTGATGTACGTTTCTCCGAATTCTAGTTCTTGTGAAGCGTGCATTACTTTATTAAAGTTTTCTGAAAAGATAGACGATGTTAAACCGTATTCACAGTCGTTAGCCAAAGAAATAGCTTCATCTAGAGTACCGAATTTCATCACTGGTAAAACAGGTCCGAAAATCTCATCTTTCATAATTCTCATGTTTTGAGTTACATTAGTTAATAATGTAGGTTGATAAAAATAACCTTTATTAAATTGGCTAGATTTATTTCCACCTACTAAAACTTCTGCTCCTTCTTTTTTAGCAAATTCCACCATTTCTGCAACTTTATCCATTTGTGCTTTAGAAACCAAAGCACTCATGTCTGGATTATCTTTAGAAAATGCATCTTGTACATTTATTTCTGTCATTTTCTTTGTAACCATTTCCATAAATTGGTCATGGATTTTATCTTCTACATAAACTCTTTCTGCACAATTACACACTTGACCACTATAAATAATTCTAGAACTTACAACTGCGTTTACAGCTAATTCTAAATTAGCATCAGCACAAACAATTGCTGGTGCTTTACCTCCTAATTCTAAAGAAACTTTTGTAATATTCTCGGCAGCAGCTTCCATCACTTTTTGCCCTGCCAAAACACTACCAGTTAAACTAATAATTCCAGTAATAGGATTTTTAGACAATGCGTTTCCAACAACTGGCCCTGTTCCACAAACCATATTTAAAACTCCAGCAGGTAAATCTATTTTATCAATTAATTGAACCCATTCTAAAATTGTGTTTGGTGCAATACAACTTGGCTTAATTACACATGTATTTCCTGTAATTAAAGAGGCAGCTACTTTTCTTGCCATTACAAAGAATGGAAAGTTCCAAGGTAAAATACCAACAGCAGTTCCAATAGGAGATTTGTGTAAAAATATGTGTTCTTTTCTACGATCACTTTGTATAATTTCTCCTTCTATTCTTCTTGCCCAACCAGCATAATAATCAAAATAATCTGCAGTAACATCAATTTCTACTTGTGCTAAACTCATTACTTTGGCTTGTTCCGAAGCTAAATTTTCTGCTAAAAAAACTCTATTTTCTCTAATTACGGATGCCATTTTATGTAAGTAACCAGCTCTTTCAATAGCAGTCATAGATCTCCATCCTTTTTGAGCATCTTTTGCTGCATTTAGTGCTTTATTAGCATCTTCCACAGATCCCTCAGGAATGGTAGATAATACTTCTTCAGTACATGGGTTTAAAACCTCTGTAACCCTTGTTGATGTAGATTTCACCCATTTTCCATTGATAAACTGATCGAATTCTTTCATAATGATATAAGTTAATTTGTTGACATTGATTTTTAATGAAATCAGTATTTATTATTTAAAAATGAACCATTTTGGGTGGTTTGTGTATTTTTTAAAACCAGAAATTTATAAAAAATAACACAACTTAAAGAATAAACTTTTGATAGTCAAGCAAAACTACTGTAATAATTAAGATAAAAATTTATCCATAATAATCAACAATATGTATAATTTAAACATATCTATTTTACGGCTATTAAATATTAGCAATAATAAAAGTTAAAAAAAGATGAATCTATGTATATTTACCTGACTTGTAAGTCGACGGTGTTAAGCCTGTTACGGATTTAAAGACTCTAGAGAAATGGTATCTGTCTGAAAAACCTAAATCAAAAGCTACTTCTTCAATGGATTTATTGGAATGTTCAAAATAATCACAAGACTTTGCAATTTTTCTATTGTGGATAAAATTATGAAGTGTAATATTCATCTCATTTTTAAATAATCTCGCAAAAGAGTTGGGAGCCATATTTACTTTTTCGGCTAATTTAGGATTGCTGAATTTTTGAGTAATATTAGATTCCACATGTCTAATTATTTTTAAAACTCTATCATCAATATTAATAGCTTTCCATAATTCAGGACCAATATTGGTTAAAACCTCTTTTATAAAAGACTGAAGTTTTAGGTTGAAAGTAATTTTAAAGTCAGTGTTTTCTATTTTTAGTCTTTCTGTAATGTACTCTAATCTATCTTTTAAATAATCTGTTAATTCAATTTTAATAATGCCAGGATATACGTTATCAAAAGGAAGTCCAAGATTAAAATGGGTGAAAAAATGAGCCAAAGATTTGTCTAAATAATTTTCTTCGCTATAATTTGTAGTTAAATGTCTTCCAGAAACATGAATTCCTTTAGAATAAATATTATTTTTTACAAAGCGAGAAGAAAAAGAGGTAAATGGCGGTATTATATATAAACTGTCAGGATTCATCACATATGTTTTTTCTCCAAATACTAGTTCACCACCTTCGTTTTTATTCCAATAAATACGCCAATATGGAAAAACCATATCATGACAATCCCACAATTCTAGAAGCCAATACCTGCAACATAGTATCTTTAACTTAATGTCTATTAAGTTTTGATTATTCGAAGAAGGGTCTCCTAATTCTATATTTTTGGGATATTTCAAAAAATAGCAATGTTTAAATTACATACAAAAATACAGATTTTATATATTTATTACAGTTATGTTTTACTTTATTTTTGTGAAATAAAATAAAGGTATCATGAAAACAGTCAATCTCCCTAAAGAAGTAGAAATAGAATTAAAACAAGTGTCTAAAGTTGCAGGTTATTTATGGCAACGTGAATGGGCAGAGAGAAATGCAGGAAATATATCAATGAACCTAACTTCTTTCTTTAATGTAGAAGATTTAAAAGGTATTGGTACAGAAGTGCCTTTCGATTTTCCAAAAGGAGCAGCTGGTTTTGTATTGTATATTACAGGTACAGGTTGTTATTTAAGAGATTTAGTAGATCAACTAGAAAATGTTTCTTGTATTCTATTAATTAATGAGGATGCTACTGGATATTCAATCGTTTGGGGAGGGAAAAGAGAAAACTTCGGACCAACTTGTGAATTAATTTCTCATTCAAGTATTCATTTATTTAATAGTATTCATCACCCAGAAAATTTAGCAGTGGTGCATACACATCCATTAGAGCTGATTTGTATGAGTCATCATGATTTATTTGATAATGAGGAAGAGTTAAATAGACAAATTTGGATGATGTGTCCAGAAGTAAAAGTTTTTGTACCAAAAGGAATTCACTGTACACCTTATGCACTATCTAGCACAGAACATTTAGCAAAAGTAACTATAGAAGCTTTTAAAACAAGAAATGTTTCTCTTTGGGAAAAACACGGTGCAACTTCTACAGCACCAGATGTTATGAAAGCATGGGACTTTTTAGATGTAGCAAACAAAGGTGCAAAAATGTTAATGATGTGTTGGACAGCAGGTTTTAAACCAGCAGGACTTTCTAATGCACAATTAACAGAATTAGAGCAATTTATTTAATAGAAAAAATATAAAGTTTATGAACAGACTTATAGGTAGATTACCAAAAGTCGGAATTCGTCCAGTAATTGATGGACGCGAAGCAGGTGTTAGGGAATCATTGGAAGACCAATGTATGGATATGGCAAGAACTGCAGCGAAATTAATTGAAGAAAATTTACGATTTCCTAGTGGTGAAAAAGTAGAATGTGTAATTGCAGATACTACAATTGGTGGTGTTGCAGACGCAGCTGCTTGTGCAGATAAGTTTAAGAGAGAAGGCGTAGAAGTTTCTTTAACAGTAACTCCTTGTTGGTGTTATGGAACAGAAGTGATGGACACGGACCCATTATTGCCAAAAGCAGTTTGGGGTTTTAACGGAACTGAAAGACCTGGTGCAGTTTATTTAGCTGCAGCCTTAGCAGGATATTCTCAAAAAGGTTTACCTGCTTTTGGAATTTATGGTAAAGAAGTGCAAGATGCAGGAGATATGAGTATTCCTGCAGATGTAGAAGAAAAATTATTACGCTTTACCAAAGCAGGTTTAGCAGTTGCTCAAATGAAAGGAAAATCTTATTTATCTATTGGGTACAGTTCTATGGGAATTGCTGGTTCTATGGTTGATGTAAATTTTTTACAAGATTATTTAGGCATTAGAGCAGAATTTGTAGAATCTGTAGAGATTTTAAGAAGAATTGATGAAGGCATTTTTGATAAAGACGAATTTGATAAAGCGTTAATCTGGACAAAAAAGAATTGTAAAGAAGGAAAAGATTATAACAGTCCTGAAGCTCAAAAATCTGCTGAAGTAAAAGATGCAGAATGGGAAAAAGTGGTTAAAATGACCTTAATCTGTAAAGACTTAATGAACGGAAACCCAAAGTTGGCAGCAATGGGATTTGGCGAAGAAGCAAAAGGAAGAAATGCAATTATGGGTGGTTTCCAAGGGCAACGTCAATGGACAGATTACCAGCCAAATGCAGATTTTACAGAGTCTATTTTAAATTCGTCTTTTGATTGGAATGGAATTAGACAAGCCTATATGTTTGCTACAGAAAACGATTGTTTAAACGCAATTTCTATGTTGTTTGGGCATTTATTAACAGGGAAAGCACAGTTGTTTTCTGATGTAAGAACTTATTGGAGTCCAGAATCTGTAGAAAGAGTAACAGGAAAAAAATTATCTGGAATTGCAGAAAACGGAATTATTCACTTAATCAATTCTGGGTCTACAACATTAGATGCAACTGCACAACAAGAAGATAAAGATGGCAACCCAACAATGAAACCTTTTTGGGATATTACAGAAAGTGATGTTGAGCGTTGTTTAGAAAACACAAAATGGCCTGCAGCAATTGGAGAATATTTTAGAGGTGGTGGTTTTTCATCACAATTTAAAACACGTGGAGAATTGCCAATGACAATGTGTAGATTAAACTTGGTAAAAGGAATTGGACCCGTTTTACAAATCGTAGAAGGTTGGTCTGTAGAATTACCAGAAGATATCCATACAGTTTTAGATGAAAGAACAAATCCAACTTGGCCAACAACTTGGTTTGTGCCAAGAAGTACAGGCACAGGTTTCTTTAAAGATGTATATTCTGTTATGGCAAAATGGGGTGCAAATCATGGTGCAATTTCTCATGGACATATTGGTGCAGATTTAATATCATTAGCGTCATTATTGCGTATTCCTGTAAATATGCACAACGTAAATGAAGACGATGTATTTAGACCAAGTGCTTGGTCTGCTTTTGGAGAAAATCTAGAAGGAGCAGATTATAGGGCGTGTAAAAATTACGGGCCTCTTTATGGTTTTAAAGAATAAAGTTAGTTGCTTAAAATTATAATTTAATCAATTAAAAAATTATCAACAAAATAAAAGACTATGAAAAATGTCATCGCAATTATTGACATCGGAAAAACAAACAAAAAAATCTTTCTTTTTGATGAAAACTTAGAAGTTGTTTCAGAAAAAAAGGTTCAGTTTGAAGAAATAAAAGATGAAGATGGTTTTCCTTGCGATGACATTGCAGAGATTGAAAGTTGGATTTTAGATGAAATTGATAGAATAAATGAGTTTGGTTATTATAGAATAAAAGCCATTAATTTTTCAACTCATGGAGCATCCGTATTATTTTTAGATAAAGAAGGTAAAAGATTAACTCCTTTATACAATTACTTAAAACCTTTAGATGTAAAAGATTTTAAAGATGTATACAAAGCAAATGGAGGTAAAAAAGAGTTTTCTAGAAAAACGGCTTCGCCTGCTTATGGGATGTTAAATGTAGGTTTACAAATATTACGTTTAAAAAGAACACAACCTGAAGTTTGGAGTAGAGTAAATTCCATATTGCATTATCCACAATATTTAAGTTATTTATTTACTAAAAAAGTTACTGCAGATTTTACATCAATTGGTGCACATACAGCAACTTGGGATTTTGACAAAATGGAGTATCATTCTTGGTTAAAAGAGGAAGGCATCAATTTACCAAAACCAACAAAAGGAGACGAAATTCACTTTGTGGAAATAAATGGACATAAAGTTGCTGTGGGCTCAGGTTTGCACGATTCATCATCTTCTATAGTACCCGTTTTAAAAGAAGAAGAAGGTAAAAATTTTATACTACTTTCTACAGGAACTTGGATAATTGCAATGAATCCTTTTAGTACAGAAAAACTTTCTAAGAATCAACTAAAAAATAATTGCTTGTGTTTTATGACACCAGAAAAAAGACAAGTAAAATCTTCTATGCAGTTTTTAGGACGAATCCATGAAGTTTATGTGGAGGCAATGAGTGAATATTTTAATGAAAGCAAGAAAAGATACACTTCTTTTTATTTAAAGAAAGAATTATGTAAAGATTTAATTTGTGAAGGAGCTCAAATATTTTTAAAAGAAGGTATTGATGACGATTTTAAAGCGCATCCTGAATATTTAAAAAACTTTGTTTCTTATGAAACGGCTTATTATCAATTGAATTATGAAATCGCTAAAAAAGTAGTAAAAGGCATTGAGTTAATATTAGATGAAAACACCAAACTAACAGATGTATTTATTTCTGGAGGTTTTATAAATAATGAAGTTTTTATAAAGTATTTAAGTTTGATGCAAAAAAACGTTCGTATCAAATTATCAAACACACAAAACGAAAGCGCTTATGGGGCAGCTTTGTTAATGAAAGATTACTTATAATTTAACCAGACAAAATATTTTCAAAAATGAATAACGAGAAAAAAACTTTAGGAGAGTTTATTATTAGTAATCAAAAAGCATTTCCGTATTCAAGTGGAGAATTAACAACGTTATTAAACGGAATTAGATTGGCAGCCAAAGTGGTAAATCACGAAGTAAATAAAGCTGGTTTAGTAGATATATTTGGAAGTTCTGGAGATATAAATGTGCAAGGAGAAGAGCAACAAAAATTAGATATTTTTGCCAACGAAACATTTATCAAAGCTTTAAAAAATAGAGATATTGTTTGTGGTATTGTTTCTGAAGAAGAAGATGAATACATTTCTATTGAAGGATTGGATGAAAATAATAATAATAGTAAATATGTAGTTTTAATGGATCCTTTAGATGGCTCGTCTAACATAGACGTAAATGTTTCTGTGGGTACTATTTTTTCAATTTATAGAAGAATTACTCCAATAGGAACAGAAGTACAACAAAAAGATTTTTTACAACCAGGAAAAGATCAAGTTGCAGCTGGCTATATTATATATGGAACCTCAGCAATGATGGTTTTTACTACAGGTAAAGGTGTAAATGGTTTTACATTAAACCCAGCAATTGGCTCTTTTTATCTTTCACATCCAAATTTAAAATTCCCAGACAAAGGAAAAATATATTCTGTAAACGAAGGTAATTATAGTCACTTTCCAAAATCTGTAAAAGATTATATAAAGTACTGTCAGAAAATTGAAGAAGATAGACCTTATACTCTACGTTATATAGGTTCTTTAGTTTCAGATTTTCATAGAAATATGATAAAAGGAGGTATTTATATGTATCCTTCAAGCACTATAAATAAGCAAGGAAAGCTGAGATTATTATATGAATGCAATCCAATTGCTTTTTTAGCAGAACAAGCAGGTGGTCAAGCTACAGATGGGCATCAAAGAACATTAGAAGTTAAACCAACTTCTATTCATGAAAGAGCCCCTTTTTTCTGTGGAAATACTGAAATGATGAATAAACTTCATGAGTTTATGAGTGTAGAAAACTAAAAAATAGGCTACATTAAGCCGTATTTATCAATAAATCTTTAAATTATTATTAAAATTAAGCACTTACAATTTATTTTTTGCTTGGCTTTTACCCTTTGTCTAAACTCTCAAAACTTTGAGCGTTTCTCTAACAAACAGGGTTTTAATCAGAATACTATAAATGCTATTGAACAAGATAAATATGGTTTTTTGTGGTATGCAACCCCAAATGGATTGATAAGATATGATGGGTATGATTTTGAAACATTTACAACGCAATCTAAAAGTAATGGAACTATCTCTAGTAACAATATCAACTCACTTTTTAATGATAATAATGGTTTACTTTGGATAGGAACCAATATTGGTATAAACGTTTATGTACCTAGTTTAGAACGTTTTTTTATTATTTCTTTAAAAGAACGTTTTCACATTCATAAAATAGCACAAGATAAAGAAGGTTCTATTTGGTTTTCTGGAGAAAATAATTTGCACAGACTAAAAGTTACTGATATAGAAAAAGGTCTTTTTGATGTTTCTAAAAATATATTAAAGTTTGATGCTAGTTTAGGAGATTTTTTGATAAACAGTTTTCCCATATGTAATAAATCATCAATAATTTTAGGAACAAATGAAGGTTTAAAGGAACTTACTTATAAGATAATAGTTCGGTAGTTTTAGGTGTAACCAACTGATTTCTAGTAATTTAATTGATATAAAATCAGGTTAACTCATTGATAATCAGTATATTTAGATATGTTTTCAACGTTATTCTAATGATGATTATTCCAGAGTTAACCAGTTAAAAAAGGCATTAAACAAAATGAAAAATCTAAAAAAGAGTCAACATTCGTTTCTGATGGAAACCTTTGGTTTGTTTTTAGGTGTTTTGGGAAAAGTTAATTTTTTACAACTCTCTAGATATGGTAAACATGGTGAACAAAGGTATCGTAATCAGTTTGAAAAGACGTTTGATTTTATGGAATTGAATCGTCTTTTGATAGAAGATAATTGTAGTAAAAATCTAACAATTGCATTTGATTCGAGCTATATTAATAAATCAGGAAAAGCTACACCTCATGTTGGTTGGTATTGGTCTGGGGTGTCTGGTTGTTCAAAATGGGGTTTGGAGCTAGGAGGCATCGCAGTGATTGATGTAGAAAATCATTCAGCATTTCATTTAGAAGCTGCTCAAACAATCAAAAAAATAAATCAAAAATTGCTTGATGTTTATGCAAATACTATTATAGCCAGAAAGGACGCACTCTTAAAAATATCTAAATACCTGGCAGTGGATGCCTATTTTTCAAAAGAACCTTTTGTGTCTTCTATCTGTGAATCTGGTTTTGAAATTGTATCTAGATTAAGAACAGATGCACACTTACAATATGCTTTTATAGGTAAGCAGAAGATTGGTAGAGGAAGACCTAAAAAATTTGATGGAAAAGTAGATTATAATAACTTGTAATATGCTCATTTTGAGATGGTTAAATTACGTCAAAAGGAAAAAATACACAAAGCAAGAGTATACTCAAAATCTCTAAAAAAATGGATTAACGTGGTCATCGTTTATCAACTAAAGAAGAACAAGTGGACGCATAAAATCTATTTTTCAACAGATCTAGAAATGTCAGCAAAAACAATCTTAGCATATTATAAAGCTAGATTTCAGATTGAATTTTTGTACAGGGATGCCAAGCAACATACCAATCTTAATTATTGCCAAGCTAGAAGTGAAAACAAATTACATACTCATTTTAATATGGTATTAACCGCTGTCAATTTAGCAAAAATAACACATTGGTTGCAACAAGAAAAAGCGATAAGAAAACCTTTTTCAATGAGTGACGTAAAAGTAGGCTATAGTAATGATTTACAACTAAATAGATTTATTAGAGGGTTCGGTATTTACACCAAATCCTCAAAAAATAAAACAATCATTACAAAACTTAGGCAGTTTGGTAAAATTGCAGCCTAAATTTATACCGAACTACTGTATAAGAATGAAAACGAAAATTTAAAAACTCAAATTACACTTTTTAATGATTTTTATCAAAAGACAATTACAACAATTCTAAAAGATGATAATATTTATTGGATT
>ERZ888423.3040-NODE-3040-length-11536-cov-7.465203_pt1 | contig 11536 bp, 10 predicted proteins | sample MGYA00520523_ERZ888423 | MGnify/ENA primary metagenome ERZ888423 (study PRJEB32303, sample SAMEA104408611) | aquatic metagenome | biome: Brackish water; feature: Pelagic; material: water | place: Baltic Sea | collected 2014-06-08T10:24:00 | depth 30,27 m ...
GACAGCGAGGACTTCGGGGTGCGGGCGACCTTCGAGGGCATCGACATGGATCGCGTCAATGCCTATCGAGATGGCGTGGTGGGACGCCTCTACAAGGGACTCCAGGGTTTGGTCAAGAGCCGCAACGTCATCTACGTCGAAGGTGAAGGTCGCCTGACCTCCCCGACAACCGTCGAGGTCAACGGCACCACCTACACCGGCACGTCCGTCGTTCTCGCGACCGGCTCATACGCTCGAACACTCCCGGGACTGGAGATCGGCGGCCGGATCATGACCTCCGATCAGGCCCTGACACTCGACTATGTCCCCCGCAAGGTCGTCGTCCTGGGTGGAGGTGTCATCGGTGTCGAATTCGCCAGTGTCTGGAAGTCGTTCGGCGCTGATGTCCACATCATCGAGGGTCTCCCCCGCCTTGTCTCCGGCGAAGACGAAGCCGTCTCCAAGGCTTTCGAGCGCGCCTACCGCAAGCGCAAGATTGACGTCACCACCGGCGTGCGCTTCCAGTCGGCCACCCAGGATGACAACGGCGTCCACGTGACCTTAGAAAACGGCGACACGATGGATGCTGATCTGCTCCTGGTGGCGGTCGGGCGAGGGCCGCAGACTGAGGACCTCGGCTTTGAGCAGGTGGGGATCGCCATGGATCGCGGGTGGGTGCTCGTCGACGATCGCCTACACACCAACGTCCCCGGGGTCTACGCGGTAGGAGACATCACACCCGGCTACCAACTCGCCCACCGCGGCTTCCAGCAGGGCATCTTCGTGGCGGAGGAGATCGGTGGCCTTGCTCCCCGCACGATTCGCGAGATCGATATCCCGCGCGTCACCTACTCCGAGCCGGAGATTGGTTCCGTCGGCCTCACCGAGGCCCAAGCGCGTGAGCAGTACGGCGCGGATGGGGTGTCGGTCTATGAATACAACCTCGGCGGCAATGGCAAGAGTCAGATCCTTGCCACGACCGGCTTCATCAAGCTCGTGCAGCGCACCGATGGTCCGGTGGTGGGCATCCACATGATCGGCTCACGCATTGCCGAGCAGATCGGGGAGGCTCAACTCATCGTCAACTGGGAGGCCTACCCCGAGGACGTCGCATCACTCGTCCACGCCCACCCCACGCAAAATGAGGCCATGGGCGAGGCCCACCTCGCCCTCGCTGGCAAGCCACTCCACGCCCACGCCTGACCGCAACCTCGCTAGAAGGAGTCCCATGTCCGTCTCGGTCACCCTCCCCCCGCTCGGTGAGTCGGTCACCGAGGGCACGGTCACACGCTGGCTCAAGCAGGTCGGGGACACCGTCGCTGCCGACGAACCCCTGGTCGAGGTCTCCACCGACAAGGTCGATACCGAGATCCCATCCCCCGCCAGCGGTGTACTCCTCGCCATTAGCGTGCCCGAGGATGGCATCGTCGCCGTCGGAGGCGAACTCGCTGTCATTGGCGAAGCCAGTGAGGCGCCCGCACCCGCTCCCTCAGCACCGGCAACTCCCCCGCCGGCGCCCGCGTCCGCCCCTGTACCCGTCGCACCCGCCGTAGTCGCACCCGTCGTAGCGGCACCGGCGCCCGCCCACGCCACTGTGCCGGCGCACGGCACGACCTCGGTCGTCCTGCCACCCCTGGGAGAGTCCGTCACCGAAGGCACCGTGACGCGATGGCTCAAGCAGGTCGGTGACGCGGTGACTGCCGACGAACCCCTGGTCGAGGTCTCCACCGACAAGGTCGACACTGAGATTCCGGCACCGGCGGGCGGCATCCTCCTCGCGATACGCGTGCCCGTTGACGCCACCGTCGCCGTAGGTGCTGAACTCGCCGTCATCGGCGATGCCGGTGCGCTCCCCGCGGGAGGCGCCGGCGAGACGCCCGCGCCTGCGGCAATGACGCCACCCGCAGCAATCGTGCCGGCGACTCCGGTGACCCCGGCACCCACGCTTGCTACCCCCGCACCCGCCCCCACATCCACCCCCACCGACACATCCGCGGGAGCACCCGCCAGCGACGAGGAGCCCTACGTCACTCCGCTCGTTCGCAAGTTGGCAGCGGAGCGGGGTGTCGACCTCGCCACCGTTGTCGGCACCGGCGTCGGAGGCCGCGTCCGCAAACAGGACGTCATTGCAGCTGCCGAGCGCGCCGCCGCCGCCGCGCCGATCCCCGCCGCCTCGAACCCTGCCGCGTCGGCCTCGACCACGGCCAGCACGTCACCATCGACGGCAGCCAACGTGCGCGGCACCACGCAGCCGCTGTCGCGCCTGCGTCGCGTCATCGCCGAGCGATTGGTCGAGTCGCTGCAGACCTCAGCGCAACTCACCACCGTGATCGAAGTTGATGTCACCCGCATCGCCAATCTCCGAGACCGCTCCAAGCACGACTTCGAGGCGCGTGAAGGCGTCAAGTTGACCTTCCTCCCCTTCTTCGCCAAAGCTGCCGTCGAGGCCGTCGCCACGCATCCGGCTATCAATGCCTCCATCGACCTCGCTGCTGGCACGGTCACGTACCACGGTGAAGTCAACCTCGGAGTGGCCGTCGACACCGATCGCGGATTGCTCGTACCCGTCGTACGCGATGCGGGTGACCTGAGCGTGGCCGGACTGGCACGGCGCATCAGCGATGTTGCGGAGCGCACGCGATCCAATCGCGTGGCACCGGATGAGTTGTCCGGCGGCACCTTCACGATCACCAATACCGGGAGCCGCGGAGCACTCTTCGACACCCCGATTCTCAACCAGCCCCAGGTGGCCATCCTGGGCACGGGCGCCGTCGTGAAGCGCCCGGTCGTGGTCAAGGACGAGTCCGGCGGTGACGTCATCGCCATTCGATCGATGGTCTACCTCGCGCTGACGTATGACCACCGACTCGTCGATGGCGCTGACGCCGCTCGATTCCTCTCTGCCATGCGCAGTCGACTCGAAGAGGGCACCTTCGCTGACGTGGGTGCCTGATGCGCGTTGCCGTCACCGGAGCCAGCGGACTGATCGGATCGGCCTTGGTGCCGCATCTGCGCGCGCGTGGTCATGAGGTTGTTCGCCTCGTGCGTCGGGCTCCGTCCAGCCCCGATGAAGTTCGCTGGGATCCAACGACGGGCGATGTGGACCTCGCCGGCCTCACCGATGTGCAGGGGGTCATCCACCTCGCCGGCGCTGGTGTCGGCGATAAGCGATGGACCGACGCCTACAAGGACGAGATCCTCAACTCCCGCGTGCAGGGCACCACGACAATCGCCCTGGCCATGGTGGCGCTCGACCCACAACCGACCGTGCTGGTGTGCGGTTCGGCCATCGGCTACTACGGCGATACCGGTGATACGCGCATCACGGAGAGCTCCCCCCAGGGCGCCGGCTTCCTCGCCGAGGTCGTGGCACAGTGGGAGGCCTCAGCCAAACCCGCCGTCGACGCAGGGATCCGCGTGCCCTTCGCCCGCACCGGCCTTGTCGTCAGCTCCCAGGGGGGTGCGTGGAAGCGACTCATGCCGATCTTCAAACTCGGTGCTGGCGGGCGCATCGGCTCCGGCCGGCAGTATTGGTCGTTTATCTCGCTGCGCGATGAGGTCGCTGCCCTGACGGCTCTGCTGGAGGAGGACCGCTACTCCGGTGCGGTCAATCTCACCGCCCCCCAGCCGGTAACCAACGCCGAGGTTACCCGGGCGATGGGCAGCGTCCTGGGGCGCCCCACGCTGCTCCCCGTGCCAGCCATCGCCCTCAAGATCGCACTGGGGGAATTCTCCCAGGACGTGCTGGGCAGCCAACGCGTGATGCCGACGGTCTTGACCGCCGAGGGATTCAGCTGGAGTGATCCGACAATCACTACCGCGATCGAGCAGGCGGTCGCGGGTCACTAGTCGATGCCGCCGGAGACGATGCCCCGTCGTTGACCTCGGCCATCACATCGTTGAGATAACTCCCTGCAGGACTGACGTACGCCCCCACAGGCGCAGCCGGACATTCCACCTCTGCTGACCCGACCGCGGTGAATCCAAGAAATGCCGCCATGGCGGCACCGAGCCCGGCGACTCCCCATCGCCACGGCACGGGCCTTCGCTCACCCGTGGAGCGCCCCGCCGGCACACGCCGTGCTGCATGGCGCCCACGGGAGGGGCGGGGGGGCGCTCCATCCGGGGATGAGACAGGACGCGGGGGTGGCGCCGGAGTCTCTGCCACACGAGCACGGCGGTGTGCCGGCGGGGACGTCGGGGGTAGGGCTCGACTGGAGGCACGTTCGAGTGCCGCAGCCAGCCGGGCCATGGTGGGTCGCACGGTGGGGTCAGGGTCGGCTCCCATGATGAGCATCTGGGCGATGTCGGCTCCCACGGACCCCGACGGCAGCCAGGACTGCAAGACGGACACCACATCTCGCACGTCCTGCGCTGCATCACCCCCGGGGAGCCAGCCCGTGAGGATTCCGACACCGTGATCATCGTGAATCGCGGACACAGACACGCCACCGTGGGCAAGACCCGCATCATGCAGCACCGCGAGGCCCGCGGCAATCGGCGTCATGAGCCGGAGGATCTCAGCCGCATCCGCCGTACTCCCATCACAGCCAACGGCATTCGCGGGGATCTCCCACGTGAGCGCGAGGCCCTCGCTGACAAACGCTGCGTCACGCAGGGCAGCCAGGCCCTCGTGGCGGATGGCACCTGCCCGTAGTGCCTGCCGTCGTACGCGGTCGCGGTGAACGAGGTCGGGTGGGAGTGGGATGAGCGTCGTGAGTGTCGTCATGGAGGCATCGTGCATCCAATGGGCGGTCCCATGCTTTTGGTCATCCACAGGCGACTAACGTGTTCGCCATGACTGTCGTCGTCGTGGGTGCAGGTCTGAGCGGCCTCGCCGCGGCCCGCCACCTCACGCAGCACGGCGTCGAGGTCATGGTGCTCGAGAGCGCGGATGCCGTGGGCGGACGGGTGCGCACCGACATCGTCGACGGATACCGACTCGATCGAGGCTTTCAGCTCTACAACCCGGCCTACCCGGAGGGCGCTCGCCTCCTCGACTACGAGGCCCTCGACCTCAAACCCTTCATCGCCGGTGCGCGCATCATCATCAGCCAGGGTGGCCATCGACAGGTGATCCGCGTCGCAGATCCGCGACGGCAACCGTCGTGGGCCGTCCCGTCCCTCACCGCCCGAATCGGATCACCGCTGTCGACAGCCCGATTCGGTGCCTACGCCGTGTCGCGCGCCGTCCGCTCCCCCGCAGCCTTGAGTGGGGAGCCCGACATCACTGCCGAGGATGCATTACGCCGCGCCGGCGCGGATCGCACACTGATGGAACGGGTGCTGCGCCCCTTCCTCTCCGGTGTCTTCCTGGAGTCCGACCTCACGACCTCACGACGCTTCCTCGACCTCGTGTTGAAGTCCTTCGTCCAGGGCACACCGAGTGTACCCGCCCTCGGCATGCAGAGGATCCCCGATCAGCTGGCCAGGGGACTCGATGTCCGACTAGACCAACAGGTCGCCTCCGTCTCAGCACACAGCGTCGATGTCACGGGTGGTGACGTGCACTCCGCGGAAGGTGTGATCGTCGCGACCGATCCCACAACCGCAGCTCGACTCATCCCGGGGGTGCGAGCGCCAGCAGCACGCTCGGTCACGACGTGGTACTACCGCCCCACGTGCGCACCCGATGAACTCGCTGACGGCGAGGCCGCCCTCATCCTTGATGGCGCTCGTCGCGGGCCACTCGTCAACACCGTCGTGCTCACCCATGCGGCACCCGACTATGCACCGGCCGGCAGCGCACTGATTGCCGCGTCCGCTCTCGGCGTGCGTGACACTCCCGCACACGAGAGTGCCGTGCGAGACCATCTCGCCTGGCTGTACGGCGTGCCCACGAGGGACTGGGACGTCATTGCTCGATACGCCATCCCCTATGCACTCCCGGCTATGCCGGTGCCCTTTGACCTGCAGCGACCGACACGCACATCCCGAGGTGTCTACATTGCTGGTGACCATCGCGACACCTCATCCATCCAGGGTGCCCTGGTGAGCGGACGCCGGGCAGCCCAGGCGCTGCTCTCCGACCTCGGGATCGCGGCGCCCAATCCGGCACCTTCTGAGTCACTGGAGGCTTCATGACCACGCGTCGCATCCTCGCCACGAGTGGCGGCTTCGTTGCCGGTGACCGCTGGGGTGTCATGCGACCCGGGGGCATCCTTCAGGAGGCTCTGCGCCTCACCGGCGCGGATCGGCCACGCGTCTGCCTGGTGATGACCGCCTCCGGCGACGATGCGTCCTACCTCGCCCGCAGTTATGCCGCGTTCGCCGGACTGGGCTGCGATGTCGATCACCTAGCGCTCTTCACCATGCCCAATCGGGACCCGGAGGAGATCCTTGCCCGCAGCGACCTCGTCTGGGTCGGTGGTGGCAGTGTCGCAAATCTGCTCGCGCTGTGGCGTCTGCACGGCGTCGATTCGGCGATGCGCGAGGCGTGGGAGCGCGGCGCCATCCTCGCGGGGGTGAGTGCAGGTTCCATCTGCTGGCACGTCGGCGGTCCCACGGATTCCTACGGCCCGGACTTGCGGGTGATAACCGATGGGCTCGGCCTGCTCCCCTATGGCAATGGCGTGCACTACGACAGCGAGGAGCAGCGTCGACCGCTCCTGCAACGCGTCGTCGGTGACGGGCTCCTACCGACGTCCTATGCCACCGACGACCATGTTGGCATTCTCTACGAGGGGGATGAGCCGGCGCGCGTCATCGCGGACCAGGACGTCGATCCGGCCACGGGGCCTGCGGCGTACCGGATCGAGCGCGTGGGTGGCCATGTCGTGGAGACCCGCCTGCCCGTGGGGGAAATTCCCGCATAGTGCTTGCCTGCGCGCGCTCTGACGATCACTATGTGCGCATGCGCATCTCCATCGTGAAGTCTCCACTCATCGCCCTCGCCGCCTCGGCAGCCTTGGTGCTCTCCGCATGCGGTGGGGGTGGCTATGATTCGAACCAGGCTCAGGAGTTATGCGACCAACTCGCCGCAGGCACCGACCCCTTCGAGATCTTCCAGTCCATGCGCGACGACTTCGCCGACCAACCCAAGTGGGCTGCGGCGGCGAAGGACTGGGCAAAGTCCACATGCCCCGATCAGCTCGCCAACAACGAGATCCTGCGCAACATCATCTCGAATACCGGCGGCGATCCCGACTCCTGAGATCGGGAACTACTCGCTCAGGGACGGCTGTATGCGCGGATGACCTCGGCAACGATGACGTCGTACTCGGTGTACCAGTCCTGCCGGCCTCGCGCTTGCGCCTGCGCATGCTCGGCCACGGACTTCCACGCGCGAGCACTGACATCGTCGCGCCAGTAGGAGACGGTGATCCCCTCGACCCCATCGCGCACCGAGCGCACGCCGAGATAGCCGGGCTGCTCGGCGGCGAGCACATCCATGCGCGCAGCCATCGCGGCGTATCCATCGGCATCAGACAACCGACCCGATCGATCGGGATTGATGCGCCTCATGGAGTGGAAGATGACAGCTACGGCGCCCGGCGGCAGGTCGGGGATCATTCGACGCTGAAGTTGGGTAGCCGCTTGCCGAGCCATCCAGGAAGCCACCAGTTGGCGCGCCCGATCATCGACATCACGCAGGGGATGAGAACCAGACGGATGATGAAGGCGTCAATGAGGATGGCGGAAGCCAGCGCGACCCCAAAGAGCTTTATGGTGTCGTTCGGCATGGGCACGAAAGCGATGAAGACCGAACTCATGATGAGGGCCGCGGCCACGACGACGCGACCGGAGCCGGCCAGTCCGTGGCGCACCGCCTCTCCATTGTCACCGGTCACATGCCAGCCCTCTTGCATGCGGGAAACGAGGAAGACCTCGTAGTCCATCGACAGGCCAAAGAGAATCGCGAACACCATGATGGGCAGGAAGGGCAGGATGGGTCCTGTCGTGGACACACCGATCAGGCTCGCGCCCCAGCCCCATTGGAAGACAGCGACGCTAATGCCGAGTGCGGCCGCGAAACTGAGCAGACTTGTCAGGGCCGCCGTGAGTGGAATCACCACGGAGCGGAAAAGCAGGAAGAGCGCGAGGAATCCCAGGCCAATAACCACGAGAAGGAACAGCGGCAGCACGCTGATGAGCACATCCGTGAAGTCCTGGGTCACGGCCTGCACTCCACCGACATAGATCGTTGCCCCTGACGGCGTGATCGCCGCTGAAGTTTGGGAGCGTAAGCGCTCGAGCAAGGCATTCGTCGCCGGGTCATCGGGTGAGGTCGTCGGCTGGACGAGCACGCTGGTGACGATCCCATTGTCGCTAAAAAGTCCGTTGGTATCGCCGACCGTTGCGGTGGTGTAGAGGGGCAGCATGTCCTCATTCGGCAACGTGAGGGCGACCCCCTCAGTTGCTGCCAACTCGCTCACGACCGACTTGAGGGCCGTGTCGTCCAAGGGAGTGGGAAGTGTGGCAACGACAAAAAACGGACCGTTGACCCCTGGACCGAATCCCTTCGCCATCAGGTCGAATCCCACGCGGGCTGGCGTCCCTGGTTGGGCACTTCCGTTGTCCGGGAAGCCTTGGCGCAGTGACAGCGCAGGTATGGCAAGGACGAGCACGACGATGAGGGCGAGAATGGCATATAGCCATGGCGCCTTCTGCAGGAAACCTCCGTACGTCGCCCAGGCGCTTTGGTCCAAAGGCTTCACCGACGGGTGCCGGGACCACGGCATGCGAAGTCCAATCGTTCGACGGCCGAGCAGGCTAGCGACTGCTGGGAGCAAAAAGAGTGCGGCCAGCATGATGACGAATACGGTCACTGCCGCAGCGATCGCGAGTCCGTAGAAGAAGCTCACACGCAGGACGAAGAGACTGAGAAGCGCCATGATCACGGTGCTGCCAGCGAAGAGGACAGCACGCCCGGCCGTCCTAGTAGCCGTACGAATCGCATCCTTCGGTTCGGACCCGGACAAGACCTCCTGCCGGAATCGATTGAGGATGAAGAGCGAGTAGTCGATCCCGACACCGAGGCCGATCATTGACGCCAGTTCGGGCGAGAAGGAGGCCACGTCCAAGAAGCCGGCGATGAGCAGGATCAGGAACTGACCGATTGCGAGACCACCGACCGCGACCAGGATGGGAAGGCCTGCCGCGACAAGGCTGCCAAACGCGATGGCCAAGATGATGATGGCAGCAATGATGCCCACAAGTTCGCTGGATGAGTCACCGGCGCCGGCTGCCGTCAAAATCTGACCGGTGGCGCCGACCTGAAGCGTGTCCGAACCCGCCGCCTCCAAGACGTCCACGAAGTCGGTGGCCAACTCCTGGCTGACGACCCCGGTGCCGGACCCCTCGAAGGTCACAGCGGCGTAGGCGACCGTACCGTCCTTGCTGATCGTTGACGTTGCTTCCTTCGCTGCCTTGTTGGCCTCAAGGAGGCTGTTGAGTTCGTCTTGCACCGACTGCGGAGTGCCGTCGGGATACGTGACATCGGTGGTCCCATCCGCAAACGCCTTGTTGACCTCATCTTGGAAGTCCTGAGGAGTGCCGGGCGGGAAGTTCAGAGTCGGGTCGGTGGGAGGGGGGCAATCGGGCCCATAGGTCTTGTCGTAGGGCGACGTGACGCACGAGATGCCATCGATGGCCGCGAGAGTCGTGAGCAGGGTGTCGACCTCGGACCTCACCTCTGGGGCATCGACCGGGCCGGTCACCGGAGACCACACCACATCCGCGCTGTTGCCGTCAGCGGCCTGGGGGTTCACCTCACCGAGGAGTTCCTGTGCAAACGCCGACTGGGTGTTGGGCAGCGAGAATGAGTCATTAAAGGTGCCTTTGAAGCTTGTCGCCAAGACAGCGACTCCGATCGTCGCTAACACCCAGATGGCGATAGCAACCACGGGCCTGCGGATGGCCCAGGCGGATAGCGGTCCCACGACACTCCCTCGATCGATGCATCCGAACCATGCGGATGGGCAGACGCTACCGTGTCCGGTTAGCCTTCAGGGGTGATCCAGGTACGACGGCTCGGCCCGGCATCGATCGACTATGCCGAAGCGTGGGACCTACAGCGCAGCGTGCACGCGCGCGTGGTGGCTGGCGTAGGGACAGACACCCTTCTCCTGCTCGAGCACGCGCCCGTCTACACCGCAGGCCGACGGACCGAGCCACTCGATCGACCCCTTGATGGCACACCCGTGATTGACGTGGATCGCGGCGGCCGCATCACCTGGCACGGCCCGGGTCAACTCGTGGGATATCCGATCGTGCACCTGCCCTTCCCCCTTGATGTGGTGGGCCATGTGCGTCGACTTGAGGATGCACTCATGGAGGCCTGCCAAAACGTCGGCGTGATGACGGTACGCATCGATGGGCGCAGTGGAGTCTGGGTGCCAGCGGACGATCGGGGTCCTGACCGCAAGGTAGCGGCCATCGGGGTGCGCGTGGCCCGAGGTGTTGCTCTGCATGGCTTCGCCCTCAACTGCAACTGCGATATGTCCGCCTTTGATGCCATCGTGCCCTGCGGCATTCGTGACGCCGGCGTCACCAGCCTGAGTCGTGAGCTCGGACGTGATGTCACCGTCGCGGAGATGCTGCCCCTCGTCGAGGGGCACGTGACGCGCATCCTCAGCATCGCCGTAGGGTCACCCACATGACCGAGCGCCGCCTGCTGCGCCTCGAGGTCAAGAACTCCGCAACTCCTATTGAGCGCAAGCCCGAGTGGATCAAGACCCGGCTGCGCACCGGACCCGAATACACCGCGGTGCGCTCCCTGGTCGAGCGTGAGGGCCTCCACACCGTGTGTCAGGAGGCTGGCTGCCCCAACATCTATGAGTGCTGGGAGGACCGCGAGGCGACGTTCCTCATCGGGGGCGAGCAGTGCACGCGACGATGCGACTTTTGCCAGATCGACACGGGTAGGCCCGCCGAGCTCGACCGCGACGAGCCGCGTCGCGTCGCGGAGTCGGTGCGCACCATGAGGCTGCGCTACGCCACCATCACCGGGGTGGCGCGCGATGACCTGCCCGATGGCGGTGCGTGGCTCTACGCCGAGACCGTGCGACTCGTCGGCGAGATATGCCCGGTCGAGGTGCTCATCCCTGACTTCAACGGCCGCCCAGACCAACTCGGTGAGGTTTTCGCCGCCTCCCCCGCCGTGCTGGCGCACAACCTCGAGACGGTGCCGCGGGTCTTTAAACGAGTGAGACCTGCCTTCGACTACGACCGCAGCCTCGGTGTCATCACCCAGGCGCGCACCGCGGGGCTCATCACCAAGAGCAACCTCATCCTCGGCCTCGGCGAGATGGATGAGGAGGTCGATGCCGCACTCGTCGATCTGCACGAGGCGGGCTGCGACCTCATCACGATCACGCAGTACCTGCGACCAACACCTCGCCATCACCCGGTGGAGCGATGGGTCCCGCCGGATGATTTTGTCGCGTGGGGTGATCGGGCTCGGGAGATCGGCTTCGTCGGAGTGATGAGTGGGCCACTGGTGCGGTCGAGTTATCGCGCCGGCCGGCTCTACACGGAGGCGATGACCGCACGCCAAACTCGAGGCACAGCGTGACATCGAATGTCTGCGACCTGCACGTGTGGCCTCCGGGAGGAG
>ERZ888423.3042-NODE-3042-length-11534-cov-4.586027_pt1 | contig 11534 bp, 10 predicted proteins | sample MGYA00520523_ERZ888423 | MGnify/ENA primary metagenome ERZ888423 (study PRJEB32303, sample SAMEA104408611) | aquatic metagenome | biome: Brackish water; feature: Pelagic; material: water | place: Baltic Sea | collected 2014-06-08T10:24:00 | depth 30,27 m ...
GAAAACACCCCGGTCTGGGTGCAGCATCTGGCGTTTCTGGTAAAAGACCGCGACACGCTGGTGGAATATAAAGAGCATCTTGAGGCAAACGGGGTCGAGGTTTTGGGGGTCACCGACCACTCGGTCTTCCATTCGATCTATTTCTTTGATCCAAGCGGGCACCGGATCGAACTGGCCTATAACGACCCCGATAGTGCTGCGATGGTGGCACGGGCAGCGGCGGTGAAATGGGATATGCTGGAGGAATGGTCGCAAACCAAACGCGCGCCGAAACATGCGGATTGGCTGCACAAGAAGGAACTTGCGGGGGCTTGAGGGCGAAAACTCGCCCGTCAGTTGAGGCTTGCCAAACGGGCGGGTGACACCGCACAGTAGCGCCATTGAAACGACAGGATTTCAGATGGCAAGGATCAGGGAATTTTCGGATATAATTGAGCCGACAGCGGCCGAGGAAAAGCTGCTGGAGAATTGTCGGGCAGGGGTGCCGACGGTGTTGGGCGATGGCGAACGCCCGGCTGGCCCCAGCGGCGCGCGAACCGTGCGGGCCGAGGTGCTGCGCTATCTGATCCTTGGTGGGTGTGATGACTGCCGGGTGGATGAAAGCGGAGTTCATCTGGTCGGGGCCTATGTCAGCGGGGCGCTGGACCTGCGCTATGCCACGGCAAAGCATCGGATTGGTCTGCATAGGTGCCGGTTTGAAAATGCGGTGCAGGCGCAGCAACTTGAAGCGCCGCTTGTGTCGTTCCAAGGCAGTTTCCTTCCGGGGCTTGATCTTCAAAGGGCGAACATCCAAGGTGATGTTTTCCTGAGGAGTAAATTTCACGCAACGGGGAAGGTCAGCCTGTCCGGGGCGGTGATTGGCGGGCAGTTGGAGTGTTCCAATGGACGGTTTGACAATGCGTCAGGCCACGCGCTGAATGCGCAAGCGGTTAGGGTGACGGGCGCTGTCTTTCTGCGCGACGGCTTTCACGCAACGGGAGAGGTCAGCTTGTCCGAGGCGGTGATTGGCGGATCGTTGGACTGCTCCAGCGGCCGGTTTGACAATGCGTCAGGCCACGCGCTGAATGCGCAAGCGGTTAGGGTGACGGGCGCTGTCTTTCTGAGCGACGGCTTTCACGCAACGGGGGAAGTCAGCCTGTCCGGAGCGGTGATTGGCGGGCAGTTGACCTGTCGCAATGGCCGGTTCGAAAATGAAAAGGGCGATGCACTCACTGCGCAAACGATGCGCGTCAAAGAGGGCTTCATTTGGCAAGGTGTTCGCGTTGATACGGGTGCTATCGACATGAATGCGGCCTCGGTTGGCGATTTGGTCGATGATATGTCAAGTTGGCCTTTGGGTGGGCGCGTCGTTCTGGACGGTTTTACCTATGAGCGGATTTCGGGGGGTGTCACGCCGACTGATGCAAAAACCCGGCTTGACTGGTTGTCACGCGGCGACACATGGAACGGTGTATTCTTTCCGCAACCTTACGAACAACTGGCCAAGGTTCTGGGCGAGATGGGGCATCATTCGGACAGGCGGCAAGTGTTGCTTGAAAAGGAAACCAAGCTGGCGGCGTATCAGTTGCAGGAAAATATCAAACTTCGTCAAGACCTGCGTGCCAAGCGCGATGCGAAGCCCGCCCCGGCGGATCACTCTGATTTGTGCAACCAAGTTGGTTGGTTGTGGTTTCGGATCAACCTGATCCCGATATGGACATGGCTTCTGCGCGTGGTCGTTGGCTTTGGCTATGCGCCGCAGCGGGCGGCCTATTGGGCGATTGGTGTGATCACCGTGGCAACCTTGTTTTATATGGCGACCTATAACTTTGGCGGAATGGTTCCCTCGGCGGCTGTTGTTCTGGTATCTGACGGATGGCAGGCCAGCATGGCGGCGGCACCGGACATGTCTGCGCAGCATTGGCTGCAAACGGATGCGGGGCTGCATTATGAGCGGTTTAGTGCGCTGGCCTTTGCGGCGGATGTGTTCATACCGCTGATTGATTTCGGACAGGAAAGCACATGGTCAGCGACAACGGCAAAAGGGGCCGCCTCGATCGGGTTCGTCGCCTATTGGGCGACGTGGTTCATCAAGATTTCTGGCTGGTTCATCACCGCCCTAGGCGCTGCGGCGATCACTGGTATCATCCGGCGGGATTAGGCAGGGCGCGGCGGCCTTCGGGGTCTAGTATCCAGACCTGACCACCCTCGATCACGATGGCCGAGAGGTCGTGGCCATAGGCAGCGCCGGTGTCGATGTTGATGCGGTTGCCGTAATGGGTCACGGCGTCGATCACGGTGTGGCCGTGGATGATAAGCGCCTCAAAGGGCTCCATATAGTCGTGGAAGGCTTGGCGAATCCAGATCAGGTCGTCCTCGGTCTGGTCGGCAAGTGGTATGCCGGGGCGGATGCCAGCGTGCACGAACAGCACCTTGTCGGTCTGGTGATAGAGCGGCATGTCGGCCAGAAAGCGGTGATGCGCTTGTGGCAGATTTTGGCGAACAAGCGCCTGAAGCCGGGGCAGCGGCATGTCGGGGGGGCCTTCGACACCGTATGAATTGAGCGTCGTCCAGCCGCCCATGCGCGGGTGCAGCCACGTGTAATCGGGTCTGAGAACCGGATCGCACCAGTCTATATCCTCGACAAACTTTTGCAGAAGGCGGTCGTGGTTGCCTTTCAGCACGGTCCAGTTTTCGCCGTTTGCGATGCCGTTTATCAGGTGGTCAATCACGCCCTTGCTGTCGGGCCCGCGATCAACCAGATCACCGACATGGATTACCGGCGCGTCGTGATCGCCATGCTGTGCCTGATCGGTGGCGATGCGCTGGTGGATATCTTGCAGGCGGGTGAGGTGGCCGTGGATATCGCCGACGGCATAGATGCGGGTCACCATTGGGCCACCAGTTTGATGGCGGCCAGTGCGAGCAGCAAAAGGCCGAGCAATCCGGCCCAACTGCGCCATAAGGCGGCAACGGCCAGATCAATATCGCGCGCGTTCAGATAGTGGCGGCCTTTGGGGTTGACGAAGGGATCATCGGTCATTTCACCACCGTACATCCTTGGCCCGGAAATCGCCACATCCAGAACGCCGGCGGTTGCTGCCTCGGGCCAGCCGGCATTGGGCGAGCGGTGCAGGGGCGCGTCGCGGCGCATGATTTTGAAGGCGTGCCCTGAGCGGTGGACGCCGCAGATCAACAGGCCGGTCAGGCGGGCCGGGATCCAGTTTAGCACGTCGTCAAGCCGGGCAGCTGCCCAGCCGAAATCGGCGTAGCGTTCGGTGCGATAGCCGATCATGCTGTCGGCGGTGTTGACGGCTTTATAAAGGACGATGCCCGGCAGGCCGAGCAGCAGGAACCAAAAGGCAGGGGCGACCAGACCATCCGAGAAATTCTCGGCAGCGCTTTCGATGGCGGAACGGGCGGTGCCGGATTGGGTGAGGGTACGTGTGTCGCGCCCGACGATCATGGCAACAGCGGCGCGGCCTTGTTCGAGCCCTTGCTCGAGGCCACGAGCGACTGCCGAGACGTGGCGCATCAAACTGTTTTGGGCCAGCAGGATTGCGGCCAAAAGAATTTCGATAACCCCGGCATAGGGTAACGCAGTTATCGCAAGGGATAGAGCGAGGAGGGCGGTCAGTAAAATCGTGAGTGCGACGATGCCCTTGGCGCGACGTTTGGTGCCTTGGTTGAGGCGCTTTTCAAGGGAAGCGATGGCTTTACCCATCAGCGCGGCAGGGTGGGGCAGGCGTGACCACAGCCAATTTGGATCACCGATCACGGCGTCCAGCAAGAGCGCGATAATTAGCAGGGCAAGATGGCTTGTCATTGCGATTTCAGGGCGGCTTGCAGTCGGGCAAATGCCTGATCGCTGCCGGGAAGGCCAAGGCGGATCCAGGTTTTTGAATAGGGAAAAATCCGGCTGAGGATTTTGGCTTTCGCCAGATGGTTTTGCGCGGCGGCGGCGTCGGGCGTTTCATAAAGGCGGAAAAGATCGGTGCCGCCAACTGTCTGCCATCCGGCCGCAGTTGCAATTGCATCGAGGCGGGCGCTGGCGGCGGCAAGCCGGTCGCGGGTTACGCTGGCCCAAATATCGTCGTTCAAAGCGGCGGCACCAATGGCTAAGGCAGCGCCGGAAACCGGCCATGGGCCGCACAGGCTTTTCAGGCGCGCGTGGATGGCGGGCGCTGATATCGCAAAGCCAAGCCGCACCCCGGCAAGACCCCAGAACTTGCCAAAGCTTTTCAGGATCACCACGTTGTCATGATGGGCAAGGTTGCACAGGGAATGGGTGGGCGTCACATCGCAAAAGCTTTCGTCGATGACAACCAAGCGATAAGCCGATGGATCAATGTTGCCCGCGCGCCATAATTTTCCGTCCGGGTTGTTGGGATGGACAAGGACAAGAACGTCGGCGGGTGCAAGGTGCGGCAGCACTGACCAGCCTTGCGCGGCAAACGCGGCGGCGTGTTCGTTATAGGTGGGGCTGGGGATCGAAACGGTTTGGCCCGAGGCGAGGTGTGGCATCATTGCAATCAGGGCAGATGCGCCGTTGGCGGCAAGAATTTCTGCCCTGTTTGGCACCTGCCAAAAGCTGCGGGCTGCGGTTTCAAGCGCGGCCTGCGCCTTGGCGTCGGGCAGGTCGGTCCATGTGCTAGGTTCAAGGGCCGGCAGTTGATAGGGGGTGGGGTTGATGCCGGTTGACAAGTCAAGCCAATCGCCACGTGCGCCGCCATATTCGGCGAGGGCGGCATCAAGGCCACCGCCATGATCGCGGGTGGGTGCCCGGCTCATTCCGGGGGTCCGTCCAGCACTGGCAGGCGACTGACGAAATGGCCTTTGACGCCCTGTGGCCAACTGCGGAACGGCACTTGGCCGGTTTCGGTTTGCTGGTGCAGACGCGCGTATTCGACGATATCGGCGGCACTGTCGGTGGCTGGATCAAACCCGCCCATCACATAGGTCAGCTTGCCGTGCGCCTGAATGGCCAGATTGCAGCCTTTACCGCAACCCATCAGGCAGGCGTGCCTGCGGGTTTTGACGCCGGTAACGCCTTTGGCGGCGGCTTCGATCAGGTCGGCCAACACTTCGCCATCGCTTTCTTGGGCTCCCCGGTCGGCCCAATCCGGGCGCTTGCAGGTGTCGCAGATGGTGATGGTTGTTGATGTCGATATGGTCACGCGGTGGCCTCGTTCACTGGATGCGCCGATGTTCAAGCGGATTTTGGTAAGTGGCGCAATGGCAAAGGTGATCGGCGGCGGTTTTCCGGTGTCTTTGCGGGCGCGTTAACGAAAAATTAACAAAGGTTACCGACAACTGAGCGGTAGTGTTTTGAGGTGTGCATGATGCGAGTTCTGATTGTCGAGAGCAATGCCGCACTTGGGACAATCTGGAAGCGGCATCTGGAACGGCAAGGTCAATCGGTTGATCTGGTGGCCGATCAACCCGCGGCTATCGCGCATATTCAACGGCAATCGCCGGATATACTGGTGGTGAATTTGACCCTGACAAATGGCAGCGCCTTGGCGATTGCCGATTTTGCCAGCTATCGCGCGCCGCGTGCCCGGGTGATTTTTGTGACCAGTGGCAGCTTTTTCTCTGACGGTTCGATCTTTGCACATGTGCCCAATGCCTGCGCTTTTCTGCCCACCGGCGTGCCGCCGGACGATCTGGCGGCACTGGTGGCGCATTACGGGGTGCTGTCGATCAGCCCCGTCCGTGTGGTTCCATAAAATCAATGACCGGATTGATAGGAATGATCCGGTAGGGGTTTATGGTTTCGTGGCTGTAATGATAATGCCGGATGATGTGATCCATATTGACGGTTTCAGCCACACCCGGCCATTGATAAAGCTCGCGCGTATAGGCCCAGAGGTTGGGATATTCGCGCAGCCATTTGCGATTGCACTTGAAATGCGTGTGATAGACCGGATCAAACCGCACGAGGGTTGGGAAAAGCCGCCAGTCGGCCTCGGTCAGGCGGTCGCCCATCAGGTAGCGGTTTTCTGACAGCCGGGTTTCCAGCCAGTCAAGCGTGTCAAAAAGCGCAACAGACACCGCGTCGTAAGCTGCCTGCGTGGTGGCAAAGCCGCATTTGTAAACGCCGTTGTTAAAGGTGTCATAGATGCGGGCGTTTACCGGTTCCATCGCGGTTTGCAGATCGGTCGGCCAGAAATCCGAATTGTTGCCGGTCAGCCCGTTGAAGGCGGAATTCAGCATCCGGATGATTTCCGAACTTTCGTTGGAGACGATGGTGTTTTGCTGTTTGTCCCACAGGATCGGCACAGTCACACGGCCAGAAACGCCAGGGTCAGCGCGGGTATAGATATCGCGCAGGAACGCAGAGTGAAACAGCCTGTCGCCAGTGGCGCCTTTGTCATCGGTTTGAAAGGTCCAGCCATCGGTCAGCATGTCAGGATGCACCACGTCAACGCTGATATAATCGGCCAGGCCTTTGATGTGCCGAAAGATCAGGGTGCGATGCGCCCAGGGGCACGCATAGGAAACATAAAGATGATAGCGCCCGCTTTCTGCCTTGAAGCCGCCAGTGCCGGATGGCCCGGCACTGCCATCGGCGGTGATCCAGTTGCGAAAGCTCGATGTGCTACGCACGAAAGCCCCGCCCGAGGCTTTGGTGTCATACCATTCGTTTGTCCATTTTCCGTTGACCAATTGGCCCATTTAACCCGTCCTTGTTTTGGTGCCTTACACCTAACGGTTTTAGATTTGGAATAAATACCCCAATTTGAATAAGATTGTTTCCGTTTTGGTGACAATGGCGTGAAGACCGCTGGCGCGGGCGAGGGCGCTGCCCTCGCGCTCCCGGGATATTTTTACCGAAAAGAAATGGAAGGCAGTGTCGGCGATGATCTAAAGGGCGGCGATTCCCGGATTGCGTTTCGGGGCGTTTCGGTTTCTAAGGACCGGGACGAAGCCCCAGATGGGGCCGGAGAGGTGCGCTGCAATCGTGATCGACCCAAACGGGGATCACAGGGGCAGCATCGTCGATGGGCCGGTGGCCCTGTTGCCTCTGGATATTTGGAACGGAGGTGGAATATGTCAAAGATAGGTGTGATGATTTGCGGCCATGGCTCGCGAAGTCAGGCAGCAGTGGATGAATTTGCGGTTTTGGCGCAGCGGCTGCCGGCGTTACTGCCCAGCGATTGGATGGTCGATTACGGCTATCTGGAGTTTGCCAATCCGGTAATCCGCGACGGGCTTGACCGTTTGCGCGACGCGGGCTGCGACCGGATTTTGGCGGTGCCGGGGATGTTGTTTGCAGCGATGCATTCCAAGAACGATATTCCGACGGTTTTGAACACTTACGCCGCCAAGCACGGCATTGACGTGTCTTATGGCCGCGAGCTTGGCGTTGACCCCAAGATGATCGCGGCAGCAGGCGCGCGCATTCAGGAAGCGGTTGACCGCGCCAATGCCACGCATGGCGAACTGCCGATGCACGAGACGGCCTTGGTGGTGATCGGACGCGGCGCATCTGACCCTGACGCGAACTCCAATGTCAGCAAGATCGCGCGGATGTTGTGGGAAGGCATGGGGTTTGGCTGGTGCGAAACCGGTTATTCCGGCGTGACTTTTCCGCTGGTCGAGCCGTGTTTGGAACATGTGGCGCGGCTGGGGTATAAGCGGGTCATCGTGTTTCCATACTTCCTGTTTACCGGGATTTTGATTGACCGGATTTACGGCTTTACCGATCAGGTGGCGGCGGCGCATCCGGATATACAGTTTGTGAAGGCCGGATATCTGAACGATCACGACAAGGTGCTGGAAACTTTTGCGGAACGGGTGACAGAGCAGGTTGGCGAGCTGCCACCGCCCAACTGTGCGATGTGCAAATACCGGGTGCAGGTTCTGGGGTTTGAGGCCGAAGTTGGCCTGCCGCAGGAAAGCCATCACCATCATGTCGAGGGGCAGGGTGCTGCGGCGCCGGGCTCGAACGTGGCGGATTGTGATTTATGCGATACCTTTTGCACTGGGGAATGCCGGTTGGAAGTCGCGGATCACGGGCATGGGCATGGGCACCATCACGACCATGACCACGCGCACGACCACGCGCATAGCCATGACCATCATCACCACGATCATGATCACTCGCACCAGCCTTATCCACATGCAAAACATCCGCTTGGGCCGGAAAGCGCGCGCAAGAAATGACCAAGGCGTTGTTTGACGGTTATCTGATGGTGGATTGGTCTGCCGCCGGAACCCGCAAGACGGGGGCTGATTCCATATGGCTGGCGTGGTTGCCACAGAGCGGGCGGGTGACTCTTGAAAACCCGGCGACACGGCTGGCGGCGATGGTGCGGATACGCGACATTCTGACGACCGCACAGGGGCGGGTGCTGGCTGGGTTTGATTTTGCCTTCGGCTATCCTTCCGGCACGGCCAGAGCACTGACCGGGCAGGATGATTGGCGCGGGTTATGGGCATTGATTGCGGATGTGGTTTCCGAGGGCGATGGCAATGGCAATAACCGGTTTGATGCGGCGGCTGCGTTGAACGCCAAAATGGGCGGTGACGGGCCGTTTTGGGGCAATGGGATGAAGCGGGATATTGTTGGGCTGCCGCGCTTGCGCCCGCAGGGTTACGGCGTGAAATGGCCTGCCCAAAAGCGCCATGCTGAAACGATTGCGCGTGGGGCGCAGGAGGTTTGGAAGCTGAATGGGGCCGGCTCGGTCGGGGGGCAGGCTTTGACCGGGATTGCGTTACTTGAAGGATTGCGCCGTGATCTGGATGTGCGGGTCTGGCCGTTTGAAGCCCATGATCTGGGTGGGCATGTATTGGCCGAGATTTATCCGTCGCTGGTTCCTCCGCATCCGGACGAGGCGGTGAAAGACGCAGGACAAGTGCGGGCGTTTGCCGAGACGATCGCGCGGCTGGATAGGGCGGGGGAACTGGCGGCCTTGATGGCGGCACCTGCGAAAATGCCACCAGAGGTTTGCCGCGAGGAGGCGGTAATGTTGGGGGCAGGCATGCTTGATCTTTCGCCTCCGGCGGCGCGTATCGGCCACAAAATACGTTATGAACATGACCCGAAAGCGATTTACCGGCAGTCGTTCGCGACAGTGCGCAGCGAGGCGCGGCTGGAACGGTTTGACGTTGGCATGGCGTCAATGGCGGTGCGGTTGATCCATGCCTGCGGTATGGTTGAAGTGGCGGACCGGCTGGCGTTTTCGCCGGGTGCTATTACGGCTGGCCGCGCGGCATTGCTGGCCGGTGCGCCGGTAATATGCGATTGCGAAATGGCGGCGGCTGGGGTTATCCGGCGCTATCTGCCTGCGGGAAACGACGTGCTGGTGACGCTGAACGATCCGCGCGTGCCGGCGCGGGCGGCGGCGATTGGCAATACGCGGTCAGCGGCGGCGGTGGAGTTGTGGCGCGACCGGATCGAAGGCGCGGTGGTGGCGATTGGCAATGCGCCGACGGCACTGTTTCATCTGCTGGAATTGCTTGATCAGGGCTGGCCGAAACCGGCGGTTATTCTGGGATTTCCGGTGGGGTTTGTCGGGGCTGCCGAAAGCAAGGCGGCGCTGGCGGCAAATGCGCGGGGCTGTGAATTTGTGGCATTGCGCGGGCGACGCGGTGGATCGGCCATGGCCTCGGCTGCAGTGAACGCCTTGGCGGCCGGGCTGCCGGAGGAGCGGGAATGAGTATTTTTGAAACTATGATGGTATGGGGATGAGCGCGCCTTGGCTGCATATCATCGGTATCGGTGAAGATGGTTTAGACGGGCTGACGCCTGCGACGCGGGCTGTGGTTGAGGCCGCCGAGGTGATTGTCGGGGGGGATCGGCATCATGTTTTGGCGGCGGCTGTGGCAGCCCAGCGGGTGGCTTGGCCTTCGCCGTTTGATGCGTTGATTTCAACGCTGTTGGGGTTCAAAGGCAAGCGGGTTGTGGTGCTGGCAACCGGGGATCCTTTGTGGTTTTCGGTGGGCGCACGGATCGGGCGGGCGATTGATCCGGCTGAGATCACCTATCATCCGCAGGTTGGTGCGTTTCAATTGGCCGCAGCGCGGATGGGCTGGAGCATGGCCGATCTTGAAACGCTGACGGTGCATGGCCGCCCGGTCGAGCAGATGATCGCGTTTATTCAGCCGATGCAGCGGTTGCTGATCCTGACGACGGGTGCACAAACGCCGGCGCAAATCGCAGGCTTTTTGACCAAGCGCGGTTATGGCAACAGCCGGATGACCGTGCTGGCGGCGATGGGTGGGCCGGATGAGGCGCGGTTTGACGGATTGGCGCAAAGCTGGGCGCATATTGTGCCAGCCTTCAACACGCTGGCGGTGGAATGTATCGCGGCACCAGACGCAGCCCTGATGCCGCGCGTGCCGGGGTTGGCGGATGATCTGTTTCAGCATGACGGTACGATGACCAAGCAGGAAGTACGGGCGGCGACGCTGGCGAAACTGATGCCGATGCGGGGTGCCTTGTTGTGGGATGTGGGCTGTGGCTGCGGCTCGGTCGCGGTGGAGTGGATGCGCGGCGCGCGTTATGCGCGGGCAGTTGGGATTGAACCCAAAGCCGAGCGGCGAGTTTTTGCGGCGGCCAATGCGCTGGCACTGGGTGCGCCGGGATTGCAGATCATTGACGGCGAAGCACCGGATGCTTTGGCGGGGCTGGACGCGCCGGATGCGATTTTCATTGGCGGTGGCTTGTCGCGCGAGGTTTTTGCGGCGTGTTGGGACGCATTGCGCCCATTGGGGCGGCTGGTGGTCAATGCAGTCACATTGGAAAGCGAAGCGGTTTTGCTGGCGCTGCACGCGGAATATGGCGGTGATCTGGTCAAGATCGCGGTCAGTCGCGTGGTTCCAATCGGGCGCTTGCATGGTTGGCGGCCTTTGATGCCGGTGACGCAATGGGCCTTGGTGAAACGATGAACGGCAAGTTTTATGGCATCGGGCTTGGGCCGGGCGATCCGGAACTGATGACGCTCAAGGCGCATCGGTTAATCTCGGCGGCGGATGTGGTGGCCTATCCGGCGCTTGCCGGGGCGGAAAGTTTTGCACGGGCGATTGCGGCGGGCAGCCTGAAACCGGGCGCCGTGGAAATCGTAATTGATGTGCCGATGACAGTAGACCGCGCCCCGGCGCAGGCGGCTTATGACGCGGGTGCGGCCCGGATTGCCGAGGCTTTGGAGGCCGGGCAGGATGTTGTGGTTCTGTGCGAGGGCGACCCGATGTTTTACGGCTCGTTCATGTATCTGCATGCGCGGTTGAGTGGGCGGTTTGACTGCGAAGTGGTGCCGGGTGTTACCTCGATCACGGCCTGTGCGGCGGCACTGGGGCGACCCTTGGCGGCGCGAAATGACGTGCTGACGGTGATACCGGGCCCGCTGGATGCAGCGGCGATGCGCGCGCAGGTCGAGGCGGCTGATGCAGTGGCGATTATGAAGGTGGGGCGGCATTTGCCAAAGATCAGGCAGGTATTGGCCTCGCTTGGACTGAGCGCGCGCGCGGTCTATATCGAACGCGCCACGCTGGGGAACGAGAGGTCGATGCCTTTGGCAGATGCACCTGAAAATGCCCCATATTTTTCA
>ERZ888423.3044-NODE-3044-length-11521-cov-9.281964_pt1 | contig 11521 bp, 11 predicted proteins | sample MGYA00520523_ERZ888423 | MGnify/ENA primary metagenome ERZ888423 (study PRJEB32303, sample SAMEA104408611) | aquatic metagenome | biome: Brackish water; feature: Pelagic; material: water | place: Baltic Sea | collected 2014-06-08T10:24:00 | depth 30,27 m ...
AAGCTCGGCCCCTGTCAGACCGAGTGTTGCGGCATTGACCATGATCGCGGGGTTGCCTGCGGTGATCAGCGTGGCCTCGATCGGGCCGATGCCGGGGATATCAAGCGTTTCGATCAGCCGACCCGTTGGGAACATCCCCTCGGACTGCGCCGCATCTTGCAAGAATTCGAGCGGGATCTCGGCGGCGGGAAAGGTCACACCGTCCAGCACGAAATCGCCGCCCTCTACCACTTTGCCATCTCGCATGGGAACGCGGGCGATGATCCTTGCACGGATATTGGTCTGCCAGATCCTGACCGTGGCAATCCCGTTTTCTGGCGCTGCGACCAAACCCTGCGCGATCGCAAAGGGCCCCACGGCCGATGTGAGATTGCCGCAATTGCCCGACCAGTCGATGACCGGATCACCGATGGCCACCGCACCGAAGGTATAGTTCACATCGCTATCATCCCGCGTAGCGGGGCCCACAATAACGACCTTGGTGGTGCTTGAGGTTCCACAGCCCATCCCGTCGATCTGTTGTCCATAAGGATCGGGGCTTCCGATCACGCGCAACAAGACCCGTTCGCGGATCGCCGGATCGCTGGGCAGCCAATCTTCGCGGAAAAACACACCTTTGCTGGTGCCGCCTCGCATGAACACGGCTTGAATGGGGGTTTGCATCGTCATTGCTGCGGCCCTCGCTGCCTGTTGAAAATCTCGCGCAGAACGAAGGGGACGATGCCTCCGTGGCGGTAGTATTCGACCTCGATAGGCGTATCGAGGCGCACGACCAGCGGCACCTCGACCGTGCTGCCATCAGCGCGCGAGATCACCAGCGCGGCGCTTTGCCGGGGGGTCAGGGCACCATCCAAGCCTTCGATGTCGAAGATCTCCGACCCGTCGAGGCCAAGGCTTTCGCGGGTGAACCCCGGCGCAAACTCCAGCGGCAAGACGCCCAGAAGAACAAGGTTCGAGCGGTGGATGCGCTCGAAGCTTTCGACGATCACGGCATCCACGCCCAAAAGCCGCGTGCCCTTGGCGGCCCAATCGCGCGCCGATCCGGTGCCGTATTCCTTGCCGCCAAAGACCAGGATCGGCGTGCCGTCGCGCTTGTAGCGCATTGCGGCGTCGTAGATCGGCACAATATCCGTTTGACCCGAAGGGGCGTTATGAATGGTGCGCCCACCCTCTTCGGGGGCGCCGTCGTTGCGCGGGGGCAGCATCAGGTTCTTGATGCGGCGATTGGCGAAGGTGCCGCGCATCATCACTTCGTGATTGCCCCGGCGAGAGCCGTAGGAATTGAAATCACCCGGCGTGATCTGTTGGTCTTGCAGATACGCACCCGCAGGCGTGTCGGCCCGGATCTCGCCCGCCGGGCTGATGTGATCGGTGGTCAGGGAATGGCCAAAGATTGCCAGCGCCCGCGCCCCTGCGATGGAGCGCTTGAGCGGCGGGGCCAGATCGAAATCCTCATAGAAGGGTGGCCGCAGCAGATAGGTCGAGCGCGGCCAGTCGTAGATCTGCCCCGACCCGGAAGGCAGCGCATCCCAATCGGCACCTCCCCCGCTCAACTGGGCTGTTGCCCGGAACGAGGCCACGCCGACATGGTCGCGGATCACGGCCTCGATCTCGGCATCCGCGGGCCATATGTCGTACAGGAAAACCGGCAGGCCGTCCTTGCCCATGCCAAGAGGCTCGGTCGTGATGTCGATATCCATCGTGCCCACCAAGGCATAGGCCACAACCAACGCCGGCGAGGCGAGGAAATTGGCCTTGATGCTGCCATGAACTCGGGCCTCGAAGTTGCGGTTGCCCGACAGGACGGCGCAGCCGACGAATTGTTCTGCCTCGATGACGCGCTCTATGGCGGGATCGAGCGGCCCGGAAAAACCGATGCAAGTGGTGCAGCCGTAAGCGACGACATCAAAGCCCAGCGCCGAGAGCGGCGCGAGCAACCCGGCACGGCCAAGATAATCGGTGACCGCCCGTGAGCCGGGGGCCAGCGATGTCTTGATCTGGGGCGCAACGCGTAGCCCAAGGCGATCGGCATTTCGCGCCAAAAGACCCGCCGCCACCATCGCAGATGGGTTCGATGTGTTGGTGCAAGACGTGATAGCCGCGATCAGGATGTCACCATGCCCGATGGAAAAGGCATTGTCGCCGCTTTGCATTTCGACCCTGTGACCAAGCTCGGCGGTGTCTACGCCGTAGCCACCTTCCGCGGCGGGGCACGTCAGAAGCTTGTGGAAGCGCGCCTTGGCCTCGGTCAGGGCGATGCGATCTTGTGGCCTGCGCGGGCCCGCGATACAGGGCACCATGGCCGATAGGTCGATGGTGATGACGCGGGAATAGTCGATATCCCCTCGCTTGGGCATGCCGAACATGCCCTGCGCCATCAGGTAGGCCTTGAGCAGGTCGGCTGGCCGGTCGGTCGCGCGGAAATAGTCGAGAACGGCCTCATCCGTGGGAAAAAACCCGATGAAGGCCCCGTATTCGGGCGCCATGTTGGCGATGGTCGCGCGGGTCGGCACGGGCAATGCCGCAGCACCTGCGCCAAAGAACTCCACGAAATCGCCAACGACACCCTCGTGGCGGAGCCGTTCGGTTATGCTCAAGACGATATCGGTCGCCGTGACGCCGATGGGAACATCACCCACCAACTCGACCCCGGTGACATTGGGACTGAGGAAATAGATGGGCTGGCCAAGCATGCCAGCCTCGGCCTCGATCCCGCCAACACCCCAGCCGAGCACGCCGATGCCATTGACCATCGTGGTGTGGCTGTCCGGGCAGACGACGGTATCGGGGAAATAGACACCTGAAACCTCGCAGACGCCCGTCGACAAGCGCTCCAGATTGACCTGATGGCAGATACCCACGCCGGGTGGGATAACGTTCACCCCGGCAAAGGCCTGCGCGCCCCATTTGAGAAAGCGATAGCGTTCCTCGTTGCGCTGAAACTCCAAACGCATGTTGTGTTGCAGCGACAGGGCCGAACGCACGCTGTCGACCTGAACGGAATGATCGACCACCAGATCGACATGGACCAAGGGCTCGATCAAAGCGGGATCTTTGCCCAACGCGACCGCCGCATCGCGCATCGCGGCAAGATCGGCGATCAAGGGGACGCCATTGAGATCTTGCAGAAGAATGCGGGACGGAACGAGCGGCACCTCGCTGTGCCGTTCACCGTTCGACTGCCAGCCGGACAATTCCCTCACATGCCGCGCGGTGATCTTGACACCATCACAGTTCCGAATGGCGGCCTCGAGCAGAACCCGGATCGAGATCGGCAGCCGAGACATCTTGCCTGCACCGCGGCGTTCCAACTCGGGCAAGGAATAGAACGCACCAGTGCCACCGCCGGGTAGCTCAAAATCCTTGAGCACATCGAATTCTGATGACAGCGCCACGCGCATCTGCTCCCCCTGCAGATCTATGTTCACCCGGTGGCCTTGCTGAGGCTTACACGGGATCACACAACCCTAGCGGGCAAGCGTGCGTCTTGCCCAAGACGCTTCAAAGGGTGGCTACCCAAAAAAACTATGGGGGAGCGAGTAAATAGGCCCTCAGGCCGTTTGATCAGCGGGCCGTGCAACAGACCGCAAAATCTCGACAAATGCGGATAGTGCGGCCGAATCCACTGCGTCAGAGGGTCTGATCAACTGAACCGAAAGCTGTTGCGCAGGCGTGATGGGGCGAGCAACCAAACCTGCCGGTTGAACGGCTGCGAAATAAAACGGCTCTACCAGCGCCACACCGACACCTTGATGGACCAAACGAATGGCGGTGATGGTCTGGCTGACCTGTAGCGACAGGTTCGGGTGGATCTCGAATTCTTCGAAAAGCTTTTCCACCTTGGCGCGCAGCCAATCGCCATCATCATAGGTGATCAGCCGCTCGCCCGCGATATCGGTCACCGCGATCTGCGCCTTTTGGACAAGCGGATGGGCTTGCGGCATGACGCAAATCATCCCGCCTTGGGTCAATTCCTCGACCCTGAGCCCGGCGCTGGTGACCTCGCCGTAGCACGCCCCAAGGTTCAACTCACGCGACAAGACCCGCTCGATGATCTCGGGTGTTTGCAAAGAGTGGATCGTTACATCCACCTCCGGGTGCGATTTGGCAAAGATCGATACCGTATCGACCAGATAACCGTTGGACAGCGCCAAGGTCCCGGCGACGTTGATCCGGCCCAAGCGGCCTTTCGCAAGCGACCTTGCGTTCTGGCTCAGGCGATTGACCCTCCGAAATATGTCCGAGATCTCGGGGAAAAGCGCTTGGGCCTCGGGCGAGGCTTTCAGCCGCCCGCCCGACCTTTCGAAAAGCTGTATCCCCAGTTGCGCCTCGGTATGCTGCAGAACCGTGCTGACCGATGGCTGCGAGACATTCAGCAGCTTGGCCGCGCCCGTGACCGAGCCCGTCTGCAAGATCGCCTGCAGCACCTCGATTTGTCGCAAGCGCATCAATGCCCCCCGAGATCAGATGCCCGACATGGTCTGGACACCAACTGCCCGCACGGTATGGGGGCCCTTCGCGAAGTCAAGCATGCCTCGCACCTTTCCCAAGTAGCAATCAAACCGAAAAGCTGTCGATTTCAGTGGCATTGAATAATGAGCTACTCCCCGGACCTTGGACAGATTTCCGGGTAATTTAAGCCATGGCCGCCCGCGCTATCGTCGTTGCCTTCATTCGGAGATGCTACATTATGTGACCATGCGGCGATCGGCCGTTCCGTCTGGTGTTTGAATGAACTCAGTGAAGGCCCCCCTAGTTCATCCCAGACCGCCAGCTTTTGGTAGCACGTCATTCTTCGGCGTCGGGCAAGGTGAACTGCTGCGCAATTTCGTAACCTGCGCAAAGACACATACCGGGATGACGAATCTGGTCTATGTCCCCCCGTCGCAAGCGCCCGTCCGCAAACCTTCGGCACTCAGGGGCAAGGGTGTGCCGCAGGTGATCGCCGCCGAAGAACTTGGCTTCGAACGAGTCCCCATCTCCTTGCGCTCGGTCGGGCGGGCGTTAGCCAGCCGGCTGGGCGACACTCCCGCGGGCACGGTTTTGGCCGTCGACATGGGCTGGGGGTTACAAACCGCCTCTGCCACGGCGAATTTCGAGGGCTGGACGGGCGTTGCCGATGACCTGGCCGCGCAGACCGGGCGGACGGTGGTGTCGCTTTACAACCGCAGCCTGCTGATCGACGAACACCTGTTGACTGCCCTGCGCGGCCACGCCTTAGTGCTCACCCCCGAAGGCGTGGTGTCGAATCCCCACTGGCTTCCGCGCGGCTTGCAGGAAAAAGGCACGCTGCGCGAGCAGGTGAACTACTGGCTTGGGGGGCTTTCGCCCAGCCTCGTGCGAAACAACCCATTCGCCGACCGGCACGCCGCCGAAGGAGCCGATCCGATGTGGCTTTTGGGTCGGCGCGCCGAGGAAAAGGTGATCCCGAAGGAGGAGGCCGTGCGCGAGCGGTGGAAGATCCGCTGTTTCGGCCGTTTGCGCGTCTACCGCGCCGATGGTAGCCAGATCGACTGGGCGGCGTCGGGCGGGGCCACGATGAAGACCAAGACCCTGTTCGCCTATCTGCTGCAGCAAGGCGGGAAAGGCGCGCGCACGGATGACATCGCCGATCTCCTGTGGCCCGAAGCGAACAGCGTAGAGGCCGCGCGCAACCGGCTTTACCACACGGTCCGCTGTCTACGAAAAGCGCTTGACGGGGGCGAGGCGAAGCGGGGACCGGGCACCATCCTGCGTGATGGCAGCAGCTATGTGCTGGTCCCGCCCGAACGCAGCTGGCTCGACATTTCGACCTTCGAACAACTGTGTCGCCAGTCGCAAACCCACCTCAAGGCAGGTGATCTGGACGAGTCGCTGATCTGCCTGCGCGCGGCGACGTCTTCGTGGCGGCGACGCCGGGCCATACCGCCGGTCACCAGAGCGTGGTGATCGATCTGGGGGATCGCCGGGTTGTTCTCGCGGGCGACGCGGCTTTCGATGACGACCAGGTGGCGCAGGGCACGATCCCCGGCATCGTCGAGCAGCGCGCAGCCACACTAGCGACCTACGACAGGCTCCGCCGGGCAGCGCAGGAGAAGCCCACGCTGACCCTGTTCACTCATGACCCCGCCAATGCGGCAAAGCTGGCGGCTTTTGCGCAACCGAGTTGAGCGGTTGGCGCGGGCTTTTGCTGCGGGTCGGGCGTCCTTAAGGAACTTGCCATCCTCGGGTGTCACGATGCCTTCCGCGAGCACAAGGATCCGCTTGAACGGCAGCTCTAGGCTGGGTGCGTCAAGGTCGTACTAAGCCGTCGCAATGGGCGGCAAGCGGACGGATGCGGGCGATCGGCTCGGTCCCAGTTGCGTCAGGCGAGTGGGGCCTTAGGTCAAGCGTTTCCGCGCCGTCCGTCGTTTTTGTTAGTCTCTTCGAACGCGGGCTACGCTGGCATTCGCAATGCTCAATTCATTCCAAATCGATGGCCTGCGGAATGCGCAGGCAGACGGTGAAACTGTCCGCGCCGTGTTCGAACTCAACCTTTCCCCGGTGCGCCTTGGCCACTTGATCTACGATGGCCAGCCCGAGGCCCACCCCCTCTCCGACGCGTGCGGTATTTCCCCGTGCGAACGGGCGCATCAAGTCCCGCGCTTCTCCGGGGGAGATCCCAGGCCCTCTATCCCGCACGTTTATCGTGAGGCCGCCGTTTCCAACCCAAGCGCTCAACGCGATCGGAGATTGGCCGTACCTCAGCGCATTAGTCACAAGGTTGTCAACGGCACGGAGCAAGGCCACCTCTTTCACCGGGATCACGACGTCCGATGGCGCATCCAGAACAATGGCTGCGGGCTCAGCGCAGGACTCAATTGCCTGTTGCAACAGGGACCGAAGCGGGACCGGCTTCGTCTCTTCCGCCTCGAACCCACGGGCAAAATCCAGAAACTGACCCAGCATGCTCTCGATGCGGATCACGTTGCGTTCCGCCCCTGCGACAAGATCGGGGTCAGCATTCTTTAGCATCGCCAAGGTCAGCCGCAGCTTCGTGAGGGGGGTGCGCAGGTCATGACTGATCCCTGCCAGCATGAGCGCACGGTCGAGGTCTGCCGCCTGAAGGCGCTCCGACATGTCGGTCAGGGCTCGGGACACCGCGGCAATCTCGCGCGGACGCTCGATGTCGCTGCGATAGGCGTCGGAGGGTTTGGACATGCGGCCAACGGAGTCCTCCAGACGCTTCAGTGGCAAGGAGATCCGTCTTTGCAGCGCGATGCCGCCAGCAAGGGCGGCAAACAGGGCAATCCCGGACGCAAGCGCAAGACCTGCGACAGGATCGATCGCTGGCAAGGCCTTGAGCGACAGCCAATAGGGCGTGTCAGCTGTTACCATACGCGCCCAGACCCGGCCCTCGGCATCAATGAGAACGTCCGTGCCCCGAATTCCGTGTCGGTCCGACAACACTCTGAGGAAGTAATTAGACAACCAACTGCGCTGCAGGTTCGCGTCTGCCGGAGCGGTATCGGCAACGAGGACATCGGGCGCTTCACCCGCGCGAAGGGCTTCGGCAAAGTGGATCTGCTGAAACGGGTCCATCTGCCTGAATGACAACTCGAGGCTTCGGATCACCTGTGCGGTATCGGCAGCCGACCGTTCAATCTGAGGGCGCAGGATAAGGCCAAAGATCAGCACGAGCGAGACCAGCAGCGCGCCCAGAATGGCGGTCGCAAGGACGGCGATGTTCTGTTTCAGGAGGGAATCAAGCACCGTCGGACACCAAAACGTAGCCCACGCCCCACACCGTCTTGATCAGTTCGGCATCACCGGCCCCGTCGCCGATTGCGCGCCGCAGCCGTGCGATTTGCACATCCACCGCGCGGTCCGTGACTTCGGCGTCGCGCCCAAGCGCGCGGTCGATCAACTGCGCCCGACTAAGTGGCCGACCACGGCTGCGCAACAAGGCCGCGAGCAGGCCAAACTCTCGGGTGGACAGCTTGAGTAATGCGCCATTGCGCATCACCGTCCGGGTCGAGAGGTTGATCTCAAGCGACCCGAGGGTGACGGTTTCGTCCGTGGACTTATCGATCTGACCGCGCGTCCGTCGGAGCACCGCCGAAAGACGCGCAACGAGTTCGCGGGGCTCGAAGGGTTTGGGCAGATAGTCGTCCGCCCCGGACTCGAGCCCAATGATACGGTCGATTGGATCGCCGCGCGCTGTTAACATCACAATCGGCGTCAAGTCGCCTGTTGCGCGCAGGCGCCGGCAGATGGCGAGGCCGTCTTCGCCCGCCATCATCAGGTCGAGCACTATGGCATCTGCCGGGGTCCGCGACATTTCTCTGTCAAGTGCGCTGCCACCGTCCACGGCACGGGCATCAAAGCCATGCTCGGTCAGGAACCGGCGCAGCAGGCTACGAAGTTCTGGGTCGTCATCGACGACGATCACACGGTCCGGTTTGGCGCTCATGCCATCGACTATGCCACGGTTGCCTCTTAATGGGCAGCGCCGGGTTGTTGCAAAATGTGTCAGCGGGCGTGCCCTGTCACCCTTTGACACACGTGGGTGGGAATCTGAAACATCCTTGAAATGCCGCAACCGCATTTTCCCAAGAACGAGAAACAACTGCTACATGCGTATGACGGGAAAAACATGTTTCGCACCATCTTGCTGACCTTGGCCTTTGCAGCGGCACCTGCACTAGCGCAGTCAGAGGAACCGCTCCGGCAGCTTTTGGCCGATTTCGACCGGATCGACGCCAACGGCGACGGTGTCATTTCAATCGCCGAATACCGCGATCTCCAGATTGCACGATGGCCACGGATCGACCGCAACGCAGACGGCTACCTGAGCGTCGACGACTTCCCGCGCTTTGCCGCAGCGCGCGCCAGAAGGCTCTTGGCTGAGGTCGCCGATCTCGACGCGAATGGCGACGAGCGGATCAGCAGGGAGGAGTTCGTCAATGGACCTGCACCCCTGTTCCGCCGGGTCGACCGGAACGACGACGGTGTCTTGATCCGGAGCGAGATCGAAGCGGCGGCCGCGGCAGAATGAACCCGGGCGTGCACTCACAATGAAAGGTGAATCATGAGAAAGAAATTGGCCGTTGCGGCCGGAATCCTGGCAGTATCTGTTGCCTTGATCCTCGTCTTCCTTTCGCCGATCCTGAGCGTTATCGGCTTTCACCCACATTATGAGCGGCAGACATTCGAGCTCGCCGGGAAACGGGCGCTCATCATCGCGACAAATCACGACACACTCGGCGACCCCGCAGATGGGGTGGCAACGGGGGTTTATGGTTCTGAACTAACAATCGCCTATTACGAATTTCTCGACGCCGGCATGGCGGTCGATATCGCCAGTGTCGAAGGCGGTGTAATCCCCTTTGAACCGATCAGCCTGCGTTGGCCCCTCGCGAGCGCCGCGGATTATCGTTATCTGGACGATGCCGATGCTCGGGACAGAACCACCAATTCGCTCAGGATCGCCGATATTGATGTCACGCAATACGACATCATCTTCATGGCGGGCGGTTGGGGCGCGGCCTATGACCTCGGCACCAGTCCCGAACTGGGCGAACAGATCACGCGCGCCCACGCCGCAGACATCTTGCTGGGTTCGGTTTGCCACGGTGTTTTGGGCTTCCTGATGGCCAGGGATGTCGATGGAAGCCCCTTGGTCGAGGGGCGCACAATGACCGGTGTCACCGATAAACAGGTCGCGGAACTGGGGATCGGCATCACCCCGCAACACCCTGAAAGGGAACTTCGGGCGCAAGGCGCAAACTTTGTCAGCGCTTCCGCGTTTCGGGACTTCTTCGCCACCTATGTCGCCGTCGATGGCAACATCGTCACCGGGCAAAACCAGAATTCGTCAGGCGAGACGGCCCAGCGGTTGCTGGCACTGCTGGCTGCGAAGAACTGACCCGATGGAATTCGAAACTTCACACATCCAAGTTGGTAGCAATCATGACCAATGACGACCGAAAGTCCCCTCCGCCAGCAACGGGGGCGAATTCCCAGGTGGAAGCATCCTCCATCGGCCTCTCGCGTCGCGATATCCTGACCGGCGCGGGACTCGGCGCTTCGGGTTTGCTGGTTGCCGGGGCCACCCATTTCATGAACAACCTGCCGGACTCGGCGATCCAGCGCCTGATCGCTACCGGGGTTGGGACCGTCCGAACCGGGAATCTTTTCTCGCAGGACGCCTTGCATGTCATCACGACAGGCACCGGCGCGCCCCTCCCGGACCCCAAGCGCGTCGGACCGCAAACCGTGGTCATCGCGGGCGACCAGTTTCTGGTGTTCGACACTGGCCCCGGCAGCACACGACAGCTTGCCTTGACCGGGCTGAACATCAGTTCGGTCAGTGCGCTGTTCCTGACGCATTTTCACTCGGACCATATCAGCGATCTGGGCGAATTCATGCTCCAGCACTGGACCATGTCCGGCGTTGCTGAGCCGTTGAACATCTACGGCCCGCCCGGCGTGGACGAGGTCGTGGCGGGGTTCCTTGCTGCCTACCGGTTGGATCGCAGCTATCGCGTCGGTCATCATGGGGCCGATGTCATGCCGCCATCGGGCTTTGGCGGCGTGGCGCATACGTTCGATCTGGGCACCGACCTGATGTCCAGCGCTGTTGTTTACGAATCCGGCGATGTTCAGGTCATTGCCTTCAATGTCGATCATCCGCCAGTGGTTCCGGCCGTGGGGTTCCGGGTGAATTACAAGGGCCGCAGCGTCCTGATTACCGGTGACACGATCTATTCAGACAGCCTGATCCACCACGCACGCGGGGCTGACGTGATGGTCAGCGACGCATTGAACCACAAGATGTCACAATGGATCGCCGAAGCCGGGCAGGACCTGGACAACAATCTGTCCTCCGTGGCCGAGGACATACAGGAATCCCACATTCGCCCGGAGGAGGCCGCACTCGTTGCCCGCGAAGCAGGTGTTCCTGTGCTGATTATCACCCATGTCCTTCCTCCGGTGCCGGATGTCTTGATAAACCCCTTCCTGAGGGATGCGCGTGCCGTCTTCAACGGCGAGATCCGGATGGCCAACGACGGGACCTTGATCACGTTGCCGGTCAATTCAGATCAGCATTCCATCCGCGAACTTCTGGCATAGGTGCATCATGCTGCGTAAAGAAAACTTCATCCGCGCCGTGCTGGTCGTCTTCTGGCTGCTCATTCTCAGCCGCATACCCGCCTTCATCAACGGCACGATGGACGTCGCTGCGATTGTTTCCACTCTCGTCGAATTGGGCTTTCTTATTTGGGGGATCGTTATCCTGAGGAGGTCAGCGCCGCTCGCATCCCGATCATGACCAGAAAGTTCAGCAGAACCGCTCACTCAACTCAGGCGCGACCAAGCGCACTCCAGGACCATGGATGAAAGCGGGCCTGTTGAAAAAACTCATGCTCATCTCCGGTGCAGGCACTGGCATCGGCAGGGACATCGCCAGAGTCCTCATTGAGCGTGGGCATAAAGTCTATGCAAGGAACGTCTGAAAAACCTGCCGCTTTTGGTGTAATCTGGTAGGCTGCAGGCATCG
>ERZ888423.3046-NODE-3046-length-11518-cov-19.519323_pt1 | contig 11518 bp, 2 predicted proteins | sample MGYA00520523_ERZ888423 | MGnify/ENA primary metagenome ERZ888423 (study PRJEB32303, sample SAMEA104408611) | aquatic metagenome | biome: Brackish water; feature: Pelagic; material: water | place: Baltic Sea | collected 2014-06-08T10:24:00 | depth 30,27 m ...
GGGATATAACCTGTGCACTTTTAAAATTAAATCTTAACTCTTCTTTCATCTCATCTTCTAGCGTTTGGTTTAAAATATCTACGGTTAATTTCCCCGCAAAATCCTTTAATCTTAGCATATTAATAGATAATTCAGTTATTTTACGTTCGGTCTCAATAGGCAATAAATCTAACAATACTATTTTACCCGCTTTATTCTTTATGCTATACTGGGGCAGCTGTAAATGCGCTTGCTCAAATACCCCCACGCTTTCTCTTATAATCCTAAGATTTCTATAAGCGGAAGCACAAGCAACATAAATGCTCTGAACTCTAACATTTAAATTAAAAAGTGTCGCAAGACTTGATGCAATTGCTTTAAGATGGGGCATATTATAATCGATTTCCGTCCTCATTTTCTCGAGGGCTGGATCATATCTAATTTTGATTCGAAACGAGTTTATTTCAAAACTTCCGAATGTTTTAATCGATTGACTTCTCGAATGGGTTAATAACTGCGTATTTGTGTCGACTGAACTAATAATGAATACTATAAATATGCAAAAACTTACCCTGCTTAACTTAGACTTATTCATTGTAAAATCCAAAAATTTGTAACTAGACTTTGTATAAAATCACAAACAAACTTAATTGTTGAAAGCTAAAGCTGAGACTGAGCTATACTTATGAATGCTGATTTCACCTAAGGTGAAAGATAATTTGTTTTTATCCCTTTAATGACTATTTTGTATTCCCCGTATTAAAACTACTTCCTGCTCTCTATTATACAAACTTTACACTTGTAGACTGAAATGTTGATCTTCGAATTCCTGTTAAATTTTTCTGTTTCTAAAAATATAACTTACATATTTGATCATAAATACTTTATGATTTATTAGATTTAATGTTAAATACATTAAGGATAGTTCCCCCTTCCCATAAGGGTTAAACATGAATGTTTTGGGTCGGGAGGGTTAAATATAATTATAGGTCTTCACTTTAACCTGAGGTGTGGTTGTTTATGTGAAGAACAAAAAGTTTTTTAAAAATTTAATTTTTACAAACTTTTATTTAGTTTTATTTATAAGCACTGTAATGACTTTAGCAATAGATTACTGGTTTCCTATTGCATTAGATCGCTGGTTTCCTAATTTTAGTTTATACGTTGTTATTGTGCTTATAAATACAACTTTATGGTTTAAGTATGTTAGCTATATAAGCGACAAGGAATTAACCATTCAATAATGGCGCCCCCCTATTTTATAGTATGGCTCCCATATTTGGTATCGCCTACTTTAAGGGACAGTATCGCTCTAACTTAACTATACTTAATAACAAATATATTATTGATACTTATAATACGTATACTTCTGGGTCATAGCGCAGATTTTGTGTACGCCGCCTTTCAAGGCGCCTATGATAAGTATTTTCTTCCGAATCGGATTCAGAATCTGGTTCAATATTATCTAACTGAATTTCTGTATCCGGTACATTATCATTTGTTCGTATAGTATCTATATTTGCTAAAAAATGTGGATCGTGCTCTTCCAATGACATGCTCTGAGTTGGTATTTCAAAAGTACTGTTTTCACATACGATTGCTATTTCTTTATCTGTTAATTGTGTAAAATCTTTTCTTACAATATTTTTAATTTCGATGGGAAGAAAATCAAATGCTTTGTCTAAAGTTTTAAAAGGTTTTAAATGATCGAAGTGCAATTTCGTATCGAAATGGTCACTTAACCGTTGCACTACAGCTGTAACTGGTGAAACTTTAATTACCCTATATGGGGTGGGATAAAATATTTGTCGAAATGCGGTGCTTTTACTATTTGCCCCTGAAAAGTTTTTAACAAAAACAAAATCATCGACTTGAATATCTTTTTTCGATCTAAAAGTATTTAATTTTTCTACTCTTTTTATTCTATCCCCTTGAACCTTTTTATTAACTTCTACCAAAGCCTTTACTTTTTCTTCATGTCCATCTGCTACTCTTTGATAATAATTTTGGGCTTTAGAATGTAATTGATCTTGTGGAAGCATATTAAAGTGTTTTATTGACTCGCTCACCCCTAGACCAAATAAGAGGTCTATTGGTGCATAACCGGTTTTCGGGGAGAGTGTGGAGTTTAATTGTCTAACAATGCAGGGGAGCGCATAAACCCACCCATTATCCTCTTTGCTACCAAAAGTTTTCATGATTGCGGATTTAAGTATTCCATTAACTCTTTCAACTGTGCCCTTACCCCTTGCATTGTGAGCCGAAGCTTCCAATACTCTTACTCCCAAAGAAGCTAAAACTACCAAATTTTCTATTGAAAGAAACGCTTTTGCTCCATCGCACAACACTTGTTTTGGTGAAAATGTTTGATATGCATTAAACAAAAATATACGTAAAAATTCATGTGCTTCTAAAGTGCGAGTTGGTACAGCTATAATTGCTCCAGTTAGATAACATGTCATTATACATGCATGTTTAAATTGATATTTATTTTTAGGTAAGTTTTCTATATAATCGACAGAAATGCATTCCATTGCCCTAGTGGCTGTTGGGTAAGTACCTACTTCATTTAAATGCGTATTACAATTTGTCATTTGGCAATTATGACATGCTCTACAAAAATTCTTAATTAATTTATTTTTGTCAGGGTGAAAAACTAAAGTCAAATTTAATTTTACTCGTGCCTCTCCACCATGCGCTGTAAGTAAATGTGCATAACTGATAAAAATTGGTAAAATATTTGTAGGGCATAAAGTAAGGTATTTTCCATCTTCTAAAATGCATATAAGTCCATTATGTAGAATGTACGTCTTTTTACCTTTAATTAATTCATGATTAGGTGCCGCGCTGCACTCTTCATATAAATCTTTATATTCTAAACGTTGCTCAATTATAATGGTTTGAGGTGAAAGTTTTCTTTTTAAGATTGCCGCAGGGGTTAGTACGGACGCAACTGCCTTAACAGTGTGCTTAATTGCACTAACATGACTTATCTTAACTTCACCCTCACAATCATTTAATGTACGAATCATATCTTTATGTTTATCTACAAAGTCTTTCCACTCTGAGAGTGTGAAAGCAATATTTGGAACTATGCTATCGTAAAGTTTTTTATCAAAGCGATTTAATTTTAACAGTGTAAAATCAGTTGGCCCTTCGGGCACTTTATACTGTCTTGTTAGAAAGTCACATAACATATCATCTGTTGTACAGTGGAAAATTTGAAGTTGGGGCATTATTTCTAATAAGGAATAATTCCACCTATTTAATCGTTTATTAGTTTTAAGATTTAGGCTGTTAAATAGAAAATAAAGTCCCTGACTATCAGTTACTAATACACATTCACTTTGTCCCACCAATTTCCTAAAAGACGAAAGTGCATGCATAATGCCTTGCAATTCCAAATCTATGATATGTAAATGTTTATGATTTTCTGAAATTGGTTTTGCTATATAACTTACAACTTCGAGACATCCTCTAAAATTTGCTAAATTTAAGGCACGAGTTTTGTCAGATAAAGCTGGCTTTACAATATACATGTCATCTACTTTATATAAAAATAAATACATTGCGGGTTTATAAGCTGAACTATTAAATTCCCTACGCTGTGGAAAATCTTTTGTGCTACTTAAAACCACTATGGGTCTAAACATTACTTCGCTTAAAAGTCTAATAATAAAAAGTTTTTTGTCTATTACTAAAGTTCCTGCTTCTAAATCCTTAATATACTGCCAATAAGCCTTTTCGTCGTGATTAAAAATAAAATCCTTAAAGCTAGCCTTATAAAACTCTTCTCTTGCGGCTTCACTTATACCCTTAAGTATATTTTCGAAAGTTACCCCACAATTAGTTATAGCCAAAAACAATTTTAGAGATATACTTAAGCTATGTGGTGCTTCCTTTTCTGTATAACCCAAATATTTTTCCTTAAGTTGGTAAAAATAGGCTGGAGGAACAGCATCGGTTTGTTTTAAATAAGTTTTTAGGTCTTGACCTTCAATTCTATTTGGTAAAGGTCTTGCCATAACTTTGAGATCGTAAACGATTCGATGACAAGGGTCTTCTAGATCCAAATAAGCGGGAATTGAAACTTGTCCCTCTTTAGGGTGTACTATTTGACACAAAGTCGCACCGTAGCATGCCCCTTCAGTCTGACCAGCCATATCGGAAAATATTAATTTAGGAGCGGTTAAATCAATTATTTTACTAAAAATTGGTCCTTCTTTTAATTGCGCCTTTAATGCCAAGAAATCTGCTTTTTGCTCCTCATCCAAATTAAATTTATCTTTGGTTTTGGTGGAGCTTGTCAATTTTTGTAAAGATCCTGTATGTTTTATTATTGTAAAACCCAATTGCTCTCTCATAGAATTTACTACACCCAAAAAGGATCTTGCCTCTTTCCTAGTATGTGGTTCAGGGGCGTCCATCAATTTCTTTATACGAGCTGGATCAGCTATAACATATTTGTTAGATATATAATATCCAAAGAAATTAATGTATGTCTTACATAGTTGACTTTTATGAACCCCAATTTTGCATTGATGATAATCTAAGCGGCTAATTACTTTTTCTAGAATTCTAAAATGTTCTTTAACTGATAGCTCATAAGTTTCTTTGGCCGTCGACCAACATAAAATATCATCATATAGGAACTGGCATTGAGGGATAGGGTCATATACCATTTTTAAAGTTTTATCTTTATTCCATTGTTCTTTACCGTTTTTATCAAAATCTGGTTTAAAATGAATTGCCTTATGCATAATTCTATTCAGGGCTTCGGGACTAGTTTTCATTCCCGTTGGTAAGCAAGTATGCTGATATGTACCGCCAACCGGAACGCTAAAAGCGGTTAATTCACGGCTAGCAGCATCAATACTGACTGAATGAAAAGCATTACTAATATCGTTTACACTATAAAAATATGCATCCCTTAGTCCATGAATAATTGAATCAGCTGATGGCAAAATAGCAGGTTCAGCAGCTATAACTTGATTTATGGCTTGAAAATTAATTACTAGGCGGGGTGCAGAGTCAGGTTTATTTTTAGGGATTAAATATCCTGGGCTAGAAAATTCATTTACTGTATCTCCTCCTATATTAGCTTTAACAATAGTTCCGTTTTTAAGCAGAAACTCAAGAATTGCTTGTAATTGTAAGGCTTCCATAGGGGCCACAAAATAGACCTTTTTATGCTTAGGGAGCTCTACTCCTTCTTTCAAAGTTATTGAATAAGTTCCCAAAGTTCTAGACATATCCCCACGTGATAAAGATGACGTTGCAATAATTGAACTGTGTTTTTTAAGAAAAATATCCTCTACATGTCCCCTGATCAAAGGTTCATACTGGTCTAAATTTAAAAACTCTGTCTTTAAAGTTAATTCATCTTTAGCAGATTGATTAGGGATAGAATAACCTCTAGCGGCTCCCGCACCAGTTAACATAAAATCCTCCCCATCATCTATAGTAGCCTGACCTAATTGACAAGTTTGCTTAGCGTCATTAAAAAGTGCAATTTTTGAAGGATCGGAATCGCTTGTTTCCTTAACCGGATGTCTCTCGTCGGATAAACTTATATTTTTAGTTCCCTGTCCATTATTTATACTTTTTGGTATTGCCCTAATGCTTACATCTTCAGGAAAATAAGTATCTATTTTATTCACTTTATAAATGGATTGGGGTAATATAGATATAGGGGATGCACTTCCCAAAAGAGCTTGATCTGACTCAAGTATTTTTATCTCTTTTGTACTAGAAGTTTTACTAACCTTATGTAAATTTGGATATTTTCTTGAATATTTATTTAAAAAGGGGGGATTTACTTTATCATGAATAAAAGCATCGGGATACGGAAGAATAACCTTTTTAGAGTTATTTTCATTATATGCTGTCCCATCTACTTCATTTAATTTATAATCCCCACCCCCTTCAAAGAACCCCACAATTTTCAAGTTCCTGTACTCTGTAATCCCATGATTTACAATGAATCCAACCCCCCTTAATTTGTTTTTCTCTTTATCTAGTACCAATTCTGATCTAGTAAGCATAATTTGAAGCGGGATGGGATTGGTTCCCGGTTGTAAAAAATCATCTGAGATTAAAACAGTGTTACCAGGTTGAAAATTATAAAAGTGATCAATGTAGAAATAGAAAGCTTTGGACTCTTTAGGTTCCAAGCAATCAATAAGTGTATGACATTCTGATAAATCCTTAGTAGTCATATATTTACTCAAAATTGACTTGTTTTTATCATGTTTAGAATATAAGATTGGGATTTGTCCCATCGCACTACTGGGTTTGCTATCAAGGATCACAGACATTTTAACTAATGCACTTAATCCTATTAACATTGGTGTGACAGAATTAACCTTTTTAAATAAATCATCTACTACATAAAATGTTAATTTAGCTGACTTATTCGTATAAGGAATTTTAATATCTAAATCAATTTTACCCGAAATATTTATATTATCATTGGTATAACTCAATAAATTTAAATCTGACTCCTGTAAATGACATTCAACTTCATCGAATCTCATATTAAATGCAGTTCCTAAGTAACTTCTACTGATAAGACAACTATCCGAACCTGTATCTATTAAACAGGTCAATGTACTAGTTACATTGGGATAAGGACAGGTGGCTGTTACATCTAAATATAACTTTGCCCCAAATGTATCCTTTTGTTGTGTGTCTATTGTGAAGACATGAAAATCTTTATCGGGTAGGGGAAGGTCAGCTATTAGGTTTGACACTGAAATCATTTGTACGTTGCCATTCCTCTTTCCATTGTTAGAGTTATGGTTAGAGTTTCTAGAACTATTGCCTTGATTCCCCTTGGAGTAATCGTGGCTGGTCCATGGTTTAATAGTTCCAATTTTATTATCCACACAATACTGTCTGAATAAACCTCTAGGGAGTACCTTTCCTGAGGTATAGAGTTCGAGAGCCCTATCCCTTATGGGGCAAAATTTTGCCGCATGTTTAAGCTCTTTGCCCAGCTTTTCTTTACAATTGACACAATTAGATGATACTGCTGCAGCTTCAGGTATATGTATACCTGAATCAGTAAACATGCACAGACATCCGTCTGAGGTTTGGTGATTCTTTTGATTACAAAGGAGACACTGTAACCTATCGTTATTGCCTAATTTAATGTGGTATGGCTTATTGCCTGACTTGACTTCATTCACCCTTGCTTGAGGTTTTAGATTTAGCGCTTTTAAATCCCCAGTCACTTGGTGAACATTGCCCGAAGTATATTTCTCTTTATAAAAAGACTTACCCTTCTTAGTCTTACCACTTTCTTTAGAACTAGCTGGCTTACTTAAATGGGTGCTTTCACTCTTACGTTGACTTTTGTTAAGGGAGATGGTCTCCATTTCTTTAGTATCTACCCCATATTTACGAATCTCAACGTCAAGATCCTCCTCGGTATTAGCTATAGCACATGAAAACTCATTAAAGGTAGGCTTTCGACCCATCTTCTGACGCATTTCTGCTTGCAGTGCTTTAGCTTTCCGAGATGCCTTTTCAGGCAGACAACGTACTAAGGCTTTACAAGTTTCCTCATCGAAATATTCTCTACTAACCTCTTTACTGCTATATTCCTGCGCAGCTCTAGTAGCGATCATTGAGAGGTCACTATTCACCTTATGAATGGTCTTTGACTTATGGGCCTTATATCTGCTAAGTAGGTCATGAGCCTCTCCTGGTGAGATTAACTCATCAAACGTAGATACTAGGATGCTATATAAAGTATCAATTGGGTAATCCATTCCTACTAAAGGCTGAATTCTGTCTAGTGCTGGCTTTCGGCAGCTTTCTAAAAGAATTTCTAAAAATTCTTGTCTAGACAGAGTTACTCTGCGTTGAGCTTTAGTCATTTGACGTAGAAAAGTACAAATGTCTGGGCCTTTTGGATCCCCTGTAAATGGTTTTGTAAGCGGAAAAGAACTATTACAATTTCTCAGCTGAACTGGTATATGTAATGTATCATTAGTACTGAAGGTTGTAGGAGGAGAAACTCCTCCTACTTTACTATGATAAGTATAATATTTATTTATATCTTCAGCCTTACAAGAGTTATAATAAAGCCCTAATTGTTTTATTACTTCCTCTTTAATACTTCTCTTTTGCTTTCTTGCAACATCCCTAATATCCCTACTTACAGTTACTATCTGCTCCGAAGAAGGTCCCTCTAATGTATCCCCCCTTCTAACAGTATTAGCATTTGCCCAATTGTCAAACATAAGTCTAGCTTGAGGGGAACTCATCATGGCCCTTACATTGGGATCCATAATGGGTGCACTTCCCCCTGGTTGCATCTGTGGCTGTGTCCCAAAAATGTCCTTATTTTCTTTTAAAATATTCCGTAAGGTTGGGTTAGGTTGTACCGCCTTGGGCTCCCTTACATCGGGATTTGCTTCAACCTCGCCCAAATCCTCACAACTATCATCATCTGAGGATCCATTTAATGCCATACGTTGAACTATAGTTGCCGGTAGTTTATATTTACCAGTTATATTGGCATGTGCTACGGCTGTTAAAGCTGGTAGCTCCTCAAAATCAATATAAGATCTAGGTTTAGCTTTAACCCGTTTTGGTCTTAAAACTGATCGTGCGGAGTCCCCAGATTCAGCGTCAAAATCAAGGGGAAAATATTCCCTATGTTTACGCGCTACTTGTACTCTATCAGCCCTATCTGGATATATTTCCTCATTAAAATCATAATTATCCCAATCAGGATCTGCATGGGTATGAGATGAAAGTGTTTTATCCGTTCTACGTTGGTAATTCTCATGGAGGTTTGCATTAACTCCTTTTTGATCAAAACCTGGATAACCTGGTGGAAAAAGAATGTTAGGAACACTTGCAACGGGAAACGGGCTAGACTTTTTAATCTTAGCTATAGCGCCTGTATTATACCCCTGGTCATCGCCTCTCCTTGACTTTTCTTTAGCAAGTCGGAGGGCTTCTTTGTATTCTAACCCTAGATTTTCAGAGTCAGATCTGTCATCAGAACTAGATCTGGATCTCAGACTTAATAAAACTTTCTTAGTTTTCCTCAAAGGGTGAAAACCGCCAGGATCAGACATTATTGGTTAAGTAATCAGACAAATATACCAACTCAGTAAATTGGAAAATAGAAATGAGCACTAATCTACTTTATACTATACACCTTACAATTTTCTGCTGTTCTTGGATCTCTGATGGTAACGAGGTCCACTATCAGTCCTAACTGCTATATCAAATCTATACTTTCCTAAAATATAACTTTTGAGTAACAGTAGATGTTATTATTACTTATAGCTTTGTTAGTTCTGGTATTAAGAAAACAAAAATGTCCCTTAATATGATTGAGAATAAAATATACTTAATGATCAAATATTGCCAACCAGGTATGGTGATCGTAGATCGTGCCCCGCACCACCTGAGATCTCCTCTGCTATGTCAATTTGAACTTCAAGCAATACTTTTATCTGAGTAAAACATATAGAAAATTAATTAAACAAAAACTCCCTAAATGTTATCGTTTTTGCTCAAATTTGATAAGGGTAGTATTTTACAATAATATTAGTCATGCAATTATGTTAGGGCCCGTTATATCCCGAAGGTAACAAAGAAACGGCCTAATAAAGACATGTTCATATATACATATATTAAAATTTGCACCATAACCTTAGATTTACTGGTTTCCTAAATGTTAATGTGTTAGTAACTAAATTATAATATTGCATGCAAATATATAGCGGGTCTGTTAAGAGTTTATACGCTATTCTATTTTTAAATATAAATTTTGTATCTGTATTCATTTAAAATTTTGATTTCATAAGTGTTAGATTAAATTTTAACAACAAGTATTACTTATATTTGAAAAGCCAAATATTGATAAATTGATAAAGTTTTAAATGTTGTATTAATTCTAACATACATTTGTTTCAACCGACAATCTAAGCTTGAGCCCTTATAATTATTCTTACTTCCTGTATCAACAGATAATTTTGAAAATTAGAATTATTACAAGGCACTCTTCAAATAGCAGCTATCAAAGTCTCAACCAAATTTATTTCGCGTAATGAGAATTAAACCCCTTAAGGTTTAACTACCGTATCCGAAAATACCCCGCTCTCTTTCGAGACTCATTAACGCCCAAACTTATATATCTTGTTAAGATATTTGTCATCAAATATTTCAAAAATGTATACATACACAAATATTTATAACTTGATTCGAGTTTTTAATGTATTTAAAATACAAAAAGAGAATATATAATGATCTAAAAATCCTATTTTTAAGTATCAAAGTTCCCCCTCTATCAAAAATTTAAATGGTAATTTAATAAAAATGTACCATCCTAAATGATACGTCCAAATTAATTGCCATTGGTATGGTTAAAGAACAAACCTCCCAATGACTTTATACCATAGTAATGGTAATACAAAATTTCTATGTAAATTGAAATTAAGAAAAATTCCCAAAGGACGTTTGTACCATTGTAAGCACATCTTAGACTCATTTTCTTTTCATGGGTTCGGAGCCTAATCGTTGATATGAATACTTCATGTGTGTTTTCCGTAAGTTCTCAATTAAATACAATGTAGGTCTAAAATAGGATAAATGTGCAAAACCATCAGATATAAAATATGTGTGTTATGAAACTTATTCCTTGTCATGGGATACCTAAGGATATCCCTATAATCGGCCCACCATTAACCAAGGAAGGTCATATAACCATAAAATAATTTATAATGTTGCGGTAAGAATCGGTTCTTTAATCAATTAAGTAAAACGGGTGATGTTAGTAAAGATTGTGAACCTTGAGCTACTTAGTCGTGGACCCACAGGGTGTATAACTGATAAGGTCATACATTATTCCCACTACAATCATATACTTATTAGCTTCAGTGGTTCCTTTACCATGACACACCAAATTACTATCATAATCTTAGAATGGTTAAATTGATTTACTAAAGAGAAATGGTTTTATACACTCAATCAAAGTCATCCTATACTTGTATGTAAACTAAGAAAGTTTTAACTTTGGGATAAGGTATAGCAGCGTCCTTTTATAATCTAATCCCAAGTTATACTTTGGAAGGTGAATCTTACATAAATATAATCTTTACAGTTTAACCGAAAATACCCCTCCTTTAATAACTTCCAATTGAGCCCTTATGACTGATCGGTATTCTTTTGCTTCCATCGAGTTTATCACAAAAGTTAACTTAACAGCGAATTAAGATCAGGCTTAGACATCCACTTTAGAGTTCAATACAATAGTGGCCAAACCTGATATTACATAAGTCCCCAAGGTTATCCTCAATGGAAAAGTTGTTACTTTGGTAAGTACTTTAAAGATATATAATTCGTTTGAAAAACTCCTTCTTAACAGCACCTTTACATTTTATGAATGTAAAAGCTTATACGGCAATTTAATGAGAGACGACAGTGTGCAGCTAGCTTAGTCCATAACAGGATTCTAAATAAGCTGACTATGAATAAAATTGTGACTGATAAATTTCGCTCATGATCCGGTTAG
>ERZ888423.3047-NODE-3047-length-11517-cov-5.953150_pt1 | contig 11517 bp, 13 predicted proteins | sample MGYA00520523_ERZ888423 | MGnify/ENA primary metagenome ERZ888423 (study PRJEB32303, sample SAMEA104408611) | aquatic metagenome | biome: Brackish water; feature: Pelagic; material: water | place: Baltic Sea | collected 2014-06-08T10:24:00 | depth 30,27 m ...
ACAAGGCGCTACGTGAGGTCGTCACACGCGCAAACGTTGCCTGACGCGGCACTAGCAATCGCGCGCACGGTCGACAGCGCCCATGCCGCACATATCGAGATCGCCGTGGCGCGGGCATCGTCGTCATCGGTACGCACTGGTTCTACCCGAGTCGGGTGCTCGAAATCGCAGCGGGAGAGCCGAAGGGCGTCATATGGCGACGAGGCGGACTGACGCGTTGAGCGTCTGGAGCAGGTGTCGGAGGTCGGTTGGGTCGGAGGTGATGAGGGCGGTGGGGCCGGTTTGCGATCGGGCAGCGGCGACCAGGGCGACGGAGGCGTCGACGATGTCGGCCGTTCCGGCGCGTCCGCACAACAGCCCGGTCGCGCGTGCCAGCGATCCTTCGAGCGGTACCTCGTCGCAGTGGGTCAGTGCTCGGGAGAGGAGGGCCTGGCGGCTCCCATCGCGCCATGCCTGTGCGACGACGCCAGCGGGCACGGACACCTGCGCCGAGTCGTCGGCGGCGTTGCGGAGCATCGCCCAGACCGTGCGGTCGTTGCGATCCAGCGCGATCAGTGCGCCGGTGTCGAGGACGAGTGTGGTCATCCGTCGACGAGGGCGCGCGCGGCTGCGAGTTCTTCGTCGCTGAAGGTACCGTGCTCGCGTTCCCACGCGGCGACCACGTCGCGGAGGCCACGCGTTGCAAGCTGGCGACGGGCAGCGTCGGCGAGCCAGGCGGACACGTTCTGCTCGTCGGCCTCGGCGGCCTCGCGGACGGCGATGGCGAGCTCTGATTCGATCGAGACGGTGAGGCGTTCGACGGTCATGACGTGATCATACTTCGTCATACTAGGTGGAGCAACGCTCATTGCCCAAGTTCGAGCGTTGCAGTCAGCACGCGGTTCGGGCCCCCGCCACCATTTTCCCTGATCAGAGGCCTGCACTTTCGGTGCGGGCCTCTTTCGCGTCCCTTCGGCGTGTGAGATCTCACCCAGATCTCACACGCTGTCGATGATCTGTGGCCCGGATCGCCGCTGGTCAGAGCCTCGAAGGTCGTCCGGCGACCTTCGGGTTGGCTGCCCGACGAGGCAGCGGTTGGGTCGACGACGTTTGGAATGCTTGGGTGTCGGCCTGGGTGTGTGAGTGGTCATCGCTGGCTTCCTTGCCGATTGCGGGCTACAGAGACCATCCACTCGGTGATAAGCGTCGCGACGCTCTGGTCGATGGGTCGGCGTGCTCGGTTCTCGTAGGTGCGGAGCGATGCTGGGGCGGTCTCTTTGCGCAGCAGGTGGGTGAGGTCGTCGACGATGTGGCCGATGAAGGGGGTGGGGACGAGCTGTCCGATGAGGTTGATGTCTGCGGGGTCGACCTGGAGGTCTTCGCTCCCGGTGATGGCCAGGATGGGCGCCTGGGCTCGGCGGAGCGCGTTGCAGGGTTCGTAGGACATGAACTCGCGAAGCCACTTGGCGTTGAGCTTTGCGAACCGGATGCGGACGACGTCTTCATGTGATCGCTCGATTCCTGCAAGGCGCTTTGACTGGATCCGCTCCATGTCTCGGCCGACGAGCTTGGTGAGGTATTGGACCGGTTTGGGCAGCGTTGATGCGATCTGGGCCGCCTGCCATGTGAGGAGGTCGCGGCCGTTTTGGGCGGTGCCGGCGAGAAGTGCAGCGCCAGCGAGTTGGCTGTTGCTGGCGAGTTTCGACGCGATGATCGCACCCTCGCTGTGCCCGATCACGAAGACCTGGCCCGGGTCGACTTCCGGGCGGGCCCGGAGCGCGTCGAGTGCGGCTTGGGCGTCTGCGATGTTGTCGTGGAAGCCGGTGGCGAGGTAGTCCCCGTCGCTGCTGCCGACGCCGCGTTTGTCGAAGCGCAGCGACGCGATGCCGCTGGCTGCGAGGTGGGTTGCGAGTTCTCCCATGATGTTGATGGCGAGGTGTTGGGAGTTGGAGTTGCGGTCGATGGGCCCGGACCCACTGATCAACAGCGCCGCAGGGCCAGGCGAGGTGCGCGGGATCGTGAGCGTTCCCTCGAGCGAGAGTGATCCCGAGGGGAAGGTCAGTTCGATGTGGTCGGTCATTGGCATGAGTGTCTAGGTGTTCGCCTGACGCAGGGTGTTGGCGACTTTCATCATCAGCTTGAACGCTCGGGCGGGTTTGTGGAGGTCGTTGAGCGTGCCGACGATGTGGCAGCCGAGGGCAGGTGCGTAGAAGGTGAAGGAGTTGGTGGCTCCGGAGTGGCCGATGAGTTCGGGGAGTTGCCGGAAGCCGGTCATCCAGCGTGGGAGTCGGTATCGCATGACGCCGTAGCCGTAGTCGACGGGGAAGAAGAGGCGGTTCCAGCGACGCATCTCGGCGATGTGGCGGGGGTCGAAGAGTTGGCCCTGGTGGTAGGCGGCGGAGAATCGGAGTTGGTCGTCGAGGGTCGAGACGATGCCGCCGGCTCCTCGCTCCGATGCGAGCGCACGACGGAGATCGAGCGGCTGACCCTTGTGATGCAGGCGTTGGGGAGGGTTGCCTGGTGAGTGCGACTCGTCGTCAGCGGCGTAGGTGCCCGTAAGGCCGAGCGGTGCGGCGATGCGTTGGTGTACGGCCTCGGCGTAGGTGGTGCTGGTGGTGGTCTCGATTATTGCGGTGAGGAGTTGGTAGTTCGTGTCCGAGTACGCCGATCGTCTGCGGTTGCGATCGCCGGGCGGGAAGTTCGCGCCCTTCGTGCGGGCGATGTCCACGATGTCAGCGACGTCGTAGGAACGGTCGCGGTTCTGTTTGAAGTCTTCCTCGAGGCCGCCGGCGAAGTAGTCGGCGAGGCCCGAGGTTTGATGGAGGAGGTGGCGGACATCGAGTTCGCCGGTGTGGTCGGTCCCGTCGTGGCGATGGAGACCGACCAGGTCGAGGTCGGGAAGGAGGCCCACCACCCGATCCGACAGATCGAGACGCTGTTCGTCGACGAGCTGCATGATGATGGTCGCTGTGAACATCTTGGTGATGCTGGCGATGAAGTACGCATCGGCCGGTTCGGCGGCATCGGCGGCGACCCGCAGATTGATCGAACCGTCGTCGGATTGCACGCCGAGCATTGCCGAGTGCATGTGGCGTTTGCCGGCTGCGCCGTCGGCGAGGTCTTGGAGGCGTCCGACGAGGTCTGGTTGGGCGAGGCTGCTGCGTGCGTTCATGACTGTGTCCTGACTCGGTCGTTGCGGCGGAACAGGCTGGTCTGGTCGGTGGTCTCGTTGCCGTCGCGGATGTGGGTGATGTTGTCGAACCGGAAGGCGATGGAGTCGCCGTCGCCTCGGTTGTGGTGGTTGTTGGAGGCGGGGGTGTCCTGGACCTGCATGTGGAGGTGGGGTTCGAGGCTGTGGCCGGAGTTGCCGCAGCGGCCGATCATGTCGCCGGCCTGCACCTGGTCGCCGACCTCGACGGCCACAGACCCACTGCGCAGGTGGGCGAGTTGGACGTAGAGATCGGTGCCGAATTCGATGACGACGACGTTGCCTGCGTAGTTGTCGTGCGCGGTTTCACCGATGCGTTGGTCAGGTTGATCATCCTGGGCAGCGACGACGGTGCCGTCGGCGGGGGCGAGCATCGGTCGGCCCCAGCAGTAGTACGAGGTCAGGTCGTTGGGGTCGCCGGAGTAGGTGCGGTCGTCTTGTTCGATGACGAAGTCAACGGCGTAGTTCTGGTCGGCGAGAGGAGTCCAATGATGGGTCACGAGTGAGCTTCGTCCCGCCGATGGGACGTGCCATTCGCCGTCGAACGGCGCCTCGATGGTGACTGCGTCCTCGGCACTCGAGTTGTAGTGGACCTGGACGAGCTGGAACCCGAGGAACGCAACGGTCACGGCCACGACGACGTTGAGTGATCTCGAGACCGTCTTCGTTGGGAGCAACTGCAGCGGGACGAAGACGAACAGCGGCGCCACGACGAGGAACCGTTGCATGGTGGGGCTGGGCAGGCCCCCGGCCTCGATATCGAGGAGCGCGATGTCGGCTGCGAAGACCACGAGGATCGCCAGGGCGAATCGCAGGGCGAGCTGTGCCAGCGCCGGCCGGTTGGCCGGGTCGAGCAGGCCCTTGACGAGCGTGGTGTTCAATCGGCCCTGTTTGGCTGCGATGGCCCGGTGGGCGAGTGTGGCGCCGGCGACCGCTGCCGGGGCGAGAAGGAGGAGCTGGTAGGTCTGGCCGGTCAGCCAGGCGCCGGTGGCGATGATCAGCAAGGCGACGGCGAGTGTGCGGCGGGGCCAGCGCCGTGATCGTGGGGAAGTCACGTCGGACGGCCGCGTCGCGGACGATGTCGGTCCGTGAGGTGGGGTTGGTGTTGCGACTTGTGGGGGGATCTGGGTGTCGGTCATGTCGGCTTCCTTGTGATGGGTTGGTATCGGCGGTCGGCGGTTGTGTCAGCTGTTCGGCGTGCCGGACCGTTGGTGGTCGATGGCTGCGTCGATGGCCTGGTCGAAGGGCACGGTGACGTCGACGGGGATGCCGATGGCTTCGTGGTTTGTGCCGTCGAGGTCGGTGTAGTTCTCCATGGAGATGGTGAGTTCGGTGCCGTCGGGGAGGGTCCAGTCGATGGCGTCGGAGAATTCGCCGAAGGACGGGTTCCCGACGATGGTGGCGTCGGCGACTTCGGCCATGGCGAGGGTGAAGGCTTCGGCGGCGCTGGCCGTGATGGGTGAGGTCAAGACGGTCACCTCGCCATCGAAGAAGACACTCTGGGGTTCGACGTCGATGGTCTGCACGAACGGGTCGGGCTGGGCGTGGGCCCACTTGCGGTAGGCGGGGGTGGTGTCTTCGACGAAGTAGCCGGCGGCGAGTACCGCAGTCGCCGCGTCGAGGGCGGCGGCAAGCGCGTCGCGGTCGGCGGCGGCATCGTCTTGGCCGCTGATGCCCTCGAACGCAACCATGATCAGGTAGCCAGTGTCGGCGTCGAGTCGGCCCCATGCGACGGAACCGGTTTCATCGGTGGTGGCGTCGTCGATGCGGGCGATGGTGCGGTCGAATTCTTCGCCGATTGCCGCCTCGAGTTCGTCGAGCGTGGTGACGTCGGTGAGCCCGAAGGCGTCGATGTCGGGGTCTATGTCGAGGTCGTCGAGGGTGGTGTGGCCGTCGCCCAGTTCCACCAAGACCGAGGTGAGGGACTGGTCGAACGAGTCGGTGTCGATCTCAAAGGCTGAGCGGATGTCGGTGACCGCTTCGGTCCAGTCGAGTCCGCGCTGGTCGAAGAACGGGTAGTGGGTGGTGAAGAGTTCATCGAGCGCTGTGACCGTCTCGTCAGCGGCGGTTTTGCAGCTCAACGACCCGGCCATGGGGACGAGTCGGTAGTCGGTGGTCGGGCCGACGAGGTCGAGGGTGATGACGCCGTCGTCGCTGGCGTGATCGACGGGGAGATGGTTGTCGAACCTGTCCCCGACCACACATGTAGACGAGGTGACGAAGTGTGGGGTGATCTCGTCGCCGCTGACGTGGAGGACCGTGCCGTAGCCGGCCATCTCGAACCAACCATCAGGCAGGACCAGCGTGCTGTTGTTGACCGGGTCGAGGAGCGGCCGGTCGGTGCCGGGATTGTCGACAGACACCGAACTGCCCTGGCCCGAGGTGTTGGCATCGGTGTTGTTGGAGCTGCAAGCGGCGGCCGTGATCGCGGTGGTCGCGGCGACGGCGATCAGCAGGTTGGTTGTGCGTTTCATGCTGGCACCTCGTTCAGGTCGAGAGCCACAGGCGTCTCCGAGGTGATGGAGTCGGGTGCCGTGGCAGCGGCATCGCCTGGGGATGGGTCGGCGAGTTCTCGCCACCGGCGGATCCACAAAGCAGCGCCGCGGTCGGCGGGCATGAGTGCCATGTGTTCGAGGGGGCTGGGCCCGTCGTCGAGTGCTTCGAAGATGGCGCGGTCTTGGCGTTGGAAGAGTTTGAAGTCGACGAACATGGCCAGCCAGGCCTCGACCCAGCGGACGCCGGGGATCCGGGCGGTGTAGGACGGGTGGTAGTTCGCAGCGACCCAGGTGCGGTGCTAATCGACGGGGGTGCCGACGGCAACGAATGTGGTGGAGCCGATGGTGACCTTGAGCGAGCAGGGCATGATGACCTCGCCGGCCACCGCGAGCGAGCGTCCCTTCTGGTTGGTGAGTGACGCGGACATGGCCATCCGGGTGCCCTGGTCGTCGAGTTCGATATCGGTGAGTTGCTGGCCGGCGCCTGGGGTGTAGCGGCCGTGGACGAACGGGACATGGTGGAAGTCGAGGGCTGACTCCATGAACCGGGAGTAGTGGACGTCCCAGATCTGATCAGCGCCCACGATCACGGCCGGTTCGTTGTCGTCGAACCATTCCGGGCCGGCGGTCGGTTTGCGGTTGCCGTGCCAGATCCACACATACCCGTGGGCTTCGGTGGCAGGAATCGTTCGCAGGTTTGCCTTGGCCGGGATGCGTGTCTCGTTGCCCTGTGCAGGGCGGTGCACGGCTGTGCCATCGGTGGCGAATTCGATGCCGTGATATGGGCACGTGAGGCATCCGTTGCGGACGGTGCCGTCGCCGAGGTTGGCGCCACGGTGGGGGCATTGGGCCGGCGCTGCGTGGACGCCCTCGGAGGTGCGCCACAGCACATAGCGGGCACCGAGCCGTTCGACGGTCGTGGGTCGTGCTTTCAGGTTGGCCGCGCGTTCGACGGCGTACCAGGTGTTGGTGATGAGCGTGTCCATGAGGAGCCCTTTCAGCGGGTGGTTGAGATCGAGGGAGAGGTCGGGTTGGTGTGGCGGGGCAGTTGCCTGACGAACAGGAGGGCAACCAGTCCGGTGATGGCAAAGACGACGACGCTGTCGATGCCGGGCGAGAAGATCCACGGTGTTGGTTCGTTCTGGACCAGGACGTTGTTGTCGAGGAGACCGGCGGCGATGGCGTTGCTCGCTGCGTGCATGACCACGGCGGGCCAGACGGTGCCGGTACGGAGCCGGATCTCGCCGTAGATGACCGCGGCGACCGTGGTGCCGAGGACGATCCGGGGGGCGAGGGTCCGCAGCGACTCGTCGGTGAAGTCCCAGGCCAAGGTCATGTATGGCAGATGCCAGAGGCCCCAAATGACGCCGACGATGACGTGGTTGGTAAGGCGCCCGACACCGGCGGCATCGAGGCGGGGGGTGAGGTAGCCGCGCCACCCGAACTCTTCAGCAATCGCAGTGAACGTGAATGGCACGAGCGCGATCAGAGCGATGGCGGCGAAGCGCAGCGGGGCCCAGTCGTCGTGGAGCTCCCAGTCGCTGGCGAGTAGACCCCCAGCAGCTGCGGTGATCATGGCGATCGGGTAGAAGCTGCTGGAAAGCAGGTACCACGGCCGGTTCTCTCGGTGGCGGGGTCGAAGACCGGCGTCGGCGAATCCGTCGCCGCCCTTCCACCGCAGGATCATGGCAGCGGCGACCGGGAGCAGGATCCAAATGAGCTGGCCTGGTCCTTCGCCCAACCCGTGCCCCGCAGTGTGGTCGACGAGGGGGCCGAGCCACCCCAGCCCGAGCACCGCCGCGATGAAAATGACGATGCGGGCAGGGGAGGCGGCTGGGGTGGCTCGGTGGGTTGTTGCGCCGGGATCGGAGGTGAGCTGTTGCTGCATGTCTCGATCATGAGCAGGTCACCCAGCTGGTCACCAGGGCCAGCCATTGACGATTCCTGCCAGCATTCCGGCGCCCGCAGGATTGGCAGAAATCGTCAACGGGCCGACCTTGACGCCTGCTGACCTCGGGAGAACGATGGATGGATGCGTCATCGCTCCGTGGTCATCGTTGCTTTCGAAGATGTGCAGGGCCTCGATGTGTTCGGCCCAGCTGATGTCTTCTACTTCGCCAACTACCTCGCCGAGATCGCCGGGGCGGATCAGGCTCCGTACACCGTGCACGTCGCCGGCCAAGCGCCTGGCCCGATTCGCACCGCCGCGGGCCCGATGATCCACGCCGACGTCTCAGTGTCAGACCCCCGGCTACGGCCCGACGTCCTGCTGATAGCCGGCGGGCTTGCCGTGGGAGCCGCCGCGAGCGACGAGCAGTTCGTCGCCCACATCGCCGACCTGGCCGGTCGAAGCGAAGAGGTCGGATCGATATGCAGCGGCGCTCTTCTCCTGGCCGAGACCGGTCTGCTTGATGGGCGGCGAGCAACGACCCACTGGGCCAGCGCTGCGAAACTTGCCGAAGCACACCCCGACGTCGAGGTCGCGCCCGACTCCATCTACGTTCACGACGGCGTGTGGAGCTCAGCGGGGGTCACCGCAGGAATCGACCTGGCGCTCCAACTGCTACGCACCCACCACGGCGCCGAGATCGCGGCGGATGCTGCCCGCAACATGGTCGTCTACGTCAAACGCTCCGGGGGGCAACAGCAGTTCAGCGCCCAACTCGCTGCCCAATCCTCGACGCACCCGACGATCGAGGACGTCTGCGCCTACATCGTCGACAACCCGGGCGCGGATCTGTCGGTAACGACTTTGGCTGGCCGAGTCGCGATGAGCGAACGCAGCTTCCAGCGTCTGTTCTCGAAAGAGGTCGGCACCAGTCCCGGAAAGTTCGTCGAGCAATGCCGCATCGACGCCGGCCGCAGACTCCTCGAGTCCACATCGGAGGGCCTCTCGAACATCGCACGTCGGTGCGGGTTCACCAGCCCCGAGACCTTCCTACGGTCCTTCAAACGACTCGTCGGCGTGAGCCCCACCGAGTACCGCCAGCGCTTCGCCACCTGAGGCGCCCTGGCTCATTGCGTCGAATGCGGTCTGAATGAGACAGCTTCTCGCTGAACGACGACGCTGGCGGAAATCGTCAGCGAGGCATTCCTCCGCCGGTCGACGATGGTTCTACCAAGGCTGGTCTAGCCGACGCGTCCGGTCTCGTAGGCCCAGATGACGATCTCGACGCGGTTTCTGGCTGGAAGTTTGGTCATCAGTCTGGCGACGTGGGTCTTGACCGTGCTTTGGCTGATGAACAGTTCGTCGGCGATTTCGGCGTTGGTCTTTCCGCGTGCGACTTCGGTGAGGACTTCCTCCTCGCGTTCGGTGAGCGGGTCGACCGGTTGGGGCGGGGCGTCTGGCCGCTCGGTGCTTGCGAAGGCTTGGAGGAGCCTGGCCGTGACGTTGGGTGCGACGAGGGCGTCTCCGGTGGCGGCGGCGTGGACCGCTTGCACGAGCAGGCCCTGGTCGGCATCTTTGAGGAGAAAGCCGCGGGCCCCGGCTTTGAGGGCGCCGTAGACGTATTCGTCCCGGTCGAAGGTGGTGATGATGACGATCGGTATCGGAGCTTCGACGTCTGGCCCCGCGAGCACCCGGGTGGCCTCGATCCCATCCATCTTGGGCATGCCGATGTCGAGGAGGCACACGTCGGGGCGGAGCCGCCGGGCGAGATCGACCGCTTCGGCACCGTCGGCGGCTTCCCCGACGACTTCGATGTCCGGTTGAGCATTGAGGATCATGGCGAGTCCGGTCCGGATGAGATCCTGATCGTCGGCAACGATCACTCGAATCGTCATGCGGGCTGCCCTTGCTTTGGCAGTACGGCCTTCACGGTCCACCCTCGTCCGCGGTTTGGTCCTGCCTCGAGTGAGCCGCCGTGGAGGGAGGCTCGCTCGCTCATTCCGACGAGTCCGTATCCCGAGGACGATTTCGGGTCGACGTAAGAAGCGTCCCCGTCGTCAGCAACCGTGACGGTCACGTCCTGGTCGTCTTCTTCGACCCGAATGCTGATTCTCGTTGCCCGTCGAGCGTGGCGTCGGGCATTGGTGGTGGCTTCCTGGGCGATTCGAAACACTGCCGTTTGGATCGACGGGGCCACATCATCGAGTTCGCCTCGCACCTCGAGCTCGACCGGGGGTTGTTGTGCCCCGGTTGCAACGAGGCGCTCGAGGTCGCTGAGACGTTTCTGTGGGCTGTGCTCGTCTTCGCCCTGGCGCAGCATTCCGACGATGCTGCGCATCTCGGTGAGGGTGCGGCTCGCCTCTTCTTTGATTGCCCTGAGTGTGGAGGCCGACGCTTCAGGGTCGGACCGAACGAGGGTCCATCCGGCCTCGGCCTGGATCGCGATCGCTGACACGCGATGGGCAATCGTGTCGTGCAGCTCTCGGGCGAGTTGTTCGCGTTCGAACAGCTTGGCTTCGGCGACGGCGTTCGTCTGGGCCCGGTCGCGGAAACGGACGGCCGCGCCGATCGACGAAGGCAAGAGCAGCCAGGCAAAACTGAAGATGGTGAGCTCGGGCCCGCTCGGGTACCAGATCATGTTCGTCACGTTCATCACGTTCATGATGACGAGACCGATGACCGCCTCGCGCCCCGACCCCCAGCGAAAGAGGGCGTAGGGGAACACGATCATCCCCACCATCGTGTCCAAACCGGGTGAATCGAGTCCGACGGCGATGGCCGCGATGTCCAGCCCTGTAATGACGCTCCACGCAACGGCCACCGACAGCAGCGGATGGGTGCGCCTCCACAGCAGCATCACGATCGGAAGGAGATGCATCGGCACCGAGAACGGTCGCCACACCAACTCCTCTCGGGTGATGCCCTCGAGAAGTGCAAACCCGACCAGCACAGCCACCAGCGCCCAGTCTCTCCACACGCGGCGCGGCGGATGGGGCTCGGCCGGTTCATCCCAAAACGATCGGAGCGCGTTCATCTGAGGAACAGCGTAGATCGGGATGGGTCGACGGTCATCGGAAGAAAGTACGCACCCTGAATCAACCGGGGGACGACCCGATCAGACCCCTGCGGCCGATGTGCGCAGCCAGCGATTGCCGCAAGGTGAGAGTAGCCCTCACACGGAAAGCGATCGAGAGGTTGTGACATGCAATCAGTTCAGAAAATGGGTGGGATTGGCGCCCTCATCGCCGCCGCCACGTTCGTCGTCGGCCTGGCCATGTACGCGACACTCTTCACCGACTTCGTATCCGCGGATACCCCGGCTGCAGCGTCGGAGTTCATCGCCGACAACCAACTGACCCTGCACCTGTGGAACATCACGATCATGATCGTGTTCGGTATCGCCCTCGTTCCTCTCGTGCTGGCGATTGGTGACCGTCTCCGTGAGGCTCACTCGCCGCTCGCAAGAGTGGCCTCGGTGTTCGGGCTCATCTGGGCGGGGCTGATCATCTCCACCGGGATGATCACCAACATCTCCTATGCCACCGTCAGTGACCTCCAGGACACCGACCCTGAGATGGCATCCACCGTATGGGCTGGTCTCGACGCAGTAACCAACGGCCTCGGTGGGGGCAACGAAGTCCTCGGTGGCATTTGGGTGCTGGGAATCAGCATCGTTGCGCTCCGTGAGCGGCTCTTCGCCCGCTGGGTCAACCAACTCGGCGTGGTCATGGGCGTCGCCGGCCTCGTCACCGTCGTGCCGGCCCTCGAAGAGGTCGGAGCGGTCTTCGGTCTCGGCTTGATCGTCTGGTTCATCGCTGTCGGAATCAACCTGATTCAGGACGGCGGACGGTCGGCTGAGCAGCAGGCCAACCCACGTCTCATTCGAACCAAATCTCTCACAACCAACCAAACCAACTGAAAGGCAATTATGACAACCACAATTAACC
>ERZ888423.3048-NODE-3048-length-11516-cov-14.403891_pt1 | contig 11516 bp, 12 predicted proteins | sample MGYA00520523_ERZ888423 | MGnify/ENA primary metagenome ERZ888423 (study PRJEB32303, sample SAMEA104408611) | aquatic metagenome | biome: Brackish water; feature: Pelagic; material: water | place: Baltic Sea | collected 2014-06-08T10:24:00 | depth 30,27 m ...
GTCACAATCTCAGGGGTCCATAAATTAGCAGGCCTCGAGCCAAGACCAATCATGGAACGTAACTCCCGAACCACGCCTTCGGCCCCATCTCGATCAGCCTTGTTAACAACATATATGTCGGCAATTTCAAGAATCCCAGCTTTTGCTGCTTGCACTCCATCACCAGCACCTGGCGCTAAAACTAAAACAACAGTGTCGACTGCGTTAACGACGTCAACTTCAGATTGCCCAACTCCGACCGTTTCCACGATCACCACATCGAATCCAACTGCATCTAAGACTTTGGAAGCTGCTTGGGTCGCGCTCGATAATCCACCAAGTTGACCACGAGATGACATGGATCGAATAAATACACCCTCATCCAATGCGTGCTCTTGCATTCGAATGCGATCACCAAGAAGTGCGCCTCCTGTTACTGGAGATGATGGATCAACCGCTAAGACAGCTACGCGCAAATTTTGTTTCCGGTACTCACTAATTAATGCGCCAGTTGTGGTCGACTTACCTACTCCAGGCGGACCAGTAATTCCGATTATTTGGGCATTACCTGCCTCAGGTATGCCTGCTAAAAGTTGTGTTAACTCAGGAGTTGAATCTTCTATGACACTAAGTGCCTTACCAAGTGCGCGCACGTCACCCGCAATCGCACTTTCAATTAAGGCATGCATGAGGCACAGGCCTAAGGAACTCGGATGATTAAAGCATCGCCTTGGCCGCCGCCGCCGCAAAGCGCTGCAGCACCAGTGCCACCACCACGACGTTTCAATTCGTTTGCTAAATGCAGAACAATGCGGGCACCTGACATTCCAATTGGATGTCCAAGTGCAATCGCGCCACCATTTACATTTACTTTAGAGTCATCAATTCCAAGTTGGTCCATACTCACCAAAGCGACAGATGCGAACGCTTCATTCATTTCGTACAAATCAAATTTCGCAGGATCAAGTCCAATTTTTTCTGCAGCCTTTTTTATGGCGCGAGCAGGTTGCGCAACTAATGAGGCATCTGGACCTGCAACCATTCCGTGCGAAAGAATTTCAGCAAGAACCGTCACTCCTAGTTCAGCCGCTTTCTTCTCACTCATCAAAATCACAACGGCAGCGCCATCGCTGATTTGAGAAGAAGAGCCCGCCGTAATCGTGCCATTCGGATCAAATGCTGGTCGAAGTTTTCCAAGTGTTTGCGCGGTGGTCTCGCCGCGGATACCTTCATCAGTTGCAAACATGATTGGATCACCTTTGCGAGTAGGAATGGCAACCGGCACAATTTCATCGGCAAAAATCCCCGCTGCATGCGCTGCTGCTGCGCGCTGGTGCGACTTTGCTGAGAACTCATCTTGTCGCTCCCGGGAAACTTTTGCTTTTGCGGTGTAACTATCGGTAGCTTCGCCCATGCCCAGATTGTCGATTGCACAATACAAGCCATCAAAAGCCATCGAGTCCTTCATTACCCAATCGCCATATTTAATGCCTTCGCGACTACCAACTAAAACATGAGGTGCATTCGTCATACTTTCCATGCCACCGGCGACCACGATGTCTGCTTCGCCAGAACGTATAAGTAGGTCTGCCATTGCAATTGCATTGATGCCAGAAAGGCAGACTTTATTGATACTTATTGCTGGAACTTCTAATCCGATTCCCGCCTTGATGGCTGCCTGGCGCGCTGGCATTTGGCCAGCCCCAGCCTGTAGCACATGTCCCAAAATCACATAATCAACAAGTGATGCTGCTACGCCTGATTTTTCTAAGGCGCCACGAATTGCGGTTTCGCCCAGATCTACTGCAGAGACATCTTTGAGTGACCCAAGAAGTCGACCAATTCCAGTGCGAGCTCCACCAACTATGACGGACATGTAAGGCCTCTCAGATTAGACAGTGACGGGGGAAGCGTTTCGACCACAAAATTCCCTAACTGCCACTTTAGCGATATTCTCAAAGGAGTAAGAATCATCCCAAGGAACGCGAGGATTTTCATGGCCACATTGAGCCAAGCTTTGGGCGGCACGCTACTAGGTATTGACCATGTCGGACTTGCAGTTCCTGATTTGGACGCAGCCATTACTCGCTGGTCTGAAACTTTTGGCTTAGTTGTTTCGCATCGAGAAATTAATGAATCACAGGGAATTGAAGAAGCAATGTTGGATTTAGCCGATGGTTCACGAATTCAACTTTTGGCACCAATAGATTCTGAGTCAACGATTGCCAAGTTCTTGAATAAACACGGTGAAGGAATTCAGCAATTAGCGTTTCGCGTTACCAATATCCAAGACGCTATGGCTGCAGTCACTGCCGCAGGCATGCGCTTGATTTATCCAGAATCACGTATTGGTACGGCCGGATCGGCAATTAACTTTGTGCACCCAAAGGACACTGGTGGCGTACTAGTTGAACTCGTGCAACTTAAAGAGATTCACTAAGCCTTTGCCTCTGGTGAATTGTTTCCCTTTAAATCATCCCAGCGAAACATGTCACCATCCCAAGTCCAACTAAGTTCTTTCATGTCAGGACGGATTCGCTTTAATGCTTCGTTCCATGCAATGCGCACAAACTTTTCGCCAACCCATAAATGTCGGCATTCTGGAATTGCGACAACTTCACATTGCGGCACCGCGGAAAATTTTGTGATGGCTTCAGGTGGCTTCAAGTAGTCATCAAGTTCGGGAATCAATGCAGTAAGTGGCCGGCCCGAATCTGCCCAAGATTTTAAATGCTCCGCTGCGCTCCACATCAATGGTGGACTAAATAACACAGCACCTTTGACTGGATCGACATTTCCATGCATCAAAGTAACGTCGGTGCCAAAGGACCACCCAACAAGCCAAATGTTTTCAAGCGAACGTGATTTTGCAAAATCCAAAGCAGCGGCTAGATCTAGACCCTCAGCTAATCCCTTGTCGTACTCTCCTTGACTTCTGCCAGCGGCGCTGCAGGTGCCACGCGTATTCCACCGCAAGATTGCTACGTCAGCCAATGCTGGAAGTCGCCATGCTGCTTTTTTAAATAGGTGGCTATCCATCATTCCGCCACCTGTTGGGTTTGGATGAAGCAATAGCAGAGTTGCTTTTGGAGCAGTGGCTATTGGTAACGCTAACTCCCCAACTAATTTCAAACCATCTGAAGTAGTAAGTTCTATTGCCTCGCGAATTGCGGGCAGCACACTGTTTGAAACAATCTCAGCCATTAGTACCTACTCGGAGTTCGACGTTTCCAGCATGCAGTGTGCCAGTGTCGACGTTCATCCGCGGAATAGTCCATATTCCAAGCCACTATGTGCGCAGTTTTAGGTTGAATCTCGCCTTGGCAACCTGGGCAGCGATATACCTTGACAGATGTGTCTCCCGTCAAAGATGTGACTTTCCATTCGCCGTCAGCATGATTTTCAGTTCGCGCAAAATTTCCTAACTTGAGCTCAGTTGGCTCTTCGCTCGGTTCTCTGCGGTTACGACGTCCCATTTATTTAGTCTAAGTTCTAATTTGTTTTTTATTACAGAGCTAAGGGTTGGTAGGCAACGACACCTGTTCGTTGGGCAAGTTCGGCTTGCGCAATGCGAACGTTTTCAATCTCTAGGCGGGAAATTACTTCAAAGGGTCCTTCTGGAAGTCCGCAACCAAGTTTCATCCCAGAATCAATATCTGACTTTGTTGCATAGCCCGTGGCTTCCATTGCAATGCAGTCGCCTAAGTACGCAGTTAATAAGTCGTTATGTACTTGCTTCTTGATTTCCTCGTTCGCATCAGTTGGCACTTCATGGGAATTGGCATAATCGTAAAATCCAGAACCTGACTTGCGACCTGTGTTTCCCGAGTTAACAAGGTCAACCATGCCTTTTGCTGGCTGATCAATTTCAAGTCCTGTGTCTGCGTGAATAGTTTTCAGAATTTCCACACAAGTATCGATGCCAATTAGATCCAATAATTCACAAGGCCCCATTGGATAGTTAGATAATTCGCGCATCGCAGAATCAAGTTGTTCTCGCGACGCTTTACCTGAATCCAGAATTTGTACCGCATGATTTAAATAGCGAAGAAGTAATTTGTTAACAATGAATCCAGGCTGATCAGAAATTTGTGCCAAGTGCTTGCCAAGTGCAGTTCCAAGCTCAACAATTTGGGCAACAGTTTTTGGATCTGATTCCGATGTTGATATAACCTCAACAAATTTTTGAACAGGTGCCGGATTAAAGAAATGCATTCCAATTACTTGTGCTGGACGCTTTGTTGCCGTAGCAATCTTGGTAACTGACAAGCTTGAGGTATTTGTTGCCAAGATTCCTGCTGGCTTAACTACTGCGTCGAGTTGGGAGAAGATTTCGGTTTTTAGCGACAAAATTTCCGGTGCAGCCTCGATGACCAAGTCGCAATTTGCGAGCAATTTAAACTCGCTTCCAAACGTTACGCGGGCAGTAATTGCGTCACTTTCCTCTTGCGACAACTTGCCTTTTGACACTGCTCGTCCCAGTGACTTTGCAAGATTTGCTTGCCCAGCAGCAACAGCTGGCGTTGATTCGGCTACTCCAGTGACTTCGTAGCCAGCGCGCGCAAAAACTTCCACAATTCCAGCGCCCATAATTCCAAGGCCAACAACGCCAATATTTGAAAAACTCATACGGCTATTCTCACAGATTGCCCAGGTGAGTAACGAATCTGCATTTAAGTACCTAGCGCGCAGGTGTCTATTACGGCAGAATCGAGGCGTGCAAGCTTGGAATTCGTTTTCATATTTCTTTGGACCATTCGTTGCCTTTGCGGGCATCGGCTTAATGGTCTTAGTGCTGCGTTGGGGCTTTGCGCACGGTGGTTCGCTTGTGGAGCGTCCCGTGAAGCCTGGAAATCCAGATGAGTACGGAATGCTGGTACCGATAGCAACGCCTAATAACTACATAGAGGGCGAGATGCTTCGCCAGAGTTTGGTTAGTTCTGGAATTCGGGCTAGCTTGGCCCAAACAAATGATGGACCACGAATTATGGTCTGGCCTAAAGATGAAGTTCGGGCAAAATCAATACTGAAACAAGGAAAGTCGTAACGAGCGACCACTTGAAAGTTTAAGCGCTAGTTTCCCGAACAACGAATGCTCCTAATTCAGTTAGCTGCTTTTCAAAATCTACGTAACCACGATCGATGTGTTCTACAGCGTGCACAGTTGTTTCGCCATCTGCAACTAACCCAGCTAAAACCAATCCGGCACCTGCCCGAATGTCTGTTGCTTCCACTGGCGCGCCAGAGAGTTTGGTACGTCCCCGAATTAACGCGTGATGACCATCAGTTCGAACCTCCGCGCCAAGTCGAGTCAGTTCTTGGACAAAACGAAATCTTGCTTCGAACAAATTTTCGGTAACCATGGCAGATCCCTCAGCAATGGAATTTAGCGCGATGAACTGTGGCTGTAAATCTGTTGGAAATCCTGGGTATGGCAATGTGACAACGTCCACGGCTGTTGGCCTGCGATCCATCTGCACTCGAAAACTATTTTCATAAATCTCAACACTTGCGCCAGCTGCCGTTAATTTCTCTAAGGCAATTGAAAGATGATTTGGGTTTACGTTGTGAACCGTAATGTCACCTTGGGTAATCGCGGCAGCAACTGCCCAAGTTCCGGCAACAATTCGATCTGAAACTGTTGTGTATTCCACAGGTTGCAGAGTCTTAACGCCAGTTATGGTGAGTAGCGAACTGCCGATTCCAGAAATTTCGGCGCCCATAGCGACCAACATGTTGCAGATGTCTACAATTTCTGGTTCCCGGGCCGCATTGTCAATAACAGTTACACCGGTCGCAGTTACTGCTGCCATCAATAGCGTCTCAGTTGCTCCAACACTTGGAAAATCTAAATACACCTGCGTTCCGATCAGACCGCCAGTCGGTGCATGCACAACTAAATATCCATGCTCATTAGCAACAACTGCTCCCATGCGTTCTAGACCAGCAGTGTGCATGTCTAGGCCACGCGAACCAATCGCGTCGCCACCAGGTAGCGCGACATCAGCTTCACCTGTTCGCGCGACTAATGGTCCAAGAACTGCAATTGATGCTCGCATGCGCCGCACTAAGTCATAGTCAGCTCGATGTTCAATAATTTGTGGCACTTCAATAGTGACGGCTTGTTTTGCTGAGTCGTATTCAACTGCGCAGCCAAGGCGACGAAGTAACTCCGCCATTATGGTGACATCTAAAATATTGGGGACCGCATGAATGACTGTTTTTCCTGGTGCGAGTAGTGCCGCTGCCATTAATTTCAAACTACTATTTTTGGCGCCAGTGACATGGACCTGGCCAACTAGCCGGGCGCCACCTTGAATTCGAAAAACGTCCATATGAATGCAGAATAACGTGCTTTTCGCCTCAGCTATTTAGGTTGTCGAAAAGGCCGATAAACCGTAGGCATCGTAGGCTAAGGGCATGGTTAATTTAACGAGAATTTACACCCGCACTGGCGATGATGGCACCACAAGTCTTGGTGACATGAGTAGAACGGGCAAGAACGATCCGCGGTTAAAAGCCTATGCAGATGTTGATGAAGCAAATAGTTCGATTGGATTAGCGATCGCTGCTGGAAATTTGCGAACCGACATAGTTGACCTGCTCACGAAAATTCAGAATGAACTTTTTGATGTTGGCGCTGATCTTTGCACGCCAGTAATTGATAATCCAGAACATGAACCGCTTCGAGTTACCGCTGAATACATTGATCGTCTGGAAAAAGCTTGTGACACATTTAACGAAGAAGTGGAACCGCTGCGATCGTTTATCTTGCCTGGTGGCTCAGTTGGCGCAGCTCATTTGCACATTGCGCGAACCGTTTCTCGTCGCGCTGAGCGCAGCACTTGGGCGGCCATTGACATGTATCACGGAGGCATGAATACGCTCGCGGCAACTTACTTAAATCGGTTATCAGACTTGTTATTCATTCTTTCTCGCGTTGCCAATAAAGATGTTGGCGATGTCTTGTGGCAACCAGGTAGCACTCGATAATTTCTAAGTTAACCAAGAGCTTTTGCTAATGTGCCGAGCCTTGACATTAACTTTGCATGAAAATCGTCGACATCAATAGTCCAAGCAACATAACCATTGGGTTTTATACCGTTTCGTAAACGAGTATCCGTGACTGTCATCCCAGTTGTAAGTTCGCCATTGCATTCCACGTCAATGTGAGCAGGCTCAAGTTCCATTAGGTTCGGCCAGATTGCTTCAGCCATTGCTAATGCATCATGTTGATGCGTCATGCGCTCACCATAAAAAGTTTCATACATGTTTGTGTATGAATTCAGAATGTGATCAAAGACTTTGCCAAACTTGCTGCCGTCCTTGAGCCAGCCCCAAAGTTGCTCCTGCGTTTTGACAGAGTGAGTTACATCAAGTCCCACCATTACCGTGTTCAGTCCACTAGCAAATACCCGTTTTGCGGCTTCTGGATCGTGCCAAATATTAAATTCCGCAACTGGCGTTACGTTTCCGGTGCGAGCAGCGCCGCCCATAATTACGAATCGATCTATCATCGCAATCACATCTGGATGTTGATCTACTAGATGCGCGATGTTAGTTAGCGGCCCAATGGCAATCAGAGTTACTGGGTCTGGAGAATTTCTAATTTTGTCAGCAAGAAATGCTGGGGCATCTGTGGACACAACTTTTATAGTAGGCGCCGGCAGATCAACGCCCGCTAAGCCATCTTGGCCATGAACTGGTTCATATCCTGTTTCAGCCTTTGCTCGTCGATAAGGCTCGTCATATCCCGAGGCAACTGGAATATCAGTTCTGCCAAAGAACTCAAGTAACCGCAGCGCATTATTTGTAGTAGCTGTTAATCCCGAGTTTCCGCCAACTGTAGAAATTCCAATCACGTTGACTTCTGGCGAGCCAAGTGCCAACGCAATTGCAACGGCGTCATCTATGCCAGGGTCAGTATCAATAAGTAATGCGCGAGTCATGAGTTACCTTTCAAGTTTTCTAAACATAAGTTTGCAGGAACGCTTCAACTTGGCTTGCAGTGGGCATACCAGATTGGGCTCCAAGTTTTAGCGTGGACAACGCAGAGGCTGCGCACGCTCGATGTAGCGAAGTTGAAACATCAGCGCCACTGGCAAAAGCGACCATGAATGCCCCTACAAAAGTATCGCCAGCGCCCACAGTATCGATGGCTGCAACTTTTGGTGGAGTGCACTTTGCAACTATTTCGCCATCTTGATAGGCAATGACTTCGTTAGCACCCGCAGTGACGATTACTAAGCCACCCGATGGCTTACCAAGTTGAGTAAATTCAATTTCATTAACAATGAGAACGTCGATCAACTCGGCCAACTCGTTGGACATTTCGCGCACGGGCGCAGCGTTAACACAAAAAATTCCAGTTGAGGACTTGCCCGCTTGAATTAATACGTCTTCGGGGATCTCGAATTGCACAATAACTGCGTCAGCTTGGGCAACTGCAGCTGGATCAAAGGTAACGTGTTGGTTTGCGCCATCGGTAACAACTATCTGATTCTCTCCAGAATGCTCGACCATAACTAGCGCAGTAGAAGTTGCGCTCGAAACTTTCGCAATTGCTGAAATATCTACGCCACTTTCGAGTAACGAAGCTACACACATTTCGCCAGGTGCGTCCTGCCCAACTGCGCCATACATCGTTACCTGTCCACCCATACGAGCAGCGGCCACCGCTTGATTTGCGCCTTTCCCACCTGGAAACCAGAGGGGCTCAGAACTTCTGACAGTCTCCCCGCGCCCCGGCAAACTTGGCATTTGTACAACTAGATCAGCATTGATACTTCCAACAACTGCAATCTGTGGCGCCATAGAAAGATCCTAGGGGTATTTCAACATCTTTCAAGGTTAAGTAAGTTACAAGCGCGAATTGAATAGTTAAAGACTTAAGGCCACTTCCCTCTTGGAAAGTGGCCTTAAGTCTTTACTAGTTTTTAACTATGTAGTCCAGCGGCTGTGTTTGAAGTTGCTGCTTTAACTCGAGTTTCGGCGCGATGTGCTGCGGCAACTGCCTCTGGCGATTCTTCGCCAGCTGCTTTGGCGCGAGCAAGCGCTGCTTCGGCGCGAGGCAAATCAATTTCCTGTGCTAACTCGGCTACTTCCGCAAGAATACGAACTTCGTTACTATCCATGGCAACGAACCCACCGTGTACTGCGATCGCCACCTTTACACCGTCAATTGGTTCAATGCGAACTACGCCATTTACCAACAACGAAAGTACTGGTTCGTGACCTGGCAAAATGCCAATCTCACCTTCTGGAGTTTTGGCAACGATCGACTTAGCTTGGCCAACCCACACTTTGCGGTCAACGGCTACGACAGAAACGCTGAGTTCAGACATGATTAGCCCTGAAGCTTCTTGGCATTTTCGATAACGTCATCGATACCGCCAGCCATAAAGAATGCTTGCTCTGGCAGGTGATCGTATTCACCTTCAGTTAGCTTCTTGAATGATGCGACAGTTTCTTCCACTGGAACGAAGGATCCCTTTTGGCCAGTGAACGCTTCAGCAACGAACATATTCTGTGACAAGAAACGTTCGATACGACGTGCGCGGTTTACCAGAATCTTGTCTTCTTCGGAAAGTTCATCAATACCAAGAATTGCAATGATGTCTTGAAGTTCCTTTGACTTTTGCAGGATTCGCTTTACTTCAGCAGCAACTGCGTAGTGCTCAGCGCCAACATAACGCGCATCCAGAATTCGAGAACTGGAATCAAGTGGATCCACAGCAGGGTAAATACCCTTTTCTGAAATCGGACGGCTAAGTACGGTGTTTGCATCCAAGTGCGCAAACGTCGCTGCTGGAGCTGGGTCAGTTAAGTCATCCGCTGGAACGTAAATTGCCTGCAGCGAAGTAATTGAGTGACCGCGCGTTGAAGTGATGCGTTCCTGGAGTACGCCCATTTCATCAGCAAGTGTTGGCTGGTAGCCCACTGCTGAAGGCATGCGGCCAAGAAGTGTTGAAACCTCGGAACCTGCCTGAGTGAAACGGAAAATGTTGTCGATGAACAGCAGCACATCCTGCTTTTGTACATCGCGGAAATACTCAGCCATGGTCAGCGCCGAAAGTGCTACGCGAAGACGCGTGCCTGGTGGCTCATCCATCTGACCGAATACCAGTGCGGTATCAGCGATAACGCCAGACTCAGTCATTTCAAGGAAAAGGTCATTACCCTCACGAGTGCGCTCACCAACACCTGCGAATACCGAAACACCACCGAAGTTCTTGGCAACGCGAGTAATCATTTCCTGAATCAAAACAGTCTTACCAACACCGGCGCCACCCATGAGGCCGATTTTTCCACCTTTTACATATGGAGTTAGTAGGTCAATAACTTTGATACCAGTCCAGAAAACTTCAGTCTTGGACTCAAGCTGATCAAACGTTGGCGCTGGACGGTGAATGCCCCAGCGTTCTTTAATTTCAAGGGATGCCTCTGGCACGTCAAGGGGTTTGCCAAGTGTGTTCCACACGTGGCTCTTTGTTACATCGCCAACGGGAACAGTGATCGAGTCTCCGGTGTCGCGAACATCCGCCCCGCGGACAAGTCCGTCAGTTGGTTGCATCGCAATCGCTCGCACCATGTTGTCGCCAATGTGAAGGGCTACCTCAAGTGTTAACAATCGCTTTTCGCCATCGCCGAAATCCACATCGACTTCCAACGCGTTGTAAAGCGCTGGCATGCCTTCTACTGGAAACTCAACGTCAACAACAGGTCCGGTTACGCGAGCTACGCGCCCGAGTGATGTCTGTGTCGTGGTTGTCATATCTACTTACTCCCTGGTTATGCGGACGTCAGTGCGTCGGCGCCGCCGACAATTTCACTGATTTCCTGGGTGATTTCTGCTTGTCGAGCCTGGTTGGCCTGACGAGCAAGTGTGCGGATTAGTTCTTCGGCGTTATCAGATGCGGACTTCATAGCGCGTCGACGGGCGGCGTGCTCGCTGGCTGCAGCCAGTAACAATGCGGTGTAGATCATGTTCTCGACGTATCGAGGGATTAAAGCTTCGAGCACGGCTTCTGGGCTGGGCTCGAAATCATAAAGTGGGAAGACTTTTGAACCGAGTTTTTCAGCGGCTTCTTCCTTAGTGGCTTCAAGTATTTCTACGGGAAGAATGCGGCGAACCCGAACTTGCTGGACCGCCATGTTTACAAAGTGGGTATAAACCAAATGAATTTCGTCTACGCCACCTTCAGCTGTTGGCTTGTCAAAAGCTTCCAGAACTGTTGCAGCAATTGCCTTGGCATGTTCGTAAGTTGGCTGATCTGTAAATCCAGTCCACGACTGCGCAATTTTACGCTCGCGGAATTTGTAATAACCAACAGACTTGCGACCAACTAAGAAATGTTCTGGTGTTACGCCTTGTTCCTTAAGTAATGAATTCAGGCCTTCACCTTCTTTGATGATTGCTGAAGAGTAAGCACCAGCTAGGCCACGATCCGCCGTGATAAGAATTACGGCAGCTCGTTTACGATTCTCAACTTCAGTTACAAATGCGCCCTTGGTGCTGCCGTGTGAGGCTGCCGCAG
>ERZ888423.3049-NODE-3049-length-11515-cov-32.318499_pt1 | contig 11515 bp, 9 predicted proteins | sample MGYA00520523_ERZ888423 | MGnify/ENA primary metagenome ERZ888423 (study PRJEB32303, sample SAMEA104408611) | aquatic metagenome | biome: Brackish water; feature: Pelagic; material: water | place: Baltic Sea | collected 2014-06-08T10:24:00 | depth 30,27 m ...
CCTAGGGGGCCACGGTTGAGCACATGGGTGTAGATCATCGTGGTGCTCACGTCCTGATGACCCAACAATTCCTGGATCGTCCGGATGTCCTGGCCCCGTTCCAGAAGGTGCGTGGCAAAGGAATGGCGAAACGTATGGCAGCTGGCAGCTTTGCTCACTCCAGCATCAGCCACCGCTTGCTTCACGGCCCGCTGCACCACGGTGGGGTCAAGATGGTGTCTCCCCTCAGCCCCTGTTCTGGGATCCAGCCAGCGCTTCTGCTGGGGAAACACCCACTGCCAGGCCCACTCCCGATCTGCGTTGGGATACTTCCCTGCCAGATCCCCCTGATGAAGCCGTCGCACCTCCAGCAGATGCTGCCGCAGCGCAACCATCAGGCTCTGGGGAAGCATCGTGAGCCGATCCTTTCCTCCCTTGCCATCACGAACCACCAGTTCGCGTCGATCGAAGTCCAGATCCTTGACCCTCAACCTCAGCGCCTCCATGAGCCGCAGACCACTGCCATACAGCAACCCCACGACCAATGCCGGCACACCCTCAAGGCGCTGACGGACGGCTTTCACCTCCGCCTCACTGAGCACCACCGGCAGCCGCTTGCGCGTCCGTGCCCGCACCACACCGTCGAGTTCCAGATCCCGCTCCAACAGCTCCCGGAACAGAAACAGCAGCGCACTCAAGGCCTGGTTCTGGGTGGAGGCACTCACCTGCAGGTCCACCGCCAGGTGATTGAGGAAGGCATTCACCTCGGAACTGCCCATCTCCCGTGGATGCCGTCTCCCGTGAAAGCGCAGGAAGCGCCGCAGCCACTGCTCGTAGGTCTTCACGGTCCGGCGGGCGTAGTGCCGCACCTGCAGCTCCTCGCAGTAGCGCTGGATCAAGCCTGCAGGGCGAGGGGCGGTCAGTCGCTGGCCTGTGGAGTACACCTGCAGGATTCCCGCGGCCGTCCACTTCCTCCCCATGGGCCACGGCAGCCCTGCCGGTCGCGCCTGCAAGATGAAGACCAACGCCTCCCTTCACCGCTGGATCAGGAAACCCTGCTGTTTGATCCCGCCGTGCCGGCGGTGGGGGCGCTGAAAGCAGTGCTGGCCTTTCCGAGCACCTATTCGGTGGGGATCACCAGCCTGGGCTACCAGGTGGTGTGGGCCAGCCTGGCCAGCCGCAGTGATGTGGATGTGCGGCGCCTGTTCACCGACCAGGGCGATCCCCCCCATGCCGCTCAGCGGGGCCGTGGTGCCGGCCTCGATCTGTTCGGCCTGTCGCTCAGCTGGGAGCTCGATGGGCCCGTGCTGCTCGATCTGCTGGAGCAGCTGGGCATTCCGCTCTGGAGCCAGCAGCGGGGCGAGCACGATCCGATCGTGTTCGGCGGCGGCCCGGTGCTCACCGCCAACCCCGAACCGCTGGCGCCCTTCTTTGATGCGGTGCTGCTGGGCGATGGGGAGCTGCTGCTGCCCGCCTTTGTTGATGCCGTCCAGGCCGGGCGCCAGACGCCGCGGGCCGAACGGTTGCGGGCGCTTGCCCAGATCCCGGGCATCTATGTGCCTTCGCTCTACGCACCTCGCTATGGCGCGGCGGGGGAGCTGCTGGCGGTGGAGCCGATCGAGCCGGGCCTGCCGACCACCATTGCCAAGCAGACCTGGCGCGGCAACACCCTCAGCCATTCCACCGTGATCACCCCGGAGGCGGCCTGGCCCTCCATCCACATGGTGGAAGTGGTGCGCAGCTGCCCGGAGCTCTGCCGCTTCTGCCTGGCCAGCTACCTCACCCTGCCCTTTCGCACCCCCTCCCTCGACGACGGCCTCATCCCCGCCGTGGAGAAAGGCCTGGCCGCCACCCAGCGGCTGGGTTTGCTGGGGGCGTCCGTCACCCAGCACCCGCAGTTCGCCGATCTGCTCACCTGGCTCGATGGCGATCGTTTCGAGGGCACGCGCGTGAGCGTCAGCTCGGTGCGGGCCGCCACCGTGACCCCCCAGCTGGGGCGGATCCTGGCCAAGCGGGGCAGCAAGTCGCTCACGATCGCGATCGAAAGCGGCAGCGAACGCCTGCGCCGGGTGGTGAACAAGAAGCTCGCCACCGAGGAGATCTTCGCCGCCGCCCGCTACGCCAAAGAAGGTGGGCTCACCGGCCTGAAGCTCTATGGCATGGCCGGCCTGCCCACCGAAGACGACGCCGACATCGAAGCCACCGCTGACCTGCTGCTGGCGATCAAAGCGGCCACGCCCGGGCTGCGGCTCAGCCTCGGCGTCAGCACCTTTGTGCCCAAGGCCCACACCCCCTTCCAGTGGGAAGGGGTGCGGCCGGAAGCGGAGAAGCGGCTCAAGCGGCTGGCCCGGCGCTTGCAACCCAAGGGCATTGAGCTGCGACCCGAAAGCTACGGCTGGAGCGTGGTTCAGGCCTTGCTCTCCCGCAGCGACCGGCGCCTCGCCCCGGTGATCGCCGCCGTGCGTGGCCGTCACGACCAACTGGGCGGTTGGAAAGCCGCCTACCGGGAAGCGGCCGCCGGCCACCAGGACGCCCCGCCCCACAGCAGCGGTGGGCCCATGCCGCCACCGCCGCCCTGGCAGGAGGTGATCCACGCCAGCTGGAGCCCCGATCGGGTGCTGCCTTGGGTGCACCTGGAAGGGCCACTGCCGGCCTCCACCCTGGCCGTCCACCGGCAGCAGGCGTTGGCGGACGAAACCGCTGCGCTCACTCCGGCCTGAGCACGGCGCTGGTGCTGGGCGCAGCGGGCAGCAGGTAGGCGCGGATGCCGGCGAACAGCACCCAACCGGCGATGTTGAGGCGGCTGTCGTAGAGCGGCATATCGGTGGCATGCAGGGCCACCAGCACCAACGTGGCGCCCCACCAGGCCCGCTCGAACAGGGCGCCGGCCGCCATGCCGCGCTGGGCGGCCATGATCAGCAGCCCCAGCAGCAAGCCCACCAGCAGCAGCGCCGCCGGTAGCCCGTGGCTGAGCGCCAGATCGATCGGCAGGTTATGGGGATGGCCGTGCCAGAAGCCGGTGCGCAGCGGGTAGATCACGCTGAAAGCAGCCGCGCCCCAGCCCAGCAGCGGCCGTTCCGCGATCAGCGAGAGGGCCACGCCCCACTGGCTGAGCCGGGTGATCGCCAGCGGCCGCTCGCTGGCGTGCTGCAGATCGGTGAGGCGGCCCCAGATCGCCTCCGGCACCAGCGCCCGCGCCGGCCCCTGCAGCAGCAGCGGTACCCCCGGCAGCACCGACAGGGCCACCGGCAGCAGCGCCAGCAGCAGCAGCGGCAGCAGCCACAGCCAGCTGCGCGGACCGGCCACGATCGGCACCGCCAGCACCAGGGCGCCCCAGGCGTTGCGGGAATCGGTGAGATAAAGCGAGGCGGCCAGCAGGGCAGCCAGGCCCAGCGCCGCCGCACGCCGCTGCCAACTCTGGCCCGCCTGCAGCAGCGCCGCCAACGCGAACGGCCAGGCCACCGCCAACCAGGAGCCGGCGATGTTGGCGTAATCGAACAGGCCGGAAAGGCGCCCGTCAGGCGTGCCCCCCTCGCCGATGTGCCAGATGATCGCTCCACCCAGGATCTGGAACGGCCCGGCCCAGCCCCACCACAGCTGGCCCAGACCCGTGACGATCACCGGCACCGTGCCGGCCAGCAGCCACAGCCCCACGCGGCGTCGGGCGGTGGCAGTGGCCACATAAGACTGAAAGCCCCAGAAGGCCCAGAAGAACGGCAACCAGTTGCCCATCCCCACCCAGGCCAGCCAGCCGCTGGTGGCGCGGAAGCAACCGATCACCATCAAGGCGGCCACCACCAGCAGCACCCGGTTGGCGTTGTCCTGCAGGAAGCGGCCACGGCGGCTGGCGGCCACCAGCGCCACCAGCAGCAGCAGCCCGGCGATCAGGGCGCTGCTGGGCAGCATGAACATCCCCAGCTGGAAGCAACGCCAGCCCAGGGGTGGCGCCGTCTCGGGGCGGGCGCAATCGAGGCGGTGAACCGGCAGCCGCATGGTCAGGAGAACACCGCCGTGCGGCCGCGATACACCATCACCTGGCCGCGCAGATGCAGGCGCAGCGCCCGGGCCAGGGCCAGCCGTTCGGTGTCCCGGCCCTTGCGGATCAGGTCGTCCACGTCGTCGCGGTGGCTGACGGTGATCGTGGCCTGCTCAATGATCGGGCCGCCATCGAGTTCCTCGGTCACGTAGTGGGCGGTGGCTCCGATCAGCTTGACCCCCCGCTCCCAGGCGCGGTGATAAGGCTGGGCACCCTGGAAAGCGGGCAGAAACGAGTGGTGGATGTTGATCACCGGCGGCGCCGCCAGCAGGAAGGCCGGGCTCAGCACCTGCATGTACTTGGCCAGCACCACCAGGTCGATCTCCAGCTCGCTCAGCAGCTGCCGCTGGGCCTGCTCCACCTGCTCGCGGCTGGCGGCATTGATCGGCAGATGCACGAAGCGGGCGCCGAAATCGGCGGCGAGCGGCTCCAGATCCGGATGGTTGGACACCACCAGCGGCACCTGCATCGGCAGCTCACCGGCTCTGGTGCGCCAGAGCAGATCCACCAGGCAATGGTCCTGGCGGCCCACGAAGATCGCCACGCGTGGGTGGCCGTCGGAGAAGCGCAGCGATCCTTCTCCTCCCAGCCGCTCGGCCAAGGCCAGCGCCGCCGGGCCGATCGCCTCCCGCGGCAGGCCGAAGCCCTCCACCTCCCACTCCAGCCGGCTGAGAAACAGGCCGGCGCCGGCATCGGTGTGGTGATCGGCATGACGGATATTGCCGCCATTGGCTGCCACCCAGCCCGAAAGGGTGCTCACCAGCCCGGGACGGTCGGGGCAGATCACCTGAAGGATCGCCGTGGGGAGGGTCATCACCGCCGGGTTGGTCAGGGGCATTGTGCCGCCCGCCCTGGCGGGCCGGGCCTGCCGTCGGGGCCGATGGTGCGGCTCACAGCCACAACGCTGCAGGAACGGACCTAAAGTCCGCACGCCTGTTCCCGTCGTCATGGTCGCTCAGCTGGTTTTCGCGCTTCGTTCCGCTCTGAAGCGCTTCGCCGTGCTCAGCCTTGCCGTGGTTCTCTGCCTGGGGCTGGCCGCCTGCGATGGCAACCAGGCCCGCAAGCCGCCCACCATCAGCCCAGCGGACATGGCCCTGATCCAGCGCCAGGCCGCCGGCTTCCAGGCCGCCAAAGACCGGCTGCCCGAACTGGCCGAGCTGATCAACGAACGCAACTGGGTGTTCACCCGCAACCTGATCCACGGTCCGATGCAGGAAGTGGGCCGCGAGATGCTCTACATCAACCAGCGTCTGCTGCCCGCCGACCGCCCAGCCGCCACCAAGCTCACCAATCAGCTCAAGGCCGCCCTGGCCGAACTCGATGAAGCCGCCAAGCTTCAGGATGGCGAGCGGCTGCGCAAGGGCTACATCAAGGTGGCCAGCGGCTTCGGTGCCTACGCCGACGTGATCCCCGCCGACCCGCTCGGCTGATCCACCCAGCCTCCTTGTCCGCTTCCCTGCTGCAAGCCCCCTCGCCCCAAGCCCCCGCAGCCCGTGTGGTGGTGATCGGCGCCGGCATCATCGGCCTGGCTGCGGCCTGGTGGCTTCAGCGCTGCGGCCATGCGGTGGTGCTGGTGGATCCAGCCTCCCACGGCCCCCAGCCCGAAGGCAGCGGCAGCAGCGCCGCACTCGGGGTGCTGATGGGGGAGGTGTTCCATCGCAGCAGCGGCCGGGCCTGGCAGCTGCGGCAGCAATCGTTGCAGTTGTGGCAGCAGTGGTGCGCCGAGCTGGCCACGGCCGGCCAGCCGGTTCCCCACCGGCAGGGCCTGCTGCTGCTGGCCGCCAGCGCCCAGGAGCAGGAGCGCCTCGAAGCCCTTGCCTTGAACCGTCAGGCCCTAGGAATGGCCATGGAGCTATGGCAGCGGCCAGCGCTGGAAGCCCTTTGCCCCGCCCTGCCACGCGGCGCCCTGGCGGGGCTGTTCTCCCCCCGCGACGGCCAGCTCGATCCCCTGGCCGCCATGGCCGCCTTCCGCCACGACGGCCAGGCGCGCGGCCTGGAGCTGCGGGCGGATCGGGTGGCAGCCCTGGAGCGCCGCAACGGCCGCTGGCACCTGTCGCTGCAGGGGGGCGGCGGGCTTGAGGCCCCCTGGGTGCTGGTGGCCGCCGGCCTGGCCAGCCCGGCGCTGCTGGCACCGCTCGGCCATGAGCGGCCACTGGAGCCGGTGCTGGGCCAGGCCGCCGAGCTGGAGGTCGGTCCTGAGCTCACCACCACCTGGCCGGCGAGCGTGGTGTGGCGGGGCATCAACCTCGTGCCGCGCCCGCAGCGGCGGCTGTGGCTGGGCGCCACCTTGGAGCCCGGGCTCAGCGCCGATCCAGCCCGCTGGAACGCCCTGCGCCAGCTCGAGGGCGAAGCGCCGGAATGGCTCGCAGGCGCGTGCGTGCTGCGCCGCTGGCAGGGCCTGCGGGCGCGGCCGGTGGGCCGGCCGGCGCCGCTGCTCGAGCTACTGGAGCCGGGGCTGTTGCTGCTCTCCGGCCACTACCGCAATGGCGTGCTGCTGGCGCCGGCCAGTGCCGCCTGGGCTGCTGAGCTGATCGCTACCGCGAGCCCTTGATCATGCCCCCGATCTGATCGGAAGCGATCCCAACCGAGCATCGGCGAGTAGCGCTCTGCGCGTCCTGAACGACAAAAAAAGCCCTCCGTGAGGAGGACTTTTCTGCTGGGAAGCACAGGCAGGGGCAGGCCCGAAGGCCTGCACGAGCTTCACTTGCTCTCGGTGAATTCGGCGTCGATCACGTCGTCGGTGGGAGCACCGGAGGCGGAGGCACCATTGCCAGCGGCCCCGTTGCCAGCCGCTGCTTCAGCGGCACCGGCCTGTTGGTACACAGAGGCGCCAAGGGCATAGAGCTCCTGTTGCAGCTCTTCGAGCAGGCTCTTCATGGCGGTGAAGTCTTCCTTCTCGACCGCTTCCTTGAGCTGCACGCGCTTGGCTTCCACCTTGTCCTTGGCGTCGGCGGCCACCTTGTCGCCCAGTTCACCGAGCTGCTTCTCGGCCTGGTACACGAGGGTTTCGGCCTGGTTCTTCAGGTCGATGCGCTCGCGCTTCTCCTTGTCGGCCGTGGCGTTCAGCTCGGCATCCTTCACCATCTTCTCCACCTCGTTGTCGCTGAGGGTGGAGGCGCCGGTGATGGAGATGCTCTGCTCCTTGCCGCTGCCCTTGTCCTTGGCGGTCACGCTGAGGATGCCGTTGGCGTCGATGTCGAAGGTGACTTCGATCTGGGGCACGCCGCGGGGAGCTGGAGGGATGCCGTCGAGACGGAAGGTTCCCAGGCTCTTGTTGTCGGAGGCGAGCTCGCGCTCACCCTGCAGCACGTGGATCTCCACGTTCGTCTGCCCATCCACCGCGGTGGAATACACCTCGGATTTCTTGGTGGGGATGGTGGTGTTGCGGTTGATCATCTTGGTCATCACGCCGCCCAGGGTTTCCACACCCAGCGACAACGGGGTGACATCGAGCAGAAGGATGTCCTTCACTTCACCGGCCAGCACACCGCCCTGAATGGCGGCACCCACAGCCACCACTTCGTCAGGGTTCACCGTCTGGTTGGGGTCTTTGCCGGTGACCCGCTTGACCAGTTCCAGCACCGCGGGGATGCGGGTGGAACCACCCACCATCACCACTTCATCCAGCTCGCTGCTGGCGAGTTTGGCGTCCTTGAGCGCCTGCTCCACCGGCACGCGGCAGCGGTCGATCAATTTGCTGGCCAGCTCCTCGAACTTCGCCCGGGTGAGGGTGACATCGAGGTGCTTGGGCCCCTCTGGCGTGGCCGTGATGAACGGCAGGTTGATCTCGCTCTGGGTGGCACTGGAGAGCTCGATCTTGGCCTTCTCGGCCGCTTCGGTGAGGCGCTGCAGGGCCTGCTTGTCCTGACGCAGGTCGATGCCTTCGTTGGCCTTGAAGGAATCCGCCAGGAAGTCGACGATCACCTTGTCGAAGTCGTCGCCGCCCAGATGGGTGTCCCCACTGGTGGAGAGCACCTCGAACACGCCATCGCCCACTTCGAGCACGGACACGTCGAAGGTGCCACCGCCGAGGTCGAACACCAAGATGCGCTCATTGCTCTTGCGATCGAGGCCGTAGGCCAGGGCCGCCGCGGTGGGCTCGTTGATGATGCGCAGCACTTCGAGGCCGGCGATCTTGCCGGCGTCCTTGGTAGCCTGGCGCTGGGAGTCGTTGAAGTAGGCGGGCACCGTGATCACCGCCTGGGTGACGGTTTCACCGAGGTACTTGCCGGCGTCTTCCGCCAGCTTGCGCAGCACCTGAGCCGACACTTCCTCCGGGGCGAACTGCTTGTTAAGCACCGGGCACTTCACCTTCACATTGGCGCCCACCTTCTCAACGCCATAGCTCACTTCCTTCGATTCCTCGTTCACTTCCTCAACCCGGCGGCCGATGAAGCGCTTGACGGAATAGAAGGTGTTTTCTGGGTTCATCACCGCCTGGCGCTTGGCGATCTGCCCCACCAGCTGATCCTGGTTTTTGGTGTACGCCACAACGGAAGGCGTGGTGCGGAAGCCTTCAGCGTTGGCGATCACCGTGGGCTTGCCGCCCTCCATCACCGCCACGCAGCTGTTCGTCGTGCCTAGGTCAATTCCAACGACCTTGCCCATGGTGTCCCACCCCCTCTGATTGGATCGAGTTCTTACGACTGCATCCTCAGCAACAGGGGCCTGGCCAGGCGAGGGGTGGTTTCCGAACTGCAGCCGTACCACAGCCTGTCTTCCGTTCGGCGAGGCCAGCGTGGCCGGGCTGAAGGCGGGCCACCGATGATGCCGCTGATGCTGCTGATGGCGTCGCCGCACGCCCCTCCATGACCCACACCATCACCGGCCAGACCGCCCTGCTGGGCGTGCTCGGCGATCCGGTGCGCCATTCACTCTCCCCGGTGATGCACAACGCCGCCCTGCGGGCGCTCGGCCTCGACTGGATCTACCTGGCCCTGCCGGTGGCGGCCCCTGATCTGGTCACAGTGGTACGCGGCCTCGAAGCCATCGACTGCCGTGGCCTCAACATCACCCTGCCCCACAAGCAGGCGGTGGCGGCCCTCGCGGCGGAACTCAGTCCGCTGGCCCGCCGGGTCGGGGCCGTCAACACCTTGGTGCGCCGCGAAGCCGGCGGCTGGCTGGGCACCAACACCGATGTGGACGGCTTTCTGGCGCCGCTGCGGCAGGCGGGCGCTGACGCCGGAGCAGGCGCCTGGGCCGGCCGGCGCGCCGTGCTGCTGGGCTGCGGCGGCAGCGCCCGCGCTGTGGTGGCCGGTCTCCATGAGCTGGGCCTGGAGCGCATCACCGTGGCCGCCCGCGACCCGGTGCGCCTGGCGGCCTTCCAGGCGGGCTGCGGCGCCTGGGCGCCGGCCCTCAACAGCTGGCACTGGAGCGCGGCAGCGGGAAACAACGCCGACGGCAACACCGATGGCAGCGGCGGCCGGAGCCTGGCGGAACTCCTGGCCAGCGCGGATCTGGTGGTGAACAGCACGCCGGTGGGCATGGGCGTGCCCCCCAGTACCCGTTCCCCCCTGGCGGTGGCGGAGCTGGAGGCGCTGCGCCCCGGCACGCTCGTCTACGACCTCATCTACACACCCCGCCCCACCCAACTGCTGCAGGACGCCGCCGCCCGGGGCTGCCGCACCCAGGACGGCCTGGAGATGCTCGTGCAGCAGGGAGCTGCGGCCCTCCAGCTCTGGATCACAGCAGCCGGCCAGGCGCTGCCGGTGCCCGTGGAAGCCATGCGCGCGGCGGCCACAGCGTGGCTGGTGGCACCTAGCGTGGGCGGACCCGGCCCCAGCTGATGGACATCCCCATCTGGCAACGTTTCCTGGCCGTTCTGGCCTACCTGCTGCCCTGGAGCGATGCCCTTCCCTTCGGCAGGGACCTGTTCGGCCTGTTTCCGCTGCTTCAGTGGCTGGCCGTTCCGGCGCTGCCGTTGGCCACCCTGCAGCAATTGGTTCCCTTCGGGGGGTTCGTGATCTTCCTGGTGCTGTTCCTGGCGGTGGTGCGCAACGCGCGGGTGCCTTACTTCCTCCGCTTCAACGTGCTGCAGGCGATCCTGATCGACATCGTGTTGATCCTGGTATCGCTCACCTTCCAGATCCTGCTGAGCCCTCTGGCGGGCAGCTTCGCCCTGCGCACCCTCAGCAACACGGTGTTTCTCGGCACGCTGCTGCTTGTGCTGTTCGCCGTGATCCAGTGCGTCCGCGGCAAAGAACCCGATATCCCCACCGTGTCTGAGGCGGTGCGCATCCAGCTGTTCTGAGCTGCTGCTGCAGAGCTGTCCGGCCCAACGGTTAGGCTAATGAGTCCGTTGCTGGCTGCCCACGGGTTGCTGGCCTCATCCGAGCCCGTCACGGAGCTTTCATTCCCGTCATGTCGCAGAAGCCTTACTACGAAACGATGTACATCCTTCGTCCGGACATCCCGGAGGAAGAGGTGGAAACGCATGTCAACAAATACCGTGACATCGTCATCGAAGCTGGCGCTGAAGTGCTCGACACCCAGATGCGCGGCAAGCGCCGTCTGGCCTACACGATTGCCAAGCACCGCGAAGGCATTTACGTGCAGCTCAACCACAACGGCGATGGCCAGCAGGTGGCCGCGCTCGAGCGGGCGATGCGTCTCAGCGAAGACGTGATCCGCTACCTCACCGTCAAGCAGGACGGCCCGATGCCAGCCCCACGCGCCAGTGGTGCCGCGGCGGCTGAAGCCGAACCCCAGCCCGCTGTGGCTGTGGCCTCCTGACGCTGAACTCACGCCGGCAGGACCGTTGCAGTCGCAGCGGTCCCGGATAGCCTGTAAATCACCTTGACCCCCGTTCTGGACGTTGTCCGAACACGTCCCCTCCGACCGGTTCGGGTCTCAAGACCCGACTCCCCCTCCGGCCAACGGCAGCGATCCAGAAACTCTGGAGGTTGATCTTCAGGTCGCGCGGCTTGAGTTGCAGTCCAACAAAATGCAGCTCCAGTCGGCGCACTTGCGTTTGAGCCGCACCCAGCAGGAGTTGGAGGTGGCGCGTCGCCACCAGGCGGAACTCGAATCTTTGGTTTCCGAGTTGCCGGAGATCTTTGAGCGCAAGTTCAAGGACCGCTGCGAGCCGATCCTGGAGCGCCAGAGGCTGCTGTCGGAAGAGAACCAGTCGTTGCGGCAAACCCTGCAGCACGCGCTGCCTGGCTTCAACCCCGCGCAGCGCGCATTGATGCCCGCTCCCACGCCGGAAGCCACTTCAGGTCCGCCACCACCCCTCTCCCCCCCGGCCACGGAACGGCCCGCCCGGCCACGCACACCGCTCCAGCCGCTGCGCTGGTTGAAGGGCTCCCTGGCCGCCGCACCCCGTTTGCCGCAATCCCGTCACCAATGGGTGCTGATCGGCGGACTTGTGGGTGTGGTGTCGCTCGGAGGCTCGCTCGGCTGGCACCAACTCCAGCGATCCCCCGCTGCCACTCCCTCAGCGAAACCCACCGCATCCGTGGCAGAACCCCAGGGAGAGGCCAACAGCAGCAACACCACCAC
>ERZ888423.3050-NODE-3050-length-11514-cov-52.474649_pt1 | contig 11514 bp, 9 predicted proteins | sample MGYA00520523_ERZ888423 | MGnify/ENA primary metagenome ERZ888423 (study PRJEB32303, sample SAMEA104408611) | aquatic metagenome | biome: Brackish water; feature: Pelagic; material: water | place: Baltic Sea | collected 2014-06-08T10:24:00 | depth 30,27 m ...
GGCTGCTCTCGCTTCAGCGGGGTGAATTGCTGACACCCGAAACCGCCCGGATCATCGCCACGATGACGCCTGAGCAAATCGACGCGCTGACCTTGCTGTTGATATCGCTGGGCACCAGCGCAGCGCCCGGCGCAGCGTCTGTAGCCAGAACGGATGTGACCCCCGCCGCATCCGACGCCCCCTGGATCGGCAACTGGAACGACAGCGATCTGACTGACGATGCGGCCCTGACGGGCGATGATCTGGCCCTTGCCCAGACCAACAGCGTCTTGCCGCACCCTTGGCAGTTTGTCGAAGCCGACGATGGTTTGCTGATCGTCGAGATGCCTTGGGACAGGTTCTCGCAGATCATCGTTCAGCCGGGCATGATCATCGGCACCTTGGGCGAAGTGGCCACAATCGAACGATCCGACACGGCGGTGGTGTTGCATTTGACCGATGGCCGCGAAATCGCCGCCGCCCGCAACCCCACCGTGCTGGAAGCCGAACTTGCCGCCCGCGTCGCCGCCGCGCCCGCCCCCGTCATCCCCGAAGATACCCCGGCTGACCCCGCCCCCGAACCTGCCCCCGAACCTTCCATCGCACAGGCCACGGCGGCCAGCGTCACCGACGGTGCGGGCGCGGGCGAAAGCGACGGCGCGGTGGTGCTGGCATCCGCCCCGACCCAGCCCGGCCTTGCCGATGATGCCGCCGAAGGCATGGTCTGGGTGCAAGTGGCCAGCTTCCGGTCCGCCCGGACCGTGGCAGAGCTTGAGGCGGTATTGCGCGGCGCCGGCTTCGAAGCGCAAAGCATGGCGGCAAGCGCGGCCGCCGAGCCGTGGCATGTCGTGCGTGTGCGCACCGCTGAAACAGCGCTGGATGACACCTTGGGCGCGTTGCGCGCGCTGGGCTTTGCCGATGCCTATGTGATCGCCGCCGATCCGGCACAGATGGCGCAACCCGCAGCGGCCCCGCCCCCCTTGCCGGCGCTATCGGCACAAGCCACCCCGGCAAGCATTCCCGCCGATGCCGGCGACAGTGCCGCCTGGATCCAGGTCGCAAGTTTTCAGATCGCCGCGAATGCCGGTCAGACCGAGGCGCTTTTGCGCGACAGCGGCTTTCAGGTACGAACCATTCCCCCAAGCGACACCGGGCAAAGCTTGCACAGCGTCCGCGCACGCCCCGCCGACGCGCGCCTTGCCGATGCCCTGAGCGCGGTGCGCGCGCTGGGCTTTGCCGATGCCTATATCGTCAGGACCAGCCCCGAGAGAGGACAAGGCGAATGAGCGACGTCCAGCACGGTGCCACGGTCGGGGCAGGGATTGCCGCGCGCGCAACCCCGGTGATGACGGCACGGCTGTCCGAGATTTCGTTCTCGGATATCTACCTGTCGACCGATCCCCAGGCGCCGCTGCTTGCGCTGAACGTGACCGGCATCAATCTTGGGGTGGCGGGTCTTGAGCGCGCGCCGCGTTCCTTGCCCGACATCTTCCGCGCCGACGCCGCGAACCTTCTGGCCGAGGTGGAGCGGAAATGGGCGGCCGAGCGGTTCTTGCCGGAATTCACGCATGCCTTCGACGGGGTTCGCTACCGGTGTTCACAGATCAGCGCGCCCGTTTCCATGACCGCCGAACCACGGGAAAGCACGCGGGTCGGTGACCGTCGCAACTGGTGTCTGCGGCGGATCGATGCCGCTCAGATGTCGCTTGCGGCGCTTGGCTTGCCAAGCTGGTGCGCCGAGGAAATCACAGGCTTGGGGGCGTCATCGGGTCTTTTGCTTGTGGCGGGGGCCTTTGCCTCGGGCAAGACCACAACCTCGGCGGCGTGTCTGCGGCAATGGGTGGACAAGCATGGCGGCGTCGGTGTGACCATCGAAGACCCGCCGGAAAAGATGCTCGAAGGCTATTACGAGGGCGGACAGATCTACCAGATCGCAGTGCGCGACAACGCGGTTGCCGATGCGATCCGGGCATCGCGGCGCTGGGCATACCGCTACCTGTTTCTGGGCGAGGTGCGCGACCAGACCGGCGCCGAAGAGCTTTTGCAGATCGCGCTTGGCGGGCCCATGGTTCTGACCACGATCCACGCCGCAGGCGCCGTCGAGGCGCTGATGGCGCTGTCGAAATTCGGGGCGGGCCGTGGCGGAGCAGAGGCCGTCAACGACCGCATCGCGGCCTGTGTTCTGGGCGTGGTTTGGCAGTCGATCACCAAGGGCCGGCTCGAGGTTCAGTATCTTTCCTTTCGCGGCCGCAACGCGGCGGCGATGCGGACCAAGATCAGCGACGGGCGTTTTCGGCTGCTGCGCGAAGATCTGGCCTTTCAGACAAACCTGCGCAACCTCGGCCGGTTCGCCGAAAGCTTTTAGCAAGGTCCGGGAGCGCATCACATGAGCATGACAACAGGGCATCGGCTGGTTCACCCCCCCCTCAAGGGCAAGCGCGGCGCTTGGGCAAGCCTATGGGCTGGCGTGGCGCGCCTGTCGTGTGCCAGCTTTTTGATCCTTGGATCATCGCTGACACAGGCCCCGGCCAGTACGACATCCCTGAGCCAGAGCGCGCCACCGATGAATGCAACCCAGGCGTTGCTGCATCAAAGGTTGCAGGCCGCGCGCAACCTGCCACCTGACCGCCGCGCACAGGAACGCCGCGACATCGCGCGACTGCTGCTTGGGCTTTCATCGCCCATCGCGGTGGCGGCCGCACCCACGCCCCGCACACCCACGCTTGCGCCACCGATCATGCGGCCCGCGATAGACGAGTTGCTGGACCTGATCGCCGAGGCCGAAGCCGGGCCAGATGGCTATGACGCCGTTCAGATCCGAGCGGTCATTCCCCCGCCCAAGCCCCCCAGCCAGATGACACTTGCCCAGATACAGGACTGGATCGCAGCCACCCCGCAGCAACAGCACGCCATCGGCCGCTACCAGATCATTCCCGATACACTCGCCTATCTTGTCGCCGTGATGGGGCTAAGCACGGACGCGGTGTTTGATCCCGCGCTGCAGGATCGAATGGCACTTCGGCTGCTCGAAGACGTCGGGCTTGACACATTCTTGCAGGGCGAAATCGACCCTCGCAGCTTCATGGATGATGTGGCACTGATCTGGGCCGGGCTTCCGCTGCGCTCGGGGCTTTCGGCTTATCACGGGTACAATGGCAACCGTGCCACGATCAGCCGGGAAACTTATGAAACCCGTTTCGCAAGGATTTTCCAATGAAAACGGGCAAATGCATTCGGTACGAGAAAGTGGGATCCCAAATGACAAAGACACGCGTTCGGATAGAGCCATCGCGAATGCGCAAAGCCCGTGGATTGATGGCCGTCGTCTCGATGTCTGCGGTTCTGTCGGTGCTGTCGATGGGGGTGAAGGCCGATATCGACTTTGGATCGGTGACACAGGGGGGCCCAACCGGCAGCCAGGGCGGCCCTGTCACGGGCACCGGCGCAACAGGACAGCACTGGGCGGCGATGTCGGGCAGCACGCTGAAGGACACGCTTGAAACCTGGTCCAGGACGTCTGGTTGGACGGTCGTCTGGGATACCGAAATGAATTACCTCCTGCGCGCCTCGGCAACCTTTTCAGGAAGCTTTCAGCGCGTGGTCACCGCTTTGGTGGATTCGATCCATGTCAACAACCCCGAGCTGACAGTGACGTTGTACACGGGCAACCGCGTCATCCACGTCCAGACACTCCTGAACGAGACGAGATGACCATGACCTCGCGCATACGGATTTTTGCCTGCATCGCCGCCGTGGCCCTTTTGGGTGGTTGCAATGACATCTCTCAACAGGCGGAAAGCAGCTTTGTGACCGCCGCCGACCGGGTCGACGCCTCCAACCGGCAATTCCAGAATGCGGATACACGACGGGCCGGCGGTGTTCAGGTCGACTCTCGCACCTTTGTCGGGCCTGAACGCCAGATGGTCGCCCCGGCCGACCGGCTGCCGGCGGGGATCAGGGCGCGGCGCGATATCTCGATTGTGTCGCGCGCACCGCTCAGCCTGTCCGAAATCGCCGCGCGGCTGAACGAAAGCACAGGCATCCCCTTTGTGATCCGGCTTGGGCCGACGGGCAGCACCGTGCAGGTCACAGCCCCTGAACCCACGGCAGACGGCACCGAGACATCGGCACAACCGGTGACGGTGTCGGCTGATGGTGGCGGATCACCGACGACATCGTTGCGGATCCGGCCGAACCTGTCGGGGTCGCTGGGCGAGGTTCTGGACCAGATCTCTGCCGCCTTCGAGGTGGAATGGGATTACGAAGATGGCCGCATCGTGTTTCGCGACTATGCGACCCGGCGCTATCAGGTCACACTGATGGCTTCGACGGTTTCGGCGAGCTTCGAGGCCGGCCCGCTCAGCCGTGCGGGCACCTACGATTTCTGGGGCGAGGTCAGAGAGGGGCTTCAAGGGCTGCTTGGCGGCGATGCACGGGTCAGCTTCGGCACCTCGACCGGCATTATCTCTGTCACCGCCCGACCCAGCGACCACCAAGCCGTCCAGCGCTATATCGCCGAGCTGAACGAACAATTGGGCCAGCAGGTGGCGTTTGACATCAACGTGTTGTCGATCATTCTCGAAGATGAATCCGAGCTGTCGCTGACGCTGAGCGCCGCGCTGAACGAACAGAACATCACGGCGGGCATCACGAACCCACCGGCGGCTGACGGCGCGTTCAACATCGGCGTGACCTCAGGGTCGGTTGATGTCAACGCGGTCATCCGTTCGCTTGCGCGGCGGGGCCGTGTTGCCGTGGAAACCCGCGCAGGCGCCATCACCACGAATTTCCAGCCGGTTCCGATCAAGGTCACCGAGACGATCGCCTATATCGCATCGCAGGAAACTATCATCAACGATAATGGCGACTCCACCACTACAACGACCCCCGGCACGATCGAGGTCGGGTTTGTCTTGCTGGTCACGCCGCGGGTTCTGAACTCGCGCGAGGTGTTTTTGAACTATTCGATCTCGCTGTCGAGCAACAATGGCTTTCAGCAACTCGGCAATCTTCAACTGCCCAATACCAGCGAGCAGGTGCTCGATCAGCAGGCCATTATCAGCAACGGGCAATCGCTGGTCATCGCCGGGTTCGAAGAACGCCAGACCGAGATCGATCGAAGCGGCGTCGGCAATCCCAACTTCCTTGGGTTGGGCGGAAACCGTGCGGCGCTCGTCGATCGCAAATCCACGATCATCATCATCACCCCCCGTCTGTTGACGCGCGCCGGTTCGCGATGAGGCAAGCATCATGAAAAGGCGCGCGTGACATGGCCGGCAAGGGTGGCAACTCCACTGATGCATTCGGGGTGCTGGTTCTGACCGATACGGTTGAGGAACCCGGCACGCTCTTGCCATCCGCACCCGATGGCGAGGCTGCGGCGACGCGGCCGCTGCTGGCCCGGATCAAGGCGCTGGCGGCGCGCCCGATCCGGCGCGCGCCGGATACATCATCGGCTCAAGGCGGATCGGCGCTAAGGCCAGCCGGAAAGAAACGCAGCCCCGCGCCCTATCTCGATGACAACAGGATCCTGCGCATCGGCAGACGGCGCTTTGGCATCGGGTTGCTGTGGGTCGCACAACAAGAGGGTGTGTCGCTGCGCGAGGCTGCCCAATCAAACGCCATCGCCGGGGGGGCGCCCGATCTCTACATCCGGCGGCGCAAGGCGCAACAGATCGGCTTTGCTTTTGCGTCGGCCGGGCTGGCCCAAGGCCATGGTGCGGCCGCGACAGGCTTTCGCATTCCCAGCGACGACGATTGGATCGCCGTGTTTGCGCTGGAGCAGATCACGGCTGGCACAGGCAAGATCCCGGTATGGTGGCTGGTCGGGTATCGCGAAGATCTGGTCTACGAGGACAAGCTGTTCTACGAGCCGGCCGCCGCGCAGGCGGCACTGCAAGAGCATTTGGCGGCACCCGGATGGGCGCGGGTAATCGCACCAGAAGACTGGCAGATCCCCTATGCCCAGCCCGGCACGCTGGCCGAATGGTTTTCGCCGCGCAAGGCCGGAAATCTGACGTCGACAAGCACGATCAAGGCCTATTTGGTGCCAGCGGCTGTGGTGGTCTTGGTCGCGGCCTCGGGCGTGGGGGGGTATCTTTACTGGCAGAATGTTCAGGAACAAGAACGCCTCTGGCTTGAGATGCAAGCCCGCCAAAGCGAGCGGGATCGACTGGCCTCGTTGCAGACGCCGCCTTGGGTCGGCACGCCGACGGTGGCGGAATTCCTGCGGGCCTGCACGACTTCGGTCGAGCGCAATCTGATGTTTGTACCCGGCTGGACCCCCGGCGATCTTGTCTGCACGCATGACGCCGGGCGGATGTCTGTCAGCACCAGCTGGTCGCGTTCCGGCGGGCGCTCTGCGTGGATCATCGCGGCCGGACAAGAGCGCGCCATCCAGATCGCCCTGGACGAGGCACTCAACAGCGCGTCCTTTTCCGAAGAGGTCGCCTTTACGCCAAGAACGGACATCGATCTTGAACCGCTGACCGCCACCGATCTGGACCGGCTCCTGCGGCTCCGTTTCGATACGCTTTTGCTCGACGCCGGGCTTAGCCAAGTTGCAGCGCGGCCCGCGCCCGAAGCGGCGCAAGAACAAGGCGCGCCGATCTGGAACTACCACCGGGCATCGTTTCGTACCTCGGCCATGCTGGAAGAATACCTGGCCGTCGTCGCCGATCTTCCGGCCATCGTGCCGGAAGGGCTCAGCTACAGCCCGACAAACCATGAATGGGTTCTCGACATTCGCATCTACCATCCGCCGATCGGCGGTCTGCGATAAAGGAGTTGGACATGCCGACAAAGATTTGCACGCAAAACGTTTGGCCGCGCGCAGGCGGGGTGACCACCGGCATTTCGCTGGCTCTTGGCCTTTGGCTTACGGCTTCGTTGATGGCGACCAACGCATTCGCGCAGAATGCGGCGACGCCGCCCACGGCCGAGGATCCACAAGCGGTAGCGCAAGCCATACCGGCGACCCCGGACGCGGTCACCAACGAACGCATCCAGCAATTCGCGGTGGGTGGCCTTATCGAACGGCAGGCCGCGTTAAGCGAGGGTCTGTTGCTGATGGATCGCCAGCTTCGGCAGATGCAACTGGTCGAACAGATCCTTGCCGCCTATGGCCCCGAAGCACAGGTCGAAATCGCCCCCGGCGAATTCAGAAGCTTCCGCGACACCCCCGCCGGAATGAGGCAGGAAATCGCCCATATCGACCTGCAACTGCAATTGGCCGAGAAACGCGCAGAGCTTGATCAGATGCGCGGCCAATCCACGCAAGACGGCATGGTCATGGCCGATCTTGGGCGGCTGATGGAGGCCGCTGGCGCAGCAGCCCAAACGCAAGATGGCACTGACACGCTTGCACAATTGACCGCGCCCGACACTGCCAACCCGGCAGGGCTGTCGCAAAGCGCGACCTTGCCCGAGGCTGTGGCGCTCGGCACGCTGGTGATCGAGGAAATCTATGGCCAACTGGGCGCCCTCAAGGCGGTCGTAAGGATTGCTGGAACGCGCACCACAGTGCGCAACAATGACAATCTTCCCACCGGGCACCGGGTGATCAGCGTTGGCCGTGACAGGTTGGCGGTCGAGCTCATGGACGGAGGATTGCGTGAATTCGAAATCCGATGAGCCTTCTGCCAAAGGCGCGCCGGGCATGAATGCGGCGCCAAGTGCCGATGATGTGAGGCAAGCCGCCAGTCGATGGACCCTGTTGAGCGGATCGGGCCAGCCGCTTGAATTGGCGCCCGACATGCGCCGCAATCTTGCACTGTTCAAGGAGGGCACCGCCATTGTGCGGACGGGCTGCCGCCACATGCCTGCGGTACGCATGGCGTTGCAGCGCGCAGAGCGTGTGGGAATGCCGCAAAAAACCGTCATCGAGGCCCCCGCAGAGGTGATCGAACAGGTTTATGCCAATGGGCTGAGCGGGCTGTCGGCCACGCCATCATGGAATGTCGTCGCCAAACCCAGACCCGCCGAGGAAGAGGACCACGTCCGCAAGCTTGACCTTGAGCGCCAGAAATCTCTGGCGCGCATTGTGGCCGCTGCGGCCCGGATGAAGGCCTCCGATATTCACATGCGCGTTCTCGACAGCGGAACGGAAATAAAGTTCCGCGTTAACGGGCGCATGCGCGAATTTTCCTCGGTCGGCTCCCTCGAAGGGCAAGAGATGATCCGCGCCGCCTTTGCCGTCGCCTCGGGCCAAGGCGCGACGGGAACGGATTCCACCTTTCAACAAGGTGCCATGTTTCAAAAGTCGGGCCTGCTGCCAAGCAGCGTGGAAATGCTGCGCCTGCAGTACACGCCCACATCGGATTTTCGCGGCGCGCTGGTGATGCGCCTCAAATTTGTCAGCAAGGACATCGAAACCGATGTCGACAGCCTTGGCTATTCTGACCAGCAGGCTTCCGATTTGCGCAAGATGCGGCTCAAGACGAATGGAATGTATATTTTCGCGGGCAAGGTGTCATCGGGCAAGACGACCACGCTTCAGCGCTGCCTGAATGCCATGTATCTCGACAAGCGCAAGGAAATCACCATCTATGCCGCCGAAGACCCCCGAGAGCTGGAGCTTTTGGGTGCCGTTCAAGCCCAGATCAGCGCGGGCAAGGCCGCGGATGACGCCTTCAAGATGGCGATGAAGGCCGCGCTGCGGTCAGACCCCAACGTCATCGTTCTGGGCGAGATCCGCTCCGAAGAGCTGACCGCCATGGCCATCGAAGCCGCCAAGACAGGCCATGCGCTTTGGTCGACGGTGCATGCCGGCAGTGCGCTGGGCATCTTGAACCGCTTGATCAACCTTGGCGCGGACCGCGAAGACCTGAAAGACCCCAAAACCGTGGGCGGGCTGATCTATCAGCGTCTGCTGGGCGTCATGTGCCGCCATTGCCGGGTGCCGTTTACCCAGGCGATGGCGACCGGCCTGCTTGAGCAAGAACTGGGCGAACGGTTCATCAGACTGTCCGGACGATCGGCCGACAATCTCTATGTCCGCGGGCCGGGCTGCCCGCATTGCTTCATGGGTCTGACCGGGCGCACGGTGGTGGCCGAAACGATCCGACCCGATACCCAGCTGCTTGAACTCTATATGGGCAACAGCCGTTCGAAAGCTGAACGCTATTGGGTGACCCCGCGCGACGAAGGTGGCTTGGGTGGATACCCGGTGCTCCACCATGCACTTGCCAAGGCAGGCGCCGGCATCGTCGACGTCAACGAGGTCGAGGAAGAGGTCGATCTTGTCGAGAATTATGAGCGCGAGCTTGGCCAACTGGTCGACCGTCTGCGTTTGGATATCATGGAACTGACATCAAAAGAGGCAATGCGCTGATGGCGTCCAAGATCGAGGAATATCTTGCCAAGGCACAATTCGGGTTCCAGCCGCGTATCCGGTTCTATCAGGAATTCGCAGCACTCCTGCGCTCGGGCATGTCCAAGCCCGAGGCGGTGGCGCTGCTGGCGCTGGTGGCCAGCGATGAGGGCAAGAAAAAGGGCGAGGCGATGTCGGTCCTCTTGACCGCCGTGCTGCGCGACATGCAAAATGGGCGGTCCTTTGGTGAAGCGATCAAGAACTGGGTTCCGTCCGATGACCGGATGGTGCTGGAAGCCAGCGAAAACTCTGACGATTTTCCCGGCCAGCTCGAACAATACTGCTGGACCTTGCGCCAGAAGCGAAAGGTCGTGGGAACGATTGTCGGTGGCCTGACTTATCCGGTCTTTCTGTTTTCGATGGTCTTCGGGATGCTGGTCTATTTCGGCCGGGTGATCGTGCCCGATATCGCCCAATTGCTGCCGGTCGAACAATGGACGGGCATGGCGGCATTTCTGGCCTTTCTGGGGCGATTTGCCGAAAACTATGCCCTTTGGACAGCGTTTTCCATCATCGGGCTTTTGATCCTGATCACCTTTTCGCTGCCGCGCTGGACCGGCGCGATCCGGCGGTTTGCCGATCATCTGCCGATCTACAAGCTTTACCGCGTCTACACCGGCATTTCCTTCATGCTGTCCATGTCCAGCCTGATGCGCGGCGGCACCGCGCCCATCGTTGCGATCGAGCGCGTTTTGCCCCTGACCACGCCCTATGTGCGCGAGCGTTTGGTGAAAATCCGGCGCGGCATGCTCAACGGACAGGATTTCGGCGAGGCCCTGCACCGCTTTGGAAAATCCTGGCCTGACTACAAGATGAACCTGTCGATCAAGATCTTTTCGCAAACACAGGATCTTTCCAGCCGTCTGGCCGATCTGGCGCAAGACTGGCTGCGTCTCAATCAGGAAAAGATGGAACAGCGCATGGCCGCCGTTCGCAACCTTGCCCTTGTGATGGTGTTCGGCGTCATCATGGCGGTTGTGGGCGGCATGTATGCGCTTCAGTCCCAGATCGCGGCCGCCGTTCAGCGATGATGCAGGCCCTGTTTCTGCTGGGGCTTGGCCTGTTTTGCATGATCTGTGTCTGGTGCGCGGTCCATGCGTTGCAATTCCTGACTGTCGACAGGGCCATCGCGGCCCGGATCGGGCGGCTGCGGCTAAGCGTGTTGTGCTTTGGGCTGGGGGTTGGGGCGGCGATGGCGGATGGGGTTTTGCTGCCCATGCACCTGTCGGATTTCGGCCTTGTCGTGCTGGTGGTCTGGGCGACGATCACCGCCATGATGGACCGCGCCACGACATGGGTACCCGACATCAGCGCCGTGATGCTGCTGTTTGGGGCGTTGATCCATGACCCTGCCCTGTCGGCGCTGGGCTGGCTGCCTGTCTGGCAAGCTGTTTGTGCGGGCGCATCCCCGGCCTGTGTCGCGGGCGCGGCGATGGTCTGGGCCGTGATCTTGTGGCTGATTGCGCTGTTGGCGTTCAAGGCCCAGCTTGCATTGCGGTGCCTTGTGCTGACGGCGGCCGATATTGTGGCGGTCGCGCTGCCATTGATCGCCTTTGGCACATCGCTGGGGTCGACAATTGGCTATTTTCTGGCCGCTCTGGTGGTCGTGCTGGCCGGCCGGTTCGCGCCCCTGCACCGCTGGCTGGCCGAGGCGCGCGCCCTGCGCGAAGGGCTGGACGATCTGGGCCAGACCGATATTGCGCCATCACGCGCCCTGCCGGCCTTTGTGATCTTTGCGCCGATCACGGCGGCCATGGCGGTCGCCCTGTCGGTATCGGGCGCGATGTAGCGCGGCGGCCGGGAACGGTTCGCATCGCGGCGCCTGTTGGCGCGCCTGCGTGGACCCGATGATGTTTCGCAGATTGCACGCCGATGGTGGTCACCGGATCTTGACCCAGTGGGGCACAGGGGTGTGACATCGACATGTGACCGGCCCCGCAAAGGCACCAGCCTCAGGCGCATGATCAAAGCGCCGCGCGACCAGACGCGGCGGATGACAGGCCGCTCGCCCTACAGCTTTGACCGAAACTCGACACTGCCGCGATTTTCCTACCCCTCTGAACCTGATACGGCGCGCGATCTTCGCCTTGTACGGCCTGAAGCCCGCGAACCACGCCTTGATAGGTCGCAGCGCGCGATGCCTGTTGATAGAACACCAGCCCGCC
>ERZ888423.3051-NODE-3051-length-11514-cov-31.853652_pt1 | contig 11514 bp, 13 predicted proteins | sample MGYA00520523_ERZ888423 | MGnify/ENA primary metagenome ERZ888423 (study PRJEB32303, sample SAMEA104408611) | aquatic metagenome | biome: Brackish water; feature: Pelagic; material: water | place: Baltic Sea | collected 2014-06-08T10:24:00 | depth 30,27 m ...
GCGCTGCGCCTGGAGCTCGGGCGGGGTATAGGTATCGATGCCCACCGCGCAGCGGTAGATCCGGTCACCTGACGCAAACTGCATGCTGTCACAGTCGATCAGGCGGACCCTGCCGTCCCGCCCGACCCGAACCGACCCGTGATTGACATCCCCGACGACGATACCGGCGGCATGCGCCGCCGCGAACGCGATCGCGGTATTGGCGGCGACCCGTACAAGGAAGCCCCAGTCGCTGCCGGGCAGGTGGCGCGCCCGGTCGCGCGGGCTGTAGACTTCGTGGATGTCGAACGGCTCGCCGGCCCGGTCCATGATAAACCCGTCAATCCGGCCGTCCTTGCCGCGCAGAAGCGTGCGCGGCCAGGCAGCATGGATCGCCAGCGTTCCGGGGCCGGCGCTGACCATCGCCTCGAGCTTGGCCGCCGCCTCGCCAACAAGCGGCTGGCGGTAGATCTTGGCGACCTCCCCCGGACTGGAGACAAGCGCGTAGACGCTCCCTTCCCCGCCCTCACCGATCTTCTCGCCGAGCGCCGGCCTAGCCTGGGGCGGCATGACTGTGCTCATCGGTTGCTGCCACGCCCTCCGGCGAGGGCTGCGCCGGCAAGAGCCGCGAGGCCAGGATCAGAGACTTGTCATCATCCGTACGCGCATTGATCGCCTTACTCGAAAGATACGCCGAAAGCGCCTGCGCCAGGACCAGGTCCTCACCTGGCGCGCCCGAGCCCCGCACGGCCGGGAGCATCTCGTTGAAGAACGCCTCCGCCACCGGGCTTCCTGCCGCTTCTCTTATCAGGAGGCGTTCAAGCCCGTCACTGAACAGCGCAACCTCGGCGACCCCGTAAGGACGAACGGCGACATGCGCCCGCAGGCGCGCGTCATCATCCGTGAGGAAATAAGTCTCGTTGGCATAGGTGCCGCGCTGCGGCTCGAAGACCAGCTCCCATCGCCCGGGCGCCGAGGGCACGACCATCGCGCCGTCGCCAACCTGGACAAAGGCCGACCAGCTCTCGCTCACCAGCGCGCCCACAAGGGTTGTCGCATAGTCGCGCGCCGGGTTTTTCTCCGTGAACGCCTTCAGCGTCACGGCCAGCGCGGCAAAGGAGAGGAACTCGGCCAGGTCTGTCTCGTCGACCAGGCCGCCCGTGTCGCGCAGCCGGTCGCCGGCCACGGTCAGGAAGGCCTCGGCCGCAACCCGCGCGCCCGTTGCCGCCTGGGGCGACGAGCCTGCGCCGTCGCAGACACAGGCGGCGAGCACATTGCCCCGCGCTGTGCCAATGATGCGGGCGGCGGCAAAATCCTCGCACCCCCGCCTGTCGGCTGCGTGACGTGTGCCCGTCACTGCAGCCTTTGCATACCGCCACCCAGGCTTCATGGGTCAGACCTCCGTCCAGCCCGCCGGCGCCGGCAAGGCCACACGCTCGCCGGGCGAGGACTGCGAGACCGCCTTCAGGGAATTCGACAGCCAGCGGAACAGCTCGGCAAATTTCAGCCCTTCAAGCTTCATCGGCGGGCGCACGGAAATCTTCGCCAGCGTCTCCATGTCCGCGCCTTTGACCCCGACGGCAAAGAGGGCAAAGGCATTCGCCGCCTCGCCTTCCCGGATGCGACTGGCCGCCGCCGTCCACGAATCTGTCGGCTCGCCGTCCGTGATCAGGAAGATCCAGGGCCGGTAATAGGAAATCCCCGCCTCGCGGTAAGCGCGCTTGCGCCCCTCAAGCTCGTCGAGCGCAAACTTGATCGCGGCGCCCATCGGCGTATCGCCGGTGGTCTCGAAGGCTTCCGGATAGATCGATTCCGGATTGGCAAAATCCTGGCGCACCTGCACCGGGCCAAAGGTCACCACGCAGAGCTCGACGCGCTTGGCTGCGAGCTTGTCCTGGCAAAGCTCTTCAACCAGCGCGTCATAACCGCGGTTCAGCGCATCAAGCGGCGCGCCGCCCATCGAGCCCGACGTATCCAGCAGGAGGACGCAAGGGCACCGCGGCTCGGGGTTCTCGGCAAAGGCGGTCGAGCGGAACGGGATCTGTTCGAGTTCGAATAGTTCATCTGACATGGCGGCGATCTCCTTCGCGTTAAGTCATCAGGCAGGTTCGAATGCGGCCTTCGAGAAAGCCGAGAGGTGGACCACGTGGCCCTCGCTCAGCAGCGCCGACCCGCAGGCCGACGGCCCGTCAAGCCGGACGTCCTCGCCCATCCCCACAGACGGCGAGGCCATCTGGTCGAGACCTGTGACGGCCGCGATGAAGCTTTTGACCGCCTCGGGTGCCGGCAACTCAAACGGCGGCTTCTGGCCAAGCGCGTTCAGGCAATAGCTGCGGACGATCTTTCCGAAGATTGCGCCAAAGGCCCGGGGGCTGCCCGCAACCTCTATGCCTGCAGCGCGCCCGTCGATGTAAAACACGGCGCCGACCTGGTCGTCTGCAGGCACAAAGGCCGAGGACAGGCGTTCGATTTCTTCGCGGCGCAGGACGTAGCTGTCATGCATGGCAGATGACGCGCTGCGGGTACCGGTCTCGCGCAGGGCTTCCTTCACGTCGTCCCAGACGGCGCCCTGGTCGGCATCAAAGTCGCCCAGCGCTTCTGCGCGGCGGGCAGAGGCCCTGATCGGACCGGCCTCGGAAAGGTCCGGGGCCAGTTCCGGGGCCAGTTCCGGGGCCAGTTCCGGGGCCAGGTCCGGAGCGAGGCTGGCGTTCGCCCGGCGCGCGTGCACGGCGCGCCGCGCCCCCGCCATCCGTTCGGCTTTCTTCAGCCGGGCCTTGGCAAACAGCGCTTCGCCGCTGGGCGCAAAGCCCGCCGCCTCATAGCGCCAGCGCCCCTGCTCAACGCAGGAGACCGGCAAGGTCAGCTTTGCCCCGGCAGGCACAAGGATTGTCGCATTGAGGATCCGGTTCTGCTTGGCGCCCTTGAGCTCTTCCCCGTCAAACAGGAGGACCGGCTTGGGGGAGAGGTTGGTTGCAAGCAGGTTGGCGACGACGCCCGCTTCGGAGACTTCCGAGATATCGAGCAGTTTCGATTGAACCGCCTCATCGAGGAGGAGGTAGGGACTTTCGGCAAACGGGCCCTCGGCCAGCAGGGGCACGACAGTGAGGCGCCCGGCATGGACCGGGGCGCCGGGCGAGAGGGCTTCAAGGCAGGCATGGATAGCAGGCATGGGCGTTTCTCCTTGTGGCAGGTCCCGGCCCGGCCGATAGCGCTCGCTTCCGGGGCTGAAACCGGAAACGTCTGTGCCAATTGCAGGCGGCGGGATGACCGAATCACCTTATGTGATAGAATGATCTGGTTAGTAGATGGTTCTACTTTATCGATGCATCGTATATATTGAGGAGCCTTAAGGTGTCAAGGACCCCCGTCGAAACCTCGACAGAATCGCTCGGCTGGTCGGTCACCGCTCGCCTGCGCTTCCTGGAAGAGCTGGCCTGGTGGACCGGCGGCGTGAACCGGCGCGACATCGTCGAGCGCTTCGGAATATCCGAGCAGCAGGCGTCAGGAGACTTTACCCGCTACCAGGAACTCGCCCCCGCAAACCTTGCCTATGACAAGAGCGGGAAAACCTATCGTCCGACCGCGGAGTTCAAGCCCGTCTTCTTCGGGCCTGACTCTGCCGAAACGCTTGGGCAGTTCCGCCTGATCGCCGAGAATGTCATCGCGTCCGACGCCCTGACCGAAGGCGTGACAGCCGCCATCGCTGGCGCAGTATCGCGGCCGGTGGATCCGGAACTCCTGCGCATCGTCCTGCAGGCGATCCGCGAGCGCAGACGCATGTCGGCCTTCTACGTCTCGCTTACCTCGCCCGACGGCAAAGTGCGTACGATCGAGCCGCACGCCATCGTGTTCGACGGGTTCCGCTGGCACGCACGCGCTTTCGATGTCGAGGCCAGCGGCTGGCGCGACTTCGTTCTTGGCCGTCTCTCGCGCGCCTCCCTGCTCGGGGCGCCCAGCGAGACCACCGCAGATGATGACGCTGACTGGCAGGACATGGTGCAGCTCACCATCGCCGCCCATCCGGGTCTCAGCCCGGCCCAGCGCCGCCTCATCGAACGCGATTACGGCATGCACCGGGGAAAGCTTGTCGTCACGGTCCGCAAGGCGCTGCAGTTCTACACCAAGCTCAGGCTCGGGCTCGATCTGGACGGGAAGGCGCGCGCGCCCGAAGACCAGCATATCGTGCTCGTCGAAGAAAGAGTGCTGTGAACCCTGATAATGCCTCCATTAGATGCCCTGACCGCTCAAACTGTTTCTCGAAAGCTCCCAGGCATGTTGTATCCCGGCGTCGCTTGACCATGCACCACGAAAGTGACACGAAGAGTGTCAATAGAGTGGGGTGCTGACGTGAAAACGTTTCTGGTATGGATTCCGGCGATCATCATCTACGGTCTGTTCCTTGGCTGGCATCAGAACTGGGGTGGCCCGCTCAGTACGGCCGAGATCAGCAATATCATTCAACGCCTCGAAGCGAGCGAGGTCGGGACGAGCGCCCGCAACGAACTCCAGACAATGCAGAAATTCCTGGAAGCCGATGACGGGCGGGAATTCTACATGCTCAATCTCGTCCGCGTTGATCCAGGGGATGTGGAGGGGCCAGATGGCGTCGTGCGTCCTGCCCGTGAAGTGGTCGAGGAGTACACAAAGGTGTTCATGCCATCCCTGTTGGCGCGCGGCGGCTACCCTGCCATCGTGGCGCGCAAGCAAGGCGGATACTTCGATGCCTGGGGCGTCGAGGCCGACCCTGGCTGGTCGATCATCGGTTACATGCGCTATCGAAGCAGGCGAGACCTTGCGGAGCTTGTGCTTGATCCGCGTTTCGGGGGCGCTCACGATTTCAAATTTGCTGCCATGCCCAATACGTTTTCATTCCCAACCCAACCGGAGTTGCTGGCTCTACCCGGCCCGCAGATTTGGGTAGCGGCATTGCTCGCCCTGCTGGCATCATTCGGGCAGATCGCCTGGCTGTTAGCGGGCAGGGCTGCCGGCGCTTCGGCCACCCACCGCTGATCGCTGCCGGGCGATGACCCGCGTGACCAGCAGGGCAGGCGCGACTGGCAACTTCCGCGCGCGGCAGCCATTGGCAACCCAGACCAGGCTGCGTGAAGCGGGGGCCAATTCGGACGCCCGCTCATAGTGCTCCTGGTGCAGGTGCCAGGCGCCCAATAAATGATGTGACCTCAATCCGCCGGCCGCCTACGCTCGCTGGAACAGCGCTGCACAGCCAGTGCCCGCAAGGATGGCGTCAACGCGGCCCTGGTCAGCGGGCGTCAGCGCCGAATAGGCCTCGCGTAGCCACCGCAGGCACTTGGCCTGGTAGACGAAGGGGGCCTGCCTCCAGGGCTGGCCATCGATTTCACAAATGACCTGCTCGGCACCGCGCGCCACTGCGTCTGCATTGGCCAGCATGAACGGCGCATAGACCCGCCCAATCTCAGTCAGGAGGGCGCGAAGCGTCTCGGACGGTTCGTTAAGGTCGATCCAGTCGTCTTCGCTGACATCGAGGCCGCTCAGATCTTCACATTGCTCCGTCCAGGCATAGGCGCGCGGCGAGACGTCAAAGGCGACCGCAGCCGGCGTTGGGTCGGTCATCACCAGCATGGTCATTTGCCCGTAACAGGCGAAATCGCCTGCGCCAGGGCGGTGGCCGAGCAGGAAAGGCTGGTTTTGTATGTGGGCGTCAAAGACCTCCAGGAATCGGCGCCAGCTCGCTTCGATCACCGGCCCGGTCATCTCGTTCGAGCCGACAACACCGATGCGGGAAATCTGGCGCGCGGCGAAAGCTGCGGCCGCCTCCGCGCCCCGATCAGGCGCCATCTGCATGGCTCTGGTATAAGGAAGATAGGCGCTGGCATGCTCCGTGTCGGGAGCATAAGACCAGCGGTAATGGAACATGCACTTGCTGAGCCACTCGTCGCCATAGTCCTCTATCAAAAGGTCAAGGAGCCGAAGCGCGGTGTCAGCCGGCCGCAGCCGCCGCTGGGGACAGGCCTCGTCGAGGAACGTCAGGATTGGCGTCGAGTCCGATTGCACCTGCGTGAGCGCGCCATCGGCATCTGGCGCTACGAAGTAGGGGACGAGAGGCAAGGGCCGCTCCGGGAGGGCGTTGGCCTCTTTGCTGCCGGCCACTACAAACCGAAACGGCAGACGTCGAAACCGCGCCGCTGCACGGAGTTTCCGCGTGTAGGGAGACGCGCCGACACCGACAACCCTGAAATCTCTATCTTCCGGCATTGAATTTATCTCTGGCAAAGGTTTGCATGTGCGTTGAACTTGAACCGCGCCGGACCGGGCGGGCCCGGCGCTGAGCTGATCGCGGTGAATGAGACGCCAGCCGCCCGCATGACGCTCTGGTCAGGGGTTCCTCGTGCGCGCGATCTCCGCCGGCGCCGCCAGGAGCCGTTCCTCGTCCGCGTAGAACGCTGAGGCCGTCCCATACTCCGTAAGGTCAGCGCCGGTTATGAAATAAGCGACCCCGGTTCCCGTGGCGCGGTCCAGCCAGAGGCCGGAGACCAGGCCATAAGCCTCGCCTGGGTGACCAACCCGCTCAATATCGTCCGCAAACGGATTATCCGAACAAAGGCTCGAGCGGGTCGCCAGGGTCTGAGCGCCGAGGCCGTATCGACAGAACAGGGCCCCTCCGGGATCAGCCGTCTCGGAATCAAACGTTTCTCCGTTGCTTCCGTCATATGTCCAGACAGGATCAAGGATAAGGTCAACTGAGGCCGGGCTCAGGAGCCTGACTCCATTGATCTCTCCTCCGCTAAGAAGAAGGCGGCCTATGACGGCAAGGTCATTGGCGGAAATCCGGAGCCCCCCCTGCGGAGAGAAGGCGCCGCCATTCACACCCGGCTTCAGCCGCGAAAGATCGCAGCCTCCGCTCGTATCCGGAGTAACGGGGCAGTCTGGCCTGCGCCCCTGGTTGTCATCTGCGAGAATTTGCCGGTCGCGGTCATAAAGGACCACCGCGCGTGCGGCAGTCTCATCGCTGCAGGACGCCCAGTTGAAGCATGCCTGAAGGCCAAGAGGGGCAATGACAAGTCGGTCCATCAGCTGATCGAAGCGCTCCCCCGTCACCGCTTCCATAACCGTCGCAATGACCGTGTAATTGATGTTTGCATAACGGAAATACCCGCCCGGTCCGTGGACGGCGTCCCATACGGCCGCAGCTGCAAGTTTCTCCCGGATTGGCGCGTTGAACGGCGCACCATAGCCGGCCGCATCCGTAAGGCCGGAAGTGTGGGAAAGCAGCAGGCGCAGGGTGATCGGCGTCTCAGGATGCGCGGGATGTCTGAGCGGCCAGCCAAGGTAACCGGAAACATCCCTGTCCAGCTCCACCTGCCCGTCCTCCACCAGGCGCATGACACCGATTGCGACAACCATCTTCGAGATGGACGCTACCCTCGCCGGATCATCGGCAGTAATCCGCCGGCCTGTTGAAACATCCGCCAGACCGTCTTCGATTCGATGCACGATCCCGCCCTGGTCGAAGCTGACACGCACCCGGGCCACCGGCTCCTCCGGAGGCTCGCTCCCTGGCGCGCACCCTGACATGATGAGCGCCGGAACGGCGCAGGCGTTGTGCACACCTGCCTGCCGGGCTGTATCAACTTCAGTAAGCTGGGCAATGGCAGGCGCCGCAACCACAAGGCTCACGATGGCAGAGATCAGGTGTTTCATTTTTGCGTCTCCGGTCGGTGATGCGCGTTCAAAGCCTTTTTCAGAAAAGCTTACTCCTCGCCATTTCGCAAACCCCGCAGATCCGGACTCCCACGCGTGGCCACCTTTGCCCAGCGCACCCGGTACACGCTCTGATAGGCTGGGCCAGCGCTTAGGTTTGAAGCATCATGATCAGGGTTGGCGTTGCCGCCGGGCTTCCCAGGAAAAGCCGCAAAAGAGGCGGCCGGATGGGCAAAAGAAGGGTCAGGCGCCGATGCTGGAAAAATAACCGTTTTTAAACAGGGTTGTAGCCTATTTTAATGGCGGCGGGAGCGGGCCTGACACCCAACCCTCTCGGAGAAGTTATGGTGGATACTGCGCATTTCTGAGCGCTGTCTGAGAATGAACTGTTACTCGGAATTTTGACCGCAAGCGTTACGAAATCGGCTTTGCGTCACTCCGGCGCGCCATCAGGTTCACCGAATGCGGCGCGGTAGAAGGCCCAGTTGCGTTCACCCAAGGCATTAAGGACGGCCAAAGGATTATGCCCCACGCCCGGCAGGACGATCCAGTCATGGGGAATGCCGAGGCTTGTCAGATAAGCATGAAAAGCCCTGTTATTCTCATAGATCTCATCCTGGCGTCCGATAACGACACGCAGGCGTGTGGCGCTTGCTATGATCTGCGCATTCTCAGCAGCGTGGCGACGCGGGCTGACGGATTGAAAGCTGGACTGCTCACCTGCGTAAACCTCGCGAAGGAGGTCCGCCGCCTCACGGCGGCTGGCGCGGGGCGTCCCGGTAAGCGTTTCCTGCAGGGGGCCTGCTGCGATCATGGAAACGGTCGCAAACAGCTCAGGATAGAGAAAGCCGAACCGCGCGGCGCCATATCCGCCCATGCTGAAACCATCAACAAGCCGGCCTTCCCGGCTGGCGACGGTGCGCCAGTTCGCGTCAACATGCGGAATGAGCTCTTCAATGATGACCGTCTCGAGGGGGACATCCGCCCCCATCCAGTCGACATACATACCCAGCTGCATGCCGTTGACGAAGACTACCAGAAAGGGCGGAGTTCTTGTGCTCTCAATGGCTGCATCAAAGAGCCGTGAGAGGGGGACGATACCATTCGCGCCCCCGCCGGCCCCATGCAGCCAGTAGACGACGGGGAGCCGCCGGTCCTCATCAGCAACGTAAGCGGCGGGCGTATAGACGTGAAAGCTCACATCCGTCCCGGCTGCCTGGCTTTCAAACGTGTGAAAAGAAACTCGGGGCGCTTCCACTGCAGGGGTGACCCACTGGGGCTGAGCCGCGGCCCGCGGTGTGATTGAACAACTCAGCAAAACCCCAAGGGCGATGATGAAAGCGAGGACGTGGCTACCCATACGCATCAGATCGCTACTCCAATGGGATCCCGGAATTGCCGACAAACTGGCACCCCCGGACGATGCAGCAACCCAACAGCACGGGCAACCCGTGACTTAACGCTCCGTGTTCTGCATGCTCGCTGATCAACAGCCAGAGGTTCGAATCCTCCTGGGCGCACCCTTCGCTTCGCAGGAGAGTTGCAGAAACCGTTTTCCCCGATGTCAGTCTCCGGACCTCTGCTCCAGATGGCGCGTGGGAAGCTGGCTTTCGTGGAGAACGGCGACGACAGCGATGATCTCGCCGGCCTGCGCATAAAAGATGGCGTAGTGCTGGACACGGAAACAACGAAAACCCGGCTTCAGATGATCAATCATAAATCCGATGTCGGGATGCCTTCGCAATGCTTTGAAGCCTTCGCCGAGGCGGCCCATATAAAGCGCCACCTGACGCGCACCGAACTCGCGGCGCGTATAAGATCGGATGTCTGACAGATCGCGCCGCGCATCGTCCGTCAGGCGAAGCGTCATCACTCGGCGTCAAGAATCCGGTCGATGTCCTCATCTGAGGTCAGATCTGAGTAGGCTCCACTGGCGAGCTGCACGGAGCCGGCTTCAAGGCGTGAAACAAGATACGCCTTGCGGTCTTCGTCTTCTTGATCCCGCCGCACGAGATCCCGGAAATACTCGCTTTCATTGTTGAACTGGCCGCGCTCGATCCTGGCCGCAATCCAGTCGGCCATCAGGTCGGGCATGGAGATCGTCTTGCGCATCATGACAAAGGCTCCTTCAACTTTGAGGATAGCATGTATGAACTATTCATACAAACTCGAAGCGGGCCTGGCGGGGTAGCGTCTGCACGCTGCTTCTCGCGAAATAATGATCCGATAGGCGTGCCCATCTTCACCCTCACCGGTGCGCCATAAGATCAGGGACTTAGCTGTTACTTTCTGACCGACGAGCCCCTGATTTTGGCTTGGGGTTCCACCGGGGTTCCACCGAATCCTTCGCTTTTGCCGATGTTTCGACCGGTTTCAGCCCGTTTCGATCAATGCTGCGAGGGTCGCGTCGCAGAAATAAGAGCGCGCTCGAACCGGTTGACCCATCTTGCGAATTGATATCAAATTTCTTATAGTGATATCATTGCTATCAAGAGCTGGAGTTCGCCATCATGGTTGCTGTTACGATCCGCAATTTGTCGGAGGAAGCGCATCGCGCTCTTAAAATGCGTGCGGCTGAACACAATCGAAGTGCGGAAGCAGAAATGCGGGCGATCCTGGAGGCCGCAGTTCGGCCAGTTGGGCGGCTTCGGCTTGGGACCGCTTTGTCAGACATCGGCCGGAAGGCTGAGCTTACAAATGCAGATATTGAAGCGCTCGGCCAGGTTCGCGACTCAAAACCTGCCGAACCGATCGGTTTCGAATGATCGTCCTCGATACAAACGTAGTCTCGGAGGCAATGAAACCCCAGCCCGATGCCTTGGTGCGCGACTGGCTGGACGCTCAAGCCGCAGAAACGCTCTTCTTGACGAGCATCACCATCGCAGAGCTCAAGTTCGGCGTCGGCGCTTTGCCCGAAGGCAAGCGCAAGGAAAGGCTCAAGATAGCGATCGATAGCCTTATTGAGCTCTTTGCTGACCGGATCCTGGCGTTCGATACAAAGGCGGCGCACCGCTATGCAGATATCGCGGAGCTTGCCCGCGCAGCCGGACGAGGCTTTCCGACCCCTGACGGCTACATCGCAGCAATCGCTGCTGCGCACGCGTTCAGTGTGGCGTCGCGCGACAGCAGCGCGTTTGCAGCAGCTGGCCTCAGTGTGATTGATCCGTGGAACATCCGTCGCTGACCGGTTGCTGGGGCCCACGCACTTATTTCGAAAACAGTTCTGTTCTGAGTGCAAAAGACCTGAAGGCTGGGGCTGGGCGTTTCCGCATTTGAATAGTGGATCCCGATGGTGCGGCCCAACGCTGGCCTTCAGGCCGCCGCCTTGAAGCGCTCGAATCTAAGCGCAAGCCGATCACGGTCAGGTCGGTCCTTGTCCCGGTTCGGCAAAAGGATGGTGCCACCGGCCAGTCGCTTGAGTGCTTCAAGCATGGGACCATCGTTCTGTCCGAGCAGCCGCTCGGTTACATGCAGCCTATAGTCCGGGTCGATGCCGATCAGATGAGCATCAAACGCAGCATGATGAATCCTGGAAAGTGGGATGCCATTCGGCACCGCAGGCTCGCGGATACCAGCGGTTCAGGCCGCTTGTGTAAGGTATTGTTGTGTTCTGATCGTATAAGACCGATCAATATGCTATTCTTTGATCTACTACAGTCTATCAATATATGGACCTTTGATCGACTTCGATGTATCAAAGCATTCTACAAGGATCGATCATGGCCGCTCGCACATCTCCCCAGGCTCTCGCCCGGAAGCACCTGGACAAGGCCTTGATCCCATTCCGGATGGCGGCGGACCAGGCACGCCCGCCGAAAGGCTGGGTTCGGGCGATCCGCGATGCGCTCGGCATGA
>ERZ888423.3052-NODE-3052-length-11514-cov-9.929575_pt1 | contig 11514 bp, 9 predicted proteins | sample MGYA00520523_ERZ888423 | MGnify/ENA primary metagenome ERZ888423 (study PRJEB32303, sample SAMEA104408611) | aquatic metagenome | biome: Brackish water; feature: Pelagic; material: water | place: Baltic Sea | collected 2014-06-08T10:24:00 | depth 30,27 m ...
GGCAACATTGGTTGAGTAATTCTCACTTGTGATTCACAAACTTTTATATATTTACCCATAATTTTCTTATTTCAATCTGAAATGTAGAGATTGTTTTCCAGTTCCTTTTGTGATGAAATATTTGGAATAGCAAAACCAAAATAGTGTTTTATTTCGTTTTATATAATTGAACTTTAAGTATCTTCCTTGGTGTTTTTGCAAATTAGCAATTACTTTTTTGTATATATCTTTAATTGAAAAATAGAAGATTTGAGCACCAGAAATTCCTTTACAGATCACATTTTTCCAAGTTTTAATGATCACCCCTTTTTTTTATGGTTTTAATCAATTCTACTGAACGAACTCCTTCACTAAAAGTAGCAAAATAAATAAAAATTAGATAGATAGCAGTAACAATTGGAATTACTGAAATCAAAATTACAAGAAATTTTTCATAGGTCAAAAATACAAATCTAATTTAGTTGAGAAAGATATAATTTCATAAATAAAAAAAATCAGGATAACTTGTTGGGTGCAATTAATTTTTGATATAATTTTTGTCAATTCGAGTGATTTTCGATAGAAAATCTTATCGAGATCAGAAAAATTAGTGTTAAAAATGATTCTCGATACATTTTTTGTCACGATTTACTGAACAAAAAACATTTGAACGGATTTTTTTAATATTTTAAACCCAACGGGTTCAGGATAATAATTTGTTTAAAATTCTAATTTATATTTTATTATGGAATGAATATAATAGTAAATCCAAAAAATTATAAGTTGTGAAATTTATCTTTTAATTTGATGTAATTGCTGATTCGTTCATTTTACACAAATAATCTTTATGATTTTACATTGAAAAAACCCTTATTTTGTTAATTTATTTATAATTTCATTTTTTTATTTTGATATTTTAAATTTTTGTTTGTGTTTTTTGTTTAACTTTAATCCCTAAATATTAAACATATATATGTAAACATGATATTCAAATTAAAAATTAGTAAAATTTTTCTAATTCTCACTTGTATTTTTTTAAGTTCATGTCTTGCAAACGTTGAGGAAGCTATTGAAGAAAATCCAATAATCGATTTTTGTAAAACTAGAAGTTATTCATTACATGTAAAAACAATTATTGATGTAAACTGCGTTCAATGTCATGGTCAAGGGGGAAATTTCCCAAATTTGACTACATTTAATGGTATAAAAAACAATGCTAGTGCAATCAAATCAGAAACTGAAAGTAGAAGAATGCCACAAGGTTTTTCTTTGACAACCGAAGAAATTCAAACAATAAGCTGCTGGGTCTCAGAAGGAGCTTTAAATAATTAGAGGCATGAGTAAAAAATTGAGAAAAATAATAGCATTTATTATTTTATTATTTGTTTTTGTAGCATTTTTTTTAGCCTATAAATTTGCAAATAAATCTCATGTTGATATATCGAAAACTTCCGCAGAAATTACAATCAATGCCTCTGTACTTTTTGATGAATTTTTGAATGATGAAATTTCAGCCAACAATAAATATTTAGATAAAATTATTCAAGTAAATGGAAAAATAATATCAAATAAAAATTTTGAAGGGAAAGGAGTCATTGAGCTAGAAAGCAATAATGATTTTGGCAGCGTTTTGTGTCATTTTTCTCCTAAATCTTCAAAAAAAATACAACAATTTAAAATTAGACAAAATGTTGAGATAAAGGGGATATGTACTGGTTTTTTGATGGACGTGATTTTAGTAAAATGTGAAATTACTAACCAATAAAATAAAATATTTATGAAACATTTTTTTAGTGTAATTTGCTTCTTTCTTTTTTTTACAATTGCAAATTCTCAAGATAAATATCTTACAAAAAATGGAACGGTTACTTTTTTTTCTAAAGCTCCAATTGAAGATATTACTGCTGAAAATAATCAAGTTTTAAGTATTATTGACTTAAGTAATGGGAATATGGCAATTTCAATTTTAATGAAATCTTTTTTATTTAAAAAAGCTTTAATGCAAGAACATTTCAACGAAAATTATGTTGAATCAGACAAATTTCCAAAAGCAACTTTTAAAGGGGAAATATTAAATTTCAAAGCGATAAATAATACTTCCGAAAAATTTAATGTTAAAGGAATTTTAACTATTCACGGCGAATCAAAGGAAATAATTATTGAAGCATTGATTTCTAAAATTCAAAACGAAATAATAGTTTCAGGAAATTTTTTAGTTAATCTTGATAATTTTAAAGTTAAAATTCCCTCAGTAGTGTCAAAAAACATAGCAAAAAATATAAAAGTAAGTTTTGATTTCAACCATAAACCATTTAAAACTAATTAAATGAAAGTAATTTTAAATATTATTCTTTATTTTTCGCTATCTATTGTTTATTCGCAAAATGATTTATTAGACATTTTAGAAGAAGAAACCAAACAAGAAACATCAAATGAAATTGTCACCTCAATTTTTAAAGGGACTAGAATTTTAAATGGACATTCTGTTGAAAATCGAAAAAAACAAGAACTTGAATTTATTATTTCTCACAGATTTGGTAGGGTAAATCTTGGTTTTGATGAATTGTTTGGGTTAGATCAAGCAAATATTCGTTTTGCTTTTGAATATGGGTTAAATGATAATTTAACAATTGGTATTGGTAGAAGTAGTTTTGAAAAAACTTTTGATTCTTTTTTGAAATATTCATTAATTCATCAAACAAAAGGAGAAAAATCTTTTCCCTTTGCCATTTCATTATTTGGAAGTATTGCAGCCAAAACAATCAAAGATTATCCTCCAACTGATAAGAGAACATTTGCCGAAAGTCTTTTTTATGTTGGTCAAGTTTTGATTGCACGTAAAGTAAGTTCTGATTTTTCTGTTCAATTAACGCCAACTTACATTCATAGAAATACTGTAAAAATATCTGAAGATCCTTATGATATTTTTGCATTAGGTTTTGGAAGTCGTTTAAAATTGAGTAAAAGAGTTTCTTTAAATTCAGAGTATTTTCACGCATTTAACGAGTCTATGTCAATAAATGCCAGAAATTCTCTATCATTTGGAGTTGATATTGAAACTGGAGGACATGTGTTTCAATTGATTTTATCCAACTCAATTACCATGATAGAAAAAAGTTTTATTGCAGAAACAACTGGAAATTTTTTTGGAGGTGATATTCACTTTGGATTTAATCTTTCTAGAACATTTTAATGATTGTTTTATTTTTTAAACTAACACAAATTGTTAGAAATCATTTTTTTAGTATATATATTTAAAAACAAAAAAACTCAATTTAAAATAAACCCGACTAATTAAAACATCTATTAACATGAAAAAAAATTACATTTTTAAAACTATTTTATTTTTAATTCCATTTTCGGCAATTTTATTACTTTCTTATTCGTCAGGAAATGGAAGTGCACTTTCTGGTTCTCCAGGTGATGGAGGAAATAATTGTACGCAATGTCATTCAGGAACTGCAAATAATAGTAATATTACAATTACTACAAACATTCCAGTTACGGGATATCATTTCAATACAGTATATGATATTACGATCACAAATTCTGGCGGAGGAAGCAGAAATGGTTTTCAAGTAACTGCAGAAAAAGACAATGATAATTCAAAAGTAGGAACATTTCGTTCTGTAGATTCGGCCACTCAAACTGCTGATAATAATAAAAGAATCATCCATACAAGTTCAGGAAATGGACAAAACTCTTGGTCTTTTAAATGGATTTCGCCTTCTTCTGAAGAAGGGAAAATTACTTTTTATGGAGCTTCTGTTTCTGGAAATGGCAATAATCAATTTACAGGAGATAAAGTTTTTTTAGGAAAATCGAATTCTAATTCTTCATTGAGCGTTGATTTAGTGAACAAATTAGATTTTGAAATGTTTCCAAATCCATCAACTGACAATTTATTTATTCGTTTTTCAGATAATGAAGAAAATGCAATGGTAACATTTTATGATTATTCAGGAAAAAAAGTTTACAATCGAGAAGTAACAAGAAGTAATACAAAAATAAATGTATCTAACTTATCTTCAGGTGTTTATTTTGTAAAAGTTATTTCTGATGAAAAAACAGGTTTGAAAAAATTCATCAAACAATAATGAAAAAGTAAAGTCACTTATTTTAAACCGATTGTAATTTAAACAATCGGTTTTTTTTTTTGTTAATTTAAAGTAAATTTGTAAAGTATCTAGAGAATGCTGCCATGAACTATATTTTATTTGATAGCGATGTTCGAAACTCGTTATTACCTTTTACATTTACAAAACCTGTTGCTGATTTAAGAATTGGTATTTTAACAATTCGTGAAAAATGGGAACATTATTTAGGTTTTACAACATCCACAATTACTGAGGATTATTTGGAAGAAAAATATCCAATGATTGAATTGGAAGAAAATATCTTAATCAACGCTTCTTTTTGTCCGACAAAAAAATTGGTTAAAAAAATTCAAAAATTATCGAAAAACGAAGCGATTTTCAAAGGAGATGATGTGATTGCTTTTTATACATCAGATTCTCAAGAAGAAGTTGATTTTGAGTTTTATCATCAAATTGAATTTGAGGACGAATTACTTCGTATAAAAAATACGTGGGATATTTTTTCGCTTAATGACAAAGCAATTCAGCAAGATTTTGAACTGTTGACAAAAGAGAGAACATCACAACCAATTCCCAAAACGGTTCAAGCAATCAATCCCGCAAAAATCTTTATTGAAGATGGCGCAAAAATCACATTTGCCTTTTTAAACGCTTCTTCAGGTCCTATTTATATAGGAAAAGATGCAGAAATTATGGAAGGTTGTGTTGTAAGAGGTCCTTTAGCAATGTGTGAGTATTCTACTTTAAAAATGGGCGCAAAAATCTATGGTGCAACAACTTTAGGTCCACATTGTAAAGTAGGAGGAGAGGTTAATAATTCCGTTTTAATGGGGTATTCTAACAAAGGTCATGATGGTTTTTTAGGAAATTCTGTTTTGGGAGAATGGTGTAATTTGGGTGCAAACACTAATAATTCTAATTTAAAAAACAATTATGAAGAAGTGAAATTATGGGATTATAACACTAAAAGATTTGCAAAAACTGGCTTACAATTTTGTGGATTGATGATGGGTGATCATTCTAAATGCTCCATCAATACTATGTTTAATACAGGAACTGTGGTTGGTGTGAGTGCCAATATTTTTGGAAGTGGATTTCCAAGAAACTTTGTTCCGTCTTTTAGTTGGGGAGGAGCTTCAGGTTATACAGAATATAAAACTGACAAAGTTTTTGAAGTCGCAAAAGTAGTTATGAGTCGAAGAAATATTGAATTTGACGAACAAGATCAGCGAATTTTAGAACACGTTTTTGAAATTACACAGCAATATCGAAATTTTTAATTTGATACTTTTAAAAATAAAAAAATCCCTCAAAATTTAAATTCTGAGGGATTTTTTAATCCTATTAATTTTCAATTAATTCTTATTGATAATTTCTCCTGAGCCAACAGACTTCAAATCAGTTTCAGATGGAGTTCCTTTGTAGTAAATGTTTCCAGAACCAACAACTTTTCCTTTTATTTTTGAAATTACGGTTGTTTTAATACTTCCAGAACCTGCAATTGTTGCATTTGTGTTTTCAGAAATCAACTCATAAGCACTGATATTTCCAGAACCTGCTATTGAACCATTAAATTCAGTTGTTTTTCCAGACAAATAAATATTTCCAGAACCACCAATATTAGCGTTCAATTCTTTTGTGTCGATTTGTAATTTGATATTTCCAGAACCACCCAAAGAAACTGATAATTCATTGCTTTTGAAAATTCCGATATTGCTTAAATTTCCAGAGCCAACCAAAGAAATTTTACTAATATTAGTGATTGGAACAGTCACAGTTAATTTTTTTGTTGTTTGGATATTTGTGTTTTTTTTGTACTTAATTTGAAGCGTATTTCCACTCAATTCCGTTTCTATAAATGAAAAAATATTTTCTTCACCTTCAATTTTAATGTTTCCTTCTTTTCCTTTTACAAGCAAAACATCAAACGAACTACTTACACTAATTTTATCGTATTCTGAAATAGTTCTATTTATTGAAACAACTTTACCATTTCCTTTAATTTTCTCTCCATTTCCAGTCCAATTTTGAGCGTTTAAAATAAAAGTAAATAATAAAATAAGAGAGGTAAATATTGATTTTTGATTCATTATGTTTTTTGTTAGGCTGAACTATTTATTAAATTTTGCTTAAAATATTTTGAAAAATCAGGCCAAAATTACGTGATTATAATTTAGGTATAATAATCAATTTGTTGTGTTACTTTAATAAAAAAAATCAAACGATTTTTTTAAGACGTTATTGTATTCCAATTGTTACATCTTTTCAATTTAAAAAACTATTTTTTAGGAAAGTCAATTAGTTTCTTTGGCATAACAATTGAACTAAAAATTTAAATTAATCATAATTTTCTATTTAAATTATTGATTATTATTACTTTAGATTTAAATGAATGATATTGATAATTAGAAAAACTAAAAATCAGTGTCAGAATGACAGATAAATATAAAATGAGCAAAACAAAAATTATTAAGTTAGACAGTTTGTCGTTTCAAAATATTATGAGCGAAGATTCAGAATTGATTCCATTAATGACACCTGAGGATGAAGAAATTATCAATAAAGAGAGCGTTCCAGAAATATTGCCAATTCTTCCCTTAAGAAATACTGTTTTATTTCCAGGAGTTGTCATTCCAATTACAGCAGGAAGAGACAAGTCAATTCAGTTGATAAAAGATGCAAATAAAGGCAATAAAATTATTGGAGTTGTTGCGCAACGAAATGAAGATATTGAAGAACCAACTTTGAAAGATATTCATAAAGTAGGTGTTGTTGCACAAATATTACGCGTTTTAAAAATGCCTGATGGAAATACAACCATTATTATTCAAGGAAAAAAAAGATTTGAAATTAACCAAATTATTGAAGAAAAACCTTATTTAAAAGCAAGCGTAAAAGAAGCTGTTGAAGATCGTGAAATTGATGATATTAAAGAGTTTGAAGCGATTATTGATTCTATCAAAGAAATGGCATTGGAAATTATTAGAGAAAATCCAATGTTGCCTTCAGAAGCTTCATTTGCTATAAAAAATATTCATTCAAATTCATTTTTAGTAAATTTTATTGCTTCGAATATGGATTTAAGTTTAGGGCAAAAGCAAGAAATTTTAGAAAAAGACAATCTAAAAGAACGTGCATTGTTAACGCTTAAAAACCTGAACAAAGAGTTGCAAAAATTACAATTAAAAAACGATATTCATTCAAGAACACGTGAAGACTTAGACCAACAACAAAGAGAATATTATTTAAATCAGCAATTAAAAACCATTCAAGAAGAATTGGGTGGTGTTTCTTATGATCAAGAATTAGAAGAAATGCAACTTCTAGCCAAATCAAAAAAATGGACTAAAGAAGTAAGTATTACTTTCGACAAGGAGTTGCAACGTTTGAGAAGAATGAACCCTCAAGCAGCTGAATATGGCATGCAAAGAAGTTATTTAGAATTACTTTTGGAATTGCCTTGGGGCAAATTTACGCAAGATAAATTTGATTTAAAACGTGCTCAAAAAATTCTTAACAGAGACCATTTTGGGTTAGAAAAAGTAAAAGAGCGAATCATTGAACATTTAGCAGTTTTAAAATTAAAAGGAGATATGAAATCCCCTATTTTGTGTTTGTATGGTCCTCCAGGAGTTGGAAAAACATCTTTAGGAAAATCAATTGCAGAATCTTTAGGACGAAAATATGTAAGAATGTCTTTAGGGGGTCTGCGTGATGAAGCAGAAATTCGTGGTCACAGAAAAACATATATTGGAGCCATGCCTGGAAGGTTGATTAATAATTTGAAAAAAGCAGGTTCTTCAAATCCTGTTTTTGTGTTGGATGAAATTGATAAATTAGGACAAAGTCATCAAGGAGATCCATCTTCTGCGATGCTAGAAGTATTGGACCCTGAACAAAATGAGTCATTTTATGACAACTATTTGGAAGTTGGATACGATTTATCAAAAGTACTCTTTATCGCAACAGCCAATAATTTAAGTCAAATTCCGTTGGTTTTGCGCGATAGGATGGAAATGATTAATGTTTCAGGATATACCATCGAAGAAAAAGTTGAAATTGCTAGGAAGCATTTAGTTCCAAAACAGCTAAAAGAGCATGGCATCACTTCAAAAGATTTGAAATTGGGAAAGACACAAATTGAGCAAATTGTTGAGGGATATACTCGTGAATCTGGAGTTCGTGGTTTGGAAAAACAAATCGCAAAAGTAGTTCGATTTGCAGCTAAATCAATTGCTCTGGAAGAAATTTATGAGGTGGTTTTATGTTCAGAAAAAATTGAAGATATTCTTGGTCCGTCAAGAAATATGGACAAATATGAAAATAATGGAGTTGCAGGCGTTGTTACTGGGTTGGCTTGGACAAGTGTTGGAGGTGATATTTTGTTTATAGAATCTATTTTATCTAAAGGAAAAGGACTGCTTTCTATCACAGGAAATCTTGGAACAGTAATGAAAGAATCTGCCACGATTGCATTGCAATATATTAAATCTCACGCAGAGGATTTTGGTATCAAACCTGAAATTTTAGAAAAATATAATGTGCATATTCACGTTCCTGAAGGAGCAACTCCAAAGGATGGTCCAAGTGCAGGAATTACGATGTTAACATCTTTAGTTTCTTCATACACTCAAAGAAAAGTAAAAAATAAATTGGCAATGACTGGCGAAATCACATTGCGTGGAAGGGTGCTTCCTGTTGGCGGAATTAAAGAGAAAATTTTAGCAGCCAAAAGAGCCAATATCACAGAAATTATTTTATGCGAAGAAAACAGAAAAGATATTCTTGAAATAAAAGAGAGTTATTTAAAAGGACTGACTTTTCATTATGTTTATGATATGAAGCAAGTCATTGAAGTTGCATTGACAAAGCAAAAAGTAGCAAATGCCAAGAAATTAGATTAAAAAAAAATTAAAAATTTTTTGGAAGTTTTTAATTTTATTAAAAAAAACTCTTAAATTTTTGCGGATTACTCTCATGCATAATTTCGTATATTTTTTCAAAAATATCTTCTGTGGAAGGTTTTGAAAAATAATCACCATCTGTACCATAAGCAGGTCTGTGAGCTTTTGCAGTTAGTGTTGCAGGTTTGCTATCCAAATATACATAGCAATTTTGTGTCTCTAAAATCTCTTGTAAAATATAAGCGGAAGCTCCTCCAGGAACGTCTTCATCTACGACCAATAATTTATTGGTTTTCATCACACTTTTTACACAATCGTGATTTAAATCAAAAGGCAATAAACTTTGAGCATCAATAATTTCAATATCAATTCCCATTTGAGTTAATTCTTTAGCAGCTTCTTCTACCAAACGCAATGTAGATCCATAAGAAACAACTGTTATATCTGAACCATTTTTGATGGTTTCAACAACACCAATGGGGGTTTTAAATTCACCAAGATTTGTTGGCAATTCTTCTTTCAAACGATACCCATTCAAGCATTCAATCACCAAAGCAGGATCATCACCTTCTAATAAGGTGTTATAAAATCCGGCTGCTTTTGTCATATTTCTAGGGACTAACACATGAATTCCTCTCATTGTATTGATAATACCCCCCAAAGGCGAGCCTGCATGCCAAATTCCTTCCAATCTGTGACCACGAGTTCTTACTATTAAAGGAGCTTTTTGTTTTCCGAAAGTTCTATAACGCAATGTTGCTAAATCATCACTCATGATTTGAAAAGCATACAACAAATAATCCAAATATTGTACTTCTGCAATCGGACGCAAACCACGCATTGCTAATCCAATTCCTTGACCAATAATGGTTGCTTCTCTAATGCCAGTGTCAGAAATTCGGATTTTGCCAAATTTCTCTTGCAATCCTTCCAAACCTTGATTTACATCGCCAATAAAGCCAGTATCTTCTCCAAAAATCACTACTTCTGGATGTTTTTCAAGAAGCACATCAAAATTATCTCGCATTATAATCCTACCATCTACATTATTTTTTTCCTGAGAATAAGTGGGATGTTTTTCAGCGATTTTCAAAACACTTTTTTCAGAATTGTTTATCAAATGTGAAGAATATTTATCAAAAGCAATTTCTAATGATGATTTTATAAACTGCTTTAAAGCAGTTTTTTCATGAAAATCCTCATCTTTTAGATAGCGCAAAGATTTTCTTGCGGTTGATAAAATATCTTTTCTTGTTGGTTCAACAAGTTTTTCTAAATCAGTTTTATATTTGTTTATAAATGTGCCGTTTTTACTTTTTTGAACAACGTTTTCTAAAATTTTTACGGCTTTGGAAAGGTCGATTTTTATATCATTCAGATAGGCGTTCCAGGCATCTCTTCTTGCGTTTGTAACTTCTTTTTTCGCTTCTTTTTCAATAAGTATTAATTCCTCTTCAGATGCTACGAAACTTAGAATTTCTCCATTTTCGGTTTCTAATTCAAACTCTAAAATCCATTCACGGAATTTAGCGATACAATCATAGTCTTTTTCCCATTGCAAACGCTTTTTTTCTTTATATCGTTCATGTGAACCAGAGGAAGAATGACCTTGAGGTTGTGTTAATTCTTTTACATGAATCAATATAGGAACGTGTTCTTCACGAGCAATAGTTGCTGCTTTTTGATAAACATCCATCAATTGCACATAATCCCAACCATTAACCACAAATATTTCGAAGCCATTATGTTTAAAATCACGCTGAAATCCTTTTAAAATCTCTGAAATACTTTCTTTAGTAGTTTGGTATTTTGCATGTACTGAAATTCCGTATTCATCATCCCAAACACTCATTACCATTGGAACTTGCAATACACCTGCAGCATTTATAGCTTCAAAAAATAACCCTTCACTTGTACTTGCGTTTCCAATTGTTCCCCAAGCAATTTCATTTCCATTGATAGAAAAATTGGTGTTTTTTTGAACGCTTTTCTCGTTTCTATATATCTTTGAGGCTTGTGCTAATCCCAATAAACGAGGCATTTGACCAGCAGTTGGAGAAATATCAGCACTTGAATTGTATTGCTTTGTAAGGTTTTTCCAACTTCCATCTTCATTCAAACTATGAGTAGCAAAATGACCTCCCATTTGTCTTCCTGCAGACATTGGATCTGCTTTGATATCTGCATGACCGTATAAACCTGCAAAAAATTGTTGAGCAGTTAATTCGCCTATTGCCATCATGAAAGTTTGATCGCGGTAATATCCAGACCTAAAATCACCTTTTTTGAAAGCTTTTGCTAAAGCTAATTGTGGAATTTCTTTTCCATCACCAAAAATCCCAAACTTTCCTTTTCCTGTTAAAACTTCACGTCTACCAAGCAAACTGCACTCTCTACTTATTTTTGCAATTTTAAAGTCGTTGAGAACCTCCCTTTTAAAATCGTTAAATGAAATTTCTTTTGAAGTAGCAGTCTTTGTTTCTTGCAACATAATTTTTATTTTAACAGTAACAAATATAAATTTTTATAATTGA
>ERZ888423.3055-NODE-3055-length-11504-cov-8.678400_pt1 | contig 11504 bp, 15 predicted proteins | sample MGYA00520523_ERZ888423 | MGnify/ENA primary metagenome ERZ888423 (study PRJEB32303, sample SAMEA104408611) | aquatic metagenome | biome: Brackish water; feature: Pelagic; material: water | place: Baltic Sea | collected 2014-06-08T10:24:00 | depth 30,27 m ...
ATAAAAATCATTACATCCTACTCCAATATTTACTCCTACAAATTCTAAGTTATGATCCCACCCTTCAAAAGTACCTCTTAATATTCCTAAATCAATAATACAATCAAGTTCTCCTTTCATTTTAGTATGCATAATTTTATCAATTACATTATAAGCATCTTCAGAATCGTATTTAAATCCTAAAGCTGCTATAGCATCTCCTAAAGCTGTTATACCAAGACCAACTCTCCTACCTTCAAGACAAATTCTTTTTGATTTCTCCCAAAGTTCTAACTCTTGTCTTTTAATATGATCAGGTTCTGGATCAGCTTTAATCTTATCAATTATTCTCTGTATGTATTCTGCTTCTAGATCCACTAAATCATCTCCAAGTCTGGTAGCTTCATATGAATGTTTATAAAACAAATCATAATCAAACCTAGCTTCCGGAGTAAATGGATTAACAACATAACTAAATAAGTTATGTAGCATTAACCTACAACTATCGTTAGCTTGTAGAAATTGTTCTCCACAAGGATTACTACAAATAGGCATATATTGAGGATAAACTGCAGCAGGATCATAATTAATAACATTATCCCAGTACATAAGTCCTGGTTCTGCATTATTTTTAGCCTGTTTTATAAATTCATTCCAATATTCTTTTGCTTTAATCTTTTTAAAATAAATCTTGTTAAAATCTTTATCTTGAAAAGTGTAAAGTTCATTGTAATTTGGCATATCCAAGTAAGGATTTAATGAAAAATCTGCTGTAATTTCAGCTTCTGGTTCATTATTTCTACATATAATAGGAAATTCTAACTCACAAGGAAATCTAAGAATATAGTCTTCATTATTTTCCACAGCTTTCATAAACTCATTATTCAATCTAATTGAAATATTAGCGCCTGTAACTTTAGTTTTATCTTCTTTTATTGTAGCAAACTGTAACACATCCGGATGCCTAACATCAATAGAAAGCATTAAAGCGCCTCTACGTCCATTCATAGCTACTTCTCTAGTAGTATTACTAAATCTAGGCATAAATGAAGGTGCACCTGTAGAAGATTTAGCTGCATTATTAGTTGCAACTCCATCTGGTCTAAGGTTAGAAATGTCTGCACCAACACCACCTCTTCTTTTGTAATAGTAAATCAAATCACCATCCGCTTTATGAATTCCAGCATAACTGTCTAAAGGAGATTCAATTACCCAACAATTACTTAAACTAGCAATTTGATTAGTCCCCAAAGTAGCCATAATGCTACCTTGAGGAATAATGTATTTAAAATTTTTGAATAATTCAAAAACCTTTTCTTCTGTTAGAGGCTCTCTTTCTAAAGCATAATTAGACATAATGTCAAGATTAAAACTAATATCTTCATAGTCTTCTTTTTCTTCCTTAATGTATTTCTTTTCTATTCTAGCAAACTCTTTTGCCATTCTTCTGTGCATGTCATCAGGAGTTTCTTCTCCTTCCATCTTATACTTACCTGCCCATACACTAGCAGCTAATTCATCTCCTTTAAAATATTCTAGTAATTTACTCATTTATTCTTTTAATTTTCTAATATCAAATATCTCATTAAACATAGAAAGTTTTCCTTCATACTCAAGAGCTTCAAAGTCGTCAAACTCGTGTCCTTTCTTGTTTACTGTGAATTCTCCTCTAATCTCTTCTTTTCTTTCTTTTGTCTTTTTAAAGACATGATATGAATTTAAATACTTTTTTTCTTTAGTCTTAGGATCTTCTCCCATACAAAAGTTTGATTCTAACACTTCATCAGAATACATTTTAGAGTACCTAGAAAGCATAAAATAATTATAAGCTTGTTCATCATCAATCCTGCAGATTACCATATGGTAATCGCTATCAAATCCTCCAACTTCATAATCATCTTTATAGCTTTCGTGAGCTCTAAAAGTTTCTAAAACAGCATTAAAATCACCAACTACGCGAAGTAATATAAAAATACATTTATCTGTAATTTCTTTATATCCAACGTCTCCTAAATAAGAATTAAGCCTTATTGCCGGTGTTTTACTACTTCCTGCTAAATCAAATAAGAATCTTTTAAATGCAATATCATATCCAAAATACAAAGCTGGGAACAAATACTTTTGTGTTTTTGTTATTTCCATCTTATTTGATTATTGCTACCGATTTTGGTAACATGATACTTTTAAATTCTCTCATCATATATATTAATCTGAATGTCTCCTTACAATAATCAATACCTTGGTTACCATACTTATTTACATATTGTTGCAGACACTCTTTTTTGTAATCAACAGGTTTTACTGCAGCTAATATTTTATTAGCTTTTGCAGGACCAATTCCTTCAATGCCTCTAATATTATCAGTAGAATCACCAGTCAGTAACTGATGATACACTCTATAATTAGCCTCAACTTCGCCTATTGTTATTATTTTCTTTGTTCTTAAATTAAAATGATCTCCAGGTATTTGCAATAAATCCTTATCATCCGAGCATATAATACTATTTTTCCCATAATATGTTTGCCAAACTGCTACTGCATCATCTGCTTCAGCACCATGTACATAAAAAGTATTGTAATTATCTTTTAAGTAATTTCTAATTTCATAAAAATATAAAGGCTTTTCTATTTTTCTACCTCCTTTATATTCTTGAATTGATGCAATACCATTTCTAAAATTACTAGAACCTGATAAAAATATTATGTAATGAGTAAGAAAAGCATCTTTAAATATAGATTTAATAGTTTTATCTACAAATTCTGCTGCTATTTTTTCACTTAACCCTTCTTTTTCAGCTACATAACCTATCTTATAAGGAATTGAATCTCCGTCTATTGCACCTATTCTAATCATTTTGACTCCTTAATAATTCTAATTCAACCACTAAACTAAACCAATGGTCTGCTTTCATAATTGCATACTCTCCAACTTTCATAAACTGAGAACTAGTTTCTGACTTATTTGTTTTATTATGTAAAATAACAGGCATTGTTTCCTCAATTTCAGGCATTTCTGTCATTAATTTATGGTAATTAACGTTTACTGTTGTATTTTTACATTGTACATCATAAGGCATTCTACCATTAGTGTACTCATCATGATTCATTAAATCGACTTTTTGATCATCTCTTGTCTTAGACTCAGATCTAGAAGTAACTACATGTTTCCATCCTAATTCTTCTCTAAATCTTTTTGCTATCGTTCTTTCGTAGTTATGTCCTACTGTACGGTTTCTTTTACCTCCCATTATCTAAATTAAATTGTCTTATAGCGTCATTAAATGTGGAAATATCCCATATATTATCTCCATATTCTTCAGTTATAATACTCATTACTTCGTCAAATGGTTTATTTAATTTCTTACTTAATTTCAATAGTTCCTTCATTAATTATACTTTTTACCATTGTAATAAAAACAATCATTAAACATAGTTATTTGGTTTACATGAAAAAACCCATCTTCATCAATAGTAACTAATGCAAACCCATTGGCCCACACTTCTTTCATTGCTCTAGTTGCATAATTAAATATAGGTGAGTCTTTATCTGCCCCAAAGCCTATATTGAAGCCACCTACCTTACTTTCTATGTGTGTTTGGATTCTATGTGTATGTACAAACATTATCGAGCCTCTGAAGCTATCTAAATGCTTTTTAGCTGTATGAATATTACAAAATTCGCCATGAATTAAATCTAAATGATTTCCAAGTTTAATTTTGTCTTTTTTCCAATTTGTAAATACATTATAACCTCTAGCTGAAAGATTCAATCCTTCTTCTGGAGATATCAAACTACTTCCTAATTTAGAGTGATCTGATGAACTCATGTACCTAAGATACCTGTCTTCATGATTACCATACATATAATTTTTGGTACATTTTACAGGCAATACATCATCAAATCTGTCTAATATTTTGTTACCTCCTTCATACTCCGAAGATAATGTTATTCCCGGTAAAGGCTTTTGACCTCTATCATGTGAAGATAAAGAATTTAAATCAAGGAAATCACCTATTAAATGTATTCCTGCTAATTTATCCCCTAAATCCTTTACTAATTCTATCATTCCATTTGTCATATGTTTATTATCAAATGGAGCATGATTACAGCCAGTAACTAAATGAGTACCAAAATGAGGATGAACAGTTTTAGCAACTATATGCAACTCATTAGATACTTCTCCTCTAATTGTCCTGTGACTGTATTTATCAAAATCATCAAAGAAAGTAATCATAATTTTATCAGCTATTTCACTGTAATTATTTCCCTCTTTGTTTAATCTTTTTATTTCTTTCTTATGTTTTTGTTTAAATTTCATTCTTTATGTTTTTCTCAGATAATAATTCCAAGAGATCTTCAGCCTCGTAATCTAGTAAAAAATCACTAGGATCCTTAGGCATCCCTTTAGGTATGTTAAAATAATCTGCTTCTATTTTTTCTGTTAGAAGTATAGAATTTCTTACGCCGGGATCGTCATTATCATACCAAACAACAATTTTTTTAAATCTTTTCCTTAAATCTTCAATAAGATCTTCGTTAAAATTAGGAGTTTCACTTTGAGGAGCTATTGCATTAAATCCTAGCTCATATAATACCATCACATCTTTCAATGATTTAGTAATAATTAAAATGTCTCCTTTGTCTGGTAATTGTAATAGACCTTGAATATCACTTAAAATACAATTATTTCTCCATTTCACAATTTTTTTACTAAAAGGCCTATATAACTTCATTCTATTGTCAAATAAATAAGCGTACATAGGTTCTTTTAATGAATATTTATGATAATATTTGTCATTTATCCAAGCTTTAAAAATTGATTTTACATTAAATAAATCTAATGTATTTTTAGATATCCCAAATGTTCTCCAATACTTTAGATCATGTTCTAAGAAAGGCATGGTTTTGATTTTTATATCAACATCATCCCTAACAGTATCATCTTTTTTTCTTACTTTTATTTCTAGTTTTACAGGCGTGTATGTTAAAACATGACCATCATCTAAACCTAGTTTAAAGTCTTTATTGACTATTCTTAGAGCAGTCCAAAAATCACAAGAATGTTTCTTTTTTACAATATGAAAACAAGAACCTGTGTATTCTGGATAAGCATGATCGTTAAAAAAAAGCCAGGATGTACCTCTTTTAAAATTACATCCTGGCTTATTATCATTTCTTAATGGGTTACAGTAACTATTATTATTTGTTTCAATTGCCCCAAATCCTAAATAGTGTTGAAATATCTCTTCTTCTGTTAAAAAGTTTAAAATATTCTTTACTGATAACTCCATTACAATCTACATACCTGCTGTTAAATCAGTAAGTTGTTGAAAACTAGCTTCACTAACTGTTGCTGTTGGAGCTGCTCCTGGAATATATTCTGTAAGTGCGTATGAATTACCATATTGAATATCTCTAGTTTCTGCTGCAAGAGACTTAACATAAGCTTTGTTATAGCTACTACCAGCTTTAGAGAATACTCTATCATAAACTCCTTGATATTGTTCACTTCTAACTGTTAATAATACTCTAACTTGATCTCCTTTAAATGCTTTCACATATTTATCTAATTCAGACACATCACCTGAACATAAAACTTCCCAATCAGAATCCAATTTAATTTCAGAGTCTACAGCTCTTTGATCTACGCCAGACCAAGCAACTAAGAAATCATAAAGTCTATCTTCACCATCTTGTGCTACTCTAATACCGGTATCTCTAAACATGTTTTTCCATTTAGCTAAATTAGCAACTGCATCTTCAGGATCCATTCCCCAACCTGTTTGTCCAACATTATTGATAAATTGTGTTTTACCTGTTCCTGATGTAGATCTATTACCTTCTGCGATAAAGAATGATGCTTTTGTTAAAATATCAAATTCTTCATTTTTTAACCAAAAATCAATTCTTGTACCTGGAGTCCCTTCTTTAGTATTATCGTAATTTACCATTGCATCTGAAATATTTTCAGTATCTAGTAAATCCATTAATTCTTCTTTTGTAGGATTAACACTCACTACTGATAAATCAGCAAGACCTGTGTATAATTTTCTTTCCTGTACTTCTGTTCTTTCGCCTTTTAATGCCATTTTCTTTCTTTTTATTTTATTAATCTAATGTTACATTTACATCAGAGTTGTTATCAAATTCTACTGTTTCTAAATCAAGTGGAGTTTCCATTTCAGTTGGTGTACTTAATTCTTCCATTATTGATTTTTCCATTACTGTAACTCTAGGAATAAGATTATAAATCTCAATACCAAATTCTTCTTCAACACCTACAGCTGTAATTGCCCTAACAATATCAAACACATTATCTACACTTGTATTTAATTTATGTACTGTCGCTAATTTTTTATAAATGTCAGAATCATTAAATCCTTGTGTAGTTTTACCTACATTTACTTCTTTTAAATCAAATACACCACTATTATTAACAAAAAAACTGTAATTTAATATATTACCAACTGTATTTGCTACATTACCAAATGAAATTACTTTATTAGTAATAATTGGTTTTTCACCTAATTCTGTATTTACATTATTATGAAAACCTAATGTATCATAAGCTAATTGACTAAATGAAAATCTTCTTGACCCTTTCATTTCAGGATTAGCTATCATAGTTAATACCATTTCAGTATCTAACTCATTTACTTCTTTTGTTTTTGGAATCTTAGTTCCGAAATTAAAACTCATTTTATTTTTTATTTTATTTTTATTTATTTATTTTTAGTATGCAGCAACTGCATCTCGTATGACTTTGTAATCATTAGGCATAACTTCAGGAAGCATTCCTTCATTACTTCTTGCAGTATTACTTCCATCATTTTGAGTTTCAAGTATATACTCAACAGGTCCATTTTCTTTAATTGCTTTTGCATAAAGAACTATTTCTAACTTACCTTCAATTTGCATTTTATTTGCTAATTTACCTAATGTTTTAAGCCTAGTTCTAGCTTCTTTTCCTAGTTTATAACTTTCAGCGTGGCCAGTTATAAATGCTATTGGATCTTTTGCTAAATACCCTTTTTCTTTTAATGCTTTAATGTGTGCAATAATAGTGTCATACGATTTAGGAATTATATGAAATGGTGGAATAGGCTCTGTTTTTTTACCATATTCTTTGCTTCCACCTAGCCATGTAGGATTTTTATTGTCAGCATTATACCACACATTAGAATTACTATCTAATGTTTTCATACCACTGCTTTTACCTACACCTGGTTCTCCAATTATTAATATATTAGTAAATCCTAATTCTTGTAATTGCGTTTGAAAATGATGTATACCTACTCCCCAATCATACCATTCATCAAATCCTGGTTTCTTGGCAGCGGCACTCATTTCATTTTCTTGTATTGAAGTTAATGTGTCAATACATATTGTTTTTATTTGCTCTTTCTCTAAAGCCATCTTTTTATTTTTCTTTCTTTATAAATTTTCATACACTTTGTTTAAATCTGCCTTGTCTTCTGGTTTAGGTAATTCTTTCCAAAGCCCCATTTCTCCTATGAAATACAAACCTATTGCAATGTCATCTACACCAAAAGAATTCTTTAATACATGAACACTTCTATACCTATTATATCCTTTAGCATTAATAAAATTATCTACCTCATATCCTAAGTCATCTGTTATTTTTAACTTGAATGGGTTAAATAAGCCTACTACTAGATCAGCATCTTCGTACGTGTTACTTGTATCTTTAAAATCACTTGGTTCTGGAGCCAATGTTTTATTCTTCATTCTGGTTGAATCAGCTAAACTCCTGTTAAACTGACTAATTGCTACTACAGAAAAACCGTATAAATCTCTAAAAATACCATTGTACTCTGACATTTTGTCAATTGTTTTTTTTAAATCATACTTTCCTTCAATTTTTTCAAGTTTTAATTTACCTAAATGGTCTTCCACTATGATAGTATATAAATTTGAATCATTTGGAGTATAGGTTTTTTCAGTGTATTCATTACCTTCTTTAGAGACCTTCCTAGTTTCTTTTAATACTCCTACTTTTTCAGCATACCTACAAACATCTTTGTAAATACCAGTAGGATTTTCAGCACCATCATGAATTTCTACAATTCCTGAATCTAACATACCATTAATAAAATTCTCAGCAGTTAATATTTGTTCTCTAATATCTGGAGTTATATCAAACAATTTACTGGCCCATCCATTTATAGTTGGTACATCAATAACTAAACCTTTAGTTAAATATAAATAAGCACATGTCCACTTTTGAAGTTTATACTTCTTAGACCTTTCCATACTTCTATAAATAACTTTTAATTTAATCTCGGAACCATTTTCTAATAACGCTTGTCTTTGTAGCCAAATATAAGGAGCTAAAACATATAAAAAATCAACTAAAGCTGTTTTTCCAGTTCCAGAACTTCCACCATATAAACAATACATTTGTTGTTGTATTGCATTAATTACTTTTTCAAGTCTTTTTAATGGTAAAGGTATTCCTATGTTTTTTCCTTCTATTCCTTTGTCAACAGAATCTAATACTAACTCTTTAAAATGATTATATAACTGTTCTACGTCCTTGTCTTCCACCATCTCCTCCTTCTCTATGTATCTCTCCTAATTGAGCTAATCTTGATCCCGTATTCTGTTTATGAACAAAGTAATGTGCAGCAGGGAAATATTCATAGTTTACTTTTTCAGCTTCTTTTAATGCTTTAGTAGTTATGTTAAATATTTCATCTTTTGTAAAATCATACTCTTTTCTAAACTTAATCATATTCTTCAAACACAAGTGTTTATCTCCTCTATAAGGCACTCCGGTATTATTATTGTTACCTTTAGGAAATAGTTCTCGCCATTCTTGAATCCAATCTTTAGTCGTATTTACAGGAATTATTGCTTCAGCTTTTTTAAATACAATATTATCTAACTCATTATTATCTTTTTTACAAATAGTAACTAAATCAGATACTATTGTAAAAGTACCTGGTACCTCATAATTCCTTTTCAATGCTCCTTTATTGTATAGATCAGTAATTACTTCTTCAGATAGAAAGATTTTTTCTTTATTGTCTTTCATCTATTCATTTAATTTAATTTTAATTTTCTCTAAATACTTCAATCCAACTACTATCTCCTCAGGCTCTCCTAAGAATAATTCAACTTTAACAGTTGGTCCAAAGTATCCGTCTTCTGTAAATCTTTTAGTATGCCCAGATTCTAGTGACATATAATGCATATAAGAATCATACACTAATGTAAATCCTCCATTAAAATCATAACAATACCAATAACCTACTCGTTTTTTATACTCTTTTCCTTTTTCTTTAAGTATTCCTATAATCTCCAGAAATACTCGATGCTCATCTAACATAAAATCCTTTCTTTTTGTACTCATCATAGCCTTCTACTTTAGAAAAACATTCATGCTCTCCAGTAAAAGATAGCAATGGTTTGTACTTAAATTTACTATTTACTTTATGTAATTTCTTTTCTAATCTTGAAATATACAAAGCAGAATTAGAGTACATAAGAATAACCTCATAATTATAAGGTAAATTAACTAATCGTTTATCTACAACAGTAAATGTTTTTCCAATTTTAAAGAATTCTTCAGCATTATTAAAACATCTAATAATGTAAATTTTAAAAGAATCAAAATTACTTGAAGCAATCCCATCATCTCTCCATTTAGCGTAAGACCAAGCTTTAGATCTAGGTTTTATTGTCTTATTCTTTTTAATTTTACAAATAGAGCAACCATTGTCTACAACTTCTTTTATGTAATACTGATCATGTTTTTTACATTTTACTCTTTTTGTTAAATCTGGCATGAGATCCCATTTTATTTTAATTTAACAACAATCCAATTAACATACTCCATTGTTCTACAGAAATATATTCTATGAATTGTTTGATTTTTAATAGTATCGTTAACATATTAATCAGTTCTTAAAGCTTTAAATTTAGAAAATCTAAGTCTTCCATAAGCAGTTATCCCACCATATTCAAAAGTACCTGTTTTTCCTATATAATCCACTTTATTCTTTAATACATCAATCTTCATCTCATGGTTCCAACCTTTTGCAAAGCCGGCATCCTGTACTCCAGTAGTCAATAGCGCTTTATGTTCAGCATTCATTCCTATAGAGGCTGTCAAATCAAATACAATTTTTCCAGCCATACCTGCATTTGTTCCTTCACCTTCAATTACATCTGTAATAGTGAACTCACAATCAAATTTAGGCTTACGCTTCATCACATTCTTATTTTTTCTTTGAACATAAGGTGCATTTGCAATCTTTAATACAGATCCTTCAAAATCATTATCTAAACACCATTCATGATACTTATCATATTCACTTTCAGACATGACTAATAAAGACCCCCAAAAAATTAAATAGGGGCTATCTATTTTAGAAAACACCCAATATAATAATTCTTGTCTATCTACGGCAGACATATTTGGATTATTTAAATCAATAGCGTCATAAATATAAAACTTAGCTACTTCTTCAGATAATTTTCTTTCATCTTCAGTAGGGCTTTCTTTTCTGAATATACTTTGTAATTCTTCAAATCTTTCAGCATAATCATGATTATAAGCCTCTCCATCTAAAACAATATTAGGATGTTTGTCATAAAAATCTTTCAATGCTGCTTCAATATGCCTAAAATTCTTATGCTCTTTAGCTGATCTAGTGTTTAAAAACACTCTACTCTCTCTCCATGTAGAATACATTTTAGAGCCATCTAATTTAGGACTTGCTAATGCAGGGTAAACTACGTGACTTTTATCTTTAAACTCTTCCCAAATCATCCCTGAAGGACAACCTGTGGGCATAAATAGAATATCTTCTTCTTTAATTTCAGATATAGATTCAAAATAATTACTTCTTAACTTCATATCAATAGCTGACTGCATCATTGCTTTTGCTTTAGCTTCTTGAGTCTTAAACTGTTTATTCGTTACAGCCTCTTTAAAGGTCTCATCTTTGATTTTACCTCCAACTATACCATCTGCAGTATAAATGCCTGTACCGTCTTCCCTGATGGTCCACAGACGTATTTTACCTTTACTATCTTTCTTGTATAACGTAGTCATGTATTCCACTTTTAAAGCTGAATAATTCTTCCAGCCAGTTATTTAATTCAATTGAACTCTCTTTTATAGTTTCAATTTGTGATCTAAATTCCACTTTTGGGTACCAAACAACATAACCTTTATCAGTCCTTAGATCAATTCCTTGTCCTGAAGTTCTATTAGCTAAAGGTTTGTCACCTGTGTATTTAAACCAACAGTGTCTACCATCGTTCTTTGTTGGGTATGTCAATGTACCACCTAATTCATTAATTAAATGTCTAGGTACATTTTCAAATCCATCAGTATCTCCATGTCTATCTATGTCAATAACAATATAATTTTTTGAGGGAGATACTGCCAGGTTATAACCTTCTGGTACCTTTCCCTCAAAAAATATATTGTCAGGCAATAATTTCTATTTTACAATAGGTTTTTTTGGCTTAACTAAAAAACTTTTCATTA
>ERZ888423.3058-NODE-3058-length-11498-cov-33.965743_pt1 | contig 11498 bp, 12 predicted proteins | sample MGYA00520523_ERZ888423 | MGnify/ENA primary metagenome ERZ888423 (study PRJEB32303, sample SAMEA104408611) | aquatic metagenome | biome: Brackish water; feature: Pelagic; material: water | place: Baltic Sea | collected 2014-06-08T10:24:00 | depth 30,27 m ...
CCTAGCTTCATCGGCCGATCCCCGTGAGCGTTTCGCTCACCTCCCACAGCTGCTGCCGCTGGGCGGCATCGAGAGCTGGCGGTGCGATCCGCACCTGGGTGGGCCAGCCCCGCATGCCGCCCCACTGATTCGGCCCGTAGTGCTCACCGCCCTTGGCGCTGGGCGCAGTGGCGGCATGCAGCTGGGGCAGGGCGCCCATCGCGGCGCTCTGGAACAACGGATCCATCAGCCGGTAGCTGAGCGCTTCCAGCTTCGAGCCGTTGGCGGCCACCGAAGCGGGCTGCAGGTTGGTGCGCGCCAGGCCGGGATGGGCGGCCAGCGAAACCACGCCGCTGCCGTCGGCCGCCAGCCGCTCCTGCAGTTCGAGCGCGAACATCACATTGGCGAGCTTGCTCTGGCTGTAGGCCGCCCAGCGGTCGTAGCGCTGCTCTGCCGCCAGGTCGTCGAAGGCGATGCGGCCGAAATACTGCGCGCCGGAGGTGACCGTGACCACCCGCGCCTCGCTGCGGCCCCGCATCAGCGGCAGCAGCAACAAGGTGAGAGCGAAATGGCCCAGGTGGTTGGTGCCGAACTGCAGCTCAAAGCCATCGCGGGTGAGCGTGCGCGGCGGCGCCATCACGCCGGCGTTGTTGAGCAGCAGATCCAGCCGGCCGTACTGCTCGGCAAGCCACTGGCTGGCGCGCCGGATGCTCTGCAGATCGGCCAGATCCAGCTCCAGCACCTCCAAGCCGCCGCCGCTTCGGACGCTGCCGATCAGCTCGTTGCGGGCCGCCTCGCCTTTGCGGCGGCTGCGGCAGGCCAGTACCACGGTGGCCCCTTGGGCCGCCAGCGCCCGGGCCGATTCCAGCCCCAGGCCGCTGTTCGCTCCGGTGATCAAGGCAATCCGACCGCTCTGGTCTGGGATGGCGTCAGCGGTCCAGGGCATGGGACGAGCGGCTGGGCGGCGGGCATTCACGCCTACCACTGTGCCGCCTGGGGCCATTGCGGTGGTCGGCTCAGTCCTCCGGGAACAGCAGATTGGCCAGTTCATCGGGATCCACGTCGTAGACGCGGGCCAGGCTGGTTTCGATCGCAGAGGTCACCTCACCAGGCAGGAAGCGCATGGCGTTCAGGGCATCCTCGGCGATGTCATCGGTGAGCAGGGTTTCCTCGCCGTCCAGTTTTTCGTCGTTGATCACCGCCATCACCCAGCTCTGGTAGGCGTACACAAGATCGGAGAACTCGAGCTCCGGGTCATTGAGATCCAGGGCCATGGACATGTCGTGCGCAGTCGTGAGCAGTTTGGCCCCCAGCGGTGACGCTGCGCTCAATTCGCTGGTCGGCGCCGCGACTTTGCTCAGTAGCCCGAGGAGCCCGGCGGCGGTGCGCTGGCCGGCTGGCGGCGCAGGTGAGCCGTCACCGCGACCGGCTGGCTCTGGGCGTAGCCCACCGGCAACCACAGGTCGCCGCCGGCGGCAGCGAAGTGGATTTCCCAGTGGTAGAGCCCGATCAGGGCGCGGGGGTCGTCCTGGATCAACGACGCGTAGGCCAGCACGGCGCGGCCGTACTTGTCGCTGTTGTTGTAGCCCCACAGGCCTTTGCGGATGTCCTTGAGGCCGCCACGCCGCACCAGGTAGCGGGCGGCGGCCTGGATGGCGTCGTGGGGATCGCGGATGTTCCCCTTGCCCACGCCGGCCTGGGCCCAGGTGGTGGGCAGAAACTGCATCGGCCCCTGGGCGTTCGCCACCGACACCCCATCGATGCGCCCCATGCCGCTCTCCACCAGATTCACGGCCGCCAGCACCTCCCAGTCGATGCCGGTGGCCTGCTCCGCCTGCTTGTAGAAGCGCACTAGCTGCTCCAGCGGCGGCGGCGGCAGGATGCGCCAGCCCGGCAGGTTGGTGGGGCGCCGGTCGCTGCGGTGCATGGCCAGGAAGGAGCGCCGGGCCAGCAGGTGCCGGTCGTAGATGCTCAGCCAGCCGGGCGGCAGCGAGCGGCGCACCGCGGCGGCGAGCGGTGGCCGGTGGGCCAGCACCCGGTAGATCACCTGCTGCTGATGGCCGAGGGCGGGCAGGGCCTCGGCGGGCGTGGCTGCGTCGCGCAGGGCCTCCTCCACCGCCGCCAGCAGGGCCGCCAACTCCACGGGATCAGCCGGCACCAGCGGGTAGTGGCGCCCATCGGCGTGGGTGGGCAGGGCCGGATCGGTGGGCAGCTGCGGCAGGCGCGGCCCCACGGCCAGGGTGTCTGCTGCTGCGGGGTCCGGCTGGCTGGCTGGAGCGCTGGCCGGGTTGGTGCCGGCGGCGCGGGAGGCCTCCAAGGCTGGGCGCAGCAGCAGGATGACGCCCAGCAGCGCCGCTGCGGCGCCCACGCTGATCAGCAGCTGAGGCGGGGAAAGCCTGGGCATGGCGAGTCAGCGACTGGATTTCGGCGCCAACGCTAGTGGTGAAAGCCGCTGGCTTCTGCCGGGGTGAGCGTGGCGTGCTGGGGGTGGCGCTCGAAGTAGGCCAAGGCCTGACGGATGTCGTCGAGCAGCAGCTCGGCGAGATCACGGCTGACGCCGTGGCGCACCAAGATGCGCTGCACCACCCGCTCCTGGCAGTGCGGCGGCAGGCTGTAGGCGGGCACCTGCCAGCCCCGCACACGCAGCCGGTCGGCGAGGGAGAAGAGGTTGAAGTTGGCGCTGGCATGTTCCTTCAATGTCCAGCAGATTGCCGGAATGCCGCTGGCTGGATCTCCGCCATAAATAATCTCGAAGGGGCCGAGCGCGGCGATGGCGCCAGCCAGGAATTGGGCCGTGCCGTAACAAGCGCCATGCACCTTCTTGTAGCCCTCGGCGCCCAGGCGCAGGAAGTTATAGTACTGCGCCACGACCTGCCCACCTGGACGCGAGAAGTTCAAGGTGATGTCACGCATGTTCCCGCCCAGATAATTCACCCAGAAGATCATGTCGTCCGGCAGATCGGCGGCCTCGCGCCAGAGCACCCAGCCCACCCCCAGCGGCGCGAGGCCGAACTTATGGCCGGAGGCGTTGATCGAGCGCACCCGCGGCAGCTGGAAATCCCATATCAGCTCCGGCGCGCAGAACGGTGCCAGGAAGGCGCCGCTGGCGCCGTCCACATGGATCGGGATGTCGAGGCCGGTGCGCTCCTGTAGCCCGTCGAGGGCGGCGGCGAGCTGCTGCACCTGCTCGTACTGGCCGGTGAACGTGACCCCCAGGGTGGGCACCACGCCGATGGTGTTTGCATCACAGCCCGCCAACGCCGTTTCAGGCGAAAGGATCAGGCGATCGGGCTCCATCGGGATTTCGCGGTGTTCGATGTCCCAGTAGCGGCAGAACTTGTGCCAGCAGATCTGCACCGGACCGGTGACGAGATTAGGCCGTTCGGTGGATGCTCCGGCTGCTTTTCGCGCTGCCTCCCAGCGTCGTTTCATCGCCAGGCCCCCCAGCATGGCGGCCTCGCTGGAGCCGGTGGTGGAAGCCCCGATCGCCGCTTCGATTGAGGGGGCGTGCCAGAGATCGGCCAGCATGTGCACGCAGCGTGCTTCGATCTCGGCGGTCTGGGGATATTCGTCCTTGTCTTCGATGTTCTTGTCGATGCAGAGATCCATCAGGTTGTGGACTTCGCTCTCCACCCAGGTCTGGCAGAAGGTGGCCAGGTTCTGACGTGAATTGCCATCCAGCATCAGCTCATCGCGCACCGCAGCAAACACCACCTTCGGGTCGCTCTCCACCGCCGGAAAGCGCAGCTTCGGCAGTCCACCGAAGAGATCCACCGCGGCGTAGATGTCGTCTGCCTTGATGTCGTCGTCGGGGGTATCGCCGCCGGCAGCTTCTCCTTGGATTTGCACTGCTCAACCGCATGGTTCTGTGGTGATGCTAGGGAGAGACATCGCGCCGTTCAGCCAGCCCCCGCGCCCGTTTCCACCTCCGGTCTGCGCCGCCAGCCCCGGCAGGCCCGCAGCCAGGAGCGGGCGTGCCGATCGGCTCCCTCTATCCGTTCTTCCCCGTCAAGGTGGCGATCCTGCTCAGCGGCGTCGCCGCCCGCAGGATGGCCTACGTGCTGGTAAAAAAGTGGGCCATCTGCTGTGGCTGGCGCTGGCGAAGGCGTCCCCCTTCCGCGTCCAGCTGCTTCATGAAACGGTGCACCTTGCGGTTGCCTACCTGCGCCGCCGCATCACCCTCCCCTGCGACCCGGGTGAGCCGGCCTCAGGCTGAACCTGGCGCTCCGGCAGGAGCCGTTTTGCCGGGACGCACCTGGACCTCAAGTTCCAGCCTTAGGGGCAGATCGGTCACGGTTGATCGGGGCGGAGTGATGGGACGGATGACCGGAAAGCTGGCGCAGGTGACGCCTTATGACGCGCCTGGCTGAAGCCTCGGCTGAGCAGAAGCCTGCTGCTCAAGCCAATCGGAGCCGCAAGGTGAGTGGCGCTTGCCTTTGCCCGATGGCCTGATGGTGTTAAATCAACCGTTTGAGGAAACAGTGCAAGCTCTGCCTTGTCGTTTGGCGATATATAAAAGTTGATCAGCCCGCTTGAGAATCTCCTCAAGGCTCACGTCGGCAGAGGGCAGTACGGAAACAAGCCCGATGCTCGCTGAATAGCGAATGGATGATTGCTCATAGGCCACCACCGACTGGCGAATCGCCTGGTGGAGGCGTTCAGAGAGTGCCAGTGCAGCGACTTGTGACGTGTCGGGGAGAAAGATGATGAATTCTTCGCCACCGATGCGGCCGAGGTAATCGCTCTTGCGTAAAACTTCCTTCACCGTGATGGCAAAGCTCTTGAGCACTTCGTCGCCGCCAGCATGGCCATGGGTGTCATTGATATCTTTGAAACGGTCGAGATCCACCGCGTGCACAGAAATGTGGCTCTGCTCGCGCTCCGCCAGATGCATCACCTGCTCAATCTGATCAAAGATGGCCTGTCGTGTCACCAATCCGGTGAGTTGATCGTAGGTGGCCATCATGCGCATTTCCTTCTCAAGGCTGTCGATCTGCATCACCAGCCCCACCAGTGGCCAGGTAGCCAGTGGCGCAACGAATGAGGGAATAGCGATGGCTGTAGCGATTGCAATCTTCGGCGCTTCACATTGCTCGAAGAAGCAGAGTGTTGAAGTGAGTGCTACGGAACACAGAACTGAAAAGGAGGTGACGATCAGCACCGTCGCGAGGGTGCCGAGGCTCAGTATCAGTTGCCTCATGGAAGCCTTCCTGGCTCAGCGCCCGTGGCAGAGGGCTCAGTCTTTTGACATCCGGCGTCATGACGTTGACCGGCAGCAGAGACGTTCATGCAAAGTTTGACTTAGAGGAGGTCAATGGGCGTGCGTGGATAGGCCTACTTGCGGTGAGTTCAGCGGCATGTATGAGTCTATTTCCTTTGCATCCGTCGCCATAAAATAGAAGCAGCGCAAGATTCAGCGTGTTGCAGGTTGTGTCGCCTGCCACTGATTCCGGGCTCCGCAGGCCGGGCTCCATTCGCCACCACCAAATGTTCTGGCCACCACCAACGTCCTCGCCGCAACCTTTGCCGCAACCTTTGCCGCAGCCCTGCCAGAGCGAGGGCGGCTGAACCGCTGCGCCCCGGCCTCAGTCCTGCAGCACGCGTTGACGCGTGTCTCCGCTGTGGTCAGGGTGAATACATCCCCTCTGCTGCCAGTTGCCATGACCCTGTTTTCTGTTGCCACCAACTTGGTGAAAGGGGCTCTGCTGCCGCCCCTGGCCATGTCCGCCTTGATTGCCGCCGCCCCCGGCGCCTCCCTGGCGCAGTTACGGGCGCCGATTGAGGAGGTGCGGGCCATCAATTTCGCCCGTAGCTACGCCGTCAAGCTCAACGGCGGTCTGCAGGCCTACCGCCCGGCGCCATGCATGTTTGCCACCGTCACCAACGACAACCCCTGCCTGGTGAGCCGTGGCCCCGACGGCTTTGTGTTCCGTTTCCTCGGTGGCCCCCCGGCCTGGGAGGAACGTCAGCAGCCCGCCACCTTGGAAACCGAGATCGTGATCTCCCCTGATGGGCGCAGCCTGCAGAAGCTGGTGTTCAATGGGGCGCCCCGCTGATCCGGTCATCGCCGTATCGGCCGTGCCGCTGGGTCCCGGCGTTCGGCTCGTAGCCTGGGGGCGCAGACGAGGCTTTCGGCGCACCCATGGACCTGACCTTGTACCAGGCCTGCGTGCCGCCGCTGCGGCGTGCCCTCGCCAACTTGATCCATGTGCTGGAGAAGGGCCAGACCCATGCTCAGGTGCAGGGATTCGATTCCACCGTGCTGGTCACCAGCCGCCTCTACCCCGACATGTTCCCGCTGGCGCGGCAGGTGCAGATTGCTTCCGATCTGGCTCGCCGCGGTGTCGCCCGGCTGGCCGGCCTGGAGGCGCCGCCGATGGCAGACAATGAAGCGAGCCTGGAGGCGCTGATCGAACGCCTGCAGCAATCGATCGCCTACCTCGACAGCTTCAATGCCGAGCAGATCGATGGCGGCGAGGAGCGCCCGATCACGGTGCCGATCGGCAGAAACGAAACGATCACGATGGCGGGCTGGCCTTTCCTTTCGGACTTCGTGCTGCCCAACGTCTACTTCCACACCACCACCGCCTACGCGATCCTGCGCCACAACGGCGTGGTGATCGGCAAGCGCGACTTCCTCGGTGCCCCCTGAGCGCCAGGCGTCTTTTTCTTTGCTTTCGCCATGATAAACACTTCCCCCGCCATCACCACCCAGCTGGGTCAGCAGGGTCTGGGCCAGCAGCCCTGGTGGGTGGAGCAGTGGATGGAGTTGATCAACTCCTACCGCTACAAAAAGCGGCTGGAGCGCGCCTGGGTTTATGCCCGCTCCGGCAATGTGCTGTCGATCCGCTTCGAGGGGCGGCGGGTGCATGCCCGGGTGCAAGGCACCGAAGCCGAGCCCTACAAAGTGAAGCTCTGGCTGGATACTCTCTCCGATGAAGACTGGGGCTATGTGCTGGAGGCGCTCGGTCAGAAGGCGCGCTGGTCGGCGCAGCTGCTGGCCGGAGTGATGCCGCAGGACATTGAGCGGGCCTTCGCCGCCAGTGGCAAGCGCTTGTTTCCCTTCAAGCTGCAGGAGGTGCGCTGCGAATGCAGCTGCCCCGACAAAGCCGCCCCCTGCAAGCACGTCAGCGCCGTCTACTACCTGATGGGGGATCGCTTCAGCGAAGACCCTTTCGTGCTGTTCCAGATGCGCGGCCGCAGCCGTAGCCAGCTGCTTGCCGATCTGGCCACCCAACGGCGCCGGCAGCTGGCGGCGGCCGTCTCCGAGCCGGCGCCGGAGGCTGCGCCCCATCCCGTCCATCCGGCCGTGATTGAGCCCACGCGCTGGTGGAGCTACACCGCCGCCCTCGCTCCCGATCTGGTGGTGATCACCCCGGCGATGGAGGGCGAGATGGGCCTCGATGAAGCCGGTGAACTGCCGCTGGCCGCCGAGCCCTGCTTCCCCGACGCCAACCGTCTGTTTGCTGAGCGCCTGCGCAGCCAGGGCATCAGCATCGGCCAGCAGGCCATGGCCCGCGCCATGGGTGCCGGTGCCAGTTCCAGTGTCAGTTCAAGTGCCTGAGGCGGAGCCGCCGGCGGAGGCGCCCTGGCTGACGCCGGCAGTCCAGGCCAGGGCCGCTCTGCTGCTCGAATCGCACCTGGAGGCCTTCGGCCATCCCCTGCTGGCGTTGGCTGCCGGCCCGTCGCAGCTGGCGGCTGCCGGTGATGCACGCCACCAGGCGCAGGAGCTGTTCGCCGCGCCCCTGGTGGTGCTCGCCCACGACGACGGTCTTGCAGGTGGCAGCACAGCAGCCGCCGACCCCCGGCTGATCTACGCGAATGCCGCCGCGCTGCGGTTGTGGCGCCGGCCCTGGGCGGCAATGGTGGGCCTGCCCTCGCGGCTCACGGCCGAACCGGCCGAGCGCCAGGGGCGGGAGCAGCTGCTGGCTCTGGCGCGGCGCCGTCAGGCGATCAGCGGCTACCGCGGCGTACGCATCGACGGCCGCGGCCGCCGCTTCGTGATCGATGGCGCCCGCCTCTGGACCCTGCGTGATGCGGGCGGCCGAGAGCACGGCCAGGCGGCGGCCTTCAGCCACTGGTGGTGGCTCTGAGCGGCGCCTGCGGCGCCATGGGCGGTTCCCACCACCACGCGGTGGGGGCCACCGAATCAGGGGGGGAGCGCCGTACCGATTGGGCCGGTTCTTGCGCCTCACCGCTCCATTCAAGCTGGCGAAAGTAGCTGCACGGGCGAAGCGATTCCCCGTTCTTCACCATCACAGGTGCCTGCGAATCGCAACACCTGTAAGCCATCACCTCAGCTATTCTGTGGAGGACATCCCCATGCTGACCCTGCGCCAATCTCCCTTTGATCTGTTCGAACGGCTGGAGCAGCAAGTGCTGCAGGCCGAGCGCGTGCCGGCCGCCGAAGTGCATGAGCACGATCAGGCCTACACCATCGTTCTGGAGCTGCCCGGTGTCGACAAAGACTCGATCGATGTCAAAGCCACCGACCGCACCCTGCTGATCAGCGCCGAACGCCGCAGCGATCGCCATGCCCCAGCGCGAGCACAGGCCGGCGCCAACGGCACCGCCCCGGGTGCGGAGGCCATGCCTGCAGCAGCTACGCCTTCAGCGGCGAAAGTGCCTGCCCGCCCGGCCCCGCTGCACAGCGAGTTCCGTTATGGCACCTGGAGCCGCAGTTTCACCTTTCCCGGCGGCCTGCAACGGGACGGCCTTGAAGCCCACTACCGCGATGGTCTGCTCACGATCACCGCACCCAAGGCCCAGACAGTCACTACGGTGAACGTCAAAGTGGAGGGCTGAGCGATTGGGACAGAATTAGGCAGATTCTGCTGCCCTTTTCTGCCCGCTGCATTGTGTCCCTGCGCCCGGCTTGGCCGGGGCTTTATTATTAATGCGCTGAAGCACGTTTTCTTGGGCAACGCGGCCAGCGGAGTTTTTCGCGGTTCCGCTCTTTATGGTGGCCGTCTGGCTGCGCTGGCCACCATGCATGGCAAGCAGCGCGCCATTGCCCGGCCGCTGCGGGCTGCGCTGGGCCTGGAGCTGGTAGTGCCCTCCGGTTTTGATAGCGATGCCTTCGGCAGTTTCTGCGGTGCGGTGCCGCGGTTCGGCACGCCGCTGGAGGCCTGCCGCCGCAAGGCGGAACGGGCGCTCGAAACCAGTGGCTGTGATCTGGCGCTCGCCAGTGAGGGGTCTTTCGGGCCGCATCCGGCGGTGCCGTTTCTGCCTTGCGGCCTGGAGTGGATGGTGTTTCTCGATGCCGCCCAGGGGCTGGTGATCGCCGACCACCTGCTGGCCCGGCGCACCAATTTCGATCACCGCACCTGCCGGCGCGCCGCGGCGCTCGCAGATTGGCCGGCCCGTGTTGGCTTTCCCAGCCACGCCCTGCTGGTGCGCCCCCACCAGCTCCTGCCCGGCGCGCCCCCTGGCCTGGCCCTGCGCAAGGGGATCACCGCCGCCGCCACGCTGGCGGCCGCCATCGCTGCAGCGGTCGCCGTTTCCGCCGATGGCTTGGCCCAGGTGGAAACCGACATGCGCGCCCACCGCAATCCCACCCGCATGGCTTCGATCCGCGCTTTGGCCTTCCGGCTGGCGCGGCGCATCGCCACCCCCTGCCCCGCCTGCGGGGCTCCGGGCTGGGGCCGGGTGGAGCCGCTGCCGGGGCTGCCCTGCGGCTGGTGCGGCACTCCCACGTCGTTGCTGCGGGCGGAGCGTTTCGGTTGTGTGCGCTGCGAGGCCAGCGAGGAGCACCCCCGTAGCGATGGGCTGCTGCTGGCCGATCCGCAGCACTGCCCGCACTGCAATCCCTGAACCCCCTTTAACCCCAGCCGTTGCCGGTCTCAGCGGCTCAGGGCAAACACCACCACGAACACGCTCAGAACCACCAGCCCCACCTGGGCGATTCCCAGCAGCAGTGGCCCCAGCCGATCCGCCGGTGCCACCTGCCGGCCCTGCATCACCCGCAGGTTCATCCAGCCCAGCAGGGGGGTGGTCACGAACGAGACCACCATCGCCAGCTGCACCAGCGCCCCCATTGAGCTGGCCCAGAAGAGCAGCACGGCGGCGGCGGCCAGACCGTGGACCACGATCCAGAGCCCGTGGTCGCTGCGGCTGTGCACCTCGCGGCCCTCAAAGCCCCGCAGCAGGCGCAGCCCGGCTGACGCGGAACGGGGGTAGCCATCCAAGCAGGTGAGCACGGTGCTGAACATGGTGGTGAACGCGGCACCGGCGATCAGGGCATGGGCCCAGCCGCCCAGGCTGGCGGTATAGAGCTGGATCAGCTGCTGGGCGAACATCCCACCGGCCGGCGAGAAGCTGCGGCCGGTGCCGTGCATCACCCAAGCCCCCAGCAGCACGAACAGCACCGCCATCACCACGGTCACGAGGTAGCCGATGTTGAAGTCGGCCTCCGCTTCCGCCCTGGTGCTCACGTGGCGGGAATCCTCGCGGCGGGCAAAGATCCACAGCGACGACCAGGCCGCCAGATCGAGCGGGCAGGGCATCCAGCCCATCAGCGCGATCAGAAAGGGCAGTGCCGAGAGGGTCCAGGGGCTGGGGCTGAACATGGCGCCGATCGACGCCCCTGAGGCGGGCCCCTTGAGCAGGGCGGCCAGGGTGGCCACGGCGGTGCTCACCACCAGCAGCGCCACCACCACTTTGCTGAAGCGATCGAGGCTGCGGTAGTGCCCCCAGAGCAGCAGCACCAGGCAGAAGCCCAGCAGCAGCACGGCCAATGCCGTGGGTGGCAGCGATGCCGCCAAGCCGGCAGGCAGCAGGTTGGTGGCCAGGCTGCCGCACACTGCTGCCACGGCCGCGATGTTGGCCACGCCCGTGGCGGCGGTGATCAGCAGGAACAGGGGCAGGTACCAGCCGGCCTGGCGCTGATAGCCCTCCAGCAGGCTCACGCCGGTGGCCGCCGTGAAGCGTGTGCCCACCAGCAGGAAGGGGTACTTGATCAGATTGATCAGCAGCACCAGCCCCACCAATCCCAGCCCGTAGGAGGCGCCCGCCTGGGTGGAAGCCACCAGGTGCGAACCGCCGATGGCGGCGCCGGCCAGCAGGATGCCGGGACCGAGGCTCTTGCGCAGGCCCTCCAGGCTGAGGCGGTTCGAACCAGCGGTGGAGGTCATGGCGGCCACGAGCAGCCAACAGTTTGATCAAAGGCAGGCAACCTGTCTCCCGCCTTCGGGAGATACAGGCCCGGCCGGCCACCCGGCTCAGGGGCGCACGGATTGGTGTTCGCCGCATGGCGCCAGGCGTGCCAGGAGGTGATTCGCCGCCTGCCGCCCAATGTCTGCGTCATTGTTTCCAGTTCTTTCGCCACGTTCTTTGCCACTTCTTGCCTTGAGGCTTCAACAGCTGAAAAGCCCGGCTGTGCGATGGGCGCACAGCCGGGATGAAGATGGCAGGCAGGCCTGCTCAACAGCCGGCCGGATCGAAACGCCTCCGCGCTGATGCCCGCCAGCCTTCATCAGAACTTGTGATCGCGCAGGGCTTCCACCTGGTAGATGTAAGTG
>ERZ888423.3061-NODE-3061-length-11498-cov-5.198899_pt1 | contig 11498 bp, 8 predicted proteins | sample MGYA00520523_ERZ888423 | MGnify/ENA primary metagenome ERZ888423 (study PRJEB32303, sample SAMEA104408611) | aquatic metagenome | biome: Brackish water; feature: Pelagic; material: water | place: Baltic Sea | collected 2014-06-08T10:24:00 | depth 30,27 m ...
TACTGCTGTCGAACGTGCGCGGATCCTGGCTCGAAGGCAACGCGAAATGGGTCAGCCTGACCTGGACGGCCTCCGACGAGATCGAGAACCTGCGGGTGGTCGCCACGTCGGACCAGGACCTGGCCATCTCGTATCCGCCCGAGACCATCACGTTCTCCTCGCTCACCAACGGCAATGACCTCGCAGCCAACGAGATCGACACCACCCGAATCTACGTCGCTACGACAACGGCAACGCCGCCCGCGTTCCGCATCGACCTCCAGGTCACGTGGGAGGTCCAGGGCGAACCGTTCGAGGGAACCGCCCACCTGTGGAACGAAGTGCTTCCCTACCCGAGTTCCGAGACAGCGTTTGCTCTCCTCACCAACGCGACTTCCGTGCCGGCCGAGGGCGACGGCCGTCGCAACTGGATCGGCCTGCAGTACCTCGGCATCTCTGCCGTGGCCAGCAAGGTCGAGATCCAAGTCACCGGCGACCTCCCCATTCACTACCCCCAGGGCAACTTCACGAGCCTGCATCACGACGCCGTACTCGAGCCGGACGAGATCGACACGGCACGGGTGTGGATCGATCCCCAACGCATCGAGCCCGGCACCTACGATCTAGAGGTTGCGACCTCGTACACCATCGACGGCGTGGGTCGAACCATGCGCCGCACCCTCACCGTTACCGTGATCTGAGCAGCTCGATCGTCCGGTCGCTCAGGCGTCGGGAAACATCGCTTCGAAGAAGGCGAGCAGAGCGAGAGCGATCCCGCCCTTCTGCATCAGCCCGACCTGCACCTGGCCGCCCTCACCCTCGTATTCGTTCGGCTTCCAAACGCCCTTCGGGAACAGTCGTTCGAAACGCACCTCCTGTGACGCTCGGAGTTGCACCGGACCCATCTTGGCGACCCACTCGGGGCCCCCGAAACCCGAGCCCTTGACCACGACCAGATCCCTCACGCCGACCCGCGAGCAGGCCGCTCGCAGCTGGGCAACCTCGAGCAGACGGACCGCCACGTCGGGAACCGGGCCGTAGCGGTCCTCCCACTCGGAACGGATGTCGGACACCTCGGCGTCGGTCGTCACGTTGGACAATCGGCGATATGCCTCCAACCGCTCTCGTTCGGTCGCAACGTAGTCGGAGGGCAGGTTGGCATCGACGGGGAGATCCAACTTGATCTCGACCGGCTGCTCCACGGCGCGACCGCTGAGTTCGGCGACGGCCTCGGTCACCAGCTGGCAATACAGGTCGTACCCGACTGCTGCGATGTGGCCGCTCTGTCCCGTACCCAACAGGTTGCCGGCGCCGCGGATCTCGAGGTCCCGCATCGCGATCCGGAAACCGGCGCCCAGCTCGGTGGCCTCCCCGATCGTCTTGAGCCGCTCATAGGCCTCCTCCGACAGCGACGCATCGGGCTGGGTGAAGAGGTAGGCATAGGCCCGACTCCCAGACCGGCCGACACGTCCTCGCAGCTGATGCAACTGACCGAGGCCCAACCGCTCGGCCCGATCGACGACCAGCGTGTTGACCGTTGGCATGTCGATCCCGGACTCGATGATGGTGGTGCACACCAGGACGTCGTACTGCCCCTCCCAGAAGTCCAGGACCACCTTCTCCAACGTGCCCTCGTCCATCTGGCCGTGCGCCGTCGCAACCCGAGCTTCAGGCACCAGGTTGCGAATCTCGGCCGCAACCTTTTCGATGCTCTGGACCCGGTTGTGGACGAAGAAGACCTGTCCCTCTCGAAGAAGCTCGCGGCGAATGGCCTCCGCCACAGCCCGTTCGTCGTACTCACCGACATAGGTCAGGATCGGTTGGCGGTCCGCCGGCGGAGTATTCAGATTCGACAGGTCGCGGATTCCGGTGAGGCTCATCTCCAGCGTTCGCGGAATCGGCGTGGCCGTGAGGGTCAGCACATCGACATTGCTCTTGAACTGCTTGATCGACTCCTTGTGCGAGACGCCGAAACGTTGCTCCTCGTCGACCACCAGCAGACCGAGTTTCGGGAAGGACACGTCAGCCGACAACATGCGGTGTGTTCCGATGAGCACGTCGACCTCACCGGCCGCGACCTGAGCGAGAACCTTCTTCGACTGAGCCGCAGTGAGGAAACGGCTGATGACCTCGACCCGGACCGGATAGGGAGCGAACCGGTCGCTGAACGTGCTGAAGTGTTGCTGAGCCAGCAACGTGGTCGGCACCAGAATGGCAACTTGTTGACCGCTCTGGACCGCTTTGAAGGTGGCCTGCACCGCCACCTCGGTCTTACCGAACCCAACGTCGCCCACCACCAGGCGATCCATGGGCTCGGGGCGTTCCATGTCCTCACTGATGGCGGCGATGGCCGTAGCCTGATCCGGTGTGAGCTCGTAGGGAAACGACCCCGCCAGCTCGGCCTGCCACGGGGTGTCGGGCTCGAACGCGATGCCTTCGGTGGCCATCCTGGTCTGATAGAGGACCACGAGCTCCTGCGCGATCTCGGCCACCGCAGATCGGACTCGAGCCTTGGCTTTGGCGAAGTCGCCGCCGCCCAGTCGATGCAACGACGGTTGGTCGCCACCGGTGTAGTGACGGATCAGATCGATCTGATCCGACGGGACGTACAACTTGTCGTCGCCCCGGTACTCCAGCAGCAGATAGTCACGTTCGTGACCGCCGATGGCGCGCTTGACCATGCCGGCAAAACGGCCGACCCCGTGCTGATGGTGCACGACGTAGGAACCGGGCTGGAGATCGTCGAAGAAGCCATCACTCTGCCGTTTCCGGGCCCGTGCCCGTCGGTGTGAGCGGCGCCGTCCCGTCAGCTCGGACTCGGTGATGATGGCCAAACCGATCGACGGCATCACGAAACCACGCTCGACGTTGGCCACCACCAGATGAGCCCCCGGGGTGAAGACCTCCGGCAACGCCTCGCCGTGCGAGACCGGATGGATCCCCCATTCTGCCAACAAGCCGGCAACCCTGTCGGCAGAGCCCACGCCATCGGCCGTCACGATCAGACGAGACCCCGAACTCAGCACTTGACGCAGTCGGGCGGCGAGCTCGTCTCCCGGTGCGTCCCAGCCCGACGCATCGAGCACGGCCACATCGGGGCCCTCGGGGATGGCCATCGTGGTCACGATCGGAGCCGTCGTCTTGGCCAAGAGGCGTTCGAACGGCAGATGAAGCCGAGGAAAGTCGGTCTTGCCCTCGACGCCCTCGGCATCGATCGGTATCGCCCCCCAGGTCCGGGCCAGGCTGGCCGCCAGGTCGGCTTCCTCTGCCATGAGGTCGGCACCGCGATCTCGCATCCGTTTGGGGCTGAGCAGCACGATCTGGGCGTCGGATTGCAGCAGATCGGGCAGAACCCGTTCGTCAGGGCTCAACCAAGGAAGCCACGACTCCATCCCGTCGAACAGTTCGCCGTCGGACAACCGCTCCCATTGCTCTCGACCCCACGGTTCACGGGCGACCAGCCCCTGCGCCCGTTCACGGACGTCATCGGTGACCAACAGTTCGCGGCAGGGGAAGATCTCGACCTCGGCCACGTCGATCGTCGAACGCTGATCAGCGACGGTGAAATGGGTCAGACGATCGACTTCGTCCCCCCAGAGATCGATACGAATCGGCCCATCGGCGGTCGAGGGAAAGACATCGACGATGGACCCCCGCAATGCAACCTCTCCCCGGTGCTCCACCTGCGGCTCACGCCGGTATCCGAAGGCCACCAGGTCGGCGACCAGTTGTTGAGGATCGAGTTGATCCCCGGCGCCGATCACGATGGGATCGATCTCCTCGACGTGAGGCCCCAACCGCTGCACCAGCGCTCGAACCGGGGCCACCACGACCCGAGGGCAGCGCTCGGGATCCTGCAGGTGCCACAGGGTACGGACTCGCGTTCCCATGGCCTCGATCGATGGGCTCACCCGTTCGAACGGCAAGGTCTCCCACGCCGGGAACGACAGGACTTGGTCCTGCCCCAGGTACAGGGCCAGATCGTTGACCAAGCGTTGCGCATCGCCCGTGGTCGGGACAGCGATCAGGGTCGGTCGACGCTCCGAGGCCCGCACCAGCGCGGCCAGCGCCATTGCCTGGGCCGGCTCGGGTACGGCGAGTACTGACGAGGCTCGACCGATGATCCTCGTCAGCGCCGGATCTTCGGCCACCAGACGCGGCAGGTGCAAAAAGCTCACCCGGTGAGGCTACGTCTCCCCGCAAGCAGACGGTGCCCCAGAGACAACGTTCCCAAGATCAGGGCGCCCAGCGCCATACCGAAGAGGATGCCGACGAGATTGGCCGAGACATCAGCCAGTTCCATCTTCCGACTCGACGTCAAGAAGCGTTGCCCGACCTCGCTGAGCAGCGACAGACCGAACACCGACAGCCCGATCCAACGGAACCGCATCCGGTGTGCGAGGAGCAGCATCGCCAGGACTGCGGCCACCGACCAGATCGTGACGTGACCGACCTGGTCGTAGGACAGGGGGAACGATGATGGTCGATGCAGCAGTTCGAGCCCTGACCGGTCCTGGATCCGCGCCCCCAGGCCCCAGACGAAACGAAGCACCGACTTGCTCTCGCTGGGAGCCCGATCAGCCAGCAGCAGAACGATCACGGCCAGGGTGAAAGGGACTCCGGCCAGGATCAGGATGGACCGGCGGGCAGCAGAAGTGATCACGGACGTCATGGCAGAACCACCACGGTAGGCGCGTCGGAACACACTGTCGGGTCAGGCTGCCCCCGCTTCGACTGCACGGCTCCGCCAGTATGGGAAAGGAACATGACGATCACCATGACGTATCAATGTGACGAGTCGGCGATCACGATGTGGAGATCGTGTGCAGACCGATCCGAACCGCTACCCGGTCTCGGTGACTGCCTGACGTACCGCTTCCATCTCATCCACGACGTCGATCAGTTCCTGCTCGACGTGGTTCAACGAGCCGTCGAACGTGCCGCCGTCGACCCCGGTCACGGACAGCTCGATGGAACGAGTCACCAGTTCGTCGAGGCGGGCATCGAGGACCAGCAGCCGATCGTGGGTGGATCGGATGGTCTCGTCGAGTCTGCTGGCAGTGCCCAACTGCGCCTGGAGAGCTGCCATGGCCTGGGCTCCCGAGGATCCCGGTGCCGGCGCTGCGGCCCCGGAAATGGTGTGCATCTGACGCACGATGGCATCGGTGTCGATGGCGGCCCGGGCCTCGGACAGGGCCTGCCCCCGCTGGGCAACCTCGTAGGAGTGCCGGACGAACTCGTCGATTCTGCTCCCCAGCCCTGCCAGACGATCGCGGATGGGACCCGGCCGGGTCCGATCGACCGAGGCCCGGAACCGCTGCTGAGCCTCGATGGCTTCGTCGACGAAACGCTGCCAGGTTCCCGAGACCGTCCGCCGATCGATGCGCTCCCGCACCGGTCCCCGCGGAACAGCGGCGCCGACCCGGGCCGCCCATGCCGCAGCCCCGATGGCCACCGCACCGACCGGATTCAACCCGATGATGATGCCGCCGGCGATACCGACACCGGCCAGAAGGATCCCGCCCGGGCTCATGATGGCCTCGGCCACCGGCCGAGTCAGCAATCGGTCCTTCAGCGCCATCAGAAGTTCGATACCACTTCGGCGAAGACCTTCGAGATCGACCGAGGGTCGCTGGCGTCGTAGACCGCAGACGCCGCCGACTCGGCAATGGCTTCGAGAACCGGGAAGTCGGCGTCGCCGCCGTAGGCAATGGGGAACACTCGCACAGGCCGGCTGCCCTGGCCTTCGCTGCCCCGGGCCAACATGTCGAGCAACGTCTGGAGTTGCTGCTGGTCGTTGCCGGCCGAGCCATCGTCGTTGCGACCATCGGACAAGACCACCAGCGCGTTGATCCGTTCCGAATCGTACCCGTCGAGGCTCTGCTGGTAGAGCACCTGGGTCGCTTCGTACAGCGGAGTTCCCGATTGGGGGAACAAACCGCCCAGGACCCGTTCGATGGCTGCAGCATTTCCCGAGGCCGGCCCCATCGGTACCACTTCGACGATCAGCGGAATCGTGGACTGACCATCATCGGTGAAGGTGTACAGCGCCAACTGGTCATCGGCCGCGAACTCGTCGAGCGACTCGATGATGGCCCGCTTGGCCAAGTCGAGCTTGGTCTCGCCGGATTCGCGATCGCCCAACTCTCCCATCGAACCCGATACGTCGAGCAGGAGGGTGACCCGGGCCCCCTTTCGTTGTTCCTGCCACAGGTCCAGGAGGCCTGTCATCACCGCCGGCTCGGGCACCTCGAGCAGAGTCGATGGCTGGGCCGGATCGACGCCGAACTCGGCGGAGATCGGTGCCGCCAGGGGGACCGATGGGTTGCCTGGCCGGAAGCCGAACTCCAACACCTTCTGCTGGTTCTCTTCCAACTGAAGGAAGTCGATGAAGGCCTGGGCTGCGGTTTTCTGGGCGGCGTCGACCCAATCACCGTCCACGATGAACAGAGGATTGTCCGAGTAGAGGGTTCCCTCCCGAGGGTAGATGGCCACCAGTTTCACGCGAGGCGGTCGTGGTTCCTCGCCGGCTTCCAGCTTGCCGTCAGGGTCGCCACGGTTGTAGTCAATGACCGACTTCTCCTCGACGGCGGCGGCAGCCACGTAGCCCAGTGCGGCCCCACGTTGATCGGCACGGAACCAGTTGTTCATGAAGGTCAGCGTCGTGTCGCCGTAGTGCACGACCGCAGATTCGACACCCTGACCGAACTCGACCACTGCCGGGCGCTCCAGATCCTCGCTGCTGAGGTTCTCGCTCTTGTCGGCGGCGGCGTAGGTCTGCGCGATCAGGGCCGACAGCCCGCTGGTCGAGAAGTTGGGGTTGGTCTTGCCGAGCCGGAACTCACCCCACTCGGGATGGCCGTACGCACTCCAGCCCTCACCGCTCGTCGCCAGCTCGAGGATGTCGGACCAACCGACCTCGGTGTCGGGCCAGCCCAGTGCCTGCGCCATCGGCTCGGGCATCGCGATCACCAGAGGTGTGACCATGAACGGAGCTCCGTCGCCGACCAGGGCCGGCTGGCCGTCATCGTCGAGACGCTGGTTCAGGACCGCTCCCCACGCGCTGGATGCCGGCGACCAGATGACGGGTCGGGGGCCATCGGTGTTCTCGTCCCAGCCTTCGGCCAGCAAGGTGGCTCCCAGGCCGGATGCCTTCGATTGGGGCCGGACGAAGATGCAGGTGCCGTCGACCTCGGCCCCCGACCGGTTGAACTCCTCGGCCAACTCGATCATCAGCTGGATCTTCTCCGAGGAGACCGAGACGTCGACCACCACGCAATCGCCAGGATCGCCATCGATGGCACCGTCGGTTCCACCACCGAACGAACAAGCAGACGCCACCAGAGCAGCAACGGTAAGAAGAACTGCGGACGAACGAAAGCGCATTGGTAGATCCTAATTCGTCTGCTCGACCCGAAGTGCTTCGAGCACTCCGGCCGACGGTCCCGCAGCAGAGGAACCACCTCCGGGCAACCAGTCCCGCTCCACCAACTCGGCCTCCAGATCACCGCTCGATCCACCGGCGGCGCCGATGGCGGCCACCACGATCACGATGTCGGACCCGGCATCGGGGGGTGTATGGGAACTCATGTCGGTTCGACCCAGCTGCTGCCAGTCGGCGAGCGCTGCAGGTGCAACGTCGAACGTTCCAACGGCGGTCAGCATTCTGTCCAGCGCCCTCGTCGTGGCGGACCCTTCGGAGATACCGGATTGCGTGCGCCACTGTCGATACTCGAGTGACTGAAGGTCATTGCTGGCAAAGGTCGGTGTGCCGAGAAAGCCGGTCACGAGCTGGCCCTGGGACAACAATCCGACGGTCGAGTCCCGACTGTCTAGACCGACATCGAGCCCGTCCGGGCCATCGGCCAGGCATTCCCAACTGGGGATCGGGCATTGGTCGGTCAGGGTCGCACCCCCGACCAGCACCAAGGGCGTCGATGCGACCGGGTCCGAAACCGACGAGACAACTGCACCACGACTGAGGCGTGCCCGTTCTGTTTGCAAGATCTCGACCCACACATCAGCCGTCACCCACAGCAATGACTCGCCATCGCGGGAGTCGAGCAACCGATCGAGCGTCGCCCCGGGAGCCTCGATCCGTACTTCACGATCGGGGAAGGCCGCCTTGCAGGCCTCACCGACCAACGGATCGCAATAGACGGGGGAGGGTGTTCCCCCCAGGGTGACTTCGCCGCCGGAATCGATCCAACGACGGATCCCGACTGCAGCGAGCACCAACACCGCAGCCATCACGAACGCCCCCAGCCGTTTGCCGGCCATGGTCAGCGTTGGTCGTCGGGCCGGCGGTTCACGACCGCCATTGTTGCATCGATTCCATCGTTCACCACCGCTTCGAGTGCAGCAACCGATTCCTCGATGGCTCGCTCCAACACCAACTTGTCGGATTTCGAGGGCCGACGCAGCACCCAATCCCGGCCCGCCTGCGATGGTGGCGGCTTACCGACCCCGATACGGAGGCGGGCGAAATCGGTCGTCCCCACATGCTGGGTGATCGACTTCAGTCCGTTGTGCCCCGCCATACCGCCTCCCTGCTTCAGCTTGAGCCGACCCAGTTCCAGATCGAGTTCATCGTGCACCACGATCAACTGATCACCGGTCTCGATGCCGTGACGCCGAGCCAACAGCCGCACCGACTCGCCCGAGTTGTTCATGTAGGTCTGAGGAAAGGCCAGGACGACCCGCTTACTCCCGATGACGACCTCGGATACCAACGCCCGTTCCTTGCCCTTCGACAGGGGACGACCCAGTCGAAGCGCCAACACGGCAACACAATCTGCCCCGACGTTGTGGCGCGTGCCGTCGAACTCGGGCCCGGGATTGCCGAGCCCCACGATCAGGAAGTCCGACGGAGTCCCCTGACGGACCTTCTCACCCAACTTCCGGGAGAGAAGCGACATCACAACGAACGACTATTCGGCCGCTGCGTCGTCGGAGCCGGCATCTTCGGCGACGGCGTCTTCGGCGCCGCTCTCGTCGTCACCGCTCGCGTCGCCGCCGTCTTCGATCTCGTCGCCGAACTCATCGACCTCGACACCACCCACCATCTTCGAGGCCCGGGTGCCGACCGGAGCTGCGACCGTGATCCGGTCCGGCACCAGTGAGGTCACACCGTCGGGAAGATTCAGATCGGCGACCGCAAAGCGGCTGTCCATGGTCAGCGAGGAGATGTCGGCCTCGATGGCGATGGGGATACTCCGGGGAAGGACGCTGACCCGGATGCTGTGCATCTTCTGCTCGACGAGCGCTCCGGCCTCGGCCACCTCGACCGACGTACCGGTGACGACCAGCGGGACGCTGACGGAGATCGGCACGTCCGGATCGACCCGGAGGAAATCGGCGTGGGTGACGACTCGCTTGATCGGATCGCGCTGCACGTCGCGCACCACCACCATCTCGTGCGATCCGTCGACATCGAGCGTGAAGACGGTGTTCATACCGGTCGGGACCTGCAGCGCTTCGCGCAGTTCGGTGTAGACCACCGAAACCGGGATCGGATCCTTGCCCAGGCCGTACACGACCCCGGGCAGCTTGCCCTCGTTGCGCAGCCGTCGGCAGGGTCCAGTCCCCTGCTCTCGTCCGGTTTCAGCCTTCACGATGGTGTCCACGGTCAAATCCTCGTTCGCGCCGATCCGCCCCGGGTGGGCGAATGATCAACCTCGTAAGGCTAACGGTGTCGTTGCCCAGCCCCACCCCTGGGATGAGGTGACTCAGCTCTGGTTCTGGCCGTCGAAGATGCGGCTGACCGACGTGTCCTCGAAGACGGCTCGAATCGCGTCGGCAACCAGAGGCGCCACCGAGAGGACCTCGAGCTTGTCGAACTGCTTCTCGGGAGGCATCGGCAGGGTGTCGGTGACGATGACCCTGTCGAGTACGGAGTTCTTGAGCCGGTCGATGGCGGGGCCGCTGAACACTCCGTGGGTGGCAGCAGCCGTCACCGAGGCTGCGCCCTTCTCGGAAAGCAACTCGGCGGCCGAGCAGATGGTCCCGGCCGTGTCGATCATGTCGTCGATGATCACGCAGTGTCGTCCATCGACCTCGCCCACGATCTCCTTGGCCTCGACCGCGTTCTTCTTGCCGTGGATGTGCCGCTTGTGCACGATGGCGAGGTCGGCGTCGAGTTGCTGGGTGTAGCGTTCGGCGACCTTCACTCGACCGGCATCGGGAGAAACCACGACCAGGTCGTCGCCGAAACTCCGGAGGTGGTTCACCAACACCGGCATGGCGGTCAGATGATCGACAGGCCCATTGAAGAATCCCTGGATCTGTCCGCTGTGCAGATCGACCGAGACCAACCGGGACGCACCAGCCGATGCGAAGAGGTCAGCGATGAGACGAGCCGTGATCGGCTCTCGGCCCTCGGACTTGCGATCCTGGCGTCCGTATCCGTAGAAGGGCATGACGGCCGTGATGCGCTTGGCCGAGGCCCGGCGGGCGGCATCGACCATGATGAGATGCTCGAAGATGGCATCGTTCACCGACCGACCGTCCAATGCGCCATGGCTCTGCACGATGAAGACGTCGGAACCGCGTACGGACTCCGCGAACCGACAGTGGGTTTCGGTGTTGGCGAACTGGCTGAGATGCGCCTCGGTGACCGTGGTCCCGAGATTGAGGGCAATCGCTTCGGTCAAGCCTGCGTTGTGCCGTCCGCTAAAGAGATGCAGCGTCTTTCTCGTGACGGTTTCCATTGTCCGATACCCCGCTGGTCGCTTTGCCGACGTCAGGAAGCGTCGGTCCGTGCAGCATAGAACGGTCCGGTGACGGTGCCATCGGAAAGTTCCGAACCTGGCTCGACGACCGCAAAGGGACCGATGCGACAGTGATCGCCGATCACGGCAAGCCGAGCCATTGTCTTCTCGACGACGGTTTCCCGCCCGATCACGCAACGATCGATCCGGGTATCCGGGCCGATCTCGCAACCATCACCGATCACCGTGGTGCCCTGCAGCATGGTTCCCGGAAACAGCGTGACGTCGATGCCGAGGCGAACGGTGGCGTCGATGTAGGTCCGGCTGGGGTCGACCATGGTGACACCTCGGTCCAGCCATCGGGCATTGGTTCGTCGCCGTAGTTCGGCTTCGGCGTCGGCCAACTGCTGCCGATTCTCGACCGGCATCAGATCCGGGCCGGCGACAACCGGGGCCGACGCCACCGGATGTCCGCTGTCGGCCAGGACGGCCACGACATCGGCGAGCCGGTGGAGCCCATCGAGCTCGTCGGGTGAGGTGCGGCGAACGGCGGGTGCGAGCAGCCCCCGACGAATGCAGTAGACCCCGAGACCGACTTCGACACTCGTGCCGTCGCCCCCGTTGGCCGCCGACGACCCCGAGTGATCCGTGGCCGACGGTCGCACCAGTCCGGCAACGGCACCGTGGCGGTCCCTCGTCACGATCGGCCGACCTGCCGGATCATCGACCAGGGCCGACATCACCGTGCACACCGATTCCGACGACCGATGGGTCTCGAGCAGCACCCGCAATGCCTGGACCTCCATCAAG
>ERZ888423.3062-NODE-3062-length-11494-cov-47.193985_pt1 | contig 11494 bp, 9 predicted proteins | sample MGYA00520523_ERZ888423 | MGnify/ENA primary metagenome ERZ888423 (study PRJEB32303, sample SAMEA104408611) | aquatic metagenome | biome: Brackish water; feature: Pelagic; material: water | place: Baltic Sea | collected 2014-06-08T10:24:00 | depth 30,27 m ...
TAACTCTTGCCATTCTAAGACTTTCTTGCTCGTTTTTAACTCTTGTAAAATGATCGGCATGTTGAAAATAATTTTCAGATAAAATCTTATCTTCATTTGCGAGCGCTTCTCTTGCTAAATCATTATATTTTTCAATTAATTTATCAGCATTATGATTATTTCTACCTGGGACATTTCTTTGAAAATTATCATTATTAGAAAATTTTGATCCTTCATTATTACTTCTAAATGGAGGTCTTCTATTATTATTGCTTCTAAATGGAGGTCTTCTGTTGTTATTAGTATTATTGCTTCTAAATGTTACCATAATTTTATTTTCAATTTAAATTTTAGTGCTGATTATACAGCGATCGTTGTTGCCATAATCTTTTATAGCTTTGTTTATATAAAAACCTTCTTCTTTTAATATTTTCATAACTTTATTTTTTTGATTAAAACCTATCTCTAAAATAAACTTACCATTTTTCTTAATCAGAGCGCTTGCTTTACTAATTACTTTTCTGATTTTTGAAAAACCATCAAACCCACCACTTAAAGCTAATTTTGGCTCAAAATTAACAACATCTTTTTCCAAATATTTTAAACTTAACAATTCAATATAAGGAGGGTTTGAAACAATTAGATCATATTTGCCAATTTTGAAATTGTCAACACTAGAATGAAAAAATTTTACTCTATTATTCAAGTTTAGCTGTTTAGCATTGAATTTGCTTACATTTATACTTTTTTTAGAAATATCTATTCCTGTTCCATAAAAATTGCTTCTCTCTTTTAATATCGATAACAGAATACATCCAGACCCTGTTCCAATATCCAAAACTTGTAGCTGTGTATTTTTTGAATAAATTTTTAATACTTCTTCAATTATTAATTCAGTATCTGGTCTTGGAATCAATACATCCTTATTAACAAAAAATTCATTATTCCAAAATTCTTTTTTATTTATTAAATAGGCTATTGGCTCTCCTTTTTTTCTTCTTTCAATTAAATTTTTGAAATTAGTTAATTGATCTGTATTCAAAATTTCTTTAGGATTTAAGATAATATGTTTTTTATCTTTATTTATTGAATTAGATAATAAGATTTCACTATCAAGCTGTGGATTTGATACTCTACTTATTTGCAAAGCATTAATTCCCTCAATTAAAACATTTTCAATATTCATTTTTATTTAAGGTTACTTAGTTTTTCTTCTTGCGCTTGGAGTGTTAAAGTTTCAACCATTTCATCAAAAGCTTCTCCTTCTAAAAACTCTTCAAGCTTATGTAATGTTAAATTAATACGGTGATCTGTAACTCTTCCTTGTGGAAAGTTATAAGTTCTGATCCTCTCAGATCTATCTCCTGTGCCAATTTTACTTTTTCTATCTTGAGATCTTTCTTGGTCTATTCTTGATCTTTCTAAATCATAAAGTCTTGATCTTAAAATTTTCATTCCTTTGGCTTTATTCTTATGTTGAGATTTTTCATCTTGCTGTGAAACTGACAGACCTGTTGGAATATGAGTTATTCGTACCGCACTATCAGTTGTATTAACAGATTGTCCTCCTGGTCCTCCAGCTCTAAAAACATCTATTCTCAAATCAGAATCATTTATTTTTACATCAACCTCCTCCGCTTCTGGCAAAACAGCTACTGTTGCTGCAGAGGTATGAATTCTTCCTTGAGTTTCTGTATCAGGAACTCTCTGAACACGATGTACACCACTCTCATACTTTAAGGTTGAATAAATATTTTTTCCTCTAATAGAAGCTATAACCTCTTTAAGTCCACCAGCTTCACTCTGTGACATACTAATTATTTCTAATTCCCATTTTTTTTTATTACTAACTTTTTCATACATTTTAAAAAGATCTGAAGCAAATAAACTTGCCTCTAAACCTCCTGTACCAGCTCTAATTTCTATAATGGCATTTTTTTTATCAGCTTCATCTTTTGGTAATAAAAATAATTTTAATTTTTTTTCTATTGTTTCATTTTCTAGCTTAAGATCTTTCAATTCTATTTCAGCCATTTCTTTGAATTCATTATCACTACTTGGGTCATCCAATATTTTCTTCAAATCTTTTCTTTCTACATCATGTGAAAAATATTTTTTAGCATCATCAATTACATCATTTAAATCTGAATATTCTTTAGATTTTTCAGCAAAAAGTTTTTTATCTACATCACCAGTTGATAGTTCTTTTTCAAGTGCAGAATGCTTAGAGATTAAATCTTCAATTGTTTTTAGAGGTATCATTATAATTTTTTATCAAGTTCTGCAGCTTTTTTTTCAACTTCTTTTACGACTCTTGATATTATGTCTTCTGATAAAACTTTTTCACTTTGAATGCCAGATAAATAAAGCATATTATTTCCTTTACCACCCCCAGTTATTCCTATGTCTGTCATTGCAGCTTCTCCTGGTCCATTAACTACACAGCCAATAATTGATAAAGTTAAAGGAGTTTTTATATGAGAGAGCTTTTCTTCTAAGGTTTTAACTGTGTCAATTACTTGAAATGCTTGTCTAGCGCACGATGGGCAAGATATAATTTTTACACCTCTGTTTCTTAAGTTGAGTGATTTTAATATTTCATTACCTATTTTAATCTCTTTAACCGGATCATCCGATAAAGAAATTCTTATTGTATCTCCTATTCCATCCAATAAAAGTGAGCCCAGACCTATAGAAGATTTAACACTGCCAGAAACAAAACCTCCAGCCTCTGTAATTCCTAAATGTAGAGGATAATCCGTAACATTTGAAAGTTGACGGTACGCTGCCATGGATAAAAAAATATCTGAAGACTTAACGCTTATTTTAAAATTAAAGAAATCTTGATCTTCTAAAATTTTTATATTTCTTTGTGCACTTTCAACTAGTGCTTCTGGGCATGGCTCTTTATATTTCTCTAAAATATCCTTTTCAAGTGAGCCGGCATTAACACCAATTCGTATAGAACAGCCATTATTTTTAGCGGCACTTAAAACATCATGTATTTTTGTTTTATCACCAATATTTCCAGGATTAATCCTTAAACATTTTGCTCCGTTTTCAGCTGCTTCTATTGCTCTTTTATAGTGAAAATGAATATCTGCGATAATTGGTACAGATACATGTTTGGTAATTTCTTTAAGCGCTAAAGAAGATTCTTTATCTGGACATGAAACTCTGACGAGATCAGCTCCTTCTTCATGAATATCATTTATTTGTTTTATGGTAGCTTGAATATCTGTGGTTAACGTATTGGTCATTGATTGAACGGAAATAGGATTGTCTCCACCAACCTTCACATCGCCAACATTAATGACTTTTGTTTTTTTTCGGTGGATATCCCTAAATGGTCTTAAGCTCATTTATTAATCTAATTTAAATTCTTTATGAAGCGCTGCTACAGCTTTTTTTATTTTCTTATTAGAAATTAAGACTGAAATTTTAATTTCAGATGTTGAAATGACCATTATATTAATTTTTTTAGAGGCTAATGCCTGAAACATTCGGTAAGTAATTCCTGGAGTGGTAATCATGCCAACACCAATTATTGAGACTTTTGAAACATTATTATCATATGTAAATCTTCTAAAAGAAATTTTTTTATTTTTCTTAATTATTTTCTCAGTTTTTTTTAAATCTTCAGATTTGATTGTAAAAGTTAAATCTGTTTCTTTTCCATTTAAAGAAATATTTTGAACTACCATATCAACATTGATTTGATTAAGTGATAATGGCTTAAAAACAGCAGCAGCAACCCCTGGTTTATCTTTAACACCAACTATTGTAACTTTGACATCATTTTTTGTAGAAGTAATTCCCGTTATGATTTGGTTGCTAAAGGTTTTTTTATCTCCTGTAATTAATGTACCTTTTTTTTTCTTAAATGAGGATTTTACAGAAAAACTTATATTATTTAATTTAGCATCTTGTACTGAAGTTGGCTGCATAACCTTTGCTCCAAGTGATGCCATCTCCAACATCTCATCATATGAAATTTTAAAGATTTTTTTTGCTTTTGAGTGATTTCTTGGATCTGTAGTATATACACCATCTACATCGGTATATATATCACATGCATCTGCGTTAAAAAATTTTGCTAACATTATTGCTGAGGCATCCGTTCCACCTCTTCCAAGTGTTGTAATTCTATTTTCTAAATTAATTCCTTGAAAACCAGTTATAATTGGAATTCCACCAGATTTCATAAAAGTAAGTATTTTAGTTTTATTAATCTTACTAATTCTTGAGGCGCTATATGGGCCTTCAGTAATAATTGGAAGTTGCCAAGACATCCAAGATCTAGCTTTCATGCCCAAATGTTTCAGTCTGCCCGCAATTAATGCACACGCAGCTTGTTCGCCAGTTGATAATAAAACGTCATATTCCGCTGAATCAAAATTATTACTTAATTCTTTAGTTTTTTTAATAAGATCGTTAGTTGTTCCGCTCATTGCTGAAGAAACTACAATAACTCCAAAAAAATTTCTTTTATAAGAAGCAATAATTTTTGCCACATTCTTAATTCTATCTATACTTCCAACAGAAGTTCCACCGAACTTTAATACAACAGTTTTCATTGATAATTTTGTTTAATTTATTTGATAAAATACATCTTAATTGTTATGTCCACAAGTCATCTATTATGAATTCAGTAAATAAAAAAGAAATCGAAAAATTTTCCAAAATTGCAGAAGAATGGTGGAATCCTAATGGAAAATTTAAACCATTACATAATTTCAATCCTATAAGAATTAAATATATAAAAGAAAATATAATTAAGGATTTTAATATTAATCATTCTGATAAACCATTAAAAAATATCAAATTATTAGATATTGGTTGTGGGGGTGGCTTGTTATCAGAACCAATGTGTAGACTGGGTGCCAATGTAGTTGGGATAGATGCTTCCAAAAAAAATATAGAGGTTGCAAAATTTCATGCAAAAAAAAATAAACTTAAAATAAATTATAAGGTTGCCTCACCAGAAAAACTAAAAACTAAAACAAAATTTGATGTGATTTTAAACATGGAAATAGTTGAACATGTTAATGATATAGATTTTTTTATTAAAGAGAGTTCTAAATTATTAAAAAAGAATGGCATAATGTTTGTTGCTACCTTAAACAAAACATTAAAATCATATGTCTTTGCGATTGTGGGCGCTGAATATATTTTAAAATGGCTTCCTATTGGAACTCATGATTGGGAAAAATTTGTAAAACCTGAAGATCTAATAAATATTTCTAAAAAAAATAATTTATCACTAAAAAAATTAGATGGTATGCAATTTAATATATTGGATAAGAGTTGGAAAATAAGTCGAGACACATCTGTTAATTATATTGTAAAATTTGTAAAAGTTTAATTAGTGTTATCTTTTATCCAATGAATTATTTCAGCTTCTATACCTTCTTCTTTTAATTCTTTAAGATCTTCATTTGTTGCGGTACCATAAATTCCCTTAGAAGATTTTTTATTTTTGTAATGTATAGATCTTGCTTCATAAGCAAAATTTTCACCGACATAATTGAAATTTTTTTTAATAAATTCTTGATATTGAGATATCGTTTTTTTTATCTCTTTATATTTTTGACTTGGTGTATCAATCATAATATTGTTTTTTGACATAAATACACTTGGAGACATTAAAGTTTTTTCAACATTCAATGAGTTGCAAACATGACAATTAAGAAATTTTTTTTTTTTTAACTTCTCATACTCTCGCGAGGTTGAAAACCAACTATCAAAAGTCGTTTCACAGTCTTTACATATAAGTTTATATTTAATCATAAAATATAGTTAATAACGAATGTTCTTTATTCAATAGTAAATTAGCTTCTATAGTCTGCGTTAATTTCTATATATTTTTTAGTTAAATCCATGGTGTAAGCTGTAAAGTTTTTTGTCCCTAAATTTAAATTTATTGAGATATTTATTGCTGAACCCTTCATATAATTTGCAACCTCGCTCTCTTTGTAGTTCTTAAAAATTTTTCCCTTTTCTATAATTTTTATATTACTAAAATTGATCGATAATTTATCTAAATTTATATTTATGCCAGATTTCCCAATGGCCATTATTATTCTTCCCCAATTTGGATCTTCTCCAGCAATAGCAGTTTTAACAAGATTGGAATTTGCAATGGAAAAGGCTATTTTTTTTGCATCATTTTCGCTTTTTGATTTAATAACATTTATTGTTATAAATTTAGTGGCACCCTCACCATCTGCAACTATTCTTTTAGATAAATTTAATAATACTGAATGTAAGGCTTTATCAAAGGATTTGATTCTTTTATCATTAATGTTGTTAATCATAGAGTTTTTAATTTTACCTGTTGAAAAAATTGAAACCATATCATTAGTGCTGGTATCTCCATCACAAGTAATTGCATTAAAGGTTGTGTTGATATTTTTTTTAAGCAATTTACTTAAAATATCATTTGAAAGATCTGCATCTGTAAATATATAGCCTAATGTTGTGGCCATATTTGGAAAAATCATCCCTGATCCTTTTGCAATCCCATAAATTTTAATTTTTTTATTACCAATTTTGCACTCTTCCATTGTAAGTTTTGGTTTTAAATCTGTTGTCATTATTCCCAAGGCTGCCTTCATCCAAATTAATTTATTTTGGGTATATTTAATTTTTTTTATTAATTCTGGAATATTCTTTTTTATTTTTTCAGTTGGATATTTTTCACCTATTGTTCCTGTACAACCAAAAAGTACCTCATTACCCAATATTTTTTTTGGATGATCTTCATCTTCATTTTGCTTCTTTGAGAGCTGGATTGAAATTTCTTCTGCTATTTCTTTTAGTGCCTTGTAACCTTCGGGTCCTGTAAATGCGTTTGCATTTCTCGTATTTATTAAAAGTGACTTTATTTTTTTACATTTTATACCTAAATTCCATTTTATGTTTTCTGAAACTATTTTGGACTGAGTGTAAACAGATGCATAATTTGCCCCATCTCTAAAATAAAACATAACAAGATCATCTCTTGGTTTGCTATATAAATTTGCACAAACGGTTGAAATTGAAACTCCATCAATGTGTTCTAAATCTTGAAAGTCCTGCATTTTTGACTTTAAAGCTTGTGTGTTCATAAAGTTTCCTAGGTTTATTGGCATCTATTTAAAATATTTATTTAATACTTATATTAAAAGTTGTAATTAATTATATATCAAAAAATAAGATGCTTAATCCTTTAAATTTTATCTCAAAGTTCATTAAATCAAGCAATCAAAAGGAGCTTGATAGAATTGCTAAGATTGTTGAAAGGGTTAATTCTTTTGAAGGTGCAATTAAAGATATTGCAGATGAAGACTTCCCTAAAAAAACAACCGAACTTAAAAAAAGGCTTAGCGAAGGTGCCACTATAAATAGCTTATTACCTGAAGCTTTTGCACTTGTGCGTGAGGCATCTAAAAGAACCAGAAATGAAAGACATTACGATGTTCAAATAATAGGGGGCGTTGTACTTCACGAAGGAAAAATAGCAGAGATGAGAACTGGTGAAGGAAAAACACTAACCATATGTTTGGCCGCTTATCTAAATGCTTTACATGGTAAAGGCGTTCACATTGTCACTGTTAATGATTATTTGGCACAAAGAGATTCTGGCGAAATGGGGGAAATTTATCAATTTCTGGGACTAACATCTGGCTACATTAATAATGACCATGATGACTATGAAAGAAAGAGAAATTACAATTTTGACATAACTTACGCAACAAACAGTGAGTTAGGCTTTGATTACTTAAGAGATAATATGAAATTCTCTAAAGAGCAAATGGTTCAGAGAGGTCACATATATGCAATTGTTGATGAAATAGATTCTTGTTTAATTGATGAAGCTAGAACACCACTCGTAATATCTGGTGCCGCAGAAGATAAAACTGAGCAGTATCTTGCTATTGATAAATTAATTAGAATGCTAAAACCAGAGCATTATGAAATAGACGAAAAAGATAAAAATATATTACTTACAAATAAAGGAATAGATAATGTAGAGCAAATATTTTCTAATGCTGGAATATTAAAAAATAATAATTTTTATGACCCTGAAAATTTAAGCCTTGTACATCATGTGAATCAATCTTTAAGAGCTAATCATTTATTTGAAAAGGGAAGAGATTATATTGTTAAAGATGGATCTTTAAAAATTATTGATGAATTAACAGGAAGAATATTGGAAGGTAGAAGATACGGTGATGGGCTCCACCAAGCTCTTGAGGCAAAAGAAAGAATAGATGTGCAGGCTGAAAACCAAACCCTTGCATCAATAACTTATCAAAATTATTTTAAGCTTTACCATAAAATTTCAGGATGTACTGGGACAGCTGCAACAGAATCCCAAGAATTTTATGAAATATATGATTTAATAGTAGTTGTTATCCCTACTAATAAAATGATGATTAGAAAGGATTGGAACGATCAAATCTTTAGAACCGAATTAGAAAAAAATAAAGCGATTATAGATAAAGTTCTTGAGTGTCATAAACAAGGTCAGCCAATTTTAGTTTTTACCTCAAGCATTAATAAGTCTGAAATATATTCTAAATTATTAAATGAAAAAAAAATAAACCACGTTGTGCTAAATGCAAAAAACCACGAAAATGAAGCGGAAATCATTGCAAATGCAGGGAAAATGAATTCAGTCATAATCACTACGAGCATTTCTGGACGTGGTGTTGACATTCAACTCGGTGGAAAAAGAGGAAGTCAGCCTGATGAAGAGCTACTAGTAAATAAGAACAAGATAAAATCATTAGGTGGACTATTTGTAATTGGCACTGAAAGAATGGAGTCTAGAAGAGTCGATAATCAAGCCAGAGGAAGAGCTGGACGGCAAGGAGACGAAGGAAGTTCAATCTTTTATGTTAGCTTAGAAGATGATTTGATGAGAATTTTTGGTTCTGAATCCATGAACAACATACTTCAAAAACTTGGATTAAAAAATGGTGAGAGTATTGATCACCCATGGATAAATAAAGCACTTGAACGAGCACAACAAAAAGTTGAAGCAAGAAATTTTGATATAAGAAAAAACTTACTAAAATTTGATGATGTTTTAAATGACCAGAGACATGTAATTTTTTCTCAAAGAAATAATGTTATGAATAACGAAAAAGTTTTTGATTATTCTGATGAGTTTTTATCAGAAATTATGAATCATTTAATTGGTTTGAAATCTCAAAAGGTATCAAAAACTAAAAACAATGAACTTAATAACCAATTAAAGATTTTACTTGGAAAAAGTACCAATGATAATGAATTTGAAAATCTAATAAATTTAAATGATCAAGAATTCAAAGAAAGAATTAATTCTAAATTTATAGAAGCTAGAAATGAAAGAATTAACATGTTGAATGAAGAAAAAGCTAAAGAAATTGAGAAAAGAATTTTCCTTCAGTGTATTGATTTAAATTGGAAGTCTCATATTCAATATCTAGAACAATTAAGGCAAGTGATTGGTCTTAGATCTTATGGTCAAAGAGATCCTTTGGTTGAATATAAAAAAGAGGCTTTTTATCTTTTTGAAAGTTTATTAAACAAATTAAAAATTGATTTTGTTACAATTTTAATTAATCTAAAAATAGTCCAAGAACCAAGTGAAAATATTGTTAGAACAATTAAGAAAGAAACATCCAGCGACCCTAAGTGCTTATTAATTCAAAAAAAAGGTGAAAAACTTTCAAGAAATGAAAAGTGTGAAGTAACAGGCAAAAAATTTAAAAACTGCTGTGGTGCTTTATAGAAAAAAAACCAAATAAGATAATAAGGCTAATACAACAGCAGATGCTGCTAAATTGATTTTAGATTTAAAGAATTTTTCAATAAATATATTAACTTTACTCTTTTTCATGCTTAGTGTGCTTAAATCATCTAGTTGACTAACGAAACCCTTGGTTCTTCCAATGCTTAAAAACTTATTTTTTCTATGGTTAAAAATTTCTTCTCCGGTCATGTTCTCAAACTCATTTAAATTATTTACGATTGATCTTCTGACATTATCTAAAATTAAATCTCTATCTCGATGAGCCCCACCAACTGGCTCTGGGATAATTTCATCAATTACCTTTAACTCCAAAAGATCTTTAGATGATAATTTCATTGCTTTTGCAGCCTCTAAAGTTCTTTTGGGATCTCTCCATAAAATGGTAGCACATCCTTCTGGGGATATTACTGAATAGATTGCATTTTCTAACATAATAACTTTATTAGATGAGGCTAGTGCTATTGCTCCACCTGAGCCACCCTCACCTATTACAATTGCAAGCGTTGGAACATTTAATGACATGCAACATTCTATTGATTTTGCAATTGCTTCAGCCTGTCCTCTTTCCTCAGCACCTACACCTGGGTAAGCGCCAGGGGTGTCTATAAATGAAATTATTGGAATATTAAATTTATTTGCAAGGTTCATTAATCTAATTGTTTTTCTATAACCTTCAGGTCTCATCATTCCAAAATTTCTTTCTATTCTAGTTTCAAGACTGTCACCCTTTTCTTGCCCTATAACCAAAACAGACTTTTCATTAAATTTTGCAAATCCTGCTACAACTGATTTATCTTCTCCATAAAATCTATCTCCTGACAATAGAATAAAATCTTCAAATAAATTATCTATAAAAAATTTTGCTTTCGGTCTATCTTCATGTCTAGCAACTAAAGTTGTCTGCCAAGGATCTAAATTAGAATAAATTTCTTTTAATTTTATATCTATTTCTTTTTGAGATTCTAAAATCTTCTTAGTGTCTACTTCTGAAAGTCCATCTTGATTGTAAGGATCTTTTAGCTTTTCTATTTCACTTTCTAGGTTTTTAATATCAGTTTCAAAGTTTAAATAATTTTTCATATAGATATTTTAATTATTGATTAATTAACAAAAAAGGCAATAAAATGTTTGAAATAATTTATATTTGACATAATTTTATTAACAAGTACTCTCAATCATAATATCGGGAGAGACTATAAAAAATAGCGCCGAAGGAGCAACCACCCCGGAAACTCTCAGGCAAAAGGACCGATAAAAAAACATAACACTCTGGAAAGAGATTTAATCTCGCCGATGGAGCAAAACTCTCAGGCAAAAATACAGATGGGGTAAAATGGGTGCTATGAAAGAACAATATACAAAAATACATAATCTATCAGTTTCTAATAAATTACTTAACTTCGTTAATGAAGAGTTGCTTAAAGATACAAATATCTCTTCAGAAAAATTCTGGGAAGGTTTTGATAGAGTGGTTCATGAATTAGCTCCAAAAAATAAAGACCTATTAGCAATGAGAGAAGAGTTACAAAAAAAAATCGATGCTTGGCACATTGCAAATAGAGGCAATGAAATCAACTTAGAAGAATATAAAAAATTTTTAAAAGAAATTAACTATCTAAAAGAAGTGGGTCCTGATTTTAAAATCAAAACAAGTAATGTTGATGAAGAAATAACTGATATTGCGGGACCACAATTAGTAGTTCCAATCATGAATGAAAGGTATGCACTGAA
>ERZ888423.3063-NODE-3063-length-11491-cov-5.072578_pt1 | contig 11491 bp, 6 predicted proteins | sample MGYA00520523_ERZ888423 | MGnify/ENA primary metagenome ERZ888423 (study PRJEB32303, sample SAMEA104408611) | aquatic metagenome | biome: Brackish water; feature: Pelagic; material: water | place: Baltic Sea | collected 2014-06-08T10:24:00 | depth 30,27 m ...
GGGAAAACTGGAGTGTGCATTTCATTGGTGCGCCCAACATGCAGCGGGCCATAGCGGCTTTCGGTCAAGCGCGCCAGCTCCCAAAGCGTAAGCGCTTGATTACTTTTGGTAATCTTGAGCTGGCCATCTTCAAAACGCACCTGATCTGTTGCCACATCAAAGGTTTGTGCTGCACGCCGTTTTGCAAGGGCGATAAGATCAGCAGAAGCTTTGGCCATCACAGTGCCCGCATGGCGCATTGAGCGGCCTGAATGCGATCCACCGCCCACGCTGACAATATCAGTATCACCCAAAATCAATGTAATTTGCTCAACGGGCACCTGCAGCATATCAGCAATAACTTGGGCAAAGCTAGTTTCATGCCCTTGGCCACTTGGCTGTGTGCCAATCACAACTTCAATACCACCGTCTGGGCGAACAGTGATTTCGCTGCGCTCTTTTGGCGAGCCAATGGATGATTCAACGTAATTTGCGAAACCACGCCCCAGCAGCTTGCCGCGGCCATGCGCATGTTTACGACGGCTTTCAAAGCCCTCCCAATCGAATAATTCCAGAACGCGGTCCATGTTGCGTTCATATTCGCCACTGTCATAGGTCGAGCCGACGGCGTTGGTATAGGGCATCTGATCGGCAGAAATCAGGTTTCTGCGGCGCAATTCCAATGGATCCATTCCCAGCTTTTGCGCGGCAATTTGCACCAATCTTTCGATCGCATAGGTGACCTCGGGGCGGCCAGAACTACGGTAGGCCTGTGTACACATCGTGTGGGTAAACACGGCCCGTGCGCGCAGTGTGGCATGCGGAATGTCATACGACCCAGTAATCAGGCCCGCCCCTTTGCCCAACGGCGAAAGCGATACACAGCGCGCCCCGACATTGCTCAGATTATCGGCACGCATTGCCAGAAACTTGCCATTTTCATCCAAGGCAAGCGCCACTGTCGTCAGCAGGTCACGACCTTGGTAATCGGTCAAAAACGCCTCAGACCTTGATGCGGTGTATTTTACAGGGCGCCCCAGTTTTTGTGCGGCCCAAAGAACCAGCCCAAATTCAACATAAACCCGGTTGCGCGCACCAAAATTGCCGCCAACATCATAAGATAGAACCCGCAGGCGGCTTGGATCAATGCCAAGGGCCGCCGCAATTTCAGCTTTTTGTTTGACCGCCCCACCGCTGCCAGCCCATAACGTGAAGCGCCCAGTTTCGGCATCATAAGCCCCCAAGGCTGCGCGCGGCTCGATCGTGACAGCGGTCACACGATTGACTTGAAACCGGGCAGAGACCACATGGGCGGCGGCGGCAAAAGCAGCATCCGTTGCCGCAACATTGCCAAAAGTTGTGTCAATAAAGACATTTTCAGGCACTTCGTCCCACACACTGGGCGCACCCGGCGCAGCTGCGTCCGACGAATGCGTGACATGGGGTAAGGGTTCATACTCAACATCGACATGTTCGGCAGCATCTTGGGCCTGCGCTTGCGTCTCGGCAATCACAACGGCGACCGCTTCACCGACGTGTCGCGCCTTGTCTACAGCCAAAAACAGATGCGGCCCAATAAAGGGGGTGCCCCCGCCGGGGGCTGTAAGTTTCATGTCGTATTTCGTTGAGGGAACAGGATTGTGCGGGATAGGCCCAAGCCCATCATTCACCGCATCTTGGCCCGTCAAAACCGCAAGAACACCGGGGCAAGACAGCGCCTGTGCAGGATCTATCGAAACAATCCGTGCATGCGGATGGGGTGAGCGAACAATCGCCGCAAAAACCTGACCGGGGGCCGTAAAATCATCACTAAACTGGCCCTTGCCCGTCAACAGCCTGCGGTCTTCTTTGCGCCGCAAAGGCTTGCCAATTTGGCGAAACAGGCTGTCGCGGATCAGCGCCATTTCGGGGCTGTCGGGATCCAGATTATAGGGGTCATGCACAGAATTCACGCGAAACCCCGCTGACCAAATGGGATTTTCCTGCGATTAACCAACAATGTCTGCTCCCGTTATTCAACAATGCTTTCGGATAGTTGCCTGAATAATGGCAAAGCTATCCCGCCGGATTATGAACTGAAACGGCGTTGCATATCGTATTAATGTATGACAGTATTATTGACAAGCGGTAATTCAGCTATCGGCAGAACTGCACCGCGGATGCAGGCGAACAAAACAGCCGCTGGGGGGCAAGGTGCACCATCTCAAAACGACCCATCAGGCCCCAAAGCTTGGGCAACCCATAAAGCGGTTCGAAGATGATCGGTTGCTCAGGGGGCAGGCCCAATTCAGTGCCGATCTTTCAGACCAAAATGCCCTGTCGATGGGGGTATTGCGTGCCACCGTGGCTGCTGGACAGATCCGGAACCTTGATGTCAGCAAAGCGCGGGCCTGTGCGGGGGTGCATGAGGTTCTGACAGGCAAGGATATTGTTGCAGATGGGATCGGATCTTTTCTGACACGCCTGCGTCACCCTGGCCCAGATGGCGATACGATGCGTGTGCCTGATTTTTTCCCGTTGGCGATTGATCATGTGCGCTATGTCGGGGATCCCGTCGCCATTGTTTTGGCCGACACATCCGAGCATGCCGAGGCAGCACTTGATCTGATTTTACTCGAAATTGATGCACAAGATTGTGTTGTTGATGCCCGCCAGGCGCTTGCACCCGATGCGCCCAAAGTATGGGCGGAATTCCCTGATAACCGTTGCTTTCATCTGGAAAAGGGTGATGGCGCTGCCGTCAGTGCAGCCATGGACGCAGCACACCATATTATTCGCCAACGCTTGCGCCTGTCGCGGGTAACGGCGGCACCTATGGAAACACGCGGATTGCGCGCAACTTATGATGCAACGCAGGGGCGGTTTCATCTGGAAACTGGCACACAAACCCCCCATCGCATCGCTATGGACTTAGCACCTGTTCTGGGCGTTTCTGTAGCCAGCATTCATGTGCGCGCCACCGATGCGGGTGGGTCATTTGGGATGAAGAACGCCGCCTATCCCGAACAAGCACTGGCGCTTTGGGCCGCTCGGCGGTTGGGGCGGTGCATATCCTGGCAAGCCACGCGGATTGAGGCGTTTCAATCCGATGCGCATGGCCGTGATCAATGGGCCGATGCTGAGCTGGCATTGGATCAAGATGGCCGTTTTCTGGCGCTGCGCGTGCATATTGTCGCAAATTTGGGTGCCTATCTTGGCCCGGCGACAGCGCATCCTCCCACGGCGAACCTTGGCGGTTTGGCTGGGGTCTATCAAACGCCAGCGCTCCATGTTTCGGTCGATGGTGTGTTTACCAATACGCAATTCACTGCACCCTATCGCGGGGCGGGCCGCCCCGAGGCAACATATATCATCGAACGGATGATTGATCTGGCCGCACAGGAACTTGGGATTGATCGGGCAGAACTGCGCCTGCGCAACATGATCACGCCAGAGCAAATGCCCTATAAAACAGGGTTAATCTTTACCTATGACAGTGGGGATTTTCCAGGCGTTATGCGGCAGGCATTGCAAGATGCAGATTGGGCAGGCTTTGCCACGCGCCAAAAGGCATCAGCCGCCCGGGGGCGACTGCGCGGGATTGGCATTGCCAATCCAATCGAAATTGCCGGTGGCCCTGAGGGCAAACCACACCCAGAATTTGCACGCTTGGAACTGTCGCCCCACGGACACGTTAGGCTGAGCATCGGGTCTTGCGACACAGGACAGGGTCACGCGACGATCTATCGCCAGATTATCGGTGAGCACCTTGGAATAGCAGGGGCAGATATCGAAATTTTGTCAGGGGATACAGATCAGGTGCCACAGGGCACGGGCACCTTTGGCTCTCGCACTATGACGGCTGCGGGAACGGCGCTGGTGCGGGCAATGGACCGGGTGATTGATGCTTTGCGCCCCCTTGCGGCGGAACGTCTGCAGGCAAATGTCACGCAGATCGTGTTTGCGAATGGTGCATTCCAAGCACAAGGAAATACCAGCACAATCAATTTGGCCGCCGTTATGGCCGGGCAAACCCAGCCCGTAACCATGGATGTGTTTGAAAGCGCCGCCGGTGCGACCTTTCCCAATGGATGTCATATTTGCGAGGTCGAGATTGATCCTGAAACGGGGTCTGTTGATCTGCAATCTTATATTGTTGTCGACGATGTCGGAAACGTGCTCAACCCGATGCTGGTTGATGGACAAATTTCGGGTGGTATTGCACAGGGAGTGGGGCAGGCGCTGATGGAACAGATCGTGCACGATCCCGACACCGGTCAGCTTTTGTCGGCCACCTTTATGGATTACGCGATGCCGCGCGCCGACAACCTGCCCAATCTGCAGATCAGCAGCCTTCCCGTTGCGACTTTGATGAACCCTCTGGGGGTCAAGGGCGTGGGTGAGGCTGGCACTGTGGGAGCGCTGGCGGCAACGATCAGCGCCGTTTGTGATGCATTGGCAGTGCGCCAGATCCGTCACATCGATATGCCTGCCACGTCTGCGCGCATATGGCAGGCGATGTCTGAAACCTCACTTGCCGAGCGCCCGTATTGTGGCCCATGATTACACAGCCCCGTTAGGCCAGACCCAGTTCGGCTAAGCGTGCAAACCGCCTGAAAAATTGAAAGGATTATCTTTGCGTCGTATCATCATCGCCATAACGGGGGCGTCAGGGGTTATTTACGGCATTCGTGCGCTGCAACTGCTGCGTGAGCTGCCCGATATTGAAACCCACGCAATCATTTCACCATCGGCTTTCCGCACGGCATTGGATGAAGTTGATATGTCCAGCGACGAGATGAAGGCGCTGCCCGACCGCCTTTACAGTCACCGCGATATCGGGGCCGCGATTTCATCGGGTTCGTTTCGCACAGAGGGCATGCTTGTCATGCCCTGTTCGATCAAAACGCTCAGCGGTATTGCCCATTGCTATAATGACGAACTGATCGTGCGCGCGGCAGATGTGTGTTTGAAAGAACGCCGCCGCGTTGTGCTATTGCTGCGCGAAACGCCGCTGCATGCAGGCCATATTGCCCTGATGGATCAAGCCACGCGCAATGGCGCCATCATAATGCCACCGGTTCCAGCCTTTTACAGTCGCCCAAAAACATTGGCAGAAATGGTTGACCAAACGGTGGGGCGGGCCTTGGATTTGGTTGATATTCATATGCCCCATGTCAAACGCTGGCATGAAGATGAGACAGGTCAACAGACCTGACTGTCTAGACCGCTGCGGCAATCAGCGCCAACTGTTGGCGTGACGCGTGATCTAGCGGGATCTTGCGAAAATGCTGCAATCCAGCCTCTAGATTGGCCGCCACAATCGGTGCGGTGTCAATCTGCAAGATGGCGTCCCCCAACTCTGAGGGCTGGCAGAAGCTATCCGCGTGTTCCGCCAGCCACGCCAACTCTAACCGTTCGGCGCTCAGCTCAGCCGATTTTATCGCCTCACGCAGTGGGGTGGTTTGGTCTGACGGCGCGGGAGCGGGGCCGTATTTCAGTCGTTGCCGAATTTTGCGCAAAGGCTGCACCACCTCTGCGCGCCAAGGCGCAATTTGGGCATCTAGCTTTGCGATATCATCCAGGCTTGTCCAGCGCGCACAGGCCCCAAGCCATGCTGAAAACAACAAAATCGGCACATCCACGCCATCGGTTTCTTGCAATTCCAAACAAACCCCAGCCACACCATCAGCCTTGTAAACCCTGAGGACAAAGGGCCACAGTGGTTCTGGAATTACGCGCGCCATCTGATCAGCCCGCAAATTGCAGGGCCGAGGCGGCTGCGTGTTCAACATGCCGTTTGGCAGCAAGACGGGCCGCATCCACATCGCGGGCCTTTATGGCTGCAACCAGACTTTCGATTTCTTCGATGCTTTGGGCCTGACGATCAAGGCGCGTCATTGATTTGCTGCGCAATTGCGCCGTGCGCAAAGTCAAACGAGACAGAAGTTCAAGCGCCACCAGATTATCAGCAACTTTGCAAATGTGCCGGTAAAATACACGTTTGGCTTCCACAATGGCAATAAAGTCGCTGCTTTTATAAGCTTTGATCAGTTCATTTGCCCCTTGGGTCAAGCCACGCAGATCTTCAGGTGTCGCCACCCTGATGAACTGCTCAACGATCAGGGCCTCGACATCAGCCCTGATAGAATAAACGTTTTCGGCATCGCGACGTGAAATTTTCACAACCGTCAATCCGCGGGCCGAGGTCTGGGCTATAATCCGTTCTGCCTCAAGCTCGCGCAGGGCCTCACGCAGCGAGGTCCGGCTGACGCACATCTGTTGACACAGATCCTTTTCAACCAGCCGTTCGCCAGGCTTTAAAGTGCCACGCTCAATGGCTGTGCGCATCGTTTCAATGATGCGCAAACGCAAAGGGGCGGTTTCCTGCGCGATCGGTGCCAGCCCGCTCTCATGGATATCGCTCATACCAGACTTCCTTTAAACGTCAGAAAAGATGCACCAAGTGCGCATTGGCGCGTGCTATTTGCATATTCTGTGCCTCATCACAATGCGGCGGGTTGTCTTGCAAGGATATGATCATCGAAATCATGCACTTCGCGACATAACTCCTATCGCTCAATCGTACGGGCTGGGGTTTCAGGCTTCATGCCTCCCCGCTGGCGTGCACCGGTATGGGCACCGTTTTCTTCCCAATCACCCGCCACTGCGCGTTCTGCAAACCCTGTCCAAAGATCATCCCAATCGCCCAGATGATACCCGTGCCAAGGCGACTGCGGGGTCAATCTTGGCAATTGCAATTCTTCCCATATTTCCTTGGCACGCGACATGAACTGCTCTGCCGGAAGCGCCAATGGCGGCATTTTGCCCTTGAGCGTGGCATCGATCATCAGGGTTCCGTCTGATCCGCCAGCGCCGGATTTGGGGCCATGCCCGCCAGACCTGTAAGGTGTCATGACCACGTCGGTGTTGATATTTGACCGATAGGCGATTGACCAAAAAATAGCGTCTGCATTATTTGGCTCAATGTCATCAGACACAGCAATCACAACTTTGCCACACTGTGCTTGCAATGCTGCAGCCCCTTGCAACCCACGCCAGATTTCAGTTTGGGGGGCCGAACGATCGAATTGCAGAAAAATGACCTTGCGGATGTTGGTCAGTGGCTCATGCATAACGACGCGCTTGATGCCTTTAATGTTCAAAACGCGTTTGAGATGTTCAAAATACAGCGGTTCGTATGCCACCTTTTTCAACACGGACGATTCACTGGGCGTTACCTGACTGACGATTGAAACAAAAACCGGGTTTTTGCGCATCGTGATCGCAGTCACCTGCATCGACATATTAAAATCTTCCAGCGCGATATGGCCATGGCTTTCGCCAAAGGGACCTTCGGGTTCCAGGTAGTCCGTTGCAATCAAGCCCTCGATCACAATCTCGGAATCGGCGGGGATTTCCAAATCAACGGTTTTGCATCGTACAGTGCGAACGGGCCGGCCCATCAATCCGCCAGCCACATCCATTTCATCCTCATCAATGCGCAGCTTTTGGGGCCCGGTGAACAGCACAGCAGGCGCACAGCCAACAACAATCGCAACTGGCATTTTTTCGCCACGGGCTTGATATTTCAACCAATGTTGATACCCGCCCGCCCCACTCAGGCGACTGGCCATCCGCACACCCAGCCTGTCCCGCGCCTTAAGAGCACCGCGATAAGTCCCCATGTTACGCACGCCTGTCTCAGGATCCTTGGTCACGACCAATGTTGCGGTCAAATAAGGGGCAGAATCAAAGCCTGGTGTTGAGACAGGGACGGGCAACATAGCCAGCCCCCCACCCTCACGCGTCAAATCTTCGCCAGTAAGCACAATTTCTTGGCAAGGGGCATCTGTAATTAATTCTGATGGAATTGGGTTGGCCATAGCATCAACCCAGACCTTGCCAATATCTTCGACGCCCACCCCCAACCCAGCGGCATAGATTTCAGGAGATGCCGCCAGCGCCCCAACCACGACGGGGATGTCATACTTTTTGCCTTTGGCATCTATCACGTTGGTAAAAAGAAAAGCACGACGGTCTTGTTCGGGCAGGCCACCCTGAAATTGCCAGCGCATCAGCGGATGCAATTCGCTGTCTTTGTCAATCGGCCGCGTGATGCGGGTTAACAGACCGCGGGCCTCTAGATTGGCCAGATGCTCATGCAGATCAGCGGGGGCAAACCGTTCAGTCATTCCTAAAACGCTCCAATTGGGTAAGACCGTGAAACAAAATAAGGCCAAGGCGTGGTTGTGTTTTCAATTTTTCACATTGGCCATAAAAAATTGGCCAGCAATCCTAAAACATCGCTGACCAATCGTTTTGGGCAGACAGATCTGCCCAAACTGCGGCCCAGCCAAAGCCTGGGCCGCACCTATATTATTTGGGAAGTTCGTCAGCGGTGCTGTCATCCATGGCAGCCATAGCCGCCGCAATCAGCTCTGGCGAGGCGGACATCATTTCTTTGCTGAGACCTTCGACATATTCGCCGGACTCTGGGTCGATGATGGCTTGGCGCTTGGCGGCATCTTCGATGAAGGCCGGATCTTTCAACATGGCCTGAAACGCGTCACGCAGGGCCGATATAACCTCTTCTGAGGTGTTCGGGTGAACCATGATCGAGCGACCGATTGGCGCGCCAGATGAAATAAAGCGCAAAACCTTTTGTGCTTCAGGGTCATCGGTCAGTTCAAACATCAGCGGCACGTTCGGCAGATCAGGGTCGCGAACCAGACCCGCCTGAAACACGACTTTAATTTCACCATTATCGATATTGGCCGTGTCAGATGCCAGCGACGCCCAGTTTTCCGATGTCATATCGGTTTCGCCACGCAATGTGGCCAGCATCGCGGGCTCTGAGCCAGAGTAGCCGCAGATAACACGGAATTTCAGTCCAGCCAGATTGCGAACAGCCGTTGGCTGTTGTCCGCTGCGCGACCCCTTACCGGTGCAGGCCACCACAATTTCAGTGTTGCGCATGTCTTCAACTGTGGTCGCTGGCGCATCTTTGCGCACAACAAAGGCAGCATTTGCAGGTGCAAAGCGCCCAATGTAGCGGAATTCAGCTGTTTTCCAGTTTGCTTTTTTTGGATCAAGCAATTCAGTTTGACCAAGCGTGTCTGGGAAAATCCCCAGCGACAGCCCATCTGGTGCGGTCTTATTGATGAAATAGGCCGTGCCTTTACGGCCACCGCCACCCGGCATGTGCTCAACAATAATGTTTGGATTTCCGGGAATGAAATTCCCCAGATGCGCAGCTGCAAGCTGTGCATAGAGGTCATAAGAGCCTCCGGGTGGATGGCCGATCACGATCGTAACGGTCTGGCCCTTATAGATGTCCTCGACCGTGCTGGCCTGAGCTACACCTGCACCACAGAAAAGACCTGTGGTCAGCGCCGCCGCCAACACGCCCTTTTTCCAAGAAAATTCAAACCCCATCGTCTTCTCCCTTTTGGTTTTCTTCAGTGCGGGCCACAGGCCTAATCCCCGTACCCCATTCTAGATCAGACTGCATTTGGCGCCTCCACACCGCTTGCGTCCTTTGCCGTCACGCCCTCCCCACGCAGATTTGTGGGCAACCTATGCACCATCGTCTTTGCGGTTGTCAGTCATACTGCCATACAATATAACAACACACAACACTGTCCAGCCCCCAAAGAATTGGTGCGGCGAGAGACACCCACGGGAGGATTTACGTTGGTTCTTGATGCCGCCATGGACGCGCTTTTGATCTTACTTGATCCCATGCGCCTGATGTTCGTTGCCTTTGGTACGCTGCTTGGCCTGATGATTGGGGTGATTCCCGGTATCGGCGGGTTGGTCGGGCTGTCACTTTTGCTGCCATTTACATTTACCATGGATCCTTACACCGCCCTTGCCTTTTTGGTTGGGGTTCAAGCCGTCACCACAACATCAGACACAATTCCTGCAGTGCTGTTTGGTGTGCCGGGCACCAGTGGGTCTGCAGCGACGGTTCTGGATGGCCATCCAATGGCGCGAAAGGGCGAGGCCGGCCGGGCCTATGGCGCAGCTTTCACGGCTTCCGTCTTTGGTGGGCTGTTTGGTGCTTTGATTTTGGCGATATCGATTCCAGTGATGCAGCCTTTGATCATGGCCGTTGGCACACCTGAAATGCTTGCGACATGCCTTTTGGGGCTGACGCTGGTGGTCACGCTCAGCCATGGCGCACTATTTAAGGGCTTGGTGGCGGCAGCGTTGGGGCTATTGCTCTCAACGATCGGGGATGAGGCACAAACCGGCGAAATGCGCTGGACGTTTGACACTTATTACCTTTGGGATGGGCTTTCCTTGGTTGCGGTGGCCTTGGGGCTGTTTGCTGTTCCCGAGATGCTTGATCTGGGGGCATCTAAAAAATCGGTCTCAAGCAGTGGTGCAAAAGCTGATCCTTGGCAGCAGTTGCAAGGGGCCAAAGATGTTGTGAAAAACTGGTGGCTGGTGATCCGCTGCGCCAGTATCGGCACACTTTTGGGCGCGATCCCGGGGATTGGTGCGAATGTTATTGATTGGATCGCTTATGGCTTTGCCGCCAAGGTAACCAAAGGTTCCAATGAAACTTTTGGCAAAGGCGATGTGCGCGGGGTAATTGCGTCTGAAAGTGCCAATAACGCCAAAGAGGGCGGCGCACTGATGCCCACGCTTGTTTTTGGCATTCCGGGGTCAGCCTCAATGGCGATCTTGTTGGGGGCGTTTTTGATCCATGGGATCAAGCCCGGCCCCGACATGCTGGGGCCTAAGCTGGATGTGACCTTTACGCTTGTTTGGACGGTCGCACTTGCCAATATTCTGGGCGCGGGTGTGTGTATTTTGTTGGCGGGCCAATTTGCAAAGCTTGCCACCGTGCGCGCAGGCTTCTTGGTGCCCTTGGTCTTCAGCGTGATGGTGATTGGCGCCTATCAGGGGTCAAAAAGCTTTGGTGATCTGATCGTTCTGATCGCGTTTGGTCTTTTGGGGTGGGTCATGAAACGTTTGGGGTGGCCCCGGCCACCCCTTATTTTGGCCTTTGTCTTGGGTAAGCTGATCGAAAATTATCTGTTCATTTCGCATTTGCGGTATGGCGTCGATTGGATGCTGCGGCCTGTACCCGCTATTTTGCTGAGCTTGATGGTCTTCATGCTGTTTTCGCCGCTGATCCGGCGGTTTTTACCAACCAAGAAATCCGCAGGCGGCTCTGCATCATCGGCGGCTCCAGTTGCAAAGCCAGCCCACAACAGCCAAGGCGAGTTTTGGGCCGACATGGCCCTTTGGGGCGTAATGATTGGGCTGTTTGTCTATGTATTGTCATCGTCCAACGGTTGGGATTTACCCGCCAAAATGATGCCACAAGCCCTTGCCCTTGCCGGTTTGTTGGCCAGTGCAGGTTTTTTTGTGCTTTTTGCCATGAAAAAAATTCCACCAATTTTGGTGGGCGATCATGAACCTCTGTCAAAGGTTGGACGTCAGTGGATATGGCTTTTGTCATTGGTTGTGGCGATCAAGCTGATTGGCATGGTGCCCGCGATCATGGCCTTTGCCG
>ERZ888423.3066-NODE-3066-length-11480-cov-67.988796_pt1 | contig 11480 bp, 9 predicted proteins | sample MGYA00520523_ERZ888423 | MGnify/ENA primary metagenome ERZ888423 (study PRJEB32303, sample SAMEA104408611) | aquatic metagenome | biome: Brackish water; feature: Pelagic; material: water | place: Baltic Sea | collected 2014-06-08T10:24:00 | depth 30,27 m ...
GTGGCTCCATAGCCAATAACGTTTCCAGCAATTACGTTCTCAGATGCTAGGAAGCCGGCCGTCTCGGGGGGTCTGACGCTTATGATTCCTCCAGAAAGGCCCTTGCCAACATAATCATTGCAATCGCCCTCAACATCGATTTGAAGACCCCTAGGCATGAATGCTCCCAAGGACTGGCCGGCACTGCCGGTTAGCGTGAGCTTTAGAGTCCCAGGCTCTAGCCCCTGTTCACCCCATTTCTTTGTGAGCTCATTGCCAAGCATCGTTCCGATTGCTTGCATTGTGTTGTTTATCTGGCTCTTAATCTCAACGGGCTTGCCGTCTTTGAGCGCAAGCTTGGCAGTCTCAATGAGTGGGAAGTCAAAGTGTTGCTCCAGCTCGTGATCCTGGGCACTGGAGCAGTACTGGGTCTGACTAGTGACTATGTCCTTAGCCGCAAAAATCGGCGACAGGTCTAGGCCGTCAGCCTTCCAGTGACGTATAGCCCTGTTCACATCTAGCACTTCTACTTGACCAATGGCCTCTTGCAAAGTCCTGAAGCCAAGTTCAGCAAGGTACTCGCGAACCTCCTGAGCCAAAAACTCAAAGAAGTTCACAACGTGATCGGCTTGACCGTGGAATCGCTTCCTGAGTTCTGGGTTCTGGGTGGCAACTCCAACCGGACAGGTGTCAAGGTGGCAAACTCGCATCAAAATGCAGCCCTCAACCACCAGCGGAGCGGTTGCGAATCCGAATTCTTCAGCTCCGAGAAGAGCGGCAATTATCACGTCTCGGCCGGTCTTCATGGAACCGTCTACCTGCACTACTACTCGGTCCCGAAGTCCATTCAGCAGCAGAGTCTGCTGGGTCTCGGCCAGGCCAAGCTCCCAAGGGGTTCCAGCGTGCTTCAGGGAATTTAGCGGGCTGGCTCCTGTGCCACCGTCATGGCCAGAAATCAGTACTACGTCTGCCTTGGCTTTTGCTACGCCGGCTGCGACAGTTCCAACACCGAACTGAGATACCAACTTCACGTGAACTCTGGCGGCGCGGTTGGCCCGCTTGAGATCAAAGATCAATTGCTTCAGATCCTCGATTGAGTAAATGTCGTGATGTGGAGGGGGTGAAATAAGCCCTACACCCGGGGTCGAGTGTCTTAGTTCCGCAATCCACGGGTAGACCTTGTTTGGAGGCAGCTGCCCGCCCTCGCCAGGTTTGGCTCCCTGTGCCATCTTGATTTGGATGTCGTCAGCATGAGTCAAATACATCGAGGTAACACCAAAACGTCCGGAGGCAACCTGCTTCACGGCGCTGCGTCTTTCACGATCTAGTAGTCGCTCAACTGATTCTCCGCCTTCTCCGGTGTTACTTTTCGCGCCAAGTCGGTTCATCGCGATTGCAAGGGTCTCGTGGGCTTCGGGACTAATTGACCCCATGCTCATAGCCCCGGTTGCGAATCGTTTCACAATTGAATGCACCGGCTCCACCTCGGAGATTGGCACTGGCGTGCGCAGCTCCTTGTTGAGGCTAAATAGACCGCGAATCGTCATCAAACGCTCAGCCTGGTCATCGACTGCGTTGGTGTATGACTTGAAAATCTCGTAGTTCTTTTGCGTCGTGGAGTGCTGAAGCTTGAAGATCGTCTCAGGGTTAAATAGGTGTGGAGGGCCGTCACGACGCCATTTCATTTCGCCGCCCACGTCCAAAGGTGTGCTGTCTTGATTAGCACTCTCGATCGGGTATGCGGATGCGTGACGCTGAGCAATTTCAGAGTGCAAAATCGGCAGGGCCACCCCACCAAGCTTCGTAATTGTTCCGGTGAAGTATTTGTCCACCAACTCTTGTGAAAGTCCAATAGCCTCAAAACACTGAGCGCCACCGTAGGAAGAAACAGTTGAGATACCCATTTTGGACATAACTTTTAGGACACCTTTTCCAAGCGCCTTAATCATGTTTTTGCTACTTCGCTCCATTGTGATTCCGGTGATTGTCCCATTGAAGACAAGGTCTTCTGCTGTTTCGAGCGCCAAGTAAGGGTTGATGACTGACGCACCAAATCCAATCAGGGTTGCAACGTGGTGAACATCTCTGGCGTCGCCGGCTTCAATAACAAGCCCAGCCATCATTCTGGTTCCGTTCCGAATCAGGTGATGGTGCACGGCTGAACAAGAAAGCAGTGAAGGGATCGGAGCTAGCTCGCGATTCGAATCTCGATCAGACAGCACGATAAATGTCGCTCCGGCTAACAGTGCCTGGTCAACCTCTGCACACATTGCCTCGAGTCGGGCTTCGAGAGCCTCAGGACCATCATCGACTCGATAGAGGCAAGATACGGTCACTGCCTTACCAATGTTGTTTGCTCTGTCGATGTGCTTAATCTTCGCTAGGTCGTCATTGCCAATTATTGGGTAATCCAAAACCATCTGCTTCGCATGCTCGGCGTTAGCTTCCAGAAGGTTTCTGACCGGACCAATGCTCGTAGTCATCGATGTCACGACTTCTTCGCGTATTGCGTCTAGCGGTGGGTTTGTCACCTGCGCGAATTGCTGTGTGAAATAGTCGAAGAGAAGCTTAGGTCGCTCTGAGATGGCAGCGATTGGAGTGTCGGTCCCCATGGCTCCAATTGGCTCTTGCCCCATTCTTGCCATCGGCGCGATAAATATTTTCAAATCCTCTTCGGTGTAACCAAAAGCCCGCTGCCTTCTTTTTACAGACTTGCTCGAGTATCGAACGTGCTCGCGGTCCGGTAGGTCACGCAGGTTAATCCGGCTTGCTTCTAACCACTCTCCCCATGGCTCAAGCGAGGCAACTTCTGACTTGATTTGATCGTCCTCAACAATTTCACCGGCCACAGTGTCGATCAGGAACATCTTTCCTGGCTGCAATCTGCCTTTTCTCACGATCTTGTCAGGAGAAATATCAGCAACGCCGATTTCCGAGGCAAGGATTATGAATCCGTCCTCGGTTACTACGAATCGGCCGGGCCTAAGACCATTTCGGTCAAGTGTTGCGCCAACCAGATCGCCGTCTGTAAACACGACTGCCGCAGGGCCATCCCATGGCTCCATAATCATCGAGTGGTATTCGTAGAAATCTCTAAGCTGAGGGTCGAGATCTAGTTGCTTCTCCCAGGCGCCCGGAATCATCATCATCATGGCGTGTGGAAGCGAACGGCCCGACAGAACCAGTAGCTCTAGAACCTCATCAAAAGTTGCTGAATCCGAAGCGCCTTTCGAGACGATTGGCTTTAGCTGATCGATGTCACCAAGTAGCTCCGAGGAAAGCTGTGATTCTCTTGCTGCCATCCAGTTGGCATTACCTTTGACTGTGTTTATCTCACCGTTGTGGGCAATGTACCGGAACGGGTGGGCCAATGGCCATGAAGGGAAGGTGTTCGTCGAAAATCTGCTGTGAACAAGTGCTAGAAGGGACTCGTAGCGCTCGTCACTCAGGTCCGGATAAAAAGGCTCGAGCTGCAAGGTGGTAACCATGCCCTTATAAACAATCGTCTTAGATGAGAGCGAGCAAAGATAAAGACCAACGTCCCGTTCACTTCTGTTTCTCGCCCTGAATAACCTTCGCTCTAGGTCCATGCCTGTGATTAGGTCAGTAGATGATACAAAAACCTGTTCGATCAGCGGCATCGCCTTTTTTGCGAGGTCTCCAAGAACTGAGCTATCAGTCGGCGGGGTTCGCCAACCAAGGACCGTCAGCGACTCCTCGCCACAGATCTCCTCAAATCTAGCCTTGTCTTTGGTTGCGGTCGCCGCATCCAGGAATACCAGACCGACACCGTAAGCGCCGTTTGCTGGCAATTCGAAATCCACGACTGCGCGGAAGAAACCGTCGGGCATTTGGGTCAGAATTCCTGCACCGTCGCCAGTGCCGGCGTCAGAGCCGACAGCACCACGGTGTTCTAGGTTTCTAAGGGATGACAGGGCCATGTCAACAACGTCGTGACCGGCATAACCCCTGAGCGTTGCCACCATTGCCAAACCACAGGCGTCACGCTCTTGGGCAGAGTCATACAGCCCTTGTTTCTCAGGCGCGGTGGCAAACTTGTGAAAAGGTCCCTTGCTAGCCATGGTGACTCCAATCGAATTCTTTTCGGAGCTTCGTTGGCCCGACCCTTATGTCTTGTGAATGAGCTAATGGATTATTTCGCAGCGTCCTTGCTGGTTTCGGGTGGCTGATCGACAGGTTCTCTGCCCTCTAGCCAAACCGAAGGTTCCTTGCCGGGGTGACGGCGAGTCTGAACCAAGTAGATAACTACTCCGATTGCAATACCGGTCAACGCCGACCAGATATTTATTCTAAGTCCAAGGATAATCTCACTTGGGTCGATTCTGATAGCTTCTATCCAAACTCGCCCAGATGAATAAATAATCAAATAAAGTGCAAAAACCTTGCCCCATTGAAGTTGCAACTTCTTACCAAGCCAAATAAGTGCTACTACACCAGTCAGATTCCAAATCATTTCGTAGGCGAATGTGGGGTGAAAACTGAGTCCATCTGGCAAGCCAAGCGGATAAGCGGGGTTAGAGCTTGGAATCTCCAGACCCCAAGGAAGAGTTGTCGGTAGACCAAATAGTTCTTGATTGAAGTAGTTTCCAAGCCTCCCGATGCCTTGAGCGAGAAGCATTCCAGGAGCTACGGCGTCTAAAACCGATAGGAATCTGATCCCAGCCTGCCTCGAACCGATAAACACTCCAACTGCTCCGAGAATTAGAGCTCCATAGATAGCAAGACCCCCCTCCCAGATCTTGAATACATCAAGAAGATCGGCGCCCTGATAAAAGTAGTCATTTGGATGGGTAAGAACGTGAAAAAACCTGCCTCCAAGAATTCCAAAGGGAACCGCCCATAAAGCAATGTCCAGGAACAAGCCCGCGGGAGTCCCCCGTGCTTTGAGCCTGGCATCAGTAAGTATTGTGGCGATAACTATTCCGCTAAGGATAAACAGCGCGTAAAAATGAATACGAAATGGCCCCAAGTCGATAAAGCTGATTTCGGGTGATGGTATACCTGTGATTAACTCCATCGCATCATCCTAGGCCCGCAGCTAGCTCTTTGGTTTTGGCGACTAGGCCCGACAAGCCCTCATCGCGGTATGCCTTAACGAAAGCAGTTCCAACAATCGCGCCGTCCGCATAGCCGTTGACTTCACGAACCTGCTCAGCTGTGGAAATTCCTACCCCTACACAGGTTGGCGTTGCGCTCATGCTCTTTACTCGACCCACCAGCTGTCTTGCAAGAGCATCAAGAGTTGCTCGCTCTCCAGTTATACCCATGGTTGAGACGGAATAGACAAAACCCTTGGATGCATCTGCGTTTGCGGTCACTCTTTCGTTTGAACTCGACGGCGCAACCAAAAACACCCGGTCAAGACCTTTAGCTTGGCTGACTTCCAGCCACTGCGCCGCCTCGTCTGGAACAAGATCTGGCGTAATCATTCCCTGAGCCCCGGAAGCACGCATGTCTTCCGCAAACTTTTCAACGCCATACCTGAGCACAGGATTCCAGTAACTCATGACCAATAGCGGTGTGGATACTCTTGCTCGCACCTGGCGAATTACTTCGAACAGGTCTCGCAGCACGAAGCCTGCAGCTCGTGCCTCTTCGGTCGCTACTTGAATAACCAGACCGTCCATGACCGGGTCACTGTAGGGAACGCCAATTTCAAGGACGTCGCAGCCATTCTCGGCCATTGCAACTAGCGCATCGACTGAGTCCTTCAAGGTCGGGTAGCCGGCTGGATAGTAACCAACCAGGGAGCCCTTACCTGATTCCCTGTTTGCCAGGAGAATGTCATTTACTGAACTCACTTATCCCCCATTAGACCAAAGTACTTCGCTGCTGTCTCCATGTCCTTGTCTCCGCGTCCGCTCAGGTTCACGAGGATGTTAGCGCCGGCAGGCAATATCTTGGCTAGGTGTTCGATTCCCGCCAGACCGTGGGCCGTTTCGATGGCTGGGATTATGCCCTCTGTTTGAGACAGAAGCTTCATCGCATTCATCGCCTCGGCGTCGGTAACTCCGTGATAGTTGGCCCGGCCCAGATCCTTGAGCCATGAGTGCTCCGGACCGACTCCAGGGTAATCAAGGCCGGCTGAGATCGAGTGCGACTCCATAGTTTGACCATCGGCGTCCTGAAGCATGTAGCTCTTTGCTCCATGCAGCACGCCTGGGGTTCCCATGGATAAAGTTGCGGCATGTCGAGGAGTGTCAACGCCGTCGCCAGCTGCCTCAAAACCCCAGAGGGCAACGTCGCTGTCATCCAAGAACGCGTGGAAAATTCCAATCGCATTAGAACCGCCACCAACGCAAGCTGCCACTGCATCTGGAAGTTTTCCTGTTAGCTCAAGCATTTGCTCTCGAGCCTCATAACCGATGACACTGTGGAAGTCTCGAACCATAGTCGGGAACGGGTGTGGTCCCGCAACTGTCCCAAGAAGATAGTGAGTGGTATCAACGTTGGCAACCCAGTCTCTAAGAGCTTCGTTGATGGCGTCCTTCAGCGTTCTGGAACCTGAAGTCACTGGGATTACTTCTGCTCCCAAGAGCTGCATTCTTGCGACATTTAGGGCTTGTCGCTCAGTGTCAACCTGACCCATGTAGACCACGCAGTCCATCCCAAAGAATGCTGCCGCCGTCGCACTTGCTACGCCGTGCTGACCAGCTCCAGTTTCTGCAATTATGCGCTTTTTGCCCATCTTTTTTGCTAAGAGTGCTTGGCCCATAACGTTGTTGATCTTGTGGCTACCGGTGTGGTTCAAGTCCTCTCTTTTCAGAAACACCCTAATGTCGCCAAAATGTGCCGCAAAGCGCTTTGCCTCGGTGATTATGGATGGGCGACCGGTGTAAGTTTTGTGGAGTTCAGCAAGCTCAGCAATAAACCCAGGGTCGATTCGCATTGCCTCGTAGGTGGCCTCGAGTTGATCGAGAGCTGCGATTAGCGGCTCAGGCACGAATCTGCCGCCGTACTCGCCATAGTACGGACCAACTTGTTCAGAGAGTTTCATTGTGTTCATAATCCTAAGTTGCGTTAATAAATTCCGGAATTAGCAAGCTCGGATCCCCGGTGACTAAGGCTTGTCCGACAAGCACGACATTGGCACCGGCGTTCCAGTATCTGGCGACGTCCTGTGACTTCTTGACAGATGATTCAGCCACTTTTATAGTCTCATCAGTCAGGAGATGCGACATGGTTTCGAATAACCGCAAGTCAGTCCTGAAGGTTTGCAAGTCCCTCGTGTTTATGCCCACCAAACGGCTCCCCGCAGCATTGGCAACGTGTATCTCCTCGGCCGTGTGCGTCTCAACCAGCACGTCTAAGCCCAAATCTGCAGCGAACTTAGACAACCTTAGGAAATCGGGCTCCTTGAGCCAGCTAAGAATCAAAAGAACGAATGATGCTCCATGGGCACGAGCCTCCAGTATCTGATACTCACAGGATATGAAGTCCTTGCGAAGTGTTGGTATTGAAACGGCGTCGCTGGCATGTCGAAGATCATCCAAAGTACCGCCGAAACCGGATCGCTCTGTTAGAACTGAGATTGCATGTGCTCCACTTTGCTCATAAGTCAGTGCTAACAGACCTGAATCAGGGATTTCGGCCATGTGCCCTACCGAAGGACTAGATCTTTTTATTTCGGCGATGATTTTAATCTTGGAGGCTGGCTCAAGTGCTTTCAGTGCTGAGACTGCGGGCTCCATGTTTTCGACAAGGGCCTCGAGGGACTCCAGGCTCACGCTCTTGCGGCGAATATCAGCGTCATCACTTGCTGTGGCGAATAATTCGTCAAGCACTAGTGGGACTTCGAGTGCTTGCCGCCAACTCCGTAGCCAGATTTCCTAAGAACGAGTCCAACTATGGGTCCAAGGATGGCGACAACTGCTGAAGCCCAAACTAGCGCCGGGACGTCCAGCCAGAAAAATAGTGTTCCAATAGTGAAGGCTGTTAGAACAATAATTACGGTCGCCCATGCTGCCACAGAATTTCCGTGCCCTGGATCAGTGTTGGAATTAGACATTGTGCCCTTCTTGGATGTTTTTCAATTCTAGCAAGCAGTTTTACTGCTCATCCCACAGGTTTTGTGGGTCCGAGTTTATTGCAGCCGATGCACTTGATTGTTCTGGTTTCGTCGAACGCCCTGGTTGAAAGACCGCAAGCGCAAAAATCACCGCAGTTACAACGGCCATAAGGACATAGACCCAGTAGCCAAATCTAATCACCACTCCAAAACCGGCTGCAGTTGCTAGACCAGTACTACTGGAGATCAACTCAATCACAGCACTGGCATCTGACCAGCTTGTGAGCAACAACACCACAATGACTACTCCAGAAATTACCGATGCAATCGCGGCCATTGATCTACTCAAAAGTCGGTAGCGAGCTATTAGGGAAACAAGAAGGACTATGAGTGGGACGAGGCTTGTCAATGGATTGAGTTCTGACCCAATCAACGTGCCTATCAGTGTTGATTGATCGGAATGAAAGTCTCTAACATCGACCCAAGCTAGAAGTGAAGTCGATAGCCACAGGGCGGCAACTAGGGTTCCCAGTGAAATGAGTCTGATCATTTCTTCATCGCATTCGCAGCAGCGACCGCACGCAACACGCCCGCGGCCTTTGCAAGCGTCTCTGCGTACTCAGTTTCGGGAACTGAATCAAGGACAATGCCGGCACCTGCCTGCACTCTTGCAATGCCATTTCTAAGCACCGCAGTGCGAATCGCTATTGCAAGGTCTGAGTTCCCTTGAAAGTCGAAGTATCCAACAACACCACCAAATAGGCCTCGGTAGCTTTGCTCTAAGTCGTGGATTATTTCCAAGGCTCTTGGCTTAGGTGCTCCGGATAGCGTTCCAGCTGGGAAGGTAGCCAGCATGGCTTTGACAATACTGGTTCCAGTAGTCAAAGATCCCTCGACGGTCGAAACCAAATGCATGATGTGCGAAAAGCGATGAATTTGCATAAATTCGCTAACTCGAACCGAGGTTGGATCGCACACTTTCAGCAGGTCGTTTCTGGCAAGGTCAACCAGCATCAAGTGTTCACTGCGCTCTTTTTCATCTGCCAGCAGATCTTCAGCAAGTTGATTGTCAGTCGAAGTGTCTTGACCTCTGGGCCTTGAACCGGCTATCGGGTGAGTGACAACATTCGTGCCCATTACTTTTACAAGCGCCTCCGGAGAGCTTCCCACAATGGCGAACGGCCCGTCTTGATCCTGGCACCTAATCAGGTACATGTACGGGCTCGGATTCAACGCACGAAGGGCCCGGTATACATCAAGAGCATCAGCGGTTGCTTGATGGTCAAATCGCTGAGAGATCACAACCTGAAATACATCTCCTTTTCGAACATGTTCTTTGGCTAGCTCGACTTTTTCAAGAAACTGATCTTTGGCAGTGTTTGACACGGCATCCGGTTCCGGCCAATTCGGCTCAGAGACCATCGCGGGTGTTGGCATTTCAACGATTTCTTGCATCTTGCTGATTGCATCTAGCGCCCGACTGTAGCTTTCCCGAAGGGGTGTGCCATCAACAAAGACCACGCTTACTAAGAGCAGTTCCGATTTCTGATGATCCATCACCACAAGGTCTGAAAATTGATTGAAACCGTAAAGCGGTATCGAGTAGTCGGCTTGCTTAGCTTCGGGAAGTTTCTCGGTTAGGTTCACTGTCCCCCAACTAAGGAAACCAACTAGTCCTGAACTCAAAGGAAAATCCACTGGACTTGATCTCCAGGCTGTTTGTAGCATTTCCAAACCGGCTATTGGGTCTTCGGGGAGTAGCAAACCATCGGGAAGGCACTTGGCATCCCCCGTCCAGCTAGCCTTTGATTCAGAAGCCGATAGCTGACCTCGGGACGATACTCCAATAAATGAGTATCTACCCCAAACTCCTTGTTCTGCTGATTCCAGCAAAAATGTGTCAGCTCTTGCACCAGCTAGTTTTTGGTAAAGACCAATCGGCGTTTCACTGCCGCTAAATAGTTTTTTTACAACTGGGATTACGTTGTAATCGATGCTGAGTTTCTCAAGCTGTTCGAAGTCAATCACCTAGATCTCCTCGAAGCAGCTGACGGTTCCGATATGGCAGGCCGGGCCAACAGGCTTCACCATCGCCAAAATAGTGTCGCCGTCGCAATCTAAAGATAAAGAGTCAACTGCCAAAGTATTGCCACTAGTTTCACCCTTGTGCCAAAGCTGGTTTCGGGACCGAGAGAAAAAGTGCATTTGACCCGTCGCGACAGTCTTTTCTAATGCCTCAAGGTTTGCATAGGCAAGCATAAGAACTTGCAGGGTCTGACTGTCTTGAACCACGATAGGTATCAATTGTTCGCTTGAAAATTTGACTTGATCCAACGCTAACTGCCTCATCTAGCCTCTATTCCTACCTGTTCAAGCGCTTGTTTAACTTGCGCAATTGAAATTTCCCCGCTGTGAAAAACACTAGCTGCGAGTAGGGCATCGGCGCCAGCCTGAGCCGCGTCAACGAAGTCAGATACCTTGCCGGCACCCCCAGACGCGATAATCGGAACTGCTGATATCTTTCTGACTTTCTCGATAAGGTCAAGATCGAAACCCTCTCGGGTGCCGTCTGCATCGATGCTGTTGATCAGCAGTTCACCGGCTCCCAGTTCTTGTACTCGTTCTATCCACTGCAGCGCATCTAAACCGGTTTCCTGTCGTCCACCGTGTGAGGTAATGACGAACCCGGAAGGAGAAGCCCCGCGTTTAATGTCTAGAGAAATAACCAAAATCTGATTACCGTGTTCGCCGGCAATTTCTGCCAATAGCTCCGGTCTGGCGACGCCTGCCGAGCCGATCGATACTTTATCGGCTCCAGCTTCTAGTAGTAGCGAAACATCCTCGAGTCTCCTGATGCCCCCGCCGACCGTTAGGGGTATGAATAACTCTTCGGCGCATCTGGTGACCATGTCTCTGGTGGTGGAGCGATTCTCGTTTGCAGCTGTGACGTCTAAAAACGTAAGTTCATCCGCGCCCTGAAGATAGTAGTTACGGGCTAAGTCAACCGGGTCACCGCTGTCGACCAGGTTCTGAAAGTTGACGCCCTTTACCACCCGACCGTTTGCAACATCGAGGCAAGGAATCACCCTGACTGCCGGCACTATATTCTCGCTGCGTGTATGGCTGAAACCAAAATAGCTCTAGCTCCTGCGGCGTATAGCTCATCCATTATTTGATTCATTTGTGTTGCGGGCACTAGCGAACGAACTGCAACCCAATCCAAGTCAGCCATGGGGGAAATCGTGGGCGACTCAATCCCAGGAGTTATCTTGGTGGCCGCATCAAGTACATTTTTCGGGCAGTCATAGTCGATGATTACATACTCTCTGGCGACTAGTACTCCCTTGAGGCGCATCAAAAGCCCGTTCGCATCACTCGATTTACCCGGAGCGCTAATCAGCCTGGCTGTCGAAGTCAAAATCGTGGGGCCAAAGATAGCGAGCCCCGCTTTCCGAAGAGTGTTACCGGTTGA
>ERZ888423.3067-NODE-3067-length-11467-cov-8.234490_pt1 | contig 11467 bp, 8 predicted proteins | sample MGYA00520523_ERZ888423 | MGnify/ENA primary metagenome ERZ888423 (study PRJEB32303, sample SAMEA104408611) | aquatic metagenome | biome: Brackish water; feature: Pelagic; material: water | place: Baltic Sea | collected 2014-06-08T10:24:00 | depth 30,27 m ...
GCAAAAGCGAATGGGCTAGGTCATTACATCAACCCAAAACGGGATTCTCCCTTGACTTTATAGATTTCGGGAATTCCAAAGATCTAGGCTATGCCTTTTCACTTATGCCGACTATGGAACTCAGTCTTTTCCAGAAAAAAAGCGACAGATAGAATGCCCTCTATGGATATGGAGGCTCTTATATGAACACTGTCTATGACAAGGAAAATAATCCGAATAACCGCGCGATTAGTACCCATCTCAATTGGACTTTCCGTTCTTTTATTTCCTATGACTTGGTCAAAAGATCTCCTGCTTCATGGAAAATTGGTATAGGATACATCCATCATTCCAATGGCCATACACGCCTTCCCAATCAAGGCCTTAATTCCTATCTGCTCAGCTTATCTGCTGATCTCAATCTTAAAAAATCAGAATCTGATCTCAATCCGCTTTTGTCCATAGGAAGGCAAAAAGAACGTCAAGGTTTCTTTTCGTTCTCTGCAAGTAACGGAAGGAATGTACTGTCTGAATTCTTCAGCGAACGCAAGGATGTATACACCCTCTCAGTATCTACTGGGCGCATCTATAATGGCACCTTCAAACTAGGTGTTGGAGCTTATTATCGCTTCTACGAGCATTACTATGATTACATTGAAAATGGTGAAGCACTGGTGATGTCTTTGGCGCCATATTTTCAGAAAAATGCCTTTGGCTATGCGAGCTGCCTTGGCTTCATGGCTTCAGGCGAAGTGATGCTGGATCATGTAGGAATAGAACTCGGCATTGGCGTGAATATCTACAAACCTTTCTATAAACTTGATTGGCAACTCAACGAGGGCTTCATCTATGACGAGGTATTCTATCCCGGAGAACTCACTTGGTATTATGAATTCAAACGCAGTATCTCTTCACGACTTGGACTCAAATATTATCTGCTCAATAACAGCCGTTCTCCTACTAATAATTTCTTCATAGCTGCACACTTGAATGCGAATCTCGGGCAGGCTGATTTCTCTGAACTGAGCTTTGGATATGTCCGAAATTTCAAGAAGAAGCCTCGAATATTTAGCTGTTCATGAAATAGGACATTCGTTCCAATAAAGCTAGAAAAAGCCTATTATCTAGGATACAACTTACTGATATGATGCTATTTACATCTTTGGCACAGCACTTGCCTTATACCTGGTGTACACTAATATTACAGTTATGAAAAAAGCAGTTGGAACCCTATTCGTAAGCATGATGATCCTCGGATCCGCTTACGCTCAAGATGTCACTACCGTCCAAGCGATGAGTAGCGATATCAGTGATCACCTTGATCTGGAGGCAGTAGCCGCTGTCTTTGCAGAATCAGAGAATCTAGAGGACTTCGAAAGAAGACTGAATGACCCCGAATCAAGATTATCCAATCTGGATATGAATGAGGATGGCTACGTAGATTATCTGCGTGTGATGGAAAATGCCGATGCCGATGCGCGTCTAATCACCATCCAAGCTGTAGTCGGAAAAGACCTTTATCAAGACGTGGCCACCATAGACGTGGACGTGGATGAGCGCGGACAACCCCGTGTGCAAGTGGTGGGTGACGTATACATGTATGGCCCTGACTATATCATAGAGCCGGTCTATCATTACAGACCTAGGATATTCGTATACCTATGGGCACCTCGTATCAATCCATGGTGTTCTGCGTTCTCATGGGGATTCTATCCTAGTTATTGGAGTTATTGGGCTCCATATTCTTACTACAATTACTACTCTCACATTCACTCTTATCATTACTATGGCTATACTAGCTATTACTATAGGAGCTATAGGAGAAGTGCTTCTTGCGCTGCAATCTATCACAGAACCGCACGTCAGGATTATGCTCATCATCATCCATACCGAAGCTTTACAGCGAGGAATGATGGCTACAGAAATAAGAGGGCTTTAGAGACTTCGCGTCCTGCGTCTTATTACACTGCCTCTAATACGAAAGGAACATCGGCAAACACCAAAGACATGGCGACTGCGAACAGCAGACCTGCAAGTCAATGGAATACTGCGACAGCTTCTAACCAAAATCCTGCCTTGCAAACGAAAGATGTACGCAGTGATAAAGGCGGAAACAATGTTGTGTCTCAACGTCCCCTGGACAATAGCAGACCGCAAGTGAAACAGGATTGGACCAAGCCTAGCGCAAGTTCATCACGTGATGAAACTGCCAGCACTGCAAGTGCGACACGTCCTAGTGCTACTAACACAATTAGGCCTAATGCGCAAAGCAACAACAGACCAAGTAGCACTCAGCGCCCACAAGCTGATGCTCCACGTCAGCAGCCGAGCGCTCTTCCACAAGGTCAGACTACTTCACGACCGAGCAGTACTGAACGTCCTAAAGAAACGAGCAGACCAAGTTCTAGCTCTATGGATAATGGAAGTCAAGCAAGACCGAGTAGCTCAAGTAGCCGAGGGACTGCAAGCCAGCCAAGTCGTTCTAGCAGCAGCTCAAGAAGCACTGCAGGAAGTAGTTCTTCTAGCAGCCGTGGATCAAGTTCTGCCCCGAACAGCGCAGGATCTAGCAACACTTCTTCGAAGAAGAGATAAAATCTTACAGGTAAACAATTGAAAAAAGGGAATCGTCTTGTGGCGGTTCTCTTTTTTAATTAAAACGAAAATGGAGGGCATTGACATAGACTATGGCACCAATCAGAAATTAGGAATTTGGAACCAGAAATCTTAGAAAGCATCAGCATAGCTCTGAGCAAGTCTTGAACTTTAAATCTTTGAATCTTTAAGACTTTGGCATCGCTCAGTACAATCCTTGAACTTTGAATACCCTCCACATCCCTTCTTATTCGATAGCTTTGCAGCATGTCAAAAGCGATAAAGAACCAGAAGGAGATTCTGCAGAAATTGGGTATAGAGAAGCTGAACCCTATGCAACTTGATGCGCATGCCGCGATTCACTCCAATTCCAATGTGCTCCTACTCTCTGCCACCGGTACAGGAAAGACCTTGGCCTTTCTTCTTCCGCTGATTGCTGAACTGGATCCTACTAATCCAAATGTTCAGGCTCTCATCCTCACTCCTACACGTGAATTGGCCATTCAGATAGAAACAGTGCTACGGGAGATAGGAAGCGGATTCAAGTGTAATGCCGTCTATGGCGGTCGTCCAATTTCTAAAGACAAGATAGAACTGAGCCATACTCCAGCTGTGGTTATAGGAACTCCTGGCAGAGTCGCTGATCACGTCAGAAGAGAGACCTTCAGCACAGAGGATATAAAGACCTTGGTCTTGGATGAATTCGATAAATCACTTGAGATTGGGTTTGCTGAGGATATGAGCGAAATTCTCTTTGCATTGCCCAACGTAAAAAAGAAGATCCTCACCTCTGCTACACAGAAATCAAGTATACCTGGATTTGTAGATTTCCAAGAGCATAAAGTGGTAGATTATTCAGATGAAGGGGTTCCTAATTTACAGCTCAAGCTTATCAGCTCCCCTGAAAAAGACAAGCTGAATACGCTCCTTAAGGTAATGGAACACCTTGGAAATCAGGCAGGAATCATCTTTTGTAATTTCAAAGAAAGTATAGCTCGAACGAGTGAGTTTCTTGATGAAAATAACATCCCGCATGGTTGTTTTCATGGGGATATGGAACAAAAAGACCGTGAGCGTAGCTTGATAAAATTCAGAAATGGAACGTACAAGACATTGCTTGCTACTGACCTAGCAGCGCGTGGAATAGATGTTCCTGAAATTGCCTACATCTTGCATTACCAGCTTCCAAGTCGCCTTCATGAATTCACCCATCGCAATGGAAGAACGGCCCGAATGAATGCTGACGGTGTAGCCTATGTAATGAAATGGAAGCAAGAACTTCTCCCTGAATTTATTCCAAGTTTAGAAGATGCTATATGGCCTGAAAAATCGACAACATCAAGAGAGAATTGGGAAACCTTTTTCGTCTCTGGCGGAAGGAAAGATAAGATCTCCAAAGGCGACTTAGCTGGTCTATTTTTCAAACAAGGGAAGCTAGAAAAAGACGCACTGGGATTGATTGAACTGAAACAAGACTGCGCCTTTATAGGCGTCAAAACAGATACTCCTGATCGGTTAGTTACCCTCCTAGATAATGGGAGAATTAAAGGGAGGAAATTGAGGGTGAATGTGATTTGATGCTAGAAAGATGATAGCTATTGAAAGAAGAAATCGTGATTCCGATAAACTAATACCTATAGATGCCTGACATTTTCATCGCTTCTCATAGGTCTGTGCGCATGCCTGCTTGACATTATCCCCATGATATTTAGAAGATGTATCCATTTGCTATCCTGTCCACCTTTGTGCTTTGGACTGCTATTGGAATCATCATTCCCTTTGTCTCTTGGTGAATAGACCCATGGCTCACAGGATTACTTGTTGCTGTGTTGGCAAGCCTTCCATCAGTGCTTATCGTTTGGCCTCGCGTTAAGAATATGGTTACCTCACGAATGCTGTACTAGGAGCCTGTATCGCTGTCGCAGCAGAGTATTTTATGTCCGCTTGAAAAAGCTCTACCTCAGCACACTAATTTTCTTGGTCAATACCTCAGTACCTACTTCTATTTTCAAGTGATAAAGACCCGTTGAAAGTTCAGCTGTATCAATCTTGAATTGATGCTGTCCTTCATTTTGAAGTCCATATTCTTGACTCATTACCTCTGATCCAATCTGATTATGCAAACGAATAGATACCATACTTGATGCTGCCAACGAAAAGTTAACTAAAAGTTCATCTACCGCTGGATTCGGGTAGATTTTAAGCTCAGTGATTGTGTTATACTCAATCAATCCTGCACTCGTGCAAAGACCTGCGATATTCTCATCCAACCAATCAAGTCGTATACCGATCCAATTCTTCAATGATTCCAATTCACCTAGATAGGTATCAGGCACCTCTCCAAGGTCTGGAGCTGGGCCGCTCAACCCGAGAATTGGCCATTTCTGAAAATGTCGTGATTGCGCATTCTGAACTAATGCACCCATGTTGTCTATGTAGTTAAAGAGCGAATCTGTATTCAAGATATCCATCCGATATTCCTCATAAGAGCATCGCAGTTCATTCCTGAACGACTCATCCTGCAACAAGCGCACATACCAACCCGTTGAATAGTTATCTGTAAAACAATCGTTGTTCAAATGTGCCCATCCTGAGCCATCGGTATTCTGATAGATTTCACATATATCTATATTCTTCCAAGCCCAATCGAAATCCCAAACCGGTCCAGCTTTAAGTTTTCCGCCATTGGAGTTTTTGTCTTTATGGAAAAAGACACTTTTTTTAAATCCATCTGCGTTTCTGGAAACTTCATTGACCAAGAAATAATCAATGAAAGAAGGGACATCCATGAACTGTCTGTATCCTAGGTTCGGGTCATAGAATTCAGGACTATACAATGCTGTTTCCAGGCTATCTACAAAGGACGCGATGTATGCTTTCTGCACAGGAAGAATCACATCGGCCTTAGGATATTCGTACACAAAATGAACATCAAAACCAGGATGGTCTATAGGTGAATAATTCGATTCGAAACTGTTGTTTGAATTCCAGTAATTCTGCGTGAGAATATATCCTCCAGTGAGATCATCATCGGCAAGATCAAGCTCAGTTAACTTAGCTATATCTACTCTATTGGAATCCCTTTTTAGCTTCTCTCCGAAGACATAAATACCTTTATAACTGCTATCTACTATCACCTCGCACAACTGTGCTCGTGGGCTGTAGTTCCCCATTTCCCCGAAGAGCTTGTAAGCCAAAAGATTCTTTAAAAGTGACCGATCATTAAAGTTAGACAGAAGCACCCAGTCATTCTCGGCAGGCATTCCTAGGATGGAAACGTTATTATTTTCACCCCACTCATCTTGGGTTTCTATGCCATATGGGCGCTGCGGATATCCTGCAGAAGAGAGTCCTCTAATCTCTATTCCAATATGCCCACTGTATACATTCGCAAAATCATTGATAAAAGTGATGCTACCTGGACCGTTGTATTTGATATCCATCATACAGGCGATTTTTGTCTCTTGTATAATGGTCTGACCAAGGGTGTTAATCATCACAATAGGCAATTCAGAACTTTCAAAATTTACTGTACCCAAATCATTTACACATATCTCAAATGTTCCCGTGCCACCACCCCATTTCCAAGCTTGGATATAGATGGTCTCTCCTGGTGTTAAATCATAGAGCAGTAAAAATGATAGATATACTTCTCCCCCGTCATCATCACATCCAAGAATTTCAAGATCAGAACAACTGTTACCTCCCCAAACAGCAATCCCTGTATCGTTAATACTCCCAGCGAAGGTTTGAATACTGATGTTTCCTGATTCTGGGACTTCCATGGTGTACCATATATCTTGACCTAAAAACCAAGAACAATTCGGGATAAATCCTGTGCCTTGAAAACCTGTGTTATTAGATAGAACACAATCCATGGTATCAATAGGCAAAGCAAGACAAGGGTGACTTCCCTGCACAGGCGGTGCACTGCAATCGCCAATATGTGTCGCCACTAATCCTGTGACAGGATCAGGGCCATCTTGAAAAACTATGTTCCAGGAAGCGTCTTGTAATTCATAGGTATTCTCTTCTTCATACTGACCTGAGCTATAGAACAGTTCTACCTCATCTCCATCACAAACAGTAAAACTGACTGCACTTCCGTATTCGCTAGCGCTGAAGACTCCAGTAGAAATAGCATTGACCTTCACTTCCAACGTAGCACCGTTCCAGCCGTCTCCATAGCTGTCGTGCATGGTCAAGGTGTAATCGCAGCACTGGGCATGTGAACTAAGGCATAGAAAGCTAGATATGCATAATAGCACAAGCTCAAAGACGGTTTTGATCCTCATAGGGTGGGTTGTTCATTTTTTAAGCCTGACGTACGAAGATATCATGAGATTCAATGGAAGACCAAGTAAATTTCAGAAATCCTTGAGACTAGGACCAAAAAAGTGCTGGTCTAATTAAATAGCCAGCACTCTGATAGTGTCTTGTGTTTTAAGATCTTCTCTTTCCTCCTGAGCCTGACCCACTGGACCCACTACTTCTTGGGTTACCTCCGCTGCCTGAACCACTTGGTCTTTTTCCTTGTGATCCTCCTCCACTTGATCGGCTTCCGCTTGGCTTAGGTCTATTGTGGCCTTGGCCTCCTCTTCCTCTGCGAGGCTCTGGCGGAATGTCTCCTATCTTTTCAGTAGGCTCGAATCCCTCCATGACCTCACTTGGAATTTTTTCACCCAGTATGCGCTCTATTCCTCTCACATAATCTACTTCGTCTATGCTCACAAGCGAAACAGCTTCACCGCTTGCTCCTGCTCTTCCTGTGCGGCCTATGCGGTGTATATAGTCTTCAGGGACATTAGGTAATTCATAATTCACTACGTGAGGAAGCAATGGAATATCTAATCCGCGGGCTGCAATATCAGTTGCCACAAGGACTCTTACTGAACCTTCCTTGAAACCTGCTAATGCCTTAGTTCGTGCGCCTTGGCTTTTATTTCCGTGGATGGCAGCAGAAGTAATTCCGCTTTTGTCCAATTTCTCGCTCAATCTATTGGCTCCATGCTTCGTGCGTGTGAAGACCAATACTTGGTCCCAATCCCCTTCAGAGATCAGTTTAATAAGCAAGGCAGGTTTTTGGTCTTTATTGACCCTATAGCTCATGTGTTCTACAAGCTCTGCCGTGGTATTCTCAGGCGTAGCTTCTACCATGGCCGGATTATTCAAAATCCCCGAAGCCAATTTCTTGATTTCTTTCGAGAATGTTGCTGAGAACAATAGGTTCTGACGTTTTTGCGGAAGCAAATTCATCACGCGCTTTATATCCCGTGCAAATCCCATATCAAGCATGCGATCAGCCTCATCCAAGATGAGGAATTCTACTTGAGAAAGTGACAAAGCTCTTTGACTTTCAAGGTCCAATAGACGACCTGGTGTGGCAATAAGAATGTCTATACCTCTCTTAAGTTTAGTTACTTGAGGATTCTGATTCACTCCGCCAAAGATCACCATGGATCTAAGGTTCACGAACTCGCCATACTCCTCCACATTTGCATGCACTTGAGCAGCTAACTCACGTGTAGGAGTTAGAATCAAAGCTCTGATGGGTCTTCTCTTATCAATGGGTGTCTCAGCGAGAATCTGAAGCATAGGCAGGGTAAATCCTGCGGTCTTACCTGTTCCTGTCTGTGCTGAAGCAAGGATGTCCCTGCGTTGTAAAATTAATGGTATCGCCTTCTCTTGAATAGGAGAAGGTATAGTGTATCCCTTTTTGCTGATAGCTTTCAGCAAGGCATCGGATAGGCCTAAAGAATCAAATGACATATATAGTGTTTAGAAAATAGGCCCTCGACAGAAGACCATATATTAGAATGAGGCGCAAAGATACGTTGAATTTCGGCTATGCGTGTATTTCTCAAGCCAGTTGAGCTTCAAATTGATAGAAATCCCCGAACTAAGCTCCTGTTTTTGCGTAAAGAAAATGAGTCAAATAATTTGTAACTATCTGAACCCTATGGCCCTGAATACAAAGAGGATGACTGCACCCAGAATGACAATGAGCGTTATGATGGCCTCCATGCTCATGATGCCTTGTGTATTAGATCCATGGTATTAACGACCGCAAATTCCAACATATTCCGAGCATAAAAGTCAGTTACAGATGCCGTTTGCTGAAACCATTGAGAACGCTGCAATACTCTTTAAATTGGCTAAGAAAAAACGCTCCTCTCTTCTATATCTATCACTCAGTCTATACTACTTGAAATCTTGATTCGTATTCAGCTCCTGATGAGGGCGTATCTCTATCCTGACCCTATCTGCAAGAAGGCTTTAGGTCTGGGGCGGCCTGAAGGAAATATGCGGCACCTATGCCCACAGAGGCTTAATCACCTATCATACTCTGGACATGCATTCTAGGAAGTACCCATTGATGTTTACGAAAGTCATCTACGAATCTTCGAGTCTACAGCTCGCTACGCAGTCGATACTTATCGCTGATTTTCAGGGTATTGTACTACTTAAACCAGGAGATGTCTTGATGACCCACCTGCCTAGAAGCGGCAGTTTGTGCATGAATGGAAGAGGCTGACATGATCAGAAACACTGGGTGAAACCAAAACGCCTTCATTCACATGTGCATGTGGGTACGACAACACTCATGAAAAGGGCATTAAATAGACCTACCTCTGCCTCTTGACCAAATCCAAGGTCAAAAGGAAGAGTGTGAGATAGAATCCTATACTCAAGCATATTCCCGCCAACATGACTACATACTTCATCCAAGTGATTCCGGTCCATAGCAGATAAAGCCCCCCAAACGTCAAGACTAGGCTGAGCAATGGCTCTATTAAAAGGATAGTTTTCCAAGGTTTCTTTACGGAGGAAAGGAGCAGAACTGTTCCTAGCAGAAAGAAAATAAGACTATAGGAAATCACATGGCTGTGTATGATGTTCAAGACTTGTTTCTTTGTCATTTTGAACTTCATCTTCTCAGCATCTTCCTGATCTTCGTTTCCTAGGTAATTCTCCTCAATGCCTTGAGGTGCCATAGAGGTGGTGTCCACTAAATAAAACATGCCTGCCGTGTAGCCAAAGGCCAAGGTCCAAATCAAGAGCAAAGCCCATCTCCTCAACTGATCTGGTAGACGATGAATAAGCCCATGAATCTCTAACTTAGTATCCTCCATGAGCTGTTTTAATCTTCGCTATCTTATCTGAGAGGTCTTTAATTCCTGTTGTGGCAGAGCGGCAAGAGATGGTAGCTCCTGAGATTCCTGAGATGTCATCGTTCAAGATCATGGCATCCTTCGATCCTTTTCCAATGAACTGTTTTAACCAGCGCTTACTAGAAATCTCACCGCCATAGGCTTCTCTATAGACTAAAATCGCTCCTTCTCTGATGCGTCCATCCATGTCGAACACGACCATATAGTCGAAGAGATCATACTTTCCTGACGCTTGATCCAGAATAAGAAAGCCCTTTTTCTCCTTTCCTTTTCGAAGTAGATAAAGTTCTTCTCCTTTATCCAAAATGGAAGATGTGATAGCTTCATGGCTTACTTTTTCTTCAGGCCAAATGGACTCTAATTTCTTAAGGATTTTCTTTTCTGAAGTCTTCATTAATTCCTGTACTGGGTTATCAGAAGGAAGTAATAGAAACGATATGGCAAGGAGGAATATCTTCATATCAAAACCAAACTCCTATACCCAAATTCAATTGACCAAGAGGATCATTGCTTGAACTTCTATTAGTGAAATACTGATAATCGCCTTTGAACACAGCCCCTTTGGCGACTCTAAATGTAAGCCCCGTGGTGATGTCAGTGCGGTTGAAGGCATTATTTCGCTGAATTCCTTCTGCAACTTGATGATGGGTGTCATAGTTCTCATATCTACTGAACAGAATCAATTCCTTTACCTCTTGTTTTTTAGTAAACAAGGTCAACAAATCATAGCCCAACTCGAAATAATACCCTAGCATTTCAGATCCTAAATCACTTCCTGTATATGCGTTATAGGCCCTCGTATCCGACAACTTAGAGTAGATAATCTGACCGCGGCTCATGAAGCCTTTATTCCTGTATCGGAAATCGAAACCAGTCATCAAGACACCCACAGTGCTGGAGTCCGCTTGCATGCGACCCGCTTCATCTTGTAGATCAATCTGACCATATAATGTGCTCTGACTTCTTCCTGCATAACCTGCAATTCCCATCTTCAATCCACGGATTCCATAGTGATCCACTTTAGCCGAGAAATTTGGATGCGATATAATTGACTGTGCTCCTTTCTGACGTCCTTTTCTAAGGCCATCATCTCCTCTTAAAACTCCATTTCCGTTATAGCTGAGAAATCCATTGACTACATACACTTGATAGCTCAATGAAGCTTCATTAACCCTCCCAAAAAGGCCTACACCTATTTCTCTCCAGGTGGTAGGGATAATCTTCGCATCCAGATTTGGACGTTCTACGCCATTGAACGTAGTAGGCTCATGATATTCATTCACTATTCCCATGGGAATGAGCATGAGACCAGCTCGCACGCTTAGAGAAGGCCTTATAGCATAGTTCAGGAAAGCCTGTTCTACCGTGACCTCATTCACATGTTCGAACTCTATCTCGGTCACGAAATGAGTTTTGTCATTGAACCTGTATCCAAGGAAATTTACGAGCCGATGAACATCTAGGCTACCATTTTCGCGAAATGAATTTCCTATGCCTTGATTGTAATCAATCTGCGCATAGACGCCCACAGTAAGAGGGTGACCGTCTTTATTGTTAACGATACTCAAGGCCATATTCAGCGGGGCATTCTGTAAAGAATCCTGCTGTGTATGTGCGAGAATACTTGATACTATGAATAGAAAGAGAAGTGATATTCTGAGTGACATATAGACCTTTTATTATGACACCAAAACTATTGGCCAACGAAGGCAATCACAATACCC
>ERZ888423.3068-NODE-3068-length-11461-cov-33.415308_pt1 | contig 11461 bp, 13 predicted proteins | sample MGYA00520523_ERZ888423 | MGnify/ENA primary metagenome ERZ888423 (study PRJEB32303, sample SAMEA104408611) | aquatic metagenome | biome: Brackish water; feature: Pelagic; material: water | place: Baltic Sea | collected 2014-06-08T10:24:00 | depth 30,27 m ...
CCTAAGCCATCAGGGGCGACGCCCCGCTCGCTGGTAGCGGTGGTACGAGTGGCCTTTGAGGCCAAGTGTTCGGACGTGCACCTCGGTGTGGGCGAGGAGCCGCGGCTGCGCTTTCGCGGCGACATGCAGATGACCGACTGGCCGATAACCACAGGCGAACAGTTCACCGGTTGGTTGGAGGAGATTCTCGCGCCTGGGGATCGCCAGGCGTTTCAAGATGAAAAGGAATACGACGGCTCCCATGCCTTCAGTTTTGTCAGGGTGCGGATCAACCTGTTCGAATCGCTGCTGGGGCCAGCGATGGTGCTGCGGCTCATTCCTTTTGAAGTCCCCACGCTTGAAGACCTTGACCTGCCCGAGGTCTTCAAGAGCTTGCTGAATTATACAAAGGGCTTGATCCTGATGACAGGCCCACGGGCTGTGGCAAAACCACAACGCTTGCAGCCATGATCAACTGGATGAATATCACGCAAACAAAGCACATCCTCACCATTGAAGATCCCGTTGAATTCGTGCATCCAAGCAAGTCTTGCCTGGTTCATCAGCGTGAGATTGGTCACCACACCAAAATGTTCTCCATCGCCTTGCGGGCGGCCCTTCGGGAAGATCCTGATGTGTTGCTGATCGGTGAGATTCGTGATCATGAGACCCTATCCACAGCTCTCGAAGCAGCCCAGACTGGACACCTTGTTTTTGGTACGCTCCACACCAATTCAGCAGTCAAGACTGTTGAGCGAATTCTGGGCATGTTCCCGGCAGAAGATCAGAAGCTAATCCGTGCAAACGTAGCCGAATCGCTTTTGGCAGTGATATCTCAGGGGCTGCTTAAATCAACCGACGGAGGGCGTGTTGCCTACCACGATATTTTCATCAATACCGATGCCTGCCGGGACTATCTGCTACGCAGCGAATTTGACCAAGTCGAGGAAATTATGAAACGCAGTTCGTTCGAAGGCATGCAAACCCTCAATCAGTCTCTTCTTGAACTGGTGACACGAGGAAAAGTTTCGGAAGAAGATGCTTTGGCCGTGAGCCTCAAGCGCGGCGAACTTTCCCAGGCGCTGCGGGGTCGAGAGTAGGCGGGAGCCGTTGGAAGTGATCGTTCAGTGCGTTCCGGATAGGCGAAGCAAAAGCAGGGTGGCGATGCCGAGCGACAGCCCGAGCATGGCCAGCCTGCCGTTCCAAATCTCGGCCTGGGGGGTGAAGCCGCGGCGCCAGGCGTTGAGCTCTTCTGGCGCTACTTCAACGGGCTCACCGGTGCCGATGCCCTCGGCTTCGGTGTGAGCAGGCGCGAGAGCGCTGTTCGGAACCTGGGCGTTGTCTCTGGTGTCAGCTGAAGCCATCCACCCCCTTAACGACGGGTCAAGCCACCATAAAGGGATCAAAAGCAGGGCTGCTGCTCGTAAAGCGTGCCGCTCTGCTGCAGCGGCAGGCGTGCCGCCACCCCCAGGGCCGTGCTGCTGCTTGATCCGGCCGTGAGCCGCTGGGCCGCGGCCACGCCGATCATGGCGGCGTTGTCGGTGCAGTAAGCAAGCGGTGCGCGGCGCCAATGCAGCCCCAGCGCGCCGCAACGCTCCTCCAGACGCTGCCGCAGCCGTTGATTGGCCGCCACTCCACCCACCAGCACCAGCGTGCCGAGTCCCTCGTCGCGGGCGCAGCGGCAACTGCGCTCCACCAGCACATGAACCACAGCCTGCTCGAAGCTGGCGGCCACATCGGCGAGATCCTGCGGCTCCAATTCCCTGGTGGAAGGCGGATCCGCCGGCCCTGCAGCACCGCTGCTGGCGCGCAGCGATTGCACCAGACGCAGCACGGCCGTCTTCAGGCCGCTGAAGCTGAAGTCGTAGGGGTAGTAGCCCCCTTCCGGCCTCGACACGCGGCCCTTCGGCAGCGGGAAGCGCAGGGGATCCCCCAGCGCTCCAGCCGCCTGGATCGCTGGGCCGCCGGGATACCCCAGCCCCAGCAGCCGCGCCACTTTGTCGAAGGCCTCGCCGGCCGCGTCGTCATGGCTGCGGCCCAGCCGCCGGTAGTTGCCGGCGCCGTCGACCCGGATCAGTTCGGTGTGACCGCCGCTCACCAGCAGCACCAGAAACGGACCCGCCGGTAGGGGCTCTCCCAGGTGCACCGAACAGAGATGGCCTTCGAGGTGGTGCACCGCCACGAAGGGGCGATCGTGCAGCCGTGCCAGCGTTCGGGCGGTGACCGAACCCACCAGCAGGGCCCCCACCAGGCCCGGCGCCACGGTGGCAGCGATGCCGTCGAGGTCGGCGAAGCCAAGGCCGGATTCGGCCATCACGCTGGCGATCAGCTGCGGCAGTGCCTCCACGTGGCGCCGCGAGGCGATCTCGGGCACCACACCTCCCCAGCGGGCGTGTTCGGCGATCTGCGAAGCCACGGCACTGGCGAGCACCTGCTCGCCGCGCACCACGGCCGCCGCTGACTCGTCACAACTTGTTTCGACGGCCAGAACGGTGTTCAAGTGCCTCCATGGACTCCCTTACTCTCCGCAAGTGACATCCTGCCCGCTGGCAGGCCTTTCCCCGGATCCGGATACGATGCGCCGCCTTTTCGCCGTTCTGATTTCCGCCCTGCTGATCTTCGGCTTTGCCCCTGTGGCCCATGCCGATGTGGCCGGGCTCACTCCCTGCTCCGAAAGCCCCCGCTTTCAGCAGCGTGCCGCTGCCGCTGCCACTCCGCAGGCCAAAGCCCGCTTCGAGATGTACAGCCAGGCCGTGTGCGGCACCGATGGTCTGCCCCACCTGATCGTTGATGGCCGCTGGAGCCATGCCGGCGATTTCATGATTCCGGGCATCGCCTTCCTCTACGTCGCCGGTTGCATCGGCTGGGCCGGTCGCGTCTACCTGCAGGCCATCCGTGGCAGCAAGGACGCCACCATGCGCGAGATCCAGATCGATGTGCCCCTGGCTCTGAAGAGCACCATCGCCGCGGCCACCTGGCCTCTGGCAGCCTTCAGCGAATTCACCAGCGGCAAGCTGCTGGAATCCGATTCCAAGGTCACCGTTTCACCGCGCTGATCTCCGTTCAGCTGCCCCCATTCCCCTGTTCTCCACTTGGAGCGCGTTCATGAAAAAATTCCTTACCACCGCCCCCGTTTTTGCCGCGATCTGGTTCACCCTTACTGCCGGAATCATGATCGAATTCAACCGCTTCTTTCCTGATCTTCTGTTCCATCCCCTTTGATCCGCAGGCTTCCATCCGTAGCCTCTGACCCTCGCAAGCGGCCTCAACGGCCGCTTTTTTTATGGCTTCAGCGGCGGCTTCAACTGCTGGCTAGCCGCAGCAGGGCTTCCAGTTCGCCGATGGCGGTCTCCAAGTCGGCGTTCACCACCACGGCGTCGAATTCAGGGGCGGCGGCCAGTTCTTCCCGGGCCCGACGCAGCCGCCGTTCGATTGCGCTGTCGTCGTCGGTGCCGCGGCCGCGGATGCGCCGCTCCAGTTCCTGCAGCGATGGGGGTTCGATGAACACCTGGAATCCCTGCGGGAAGCTGCGCCGTACCTGGCGAGCACCCTCCAGTTCGATTTCCAGCAGCACCGGCTGGCCCTGGGCCAGATGCTCGCTCACGGGCGCCCGTGGAGTGCCGTAGAGATTGCCGGCAAATTCGGCCCACTCCAGCAGCCCTGCGGCGGCCACCTGCTGCTCGAACTGCTCCCGGCTCATAAAGAAGTAGTGCTCCCCTTCCTGTTCCCCGCTGCGGGGCGCGCGCGTGGTGGCTGACACCGACAGCCAGATCTGCGGATGGCGCTGGCGCAGCGCAGCCACGAGCGTGCCTTTGCCTACTCCGCTGGGACCGGTGATCACCGTGAGCCGCCCCGGGCCCGCCGCTGCTGCCATTTCTGCTGGCTTCTCTGCTCCCGTTGCCGCTGCCCTTGCCACTGCCGTTACCTCCGCCATCGGGCGATCGCACGTGAGACAGCAGAGTAAGGGGCTTGTCTGTCGGCGCCGCTCCCTTGACCTCCCGGACGCTCCAACCCATGGACGTCACCACCTTGCGGGCGGTGCTCGCCGAGTTGCGGCCGCAGCTGCTGCCGAGCCGCTTCGAGAAGGCCCAGCAGCCCAGCGCCCACAGCCTCCAGCTCGGCTTTCGCGCCCTCGATGGTCGCCACTGGCTGGAGCTGAGCTGGTGGGCGGATGCGCCACGCCTGCTGCCGATCGACCCTCCCGCCCGGCGCGGTGAGGGCAGCACCCTGGCCCAGCAGCTGCAGCACGGGCTGGGCGGCCTGGCGCTGGTGGCGATCGATCAGCACGGCTGGGAGCGGGTGGTGGAGCTGGGCTTTGCCCCCCGTCCCGGTGAAGCGATCTGCCGCTCGCTGGTGGTAGAGCTGATGGGCCGCCACAGCAACCTCTTTCTGCTGGAGGGCCAGCGGCGTGTGGTGGCCCTGGGCCGGCAGGTGAAGCCGCACGAATCCCGGCTGCGGCCGATTGCCAGTGGCGACACCTACAGCCCACCACCGCCCCTGCAAGCCGATCCTCCCGACGCGGGCGAAACGCCGGCGCACTGGCGCCGCCGCCTGCAGCTCCTGCCCCTGCCGCTCGGCAAGGCGTTGCTGCAGAGCTACCAGGGCATCAGCCCAGCCCTGGCCCTGCAGTTGGCCGGCGATCACCCCGACAGCTCCGCAGCGCTGCTGAAACTGCCAGTTGAAGAGCTGAGTGATGCGCAATGGAGCGCCCTCTGGGCGGCCTGGCAGCAATGGCTCGGCGACCTGGCGGCGGATCGCTTCTGCTTCGCCACCGGTGGAGCCACCGCCTACCGCTGCTGGGGCACCGAGCTGACCGGTGCGGTGGGGCGCCCCCTGGCGCAGCTCTACGACCAGCAGCTCACGGCCCAGGCGTTCCAGCTGCGCCACGATCAGCTGCAGCGGCGCCTGATCACCGCCCGTGATCGCCAGAGCGCTCAGCGGGCCGAGCAGCAGGCGTTGCTGGAGCAGGCGGCTGGCTGCGACCACCTGCGGCGGCAGGCGGATGCCCTGCTCTGCCTGGCCGATCCCAGCCGCGACCAGGTGGCAGAGGCGCAGACGCTCTACAAGAAGGCGCGCCGGTTGCAGCGTTCCTCCGCCGTGATCACCACGCTGCTGGAGCGCCACGACCAGCAGCTGGAGCGCATGGAAGCGAGCTTGGCTTTCCTTGAGCTGCACCGGCCCGAGCGGCCCACCCCCGACGCCCTGCGCGGGGCGTTGGAGGATCTCGCCGCCCTCGAAGACGATGTGGAGGAACTGCTCAGCCTCAGCGGCCGTGAGCGGGACACAGGCCGGCGCAAAGCTCGCGCGCGGCGGCAGACCGTGCCCTGCCAGCCGCTGGAGTTCCTCACTGCCACAGGGCTGCGCGTGCAGGTAGGCCGCAACCACCGCCAGAACGAATGGATCAGCCTGCGTCAGGCGCGCCGCGGCGATCTCTGGTTCCATGCCCAGGAATGCCCGGGCAGCCACGTGATGCTCAAGAGCTCGGAGGCTCCCGCCACTGACGCGGACCTGCAGGCGGCGGCCGATCTGGCTGCCCGCTTCAGCCGCGCCCGCGGCAACGCCCGCGTGCCGGTGGTGATGGTGCCCAGCGACCAGTTGCAGCGCATTGCCGGGGCCGGACCGGGCACCGTGCGCCACCGGGGCGGCGAGGTGCTGTGGGGCGACCCTGGCCGCGGCGCCACCCTGTGCAGTCACTCCTTAGGCTCAGCTCCAGCGCCTGGGCCATGAGCGAACCTCCCCTCCCTGCACCCCCTCCACCCATCCGGGTGCCACCGGCGGATGAATTTCCCGCTGAGGTGGAGATGAGCCTGGTGGATCATCTTGAGGAGCTGCGGCGCCGGGTGCTGCGCAGCCTGTTGGCGGTGGTGGCGGCGGCCGGTGGGTGTTTGCTGCTGGTGAAGCCACTCGTGCGCCTGCTGGAGATGCCTGCCGTGGGCATGCGCTTCCTGCAGCTCGCCCCAGGCGAATTCCTGTTCGTGTCCATCAAGGTGGCCGGCTATGCCGGCCTCACGTTGGCTCTGCCCTACGTGCTCTACGAGGGGCTGGGTTTTGTGTTGCCTGGGCTCACGCGCAGAGAGCGGCGTCTGGTGGCGCCTGCCGTGGCGGGATCCGCTGTGTTGTTCGCGGCTGGGCTCACCTTCGCCTGGTGGGCGCTGGTGCCGGCCGCACTGCGGTTTCTGGTCAGCTACGGCGCCGATGTGGTGGAGCCGATCTGGTCGATCGAGCGCTACTTGGATTTCGTGCTGCTGTTGATGGTGGCCACCGGGCTGGCCTTTCAGCTGCCGGTGCTGCAGCTGCTGCTGGGTGCGTTCGGCCTGATTCGCTCCGCTGCCATGTTGAAGGCGTGGCGCTGGGTGGTGCTGGTGGCGGCCCTGGCCGGCGCCGTGCTCACGCCCTCCACCGACCCCGTCACGATGCTGCTGCTCACCGGCTCGATCACGGCCCTGTTCCTGGTGGGCGTGGCCCTGGTGGCCCTCACCGAACGGTTTCGGCCTGTCGCCAGCGGCGCCTGAGGCCAGGCTCAGAGCAGGAATTCACTGGTCCGCCCGCCTTCAGCCGGCTCCAGGGTGAGGCTCATCGCCCGGCCGAGACGGGGCTTGTCGCGGGTGGTGGTGAGCCACTGGCGCACCTGATCGGCCACCCCGAGGTTGTTAAGCAGCTCGATCAGCTCCTGCAGCTTGGCCTCATAGCCCTCGGCGTCGAGCGGAAACGACTGTTGCTCCAGGTAGGCCCACATCACCTGCAGATAGAGACGGCCACGCCGTTGCACCAGCTGGAGGTCGTAGGAAGCATGCCAGCGCTGACGCAGCAGCTGCAGCACTTCATCGAGCTGGAGGGGGGCGAAGCGGCCGCTGGAGCCGGGCTCAGCAACCGGATCAGGCAGGGACACGGCGGCGAAACAGGGAAACTCCACAACAGCATGTTGCGCCGCAGGCGCAAGCCGGCGCCTGGCAAAACGTGGCGGCCAGGGCAACGTCCATAATGGGCGCCTCGATGCTTCGGCACCCAGGAACGTTCCGTATGACCCAGATCCCAGTGAGCGATGTGCCCGGAATGGGCCGTCGTCAGTTCATGAATCTGCTGACTTTCGGCTCCGTCACTGGTGTCGCCCTGGGTGCTCTCTACCCCGTTGCCCGCTATTTCATTCCCCCCCGGCCCGCCGGCGGTGGCGGTGGCACCACCGCCAAGGATGAACTGGGCAACACCGTCACCGCCACGGGCTGGCTCAGCACGCACAAGGAGGGTGATCGCAGCCTCGTGCAAGGTCTGAAAGGGGATCCCACCTATCTGCTGGTGGAAGGATCTGACGCCATCGGCAGCTACGGCATCAACGCCATCTGCACCCACCTGGGTTGCGTGGTGCCCTGGAACAGTGGCGCTAACAAATTCGTCTGCCCTTGCCACGGCAGTCAGTACGACCCCACCGGCAAGGTGGTGCGTGGTCCTGCCCCGTTGTCGCTCGCCCTGGCCAACGTCTCGATTGAGAACGACACCGTTTTCCTGAGCACATGGACCGACACCGATTTCCGCACCGGTGAAAAGCCCTGGTGGGCCTGATCGTCCGACCGTCCATCTCCTCCTGTCGCCCGTCCGCCCACCCCATGCGCCGCACCCTTTCCCTGCTGCTCTCCACCGTCCTGGCCTCGGCCGCCCTCTTCATGGCGCCGGCTGCCTCCTGGGCTTACCCCTTCTGGGCCCAGCAGAACTATGAGAGCCCCCGCGAAGCCACCGGCAAGCTCGTCTGCGCCAACTGCCACCTCGCCAAGTTGCCCACCCAGGTGGAAGTGCCCCAGGCCGTGATGCCTGACACCGTGTTCAAGGCGGTGGTGAAAATCCCCTACGACACCAGCCTTCAGCAGGTGGCCGCCGATGGCAGCCGCACAGGCCTCAACGTGGGTGCGGTGCTGATGCTCCCCGATGGCTTCACCCTTGCTCCGGCCGATCGCCTCAGCGACGAGCTGAAAGAGGAAACCGCTGGCGTCTACGTCACCCAGTACAGCGACGCCAACCCCAACATCCTGTTGGTGGGTCCCCTGCCGGGTGATCAGCACCAGGAGATCGTCTTCCCGATCCTCTCGCCCGATCCCGCCACCGACAGCGCCATCCACTTCGGCAAGTATTCGGTGCATGTGGGCGGCAACCGCGGCCGCGGCCAGGTTTATCCCACCGGTGAGAAGAGCAACAACGGTGTCTTCACCGCCCCTGCGGCTGGCACCGTGAGTGCCATCACCGCCGGTGAGAACGGCGCCAGCGTTGTGGAGATCCTGGCTGCCGATGGCAGCACCGTGAGTGAAACCATTCCCGCTGGCCCTGCCCTGGCTGTGGCTGTCGGCGATGCCGTGGTGCTCAACGGCCCCCTCTCGGTGGATCCGAATGTGGGCGGCTTCGGTCAGCTGGATGCTGAGATCGTGCTGCAGAACCCGGTGCGCATCTACGGGATGCTTGCTTTCTTCGCCGCCGTCGCTCTCGCCCAGATCATGCTGGTGCTGAAGAAGAGGCAGGTGGAGAAAGTTCAGGCAGTCGAAGGCGTCTGAGGCTCTTGAGGCTCTTCCGTATTTACTGAGCCATTTCTCTTGGCGCTTTTTCCCCCAGCTCTGCCGGCGGCGATGTTCACTTCACCGGGGCCCCTGCTGTTTCAGCTGGGGCCTTTCTCCCTGCGCTGGTATGGCCTGCTGATCGCCGTGGCGGTGCTGCTCGGCCTGATGCTCTCCACCAGGCTGGGCCGGCGGCGCGGCATTGAGCCGGCCATGATCGCCGACCTGCTGCCGATCCTGGTGCTGGCCGCCGTGCTCGGTGCCCGCCTCTACTACGTGGCGCTGGAGTGGCGCCAGTATCAGCTCAACTGGCTGGATGCTCTGGCCATCTGGCAGGGGGGCATCGCCATTCATGGCGCCCTGATTGCTGGTTCGCTGGCGGTGGTGGTGTATTGCCGCTGGCGCAAGCTTCCCTTCTGGAACCTGCTTGATGTGCTCGTGCCCTCAGTGGCTCTGGGCCAGGCGATTGGCCGTTGGGGCAACTTCTTCAACTCCGAAGCCTTCGGCTTGCCCACCGATCTGCCCTGGCGGCTGTTCATTCCGGCGGTGAACCGGCCGGCCACCTTCATCGATGAGCAGTTCTTTCACCCCACCTTTCTCTACGAGTCGCTTTGGAACCTCGCGGTGGTGGCGCTGCTGCTCACCTTGTTCCAGCTGGGCTCGCGCGGCCGCATCCTGCTCCCTGCCGGGGCACTCAGCTGCATTTATCTGATCAGCTACAGCTTCGGCCGGTTCTGGATCGAAGGATTGCGTCTCGATCCGCTCTGCCTGTTCTCGGTCCCCCCGTTCTGTGAGGGCGGCCTGCGCATGGCCCAGTTGATGAGCCTGCTGCTGATCGTGGCCGGATCAGTCGGTCTGATCTGTTTTTACCGCGGTGCCCGCCGCCTTCAGAGCGAGCCCATGCCCCGTCGTGATTCTTCCCCGGGAACCAACCTTTGATTTCCTCCTCCAGTCAGCCTGAAACCACCCCACCACCTCCAGCTGAGGCGGCGGTGGTCACGATCGTGGGAGCAGGCCCCGGCGCGCCTGATCTGCTCACCCTGCGAGCGGCCCGTGCCATCGAAGCGGCCGAAGTGCTCGTCTGGACCGATTCCCTGGTGTCGCCCCAGATCGCGGCGCTGGCTCCGGCAAGCGCTGAGCGGATCCGTACCAGCACCCTCACCCTTGAGCAGGTGCTGGAGGTGCTGATTGAGCGGGCCCGCGCCGGCAAGCGGGTGGTGCGCCTCCACGATGGCGACCCCTGCCTGTATGGGGCGCTGGCGGAGCAGGTGAGCCGGCTCACCGAAGCGGGCCTGGAGGTGGAGGTGGTGCCGGGCCTCAGCGCCTACCAGGCCACTGCGGCAGCGCTGCAGGCTGAGCTCACCATCCCTGGTCTGGTGCAGACAATCGTGCTCAGCCGGGCCTCCGGACGCACCGGCGTGCCGGAGAAGGAATCCCTGGAGCGCCTGGCGGCCCTGGGGGCCTCCCTCTGTCTGTATCTCAGTGCGCGCCATGTGGAGGAAGTGCAGGAGGTGCTGCTGGCGCACTACCCCGCCGACACCCCTGTGGCGATCGGCTACCGCGTCAGCTGGCCCGACCAGTGGATCACCGTCGTTCCCCTGAGCCAGATGGCGGAAACCAGCCGCCGCCGTCAGCTGATCCGCACCACTCTTTATGTGATCAGCCCCGCCCTCGACGCCCCCCAGCAGGCCCGCTCCCGCCTGTATTCCTCCGCCCACAGCCATCTGTTCCGCCCCGGTGCGGCGGGGCCACTCGCCGATGCGCAGGGGCTGCCTGTCGATCAGGCCGCCAGCGACTGCGGGCAGCTGGCTGAAGCCTCCCCAGTGTCCTCGCCGTAGAGCTCGGCTTCGAACCGGTCACGCTCGAAACGGCAGCCGCTGCGCGCCACGATCGCCTCGAGGTCCAGCGCTGCCACCCCCAGGCAGCAGGTGCCACCTGGCGATGGCGTCACGTTGAACACCAGCCCGGGCCCGGCTTCGATCCTCACCTCCCCGAGCATCAGCTTGCGGGCCTGCTTGTCGATCAGCTGAGGGCGCACTCCTCCATAGCCTTCGGCAAAGCTCAGGTCGTTGAGCTTCATGCCGGGAATGATCTTGCGGACATCGCGCAGAAACAGCTGCCGCCGCAGCCAGGGCACCTCGAACAGCAGGTTGCGCACGATGTAGGCGCGGATGTCGGTGTTGCCGAGCAGCTGCCACAGCACCGCCAGCACGGCCAGATCGAGCCTGAGCACTTCGAGGAATTCGAAGAACGAGCCGAGCCGGTAGCGCTCGAGCAGGGGCAGCAGCAGGGCGGTGGGACCGAAGCGTGTCTGGCCTGGAGCCCCCACATCGGGATCGCCATGCAGCGCGGCGAAGGGCAGCTTGTCGTTCTGCACCGTGTACACCTTGCCCTTCAGCAGCTCGGGGGTGAAGTAGAAGCTGCCGGCCACCGGCAGGCAGGAGTAGCGCAGTCCATGGCCCATGCGCTGGGCCATCAGCAGGCTGTGGGCGCCGGCGTTCACCACCACATGCCGCGCCCGCCAGAGCTGGCGGACTGCTGCCTTGGTCTGCGTCTCCACCAGAAACGTGTCGCCCGCGGGGGTGATCGTTTCCACGCGGGTGCCGAGGGCCAGATCAATGCTCCGCTCGCTTCCCGCCACAGCAGCCTGGGCCTGGCGCACAAACGCGGCGGAGAGCGCTTCGTAGTCGACGGCGGTGGTGGCCTCGCGGATGCCGATCGCCACCAGTTCCTCACTGCGTGGCAGGCCATTCACCAGAGCCACGGCGGGCTCCCAGGCGGCGATGTCCTCTTTCTCCAGCAGCTGCATCGCTGGAAAGTGAGGCGAGAAAATCTCGAAGCGCTGGCGCAGGCTGGCGCACTCCCGCTCGCCCACCCCCAACACCATTTTTGGCGTGCGGAACAGGCAGCGCTCACGCTCCTCGTCCTCCAGCAGGTCGCCGAAGCGC
>ERZ888423.3069-NODE-3069-length-11461-cov-8.744608_pt1 | contig 11461 bp, 15 predicted proteins | sample MGYA00520523_ERZ888423 | MGnify/ENA primary metagenome ERZ888423 (study PRJEB32303, sample SAMEA104408611) | aquatic metagenome | biome: Brackish water; feature: Pelagic; material: water | place: Baltic Sea | collected 2014-06-08T10:24:00 | depth 30,27 m ...
CGGGCCGGCCGCACACCGGGCGGGTACTCGGTGACCAGCAACCCGTTGGTGGCGATCCGATGCAGCAGCGCCGAATGCCCGGCCGGATACAGCACATCGCATCCCCCTGCCAGCACCGCCACGGTGGCTCCGTCGGCCGCCAGCGCAGCACGGTGGGCGGCCCCGTCGATACCGTAGGCACCCCCGGAGACGATCGCCACATCATGCTCGGCCAGGCCCGCTGACAGATCAGCGGCCACATATTCGCCGTACGCGGTGGCGACCCGGGTACCGACGATTGCCGCCGCCCGGCCGGCGATATCGTCCAGGCGCAGCGGACCCATCACCCACAACGCCAACGGCGGAAGGCCCTGCGGTTTATCCCGCAGGGGAATCCCGGCGAACGAAGCGAACGCCAGATGCGGCCACTCGTCGTCGTCCGGGGTCAGCAGGCGACCGCCCCGGCGGTGCAACGTCTCGAGATCCGTCGCGGCACAGTCGACCTCACGACGCGCCCCGGTCCGTTGCGCCAATGCCGGTCCGACATCTCCGCGGCGGATGCGCTCAGCGGCCTCGACCGGACCGGCTTGCCGCAGCAAACCGGCCAGTTCGGCACAGGGTGCCTCGGCGACCCGGGACAGATAGGCCCAGGCTTGACGTTCGGACCGGCCTGTCATGGCTTGATCTCCGGTTGCCGGAAGCTCAGTGCCACCGACACGTCGTCCACGCTCGGACTGCTCCTGCCGGCCAGGTCGGCAAGGGTCCACGCGACCCGCATGGACCGGTCAACACCCCTGATGCTCAGCAGGCCACGCTCCATGGCCGTCTTGAGCGGCGCCATCGCCGGGGCAGCCAGCCGGAAGTGCCGGCGCAGCACCGCACCGGTCACTTCGGCATTGGTGCTGCATCCGAATGGCTGCCACCGTTCGGCGGCCGCCGCGCGCGCCCCGGATACCCGGGAACGCACCTGCCCGCTGCTCTCCGCCGGTTCCGGGGCGAAGGCGCCGGCCCGCACGCTGTGCATGAACACCCGCAGGTCCACCCGATCCAACAGAGGACCCGACAGCTTGCCCAGATAGCGGCGCTTGTCCAGCGACGAGCAGACGCAGTCACGCGGATCGGTCCGGGCACACGGGCACGGATTGGCCGCCAGCACCAGCTGGAACCGGGCCGGGTAGCACGCCACTCCGTCCCGGCGGGCCAGCCGGATTTCGCCGTCCTCCAGTGGTGTGCGTAGCGATTCCAGTGCACTGAGCCGGATTTCGGCACACTCGTCGAGGAAGAGCACGCCGCGGTGGGCACGACTGATCGCCCCCGGCCTGGCCAGCCCGGAGCCACCGCCCACCAACGCCGCCACGCTCGATGAGTGGTGCGGCGCGATGAACGGCGGCCTGGTGATCAGCGGCGTCCGGCTCGAGAGCAGCCCCGCCACCGAGTGGATGGCCGTCACCTCGAGCGCCTCACCATCGGCCAGATCGGGGAGCAGTCCCGGAAGGCGTTGCGCCAGCATCGTTTTACCCACCCCGGGTGGACCGGTGAGCATCAGGTGGTGGGCACCGGCGGCGGCGACCTCGACGGCGAAGCGGGCCTGGGTCTGGCCAACGACATCGGCGAGGTCGGCAACCGGTTGAGGCTCCGGCCCCGGTGTGTCGACCCGACCCTGAAGACCCGCACCACTGTCGAGCCACTGCTGCAGATGACGCAGGGTGGGCACGCCGAAGACCTCGATACCGTCCACCAGGCTGGCTTCAGCGAGGTTGCCGGTCGGAACCACCACTGCCGGCCACCCCTGCCGTTTCGCTGCCAGCACCGCCGGCAGCACCCCGTGCACCGGGCGGATGCGACCGTCGAGCGCCAGTTCTCCCAGTAGCACCGTCTTCTCGAGTCGGTGCCAGGGTTTGCGACGGCCGGCCGAGAGCACCGCGCAGGCCAGCGCGATGTCGTACAAGGATCCGGTTTTGGGCAGCGTTGCGGGCGACAGTGCCAGCGTCAGCCGGGACATCGGCCAGGTGTTGCCGCAGTTGGTGATGGCGGCGCGAACCCGGTCCCGGGATTCCTGCAGTGCCGCATCAGGCAGGCCGACGAGGTGCACACCGGGCAGGCCAGAGGTGATGTCGGCCTCGATTTCCACGATCTCACCGTCAAGGCCGCGGACCGCCACCGAGAACGCCCGGCCGAGGGTCATCAGCCGACCCCGCACAGATGCGTGACCTCGGGGATTCGACGACGGCCGACCCGTACCCGCACCACATCGATGCGCAGTCCCGGCCATCGGCGGTCCTGGCCGGCCAGCCAGATCCCGGCGAGCCGACGGATACGCCGCAGTTTCTGCGGGGTGACCGCCTGCTCGAGGCCGCCGAAGCCGTCCCCGGTGCGGGTCTTGACCTCGACGAACACCACCGTCTCATCACCGTCGGTGGCGATCACGTCGAGCTCGCCGTATCGGCAGCGCCAGTTGCGCGCCACGATGCTAAGGCCGAGGGACCGCAGGTGCTCGACGGCCACCTCCTCCCCCAGTGCACCGAGGTCGTTGCGGCTGAATGTCGTCATGGACCCACCGTCGGCGATGACCGTGACAGACGCCGACCGCACGACCCGACCCGACCGGGGTTATCCCCACCCGCTCATCGGTGCACAGCCCACCTCACTCCGGTAGTCAACCTCACTCCGGCAGGCGTAACTCCGGCTTCTCGACCTCTTCGATGTTGACGTCTTTGAAGGTGATCACCCGGACCTGCTTGACGAAGCGGGCCGGCCGGTACATATCCCAGACCCAGGCATCGGCGAGACGCAGTTCGAAGTAGACCTCGCCATCGGTGTTGCGGGGCACCAGTTCAACGCTGTTGGCCAGATAGAACCGCCGCTCGGTCTCCACGACGTAGCTGAACTGTCCCACGATGTCCTTGTATTCGCGGTACAGCGAGAGTTCCATCTCGGTTTCGTACTTCTCGAGATCCTCGGCACTCATCGGCTCAACGGTCCTTGTCGTCTTGTGGTGGTCGTCGTGTGGGGGTTGCTCGCATGCTGGTCCCATCCTGTCTCACGCGTCGTTCTCGCGGGCGGCCGGAGCGAATTCCGCCACCACGTCACTGCACCGGGGCCGCGCCACCCGCCGGACGTTGATGAATGACTGCCGATGCTGGCTGCACGGGCCGAGTTCGGCCAGCGCCGCGCTGTGCGCCGCTGTGCTGTATCCCTTGTGCTCGGCGAACCGGTAGCCGGGATGTTCATCATCCATAGCCGCCATCAACCGGTCGCGGCTGACCTTGGCCAGCACGCTGGCCGCGGCGATACAGGCCGCCGCGGCATCGCCGCCCACCACCGGCAACGAGGGCACCGGCAGTCCGGGCACCCGGAACCCGTCGGACAGCACGTACCCCGGCCGCGCCGACAACCCCGCGACAGCGCGGCGCATCCCCTCGATATTGGCGGCGTGCACACCGCGGCGATCGACCTCGGCCGGCGGGATGAACACCACGTGGTACGCCAACGCGTAACGCCGGATCAACGGGAAGAGGATCTCCCGCGCCTTCGCGGAGAGCTTCTTGGAGTCGTCGAGCGCCGACAGGCTCTCGAAGCGGTTGGGGCCCAGGACGCAGGCGGCCACCACCAGCGGACCCGCACAGGCACCCCGCCCTACCTCATCGACCCCGGCCACCGGACCCAGCCCGCTGCGATACAGGGCCGACTCCAGGGTCCGCAGTCCCGAGGACCGCCGGATCACCGTCCGCGGGGGCCAGATCGCGCCGTCAATCTTCTTGGCCGGCATGTCATCCCTGCTGCGGGTTGACCGTGGTGACACCGCCCCAGCGCGACGGCGGCCACGCGATGAACTGCGCCTTGCCGATGACGTTGTCGACCGGCACCGTGCCGGTGACCGGGTCGCCCGTGCAGATGATTCCCTTCTGGGCCTCCCCAGGGGTGCTGGTGCAGTGCGCCCGGGAATCCGCCGAATGGGTGCGGTTGTCTCCCATCACCCACAGCCGGTCCTCGGGCACCCGGACCGGGCCGAACTCATTGCCCAGACAGGGGTAGACAGCCGGGTCGGCCATCATCACCGACGAATTGAGGTAGGGCTCCTTGAGCGGCTTGCCGTCCACCGTCAGCCCGGTATCGGCCCGGCACTGCACGGTCTGCCCGCCGACCGCGATGATCCTTTTGACCAGGTCGTTCTGGTCCGGGGGGACGAACCCGACGAATGACAGCGCGTTCTGCACCCAGCGGATCGCGGTGTTGTCCGAGCGAATCGACTTGTAGCCGACGTTCCAATTCGGCGGGCCTTTGAACACCACCACGTCGCCGGGCTCGGGCGAACCGAACCGGTAGCTGATCTTGTCGACCATGATCCGGTCGCCGACGCAGCCCTTACAACCGTGCAGCGTCGGTTCCATCGACTCAGAAGGGATCAGGTACGGCCGTGCCACGAAGGTGAGCATCACGTAGTACAGCAGCACCGCGGTGCCGACCAGAATCACGCCCTCACGAAGGGCGGAACGCGCTTTGCCGCTTTTCTCGGGCTTCTCCCGAGCATCGGCACCGGCAGGTGGCTCCGGGTTCGCATCGGCGGGATCAGGGGTGACGGTCACGGGATCAGCGTAGCCATCCCGGAACGCGGAACCCCGCTACCCACCACAGCGGTCGCTCGATGTCGAAGCTCAGCGCTTCTCTTTGATCTTGGCCTTCTTGCCCCGCAGTTCACGCAGGTAGTACAACTTGGCGCGCCGCACGTCGCCACGGGTGACCACCTCGATGTGGTCGATATTGGGCGAGTGCACCGGGAAGGTCCGCTCGACGCCGACACCGTAGCTCTCCTTACGCACGGTGAAGGTCTCGCGGATCCCGCCACCGGAGCGACGCAGCACCACACCCTTGAACACCTGAATACGCTGCTTGTTGCCCTCGATGACCTTCACGTGAACGTTGACCGTGTCGCCAGGTCCGAACGCGGGGATGTCGTCGCGCAGCGAGGCCTGATCGACGAAGTCGAGAGTATTCATCTGCTGGGAGTTCCTTGCGTTCGGGCTTCGGTCAGCTGTCCTGGGCGCATGAGCCTGACAATGCCGAGCATGTGGTCGGATGTCTGCCGCAGCAGGCGGGATGTGGGCCCGCGCGGTCAACTCTTCAATTGTGCCAGATCGGTACCCAGCAGCGAAATCGCATGACCCGCCGCGAGGATTGCGCGGTCTACAAAGGGGGCGGCTACCCTGTTGAAACCGGGTGTTTTCAGGGTGGGCCCTGCCAGCGGCGTTCCACGGAACGCTTTACGACGAGCTGAGGAGAGGACCATGCGACGCCGGCGTTCGATGATCCTTTCCACGGTGGCGGTCCTGGCTGCAGCGCTGTTGCTGAGCGCATCCTCCATCGGACTCAAGGCCCACTGGGCCGGCCCGCCCAAGCAGGTCACCCTGCTGGCCGCCGGACCGACAGCGGCACCCCAGGCGCCGCCGCCCGCGCCACTGCCCGATCCGACCGCCGATCTTGACGTCCGAGCCCGCAAAGCCGCCGCCGACGCCGCGCGCAACGGGGCCGACATCACCTTCACCGTCCTGGACCGCCGCACCGGCCGGGTGGTCTCCGGGGGCGACCCCGCTCCCTTTCCCATCGCCTCGGTGGCCAAGCTGTTCATCGCCGACGATCTGCTCATGGGGTTGTCGCGGCGCAACGCTCAGCTCAACCGCGAGGACCGGCGCGGACTCGAGATCATGCTGCGGTCCTCCGATGACTTTCAGGCCAACGACTTCTGGGTGCAGGGGGGGCGCAACGAGGTCATCGAACGGATCGTGACCCGCTACAAGCTGGCCTCCACCACCGCGCCGTACAACGGCGACTGGTGGAACACCATGAGCACCACCGCCGACCTGGTGCGTTACTACGACATGCTGCTCGACGGGACCGGTGGACTGCCGTCCGCACAGGCTGACATCATCATCTCCAACCTCGCCGCCTCGACCCCACTCGGCATCGACGGCTATCCACAGCGCTTCGGAATCCCGGACGCCCTTTACGCCGAACCCGTTGCGGTGAAACAGGGTTGGATGTGCTGCTGGAACGGGCCGAACCAACTGCACATGTCCACCGGTGTCGTCGGCGCCGATCGCCGCTACGTCATCGCCATCGGTTCGATGCAGCCCGTGGACGAGGCGGCAGCCCGGGATACGCTCACTCAGGCGCTCAAGACGATGTTCCCGGGCGGACGGATCTAGTCCCTGTTCTCGACGAGCAGGTCCGGACGGCGCTCACGGGTCCGCTGCATCGCCTGCTGTCGGCGCCACGCCGCGATTTTCGCGTGGTCACCGGATAACAACACCGGCGGCACCTCCAGCCCCCGCCATACCGGCGGGCGGGTGTAGCTGGGCCCCTCCAGCAGTCCGTCCGACAATTCGGAGTGCGAATCATCCTGGTGGGAAAGCGGATTGCCGATGACGTTGGGCAGCAGCCGCACCATCGCCTCGATCATCACCAACGCCGCGACCTCGCCGCCGGCCAGCACATAATCCCCGATCGAGATCTCCTCAACCCGCATTCGGGTGGCGGCATCGTCGGCGACCCTCTGGTCGATACCCTCGTAGCGACCGCAGGCGAATACCAGGTGCGACTCGGTCGTCCAGCGCTGCGCGTGGGCCTGACCGAACAGCCGACCGGCCGGCGTCGGCACCACCAGAAGCGTGTCCTGCGAGCAGATCTCGTCAAGCGCTTCACCCCATACCGGCGCCTTCATCACCATTCCGGGACCGCCGCCGTAGGGGGTGTCATCCACCGATCGGTGCACGTCGTGCGTCCACCGGCGCAGGTCGTGTACCCCGAGTTCAAGGATGCCGGCCTCGATTGCCCTGCCCGGCAACGACTGTCGCACCGGTTCCAGATAATCCGGAAAAATGGTGATGACATCGACACGCATCAGAGCGCATCCAGGTCGAGCAAGCCTTCCGGCGGGTCGATCTCGATGACTCCATCGGCCAGCGACACCGAGATCACGATCGCGGCCACGAAGGGCACCAGGATCTCGTCGTCGGCATCATTTCGGACCGAGAGCAATTCGCCGGCGGCGGTATGCAGCACCTCGGCGACCGTCCCGACCGACCGCCCGTCGGTGGTACGGACGGCCAGACCCTCCAACTGGTGGTCATAGAACTCGTCCGGATCCTCGATCGGCGGCAGTTCCCCCGAGTCGACGACGAACAGACCGCCGCGCAGGGCCTCGGCCCCGTCCCGGTCGCTGACGCCGCGCAACCGCACCAGCAACCGACCCCCATGCGGGCGCACCGACTCGATCACGACCGAAGTTTCAGCGACACCGCGGCCGCCCTGGAGACGCATCGATTCGCCTTCCACGAACCGAGCGTCGGGCTCGTCGGTGCGAACGTCGACCACGACCTCGCCGGTGACGCCGTGCGCTTTGGCGATGCGCCCGACCACCAAGTCCACTACTGGTCGGTATCCACCACGTCGACGCGGATACCGCGGCCGCCGATACCGGCGACCAGCGTCCGCAGCGCGGTGGCGGTACGGCCGCTACGACCGATCACCTTGCCGAGATCGTCGGGGTGCACGTGCACCTCGACGGTGCGGCCGCGGCGGTTGGTCACCATGTCGACGCGAACGTCATCGGGGTTGTCGACGATCCCGCGCACCAAGTGCTCGACGGCGTCGACGACGACCGGGCTCATTCGGCGGTGGGCTCAGCGGCCTCTGCCGCGGCCTCTGCCTCGACGGGGGCCTCGACGGGGGCCTCGACCGCCGGCTCAGCGTCGGCGACCGGAGCCTCTTCGGCCTTCTCTTCGGCCTTCTCTTCGGCCTTCTCTTCGGCCTTCTTGGCCGGCGCCTTCTTCTTCTTCAGCTGAGTCGCCTCGCCGGACGGCGCTCCGTCGGCGGCTGCCAGAGCGGCGTTGAACAGTTCCAGCTTGCTGGGCTTGGGCTCCTTGACCTTCAAGGTGCCTTCTACGCCCGGCAGGCCCTTGAACTTCTGCCAGTCACCGGTGATCTTGAGCAGCTTGAGGACCGGGTCGGTGGGCTGAGCTCCGACCGACAGCCAGTACTGGGCGCGCTCGGAGTCGATCTCGATCAGGCTCGGCTCTTCCTTGGGGTGGTAGCGGCCGATGACCTCGATCGAGCGGCCATCCCGGCGATTGCGCGCATCGGCGATGGCGATGCGGTACTGGGGATTGCGGATCTTGCCAAGCCGGGTGAGCTTGATTTTGACTGCCATGAAAAAGACTTCTCCTCTATGTCACGCTGCAATTCAGCGATGCCGGCGGGTTGCCGGATCCGGTTTTGCCTCGCGTGGACGCCAGCCGCCGATTGTGCCAGACCGCCCCGCGCCGGAAGAAATCGTGCACGACTGGTCGTTCGGCGCTCAGAGCAGTTTGTCCATGCATTTGGCCTCGACCCGCCGGGTCATCCGCCAGCCCTCGGCAGTGCGGATGAAGTCGTCGTCGTACCACAGCGCGCAGAACAGGATCTGGCCGTCATCGCTGAGTTTCATCGGGTTGAAGCACATGGTCCGGCCGCTGGCGGTGTCGCCGGCCAACCGGATGTCGAAGTTGCCGAGCAGGTGGTAGTAGGCCGGGAAGTTCGGCAAGACCTCGGCGAGCCACGCCTTGACCGTCGGATAGGGGCCGTCGATCCCGCCCATAGCCCGGTAGTCGATATAGGCATCCGGGGTGAAGATCCGGTCGAGATCGTCGAACCGCCGCTGGTCGATCGCGCTCGCATAGTCCACCAGCAGTTGCTGGATCTCCAGCCGGTCAGAGATTTCCGCCACGCTCAGCATTCTGGAGATTCAACACCGGCATCGCCCCCGGGGCCACGGGTTAGGCTGATTCGCCATGGGCAGGCTCGCCGGCGCTCTCGCGGCATCATTCACATCGATCGCAATCGTTCTCGCCGTCGGTGCGGCCGCTCCGGCCGTCGCCGAGCCGAGCATCCAGCCGGTGGGCTCGGTGCCGATCCCCGAGGGTCCGGCGCCAGCATGGATCATCGCTGATCTGGACTCCGGGCAGGTGCTCGCCGGCCGCGACATGTACGGCGCGCATCCGCCGGCCAGCACCATCAAGGTGCTGCTCGCGTTGACCGCCCTCGATGAACTGCCCCTGGACGCGACGGTGGTCGCCAGCCCGGCGAACGCCCGGGTGGAATGCAACTGCGCCGGCGTCAAAGCCGGCCAGACCTACACGGTGCGTCAGTTGCTCGAGGGCACCCTGCTGGTATCCGGTAATGACGCCGCCAACACCCTGGCCGACATGCTGGGTGGCTATGACATCGCGGTGGACAAGATGAACATCAAGGCCGCCGCCATCGGAGCGACCAACACCCACGCGACCAGCCCATCCGGACTCGACGGTCCCGGCGGCCCCGGCTGGACGACCCCGCACGACCTGGCGGCAATCTTCCGCGCCGCGCTGGCCAACCCGGTGTTCGCCCAGATCACCGCGCAGCCGACGGGGGTGTTCCCGACCGGCTCCGGTGAGCGCCCGCTGATCAGCCAGAACGAACTTCTGGTGCGTTATCCCGGTGCGATCGGCGGAAAGACCGGCTACACCAACGCGGCGCGCAAGACGTTTGTCGGTGCCGCCGACCGCAATGGCCGCCGACTGGTCGTCGCGATGATGTACGGCCTGGTCCGCGAGGGCGGACCGACCTACTGGGATCAGGCGGCGACGTTACTGGACTGGGGTTTCGCCCAGAACCCGGCGCAATCCGTCGCCACCCTGTAGGCCCTGGCGCGGCAGCGCCTAGCGGCCGAAGCCGGGCTCGGAGACCTCGGCCTCGGTGAGTTGCATCGGCGGGCCGGCAAGGTCATTCGGGGTCGCCACGATGGCGGCATCCGACTCCGCCGGTGCCGACGCCTCCGCCGGCATCGAGCCTGAGGACTCCGGAACGATCGATGACCGCTCCGGCATCGGCGCCGGCTCGGGGGGCGGAGGCGCTTCCCAGAATCCTTCCAGCGGGATCTCCCCCGGGACCCACGCAAGGATGTCGCGGATACCGTCGTTCCACACGACGCTGTTCGGGACCGGACCGACGACGTCGAAGTACAGCATGTCGACGTTCGACGCGCCCCGGATGACCGGGTAGAACGCGCCCTTGCGGGCGCGGGCGCCGAACCGTTCGATCATCGGGTTGTAGTTGCCGCCGAAATAGTCGATGTACAGCTTCGCGGAGTACAGCGTGCCGTTGTGCGGGACCGGGTCGTTGCTCGGCCCGAAATCCTTCACGACGTACCCGAGGAACGGGAACCCGTTCGGTCCGATGAGCCGTTCCTGCTCGCCGAAAATCTTGATGTTGTCGGCTGCCGACGCCGGCGTCGCGGTGACCGCACCGCCACCCATGGCGATAGCCGTGGCGGCGACGACGCCTGCCAACTTCCTCATCTTCACGCTGAATCCCCTTAGCTTGACGGTTGCGCTGCGCACCGATTGCCGGTGTCACCAGGGTATATCGCCACGCGTAACCGCGAAAGCGGGGGCGCGATCCCGGGCTGCCGCTACCAATCGGAGACCCCACCGAGCCCCTACCGAGCCCCTACCCCCGATCTGGCCGCACTAATCTCAGCGGCATGCCTGGATTGCCCCATCGGCGTCGCCGCGCCTGGCTCGGCTTCACGATGACCGTGGCGGCGACCCTCGCGATGGCAGTGGTGACGACGCTCCCGGCGACACCGACCGCCGGCGCGGAGCCTCCGGTCGGAGCGGCCGCCGCAGCCCCGCCGGACGGGCCGGCCGCGGCCTGGCTGGTCGCCGATATGGTCACCGGGCAGATCCTGGGCGGTAAGGACCCGTACGGCTCCTACGCGCCGGCCAGCACCATCAAGGCACTGCTGGCGATGGTGGTCCTGGACCAGATCAACCCGAATGCCGCCGCCCGGGCGACCGAGGCCAACACCGACGTCGAGTGTTCCTGTGTGGGACTGGTCCCCGGCCAGGCCTACACCGCCCGGCAACTGCTCGACGGGCTGCTGATGGTGTCCGGCAACGACGCCGCCAACATGCTCGCCGATATGCTCGGCGGGTACCAGACCGCGGTGGCGAAGATGAACGCCAAGGCGTACGCGCTCGGCGCCCGCTCCACCCGGGCAGGGTCGCCGTCCGGACTCGACGGTCCGGGCTGGGAATCGGTGTCCACCCCGCACGACCTGGCACTGATGTACCGCGCGGCGCTGAACTATCCGCTGTTCACCCAGATCATCCACCAGACCTCCGCGCTGTTCCCCGACGGCAACGGCCTCAAGGAGCTCACCAGCCGCGATCCCCTGCTACGCGGCTATCCCGGCTATATCGGAGGCAAGACCGGCTACACCAACCTCGCCCAGGAAACCTATGTGGGGATGGCCCAGCGCGGCGGGCACCGACTGGTCGTGGTCCAGATGTACGGCAGCGACGATCTCTGGGATCAGGGCCGGGCGCTGTTCGACTGGGGATTCCGGCACTACGGCTGATATAGATCGAGTTAGTCCTTCTCAAATACCTCCGGAGGTGTCAGGAAG
>ERZ888423.3070-NODE-3070-length-11457-cov-12.721715_pt1 | contig 11457 bp, 11 predicted proteins | sample MGYA00520523_ERZ888423 | MGnify/ENA primary metagenome ERZ888423 (study PRJEB32303, sample SAMEA104408611) | aquatic metagenome | biome: Brackish water; feature: Pelagic; material: water | place: Baltic Sea | collected 2014-06-08T10:24:00 | depth 30,27 m ...
ATGCGAAGGACATACGCTCTAACATTGATCGGCATATACTTTTCATGCGCTCTTTGGGGTGAGGTGCCTCACACGATATAAAGGAGAAAGACTGCTTCAAAAATCGGTGTATTGCAACGCCCTGCGGCGGCTGCTCATGTTGATGTTTGTGGAGACAATGCCTTAGCATCTCTGGTGAGCTTCTTGCGCGCTGGGTGGCATTGACTGCCTTCGCTAATCGGTAGTCGCGGCGGCTCAGTCGGTGCTGACTGCGGCGCAATGTCTGGCCGCTATTGCTGTAACTTATGGACTGGGCGGTATCCTGCAACGCATAGCGGGTGCGCGCCAGATAATCTTATCGTCGGCAGCGAGTAACTTCTCGGTTCATTACGTTATAAATATACGATTGCGGGCTTTATGCGCTGGGCTTTCAGTTATAATTCTCTGGCTGATTTAGCAGGTGGATCTGGGCTAGTGATAAGCACTCGGAAAGTGACAGGACGTGAACGGGGCTTTAGTTTGCTGGAGATGGTTGTGGCTGTGGCAATACTGGGGTTTTCTCTTGGAGCCCTTTATCAAGCAGCGGGCGGGGCTACACGCATCGTCCGGACGGATGAGCAAAGAGGCTATGCCGTTGAGTTGGCGCGCTCACTTGTTGCAGTCTACGCAGTGGTTCCCCGCGCGGGTTTAAACGAAATAGGTGAAACGGAGGGAGGATTCTTCTGGAAGGTTGTGGCTGAGCCTGTGGCATTGCCTGAGGGTATCTCTCTGGTGGAAGGTGCATTACAGCGTGTGAGTGTTGTGGTCAGTTGGGATGATGGCCCCAAAAAGCGCGAGGTGTCCCTCGATTCGGTGGTCGCGGGCACGGAGCAGACGCAGTGAGTCGACAGCGCGGCTTTACCCTGCTGGAAGTGATGATCGCCTTGGTCATTCTGTCCATGATTATGGTGGCGACAATGGCGGCTCTGCGTGGGCTTGGTAATACCAAAGCCACCATTACTCTGGTCACCAATCGGCTTGATGAGGTGCGGGTAGTGAGTGGGTTCCTGCGCAATTCGCTGGGCAGTGCGATGCCTTTGCGTCTGGGCGAGACGGGTGGTCCTACCTTCGGTCGGCCCGCGCCGTCCGCAACCTACTTTCGCGGGAGCTCTTCTGAAGTGGCGTGGGTGGCACCCCTAGTTGCAGGGGCAGACCTGGGCGGAGCTTTTGTAATGCAGCTCAACTATATAGGCGAGAGAGTTGAACTTAGCTGGCACCCTTATCGGGCGTCTATGGAGCCGCTCAATTGGGCTGAGGTCGAGCCCCGTGTGCTGCTGGAGGAGGTGGAGGGTTTCACGATTGGCTATCTCGGCGATTACGGAGGCGAGTGGCTGGAAGAGTGGCCTGAATCTCCGGCAAATCCGGTGGCTGTGCGTCTCAATATCAAGTCCCGGAATAAGTACTGGCCTGAACTGGTGGTGCGTCTGGATCCGGGTGGGTTGAACCCGTGATGACTGCGTCGCTCAATGGCATGAACCGGATGCAGAAAACGTGAGTGGTCGAGGTGATCATCGGCTTGCCGGGGCCGGCGGTTCCGAGGCTGGCGTCGCGCTGGCGATACTCGTGTGGTTTCTGGCGGCAATGTCGTTATTGGTGGGGAGTATCGTCATGCAGGCTAGAGTGGATGCCAAGCTCTCAGGTTTGCATCTCACCACGGCGCGGGTTGAGGCGGCGGGCGATGGTGCGATTCAGTTGGCGCTCACCAATCTGCTGGTGCTGGAACGGGATGGCGAGTTTTCCGGCCGGTCGGCCCATTACGGGACTCATAGCCTTGGCAAACTCGAAGTGGGGGTCGCTCTTACCCCCTTAAGCGGACTGATAGACCTTAATATGGCATCGGAGGGCCTGTTGTCTGCGTTGTTTTCCTCAGTAGAGGGCATGGACGAAAGTGCAGTCTACGAACTGGTTACCAGTGTGGTAAAGTGGCGCTCTGCGGCCCCGCAAGATCCAGGCGATAGCCCCGGTGGCAGGTTTGAGGTGCCGGAAGACCTGTTGATGGTAGAGGGCGTTGATCGGGATATTTTTGAAGCTGTGCGGGATTCACTCTACGTTGCCTCGCAGGGTAGTGCTGGGGTGGACTGGGTGTCAGCTCCGGCGTCTGTGCTGCAAGCATTGGGGGAGGCGGACGAAAAGACGGCCATGGCGTTGGTCGCGTCGCGTTTGACTGAGAAAGTGGAGTATTTGGAGCCGCCAGTGGGGATGGATTTGAGTTACCAGCAAGCGGTGCAGTCGTATTCCTATCGTGCCGATGCTCTGATGGTTGTCGATAATACGGTGTATTTGCGCCGGCGCTGGGTCGATCGCGCTCAGGTCGGAGCGGATGGGCTACCCTGGGTATTTTTTCGAACTGAGGCGGTACGAGTGGCGCGGAGCTTGGACGAGGCTATGTTGATCACCAAAGAGGGCGGTTATGCTGGAGATTAGTCAGTCCTGGAATCTGTTTGGTTACGATCTGCGCCGCGTACCTCACTATTTTCTAGCCGGTTGGCGCGACTTTCTGTGGGGCAGTGAGTCACCTGTGCTGGGTGCCTTTGACGAGGTGGTCAAGGTGCACCAGGAAACGGGTGAGGCACGCTACTACCAGGCAGGCAATCCTGTAGCGGCGCCCGCGGATGCAGGCGCTGTAGTCGCGCGGGCCATTTTGCTCCCCGATCGCCTAGTGTTGGTGAAGACTCTGCGGGTGCCGGAGGCGGCCGAAGCCGACCTGGCGTCGGTGGCGATGCTTGAGGTCAGCGCTAATAGCCCCTTCCCGAGTGCCGATACCTGCTACGGTTGGGCGGTTGGTGAGCGCCGGGAAAAGGATTTTGGTGTGCAGTTGGTTATCACGTCACGAAGCGCCGTCATGTCGTTTATTGCAACACTGATGGACTGTCATGATGTCACGGCCTATGAGGTCTGGGCTCGGGCGGAAGGCCGCATGGTGTTGCTAACGGGTTTTGGCGAGGCTGGGCGTCAGCAAAGGAATCAGCGCCGACTGACCCGTATGGCACTTGTGCTGGCTTATTGCTTGGCGGTGGTATTGGCGTTGTTTGCGGGCAGTGCTGGGGCCAAGTATCTCGAGCTGCAAAAGGTGCAGGCCATTCGGGCGCAGGTAGACGAGCGCGCGAGTAAGGCGGTGGAGCTGCGCACCCGGCTTGCCTCGGCCAAGGCCTATATTGCCACCGTTAATGAGCTACTGGCGGAGTATCCAGATCCGCATTCTGAGTTGAACAAACTTGCGGCGATTCTAGGGGATGACACCTGGATTACGGCAGTGGATATCAAAGGGACGCAGGTTAAAATTGAAGGACAATCCAAAGACGCTGCAGCTGTCATGCAGCAGTTGTTGGACGATCCAGCCTACGTTCGCGTTGTGGCGCCTGTTGCGATCAAAAAGGTCAACTCAGGCATGGAGTATTTTGTGTTGAATCTCGCTCTGGCAGCGCAGGGCGGCAGCGAGTGAGGCCTAAGTTCAAGGCAGACAGGCCAACGATCGTTGTGGGCTCCACGTTAGGCCTAGTCGCACTGTTGGTCTTGTACGCGATCCTGCAGTTATGGTTTTTACGCTCGGATTTCGCCGCTGAGATAGAGTCAATTCAGCCCCGGACGGCGCGCCTGCTTGGGATCGCTGAGAGTTTTGACCGGCTGGAGCTTGCCAGCAATGGCGCCGATGACGTACTGCAGGATCTCGCCCACCCGGCTGACCAGGATAGCCCTACTACAGCGGCGGCGATGCAGCGGGATATCCGCGAGCTGATGGTCACTGCGGGCCTGTCGGTATCGGGCAGTCAAATTTTGCCGGTGCGAAAATCCACCGGTTTCGACCGCCTGAGTCTTGATATTACTGCTCAGGGGAATATCGATGAGCTGGACCAGACTTTTGCTGGTATCGAGGCGTTGCGGCCGCTGGTGTTTGTTGAGTCTGTGGACGTAAAACCCGTTCAGGTGCGGCGTAGCCATCGCGCAAAGGCGGCGGAGGATAATGCAAGTGAGGATGATCCGCGCAAGCTTACCGCCCGGTTTCAATTATTTTCTTTGAGGTTGACAGAGTGATTGCGAGCATGAATCATAGCGCTATGGCGCGCCTGTTAGGCTCCCGCTGATGATGAACGCCACTGAGCGACAGCTGCGCAAAATCGCTCTGATACTGACGGTTATTCTTGCGCTGCAGTTCGTGTGGAGCGGTTTGAGGCTTTGGCAGACGTCGGAGCCCGACCCCATACACCCGGCAGAGTCGTCCCTGCGGGTCAATGACATGCGATATGGTAGAGATACAGCGGGTGATTCGGCGCAGGCGCTGGTAAACCGCCCCTTGTTCTGGCAGGGTCGCTACCCCTATGTGCCTGACCAGGTGGCAGAAATCGCAGCGCCGGTGGAGGCCCGAGGCAGCACCGCTATTAATCGGGTTAAGCTGCGGGGGGTGTATCCGGGCGGCATTATTATTTCTTATGAAAAGAAGGCCCGAAGAGTACGACTGGGTGAGTCGGTGGCGGATTGGCAGTTTATTGAGCTGCGGCCTGGGGCTGCGGTCTTTAGCAGCGGAAAGGACCAGAGAACGCTCAATCTGGAGCATGCGTTCTCTGTTGCGCAACCCCCTGCACAATCCGCAGTCGATGAGTCTGCCGTTGAACTTAAAGATGTGCCGGCCGTGGGCAACAAATAAGATTGAAGCGAACCGAATGAAACTACAGGCGAATAGCATTGCAAAATCTTCATAACTGGCCACTATTGATGGCCGCGGCTCTGGTGCTGACCAGCTGCACGGCGATGCAACAGGAGCAACAGGCTGCTCTTGACACGCAGGAAGATAATGCCGCCAATGCGTTGGTCGCGACTGCGGTCATGGCGGCCGCACCTAACGGCACCTCCTATGGATCGGGGTCGGGTTCGACGGATGGGTCTTCGAGCACCGCAGCGCAGCAGTCCGAGCCTTATATCAAGTCAGCGCCAACTATTTATGAAGGTACCGATCAGGTCGTGCGGATGCCTCCCGCTCAGGCGCCGGTAACGTTTTACGGCGACGATGTCAGTCTTGATTTCGAGCAGGCGCCGCTGACCGAGGTTATCCACGCCATTATGGGCGATATTCTCGGCTTGGACTACATTGTTGAGCACCCAATCAATGGTGAAGTAACCGTTCGAACGCGTACCCCTGTGCCCCGAGACCAGCTACTGGAAATACTGGAATCGCTGTTGCAGGCCAACAAGGCTTTGATGATTAGGGATAAGGAGGGACGCTATTTTATCAGCGGATCCAGCGAAATGAGTAAATTAAACCCAAATTTTAGCGCCGCCTCGACGAATACCGTCGGCTATAACAACGTTATAGTGCCTTTGCAGTATATTGGCGCGAAAAATATGGCAGAAATCCTCCGCCCGGTAGCGGATGAGTCCGCTTTTGTGCTGATCGATCCTATGCGCAATCTTCTGGTACTGGCGGGCACCAGTAACCAACTGGCGGGATGGCAGGAGATCATCACCTCTTTTGACGTGGATTTGCTCAAAGGCATGTCAGTGGGTATTTTTCCGATTGAAAATAGTTCGGTTGCCGATATCGATGCTGCCCTGGCGAGCTTGTTAGGTCAGGAGGGCGGAGAAGGGGTCGCGGAGACGGCGGTTGGTATAGGGAGCGTGATTCGGGTTATTCCGATAGAGCGCCTCAACAGCATCATGGTGGTAACACCTCGGGCCCATTATCTGGAGCGGGTGAGGACCTGGATAGAGCGTCTTGATCAGGCCCCGGACGCCAACTCAGAAAGACGTCTGCACGTGTATGAAGTGCAGAACAGTGACGCGGCTCATGTCGCCGATCTGCTGAGCTCCATTTTTTCTGGGGGCAGCAGCACTGGAGGGTCTGGTAAAGCGGGCGTGGCGCCCGGTTATACGCCCGAGCAGGTCACTTCTTCCATGGGTGAGAGCAGCACAAAGCCCCGTGCTGCGGCACAGGTAAAAAATGTCGCCGTAGGTGACGTGCAGATCGTGGCAGACGACGAAAACAATGCACTGCTCATCTATGCCACCAGCCGTGAATATCAAAAGATGCAAACGGCTCTGGCACAACTGGATGTTGCCGCCACACAGGTGGTAATAGAAGCCAGCATCATTGAGGTGACGCTGACGGATAGTACGAAATACGGCCTAGAATATTCTGTGCAGGGCTCCCTGGGCGGGGGCTGGTCGGGGGTGGCGCGGCAGGCGCTAGGGGTCATCGCGCCCGGGTCCGGTTTTTCCTATTCTGTGGTGAACGGAAGCGGTGACATCAGAGTGGTGCTCAATGCCTTGGCTCGGGATGATTTATTAAATGTGATATCGTCGCCGTCGCTAATGGTACTGGATAACCACACGGCTTCCATTCAGGTGGGCGATCAGGTTCCGATTCAGAGCTCAACTACCGTCTCCGATGGTGGTACTACTCTCTCTTCAATCGTTTATAAGGACACAGGGGTGCATTTGGCGGTGACGCCACAGGTAAATGCAGGCGGGCTGGTCACCATGGATATCGAGCAGTCGGTGACCGACGTGGGTCCAATCGATGTTGCTACCGACCAGCGCACGTTTTTGGAGCGAAAAGTCACTACTAGGGTGGCGGTCCGGTCAACCGAGTCGGTGGTACTTGGCGGTATGATCCGAGAAAACAAGAGTGAGGGCAGTAGCGGTATACCTATATTGCACAATCTTCCCTTGATAGGGCCGCTTTTCGGCACCAAAACCGCAGATGGCAGGCGTACAGAGCTGATCGTGATTATTACGCCCAGAGCGATCTACAGCGATGTGGGTCTGCGGGACATGAGTCGAGAAATGCGCCGGCAGATGCGTGGGCTTAAGTTGATCGACAGCGGCCAGTCCGCCAGTTTCTTTTCCGACAGCGAGATTGATCAAATATCGGATTAACCCAAGGTGTTCAGGCCGGGTCATGTCTCGCTGTCCTGCCCGATCTGTATGATGTGATTTTTAAAGAGAGCTAATAGATGTCAGTCTCAAAAGGTAATACACTCGCTCTGGCTGTGATGATGGCCATAAGTTTGGCCGGATGTACTTCTCTGGGTCTGTTCCAGACGCCTGAGGAGCGTGTGCAGCACCGAGCCCAGGCGCGGTTGGATGCGCTGCTGGCTGGGGATATCAAAAAAGCTTTTTCGTTTCTAGCGCCAGCAGCGCGCGAGGCCACAAGCTGGCAGCGCTGGGGTTCAAAGTATGCAGGAGTGACGCAATGGCGTGCGGTCAGTGTCAATAGCGTCAAGTGTGACCTCGACCGGTGTGACGTTAACGTGTCTGTCACGTATGAAATGTTCCGTCCGAGGATCAAGAATACCCGTGCTCAAAACGAGGTCTGGATTGCCGTTAACGGGCAGTGGTACTATTATCCTGGCTAGCCGCTGGGGGAGTGCCATTATCACCGATAGGGGTAAATCTGCAGACAACTCATGCGCGTAGCCTGCTGAATAAGTTGAATAAATAGCGGTAACTTTCACATTTTCTCTACGTATATGTTGGTTGTATGAGGAAAAACTGTGTGATAATGTGTCAATCAATCGGCTGAGGTTGGATGGAGCGGGTTGAGGTTACTGGGCGTATTGCGACGAAAGTTGTTGAGTAATCGGTTCAGGTAGCGTAAAAAGCTATCTGTCAGTTGAATATAAAAAGCCCGTCGGGCTGTTTAAAATTGTAAGACCATTTTTTAATTAGGAGTTCCACATGAAAAAACAAGCCATGTCACTCGCCGTCACTGCTGCTTTGCTGGGTGGTGCGGTTTCGGCAACTGGGCAATCTATGTACATCAACGAGGGCGGCCTCGGTGAAACATTGATTTATCCGTTTTATTCCGCAGCCAACGGAAATGACACCTACGTTCACATCGTGAACACAACTGATCGCACTAAAGCTGTCAAGGTACGCTTTATTGAAGCTCAAAACAGTGACGAGGTGCTTGACTTTAATCTTTATCTATCTCCAGAAGATGAGTGGGCTGGCGTTATCACGCGCAACCCACTTTTGGGATCTGGCAACGGCGCAATTATTCGTACCGTCGATAACTCTTGTACCGTACCTGCATTTGGTGTGGAAGAAGAGGCGACCGATACAACACCAGAGGTCCGATCCCAAGCATTTGTTAACTCGGAATATGCAGACGACATTGATGATAGCGTCGCCCGTACCCTCGAAGGTTACATTGAAATGATCGAGATGGGTCAACTTGACGCTTCCTCCGGTTTTGGTGCCGATGCGGTACACAATGCGGTCGGAGTCCCGGCTAATTGTGCCGCGTTGGTTGCAGCCTGGACTAAGCCTATAAATCCGTCGGCAACACCAAATCCAACAGGTGCGTGGATCTCTAACGCAAACGATGAGTTATTAACTACCTGGGAAGGCGGCGGCTTGTACGGTTACAGTGTCCTGATCAATCCTGATGAAGGTACCGCTGTTGGTGTCGATGCAACTGCTATAGCAGAATTTGCAAATACTTTTAACGGTGGGCTTCCGATCCCGTCGTTGCACAGCGACCCAGGTGATATTCTTCCAGGGCTGGCTTCTGGCACCGAATTTGTAACTGTCTTTGTTGACGGACAGTCCGAAACGTTGGAAATGAGCACCGGGTTAGACGCTGTTTCTGCTTTGTTCATGACCACTGGCATTATAAATGATTACGTGGTTGACCCCGCCATCAACGCAATGACTGATTGGGTTGTCACCATGCCGACCAAAAAGGCCTATACAAATGGCTCTGCTGCATTGGCACCGTTTAGTTCTACATGGGGACCGAATGATGACGAAACCGCGGACGTTGCATGTGAGCCTGTCTCAATGGACTTCTGGGATCGTGAAGAGGCCTATGAACCACCCGGCACCGATGGCCCTGTCTTCTCGCCGAAACCTGATACGCCCACTTCTAAAGACCTGGTAATCTGTACCGAGGTTAGCGTGATCACCTTCGGATCGGATAGTGCAGTGCAGGCTACTGATAGCATACGTTACGGAATTAACGAAATACTTGATTATACTGAGGGCTGGGCAATTCTGGACTTTACTGGGGATCAATTGAATACACCGCTCCCATCGCCGGCACGTGAACTGGCGTCTGTGAGTGGCGAGACTTTTATCGGTCTGCCAGCAACTGGTTTTGCAGTGTTCGAGTACACGAATGGTTCGATCATCGACCCTGTCGACGGCATTGTTAAAGCGAACTATGAGGCAGCTGTTGATCACAAGACCATAATCGAGATAATCGATTAAGAGACGACTTTCGTTTAGCAAGGGCGCCTTACGGCGCCCTTTTTTATGCCCAGAATTTGTCTGCTACGGCGACTGGATATGCTAAATTCGATCATGCACCTGGTGCACCCTTGATCGTAAAGTGAGGAGGGTGAGGAGCAGTTGTACGAGGAGATGGTCCAGTCCGCCTATTTTGACTACAAGGTATACGGATTTTTAATGCGCCGAGGGAACTTTGCTGGTGAGCGCCCTGTCTAACACGTAATGTTACGAATACTGTTAATCGATTATTTACTTTATTATCGATTGTGGATGATTGAGGGTCTTGGTAACTTTAAGTCCCTGACGCTTATATCAGTCAAGTTTGACGGGAAAGACAATAGTGCCCTGATGGACTGCTCGGATTGGTAGGTAAGGCAATCTGCAATATTTATGTCACTTATTTTTGAGGTATTTACAATGAAAAAAATCTTACTGCCAGTGTCCATTGTCGCAATTCTTGGAGCCTCAATGGCTAGTGCATACGACCTTACCATTAACGGTGAGACCGTAGCCGACTTTGAGGGCGCTTCCTTCAGTTTCAGTGGTGACACTCTGGTCTTGTTGGCCCCCAATTATACTTTTCCTAATCCAGGCGACGGTGGTGGAGACACCGGCGACGGTGGTGGAGACACCGGCGATGGTGGTGGAGACACCGGCGATGGTGGTGGAGACACCGGCGATGGCGGAGGAGACACCGGCGATGGCGGAGGAGGCGACCCTGGTACTGACCTCTGTGCTGACCTCCCGAGCAACATCGTCTGTGACACAAGTATCCCTGCCGATGCTTTGGCGACGGCTCAAGATACCGTGACTAGGGTTACGGTTCCAAGGAACAAGACGATTGCCTCGGCGTTTTCCGCGTCAGGTACCTCTGAGGCCAAAGGTGCATTCGTGTGGATAACCCCGTCGGGCAAAAAATCGTATAATACTCTTGCGTGGATATCTTTGACGCCGGGAGGCGAGGCACTGTCTAATAGGTGCGATGTAGGTCCGAGTAATCTTACTTTTTACATTACCTACGCTTTGAACAATGATAGTTCTAGGGTGTGCTCTTTAACGCCTGGCGCGGACTATTTTCTGAACGTAAAGCATGACAATGCTACAGACCCAGCTGGTACTTTTAACCGGAAAGTGCTGACTAGCACGCTGTAGCCGTGGTATGGTCAGCTCCGATATAAATAGCTTCCCGACTTGCGGGACGCTATTTTTTTTGAGGTTTAAAGGGCATCGAATCAGGAGTTTTGGCAGGTTTGAATGTATTGAAAAAATGTGTTTTGGTTGCGGTTGCTCTGGCGGCGTCCGTACTCGCTGTCGCGGACAATCAGGTGGTCCTGCAGGCAAAGGGGTTTGCTGTAACCACCGAAGATTTTGACAGGTATCTGACAGAAAAGGGTATAACCGGCGCTAGGCGCGACAGCGCGCTGGCGAAGCAGGGCGCAGTGCAGTCCGTGTTTGAGAATATTTTTGTTATCAGGGCCTTTGCAGCCAAGGGTGAAAAAAACGCCTCGATAGACCAAGCTAATATTGATTGGCAGGTAGCGAATTTTAGGTCGCGGCTCCTGATGAGGGCGCAGCTTAAACTCGACATACAAGCGGCATTGCGCGATACCAATTGGGATGCCTTGGCAAAAGAGTACTACACTGCGAACAAGGCGGACTACAAGACCGATGAGCGTGTAAGCGCCGCGCACATCTTGATTTCTCTGGTTGCCCGAACCCCCGATGAAGCGCAGGCCAGGGCGAATGAAGTCCTGCTCCGTCTGCAGGCGGGCGAAGATTTTCAGGCTCTGGCGAAACAATATAGCGATGACGAGAGCAATGCCGAAAAGGGCGGTGATTTGGGATTGTTTCCGCGCAACACTATGGTCAAGCCTTTTGAGGATGCGGCATTTGCAATGACGGAAGAGGGTGAGATCTCGGGGCCGATCGAAACCCAATATGGCTATCACATGATTCGCCTCAATGAGCGCGTTCTGGGTCGCCAGCGTAGCTTTGAAGAGGTTAAGCCCGATATTATCGCCACTCAAAAAGTCAGCGCGGCGGAGGAAGTACGTCAGGGTCAAATTGACGCAATGAAAAATGGTAAGGGCGATGTTCTTCCCGAGGTAAACCGCCCTTTGCTGGATGAATATGTGCAGCGCTACACCACGGCGACTAGAACTGGCCCCAAGAGACAATAAGCTGTATTGTTTATAACACCATCGACAGTGC
>ERZ888423.3071-NODE-3071-length-11456-cov-12.364793_pt1 | contig 11456 bp, 10 predicted proteins | sample MGYA00520523_ERZ888423 | MGnify/ENA primary metagenome ERZ888423 (study PRJEB32303, sample SAMEA104408611) | aquatic metagenome | biome: Brackish water; feature: Pelagic; material: water | place: Baltic Sea | collected 2014-06-08T10:24:00 | depth 30,27 m ...
GCTGGCGGCAGCTGACCGGGCCATTGTCACCGGCGATAGCGAGAGCATGATCGCGGAAGCCATCGCCGCCGGCCTGCCGACGGCGATCCACCCGGTCCGCCGCCGCTGGAGCCTCCGCATGGCGCTGGAGCGCGGCGCGGCCGGTCTCCGCCGGCTCGGCGGCCCGGCCGCATGGGCCGTCGAGCGGCTGTGGGCGGCGGGCGTGCTCCTCCCGCCGCGCGACCTGGGCGCCATGACAGAAACCTTGGTGCGGCTTGGTTATGCGGAGCGCTTCCCGGGGACGCCGCCCGCCGCAGACGCCGGCCGACGCCAGCCCGCCGCCGCCGACGCCGACGCCGTTCTGGCGGAACGGCTGCTCAGGCTGGTCCGGCCGGACCGTCCATCGCCGCCGTGAGCTGGTCCGCATAGGCGAAGAGCGCAGGCTGTCCGCCGGTGTGCCAGAACAACACCCGCTGGCCACGCAAAGCCTCGGCCTGCTGGATCAATCCGGCCATCGCCTTGCCGGTGTAGACGGGGTCAAGGAACAGGCCTTCCAGCTCCGCCGTCTGCCGGATCGCCCGGATCGTCGCTTCGTTCAACCGGCCATAGCCGGGCGCGAGGGCGCCGTCGTGCAGGTGGACATCGGCCGCCGTCACGGTTTTGGGCAGTCCGAGCATCGCTTCCAACGCCTGGCAGCGCTTAAACGTCCGCGCGGCCTGGCTCGCCGCGTCGCGCCGGACGCAGACCCCGTAAACCGTGGTCCGCCGCCCAAGCGCCCTCAGGCCGACCAGCAGACCCGCATGGGTCAATGCGCTGCCGGAGCCGACGACGATGGCGTCGAACGCGCCCAATGCGGCTTCCTGCGCGACAAGTTCCGCGGCAGCCTCGACATAGCCGAGCGCGCCCAGAGGCGCATGGCCAGCGCCTAGCGGGATGACATACGGTCGGGCGCCCGCCGATGACAGCGCGGCCGCAGCGGCCAGAACGGCGGCGTCCGCTCCGGCTTCGTCTTCGCCTTCCGGGTATGAGGCAAATTCCGCGCCGATCAACCGATCCAGGAGGATATTGCCGTTCTGGCGGTAAAGCGGGCTTGGGTCCGGGACGCGCTCTTCCAACTGCAAGCGCGCCTTCATGCCGAATCGGGCCGCCATCGCCGCCGTCATCCGCATGAAATTCGATTGGGCGGCGCTGGTGATCAGCACGACATCGGCTCGCGCCTCGACGGCGGCGCCGATGTAAAACTCCAACTGCCGGACTTTGTTGCCGCCAAACGCGAGACCGGTGCAGTCATCGCGCTTGACGGACAGGTCGAGGCCGTGGGCGGCGCCGAGCCGAGACATCGCCTCGATCGGCGTCGGCGCATGGCAGACGGCGACGCGCGGAAAGGCGGCGAGCAGCTTTTGGATGATCGCCGCGCCTTGCATCCGCCGGCCGCGCGCTAGCGGACGCAGGCCGGGATCGTGTAGCTGCTCGGCAGCACGGTGCGGGCGTCGCCGCAGGCCGACGACAGCATCTCCTGGTCGAGCCCGGTGGCTTCGGTCAGGTCAGCGCCGGAAAAGTTGGCGAGGCGGATCAGGGCGTCCTCGAAATCGGCGCCTTGCAGCTTGGCGTCGACGAAGACGGCGCGGGTCAGGCGTCCGCCCCGGAACTGCGCGCCTTGCATGTCGGCCCCGGTAAAGTCCGTGCGTTCAAGGTCGGCATTGGCCAGCACGGCGCGCTGCATGTTGGCGCCGGTCATGTCGGAGCGTTCCAGGCGAATGCGCGTCATGTCGGCTTTCGTCAGGTCCGCGCCCTTGAAGATCGCGCGCTTCGCAAGAACGCTGACCATGACCGCGCGGGAAAGATTGGCGTTGGTCAGGTCGGCCTTCTCCATGTCCGCTTCCGACAGGTTGGCCTCGGTCAGATTGGCCTCGACCAGGGCGGCTTTCTCCAGATCCGCGCCGGCGAGATTGGCTTGCGACAGGTTGGCGCCGCGCAGGTCCGCGGTTTCCAGGTCGGCGCGGCGGAGATCGCCCTTCGTCATGTTGGCGAACCGAAGCTGCAGGGCCTTGCCGTCGATATCGCGCAGCATCGCGCGCTCCAGATTGGCTTTCTCGAAGCTCAGGCTCTTGAGATCGCTTCGCTTCAGGTCGCATTTCGGGCAAGCGCCCGTCGCCTTGAACTGGGCGAAATCCTTGGGATTCTCGGCCAGCGCGCCCCCGCCGGCAAGGGCCGAGGCCAGAAGTGCGGCGAACGCGAGCGGGAGGGTATGGCGCATCGAAGGGCATCTCCTGTTAGCGGCGCCGCGGCAGGACCGGGCGCCGAAGTCTTTCCCCATAAATAGGGTCTATCGCCGCCGGCCGCCAGCGACGGCGCCGGACCGGCCGGCCAGCAGGTCGGACAGCTCGCGGATCGATCGGATAACCGGCAAATCGGGCCGGAGTGTGGCCGCCCCGCCATAGCCATAGGCCGCGACGATCGCCGCGACGCCCGCCGCTTCCGCCGCCGCCACATCCTGCGGGCCGTCGCCGACGAGGACGGCCTCCTCAGGCTCGGCGCCCGGCGTCAGCGCGAGCGCCGCCCGCACATGGGCCGGGTCGGGCTTGCAGCGGGGCGTCGCGTCGCCGCCGACGACGCCTGCGAGATAGGGCGCGAAGCCCAACGCGGCCAACAGATGCTCCGCCGCCGCCTGTGGCTTGTTGGTGCAGACCGAAAGCCTGAACCCAGCGGCGCGCAAGGCCGCCAGGGTTTCGGCTGCGCCCGGATAGGCGGCGCCGCCCGGCCCGGCGGCATATGCGGCCATGAACGCCGCGGTCTCCTGCCGGGTCAGGGCTGCGTCGTCGGCGAGGCCGCTCGCGGCGCGCGCCCGCGCGATCAGGGCCGCCGGCCCGTCGCCGATGAAGCTCCGAACCGCGGCCGCGTCGAACCCGGCCCGCCCCGCCGCCAGCCATATTGCGTTCAATGCGTCCGTCATCGCCGGGGCGCTGTCGGTCAACGTGCCGTCCAGGTCGAATATGATTGTGCTCAGTCGCCGCATCTTGCCCACTTTCCGCCATGTTAGGACGGTTATAGTCCGAAGCCGCAAGGATGAGTTCGGCTTTTGTGACAGCCGCTGCTTCCCCGATAAATTTGCGGCTTTTATGTAGAACGTTAAGTTTGATGTGGTTCAATCGGCAAAGTGTTAGATAGGGCGGCGGCATGGCTGCCTTGGGGAGCATTGCTTGACTATCGCATCATCAGAACCGAGCCGCGCCATAGGCGCCATCATTCTTGCCGCCGGCATGGGCACGCGCATGCGGTCGGCGATGCCGAAAGTGCTGCACGCCGTCGGCGGGAAGCCGATGATCCGCCATGTCCTGGATACCGTCATGGCGCTTGACGCGACCCGGCTCGGGGTCGTCGTCGCGCCGAACCATGACGCGGTCGCGGCCGCCGTCCGCCCGGCGCCGACCGCCATTCAGCAGCCGGCGCTCGGCACAGCCCACGCCGCGCTCGCGGCGGCGGGCCTGTTCACGGATTTCGCCGGCGACGTCTTCATCCTGTTCGGCGATACGCCGCTGATCCGGGAAGCCACCCTGCGCGCCATGCTGGCCCGGCGGGCGGCGCCGGATGCGCCGACGGTCGTCGTGCTCGGCATGCGGCCCGCCGGCGCGAACGCCTATGGCCGGCTGATCCTCGACGCCAAGGGCGGCCTTGACCGCATCGTCGAATACAAGGACGCGACCGAAGCCGAACGCCAGGCCGAGCTTTGCAATTCCGGCGTCATGCTGGTCGATGGCGCACGGCTGTTCGACCTGCTCGCCCGCGTCGACAACAAGAACGCCAAGGGCGAATACTACCTGACCGATATCGTCGGCCTCGCCCGCGCCGACGGCGGCGCCGCCGCGGTCGTCGAAGGCGAGGAAAGCGAGTTGCTCGGCGTCAACGACCGGGTCGACCTGGCGCTCGCGGAACAGGTCTATCAAGGCCGGCGCCGGGAAGCCGCCATGCGCGGCGGCGCCACCCTGATCGCGCCGGAAACGGTCTTTTTCAGCCACGACGTCGAGCTTGGCCAGGACGTCATCGTCGAGCCGAACGTGGTGTTCGGCCCTGGCGCCCGCATCCTCTCGGGCGCGACGATCCGGGCCTTCAGCCATATCGAGGGCGCGACTGTCGCCGCCGGGGCCGTCATCGGCCCATATGCCCGCCTCCGCCCCGGCGCGGATATCGGCGAAGGCGCGCGCATCGGCAATTTCGTCGAAGTGAAAGCCTCGGTCATCGAGGCCGGCGCCAAGGCGAACCATCTGGCCTATATCGGCGACGCCCGCGTCGGCGCCGGCGCCAATATCGGGGCCGGCACGATCACCTGCAATTACGACGGCTTCGGCAAGCACAAGACCGACATCGGCAAGGGCGCCTTCATCGGCTCCAACACGTCGCTCATCGCGCCGGTCGCGATCGGCGACGGCGCGATCGTCGGCGCCGGCAGCGCTGTCGCCCGCGATGTGCCCGCGAACGCGCTCGGACTTGTGCGCGCCGAGCAATCCAATCGACCCGGCTGGGCAGAAGCTTTCCGAGCGCGCAAAGCGAAGGAAAAAGCCGCCAAAGCCGCTAACCCCTCATCGAAAAAAGCCTAACGGTTCGGAGATCAGATCCACATGTGCGGCATTATCGGCATCGTCGGGCGTAACGCGGTCGCCCCGCTTCTGGTCGACGGCTTGAAGCGGCTGGAATATCGCGGCTACGACTCCGCCGGCATCGCGACCCTGGTCAACGGCCACATCGACCGGCGGCGGGCGGAAGGCAAGCTGGTCAATCTGGCCAATCTGGTCGACCGGCAGCCGCTCGACGGCGTGATCGGCATCGGCCACACCCGCTGGGCGACCCACGGCGCGCCGAGCGAGCGCAATGCCCACCCGCACGCGACCGAGGAAGTCGCGGTCGTCCATAATGGCATCATCGAAAACTTCGAGGCGCTGCGCGACGAACTGGGCGCCCAAGGCGTCATCTTCGAGACCGACACCGACACCGAAGTCTTCGCCAAGCTGGTCTCCTACTACATGGAGGCGCTCGGCCTCGGGCCGCAGGACGCGACCCACAAGGCGCTGCTGCGCCTGGAAGGCGCGTTCGCGCTGGCGATCATCTTCCGCGGCCATCATGACCTGATGATCGGCGCCCGCCAGGGCAGCCCGCTCGCGGTCGGCTATGGCGACGGCGAAACCTATCTCGGCTCCGACGCCCTGGCGCTGGCGCCGCTCACCCAGAAACTGTCCTATCTGGAGGAAGGCGACTGGGTCGTCATCCGCGGCGGCCAGGCGACGATCATGGACCGGGACGGCACGGTCGTCGCCCGCGAGGTCAAGCATTCGGCGCTGTCGGGCGCGATGATCGGCAAGGGCGAGTATCGCCACTTCATGGAAAAGGAAATCCATGAGCAACCGGCCGTCATCGGCGACACGCTGCGCGCGCTCTATTCCTCGGAAACCCATTCGGTCAAGCTGCCGGCCCTGCCGGTCGACCTGAAGGACGTGACCCGCTTCACGGCGAGCGCCTGCGGCACGGCGTTCTATGCTTGCGTCGTCGGCAAATACTGGATGGAGCAGATCGCCCGCGTGCCGATGGACGTCGATATCGCGTCGGAATTCCGCTACCGCGAGGCGCCCCTGGCGGAAGGCGGCGTCATGCTTTGCGTCTCCCAGTCCGGCGAGACCATCGATACGCTGGAAGCGCTGCGCTACGCCAAGCGCCAGAAGCAGACCATCCTCTCCATCGTCAACGTGCCGGAAAGCGCGATCGCCCGGGAAAGCCACGGCGTGCTGCAAACGCTTGCCGGACCGGAGATCGGCGTCGCCTCGACCAAGGCCTTCACCACGCAGTTGACCGTGCTCGCGGCGCTTGCGATCGAGACCGCCCAGCGTCGCGGCGCGATCGACGGCGCCCGCGCCGCCAGGCTGACCCACGCCCTGATGTCCGCCCCGGCGCTTTTCGCCCAGGTGCTGGCCGAAGACGGCCGCATCCGCGAGGTGGCCCAGATGCTGGCGGAAGCGCGGGACGTGCTCTATCTCGGCCGCGGCTCCACCTACCCGATCGCCATGGAAGGCGCGCTCAAGCTCAAGGAAATTTCCTACGTCCATGCCGAAGGCTATGCGGCGGGGGAAATGAAGCATGGGCCGATCGCGCTGATCGACGACGCGGTGCCGGTCGTCATGGTGGCGCCGCATGACGCGCTCTTCGAAAAGACCGCGTCCAACCTGCAGCAGGTCGTGGCGCGCGGCGGCAAGGCGATCCTGATTTCGGACGCCAAGGGCATCGCCGAAGCTGGGAAGTACGCGACCCACTGCATCGAAATGCCAAGCTGCGATCCGTTCATCTCGCCGATCCTCTATTCGGCGCCGATGCAATTGCTGGCCTATCACGCCGCCGTCGCCAAGGGCACGGACGTCGATCAGCCGCGCAATCTGGCGAAATCCGTCACGGTCGAGTAACTGCATACAGACGGAGCCAGAGCCGCGCGGCCCGTTCGGCCCGCGCGGCGATCGCGGCCTTCCTCGGCGGCGGCGCGACGCCGATGATCCGGCGGACCGGCAGGTCGCCCAGAAGCAGGCCCAGATAGGCGTCCGCGGCATCGGCCGGGTCATCGAGGCGGACGACGCCCGCCAGCTCCAGATCCGCCATCAGCCCGGCGAGGCGCGGCATCACCGAATCGCGGCCGGATGCGGCGAGAAGCATCCCGAACGCGGCGCCCCGATCCGCCTCCGCCGCCGCGATCCGGTTGATCGCGACCGCCCGCTCGCCGGTCAGCAAGGTCAGCAGCGCCTCGCCGAATTGCACGAGGCTCGCCTCGACAGCGTCGGGCGCGGCCGCGAGCGCCGCCGTGAGCGCCGCCTGGGCCTGGGCCGCATTGGCTTCGATCAAGCCCCGGAACAAGCCCTGCTTGTCGCCGAACCAACTATAGAGCGTTTCCTTCGAGGCGCTCGCCGCTTCCGCGACCGCCGCCATCGTCGCGCCCCGGTAGCCCTTCGCCCGCAGCACGGCATAGGCGGCTTCAAGGATCGCCGTCCGCCGCGCATCCCGCCGTTCGCTCCGCATCGCCCGCTCCCGCCGTTTTCCCGGTTGACCATAACCGTACCGGCCAGTACGGTAACGGTCAACCGTACCGATGGGTACGGATTTGAACCGGGAGCCACGCCATGACCGCCGCATTCGAGGCCTTGCCGCGCCTCATCCGGATTCTGGCCGTGCTGAACCTTGGACTGATGGCGGGCTTCTTCTTTGCCTTCGCCAATCCGACCATGCCGGGGCTGGCGCGAACCGACGGTCCGGTCTTCGCCGCCGCCATGCAGTCGATCAATCTCGCGGTCCGGAACCTGCCCTTCTTCATCGCGTTCGCCGGCCCGGCCGCGCTCGCGGCGCTGGCCGTCCTGGTGGCGCGCCCGCGCTGGCCGTGGCTCATGGCGCTTCTCTGCTACGGCGGGGCGATCCTCGTGACCGCCCGGCTCAACATCCCGATCAACGAGGCGATAGCACTTTGGGATCCGGCGGCGCCGCCCGCCGATTGGGCGGAGCGCCGCGATGCCTGGATGCAGGCGAACTGGCTGCGTTTCGCCCTGACCGCCGCCGGCTTTCTCGCCGCCGTTCTCGGCCTTCCGGCCGGACGGCTTGAGGCGCGGCGCTGAACCCGGCATATGCTCTTGCCTGCCAGCACAACCGCCCGCACGCGCCAGGCGCGAAGGATGCCGCCGCCATGAATGCGCTGATCGACGTCGTTTTCCCTGTGTTCGCGATCATCGCCGTCGGCTTTCTGGCGGGGCGGACCAAGGTGCTGGGGCCGGATTCGGCGGCGGCGCTGAACCGCTTCGTCTATTATTTCGCGCTACCGCCGGTGTTGTTCGTCTTCCCGGCGCGCCAGCCGATCGCCGACGTCCTGAACTGGCCGTTCATCGCAGCCTTTCTGGGCGGGGCGCTGCTGGCGTTCCTCCTGTTGCTGGCGCTCAACCGCCTCTGGCTGCGGCGCGGCAGCGACGATATGGCGTTGTTCGGGCTGAATTCCGTTTACCCCAACACCTCCTACATGGGCGTGCCGCTGTTCCTGACGGCGTTCGGGCCGGACGGGGCCATGCCCGCGATCATCGCGACCGTTTTCGGCATCACCCTGATGGTCGGCGGCGCCATCGCCGCCCTGGAAGCGACCCGCGCGGAGGGGCCGACGACGGCGAAAGTCATCGGCCAGGTCGCCGCCACCTTAAGCCGCAATCCGCTGCTGATCGCCTCGGCCCTCGGCATCGCCGCCTCCTTCGCGCAATTGCCGATCCCGGCGCCGATCGGCAATTACCTGGACCTGATGGCCTCCGCCGCCGGGCCGGCCGCCCTGTTCGCCCTTGGCCTGTCGCTCTACGGGCGGCGGCTGCGCGGCGACGTCGCGCCCTTGTCGTGCCTCTTGGTCCTGAAGCTGATCGCGCAGCCGGCGCTCACCTACGTGCTGGCGTTCCACGTCTTCGAGATGACGCCGTTCTGGGCGAGCGGCGCGGTCTTGCTGTCGGCCCTGCCCGTCGGCGCGGTCGCCTTCGTCGTCGCACAGAAATACGATCGCCAGGTCGGCGTCACCTCAAGCGCCATGGTGCTGTCGACGCTGCTCTCCGTGCCGACATTGTCCGTGCTGCTGATCCTGTTCGGCGCCGGGTGATCCTCGCCCGCCCGCATGCTTGAGGGCGCTCGCGGGAACGGGCATGCTGTCCCGGCAGCAACCATCAGGCCCCGGGAGGACCCGCCCGCCCATGTCCCAGCTCACGCCCGACCGGCAGCGGCAGATGCTGCGCCAGATGCTGACGATCCGCCGCTTCGAGGAACGCGCTTCGGAAGGATTTCGCGCCGGCGAAATCTACGGCGTCGTCCATGCCTATAGCGGCGAGGAAGCCGTCGCCGTCGGCGTCTGCGCGACCTTGACGGACCGCGACAAGATCATCTCCAACCACCGGGGCCACGGCCACTGCATCGCCAAGGGCGCCGACCTCGACCGCATGATGGCGGAGCTGTTCGGCCGCGCCGACGGCTACTGCAAGGGCAAGGGCGGCTCCATGCATATCGCCGATTTCAAGATCGGCATGCTGGGCGCCAACGGCATCGTCGCCGGCGGCATTTCGATCATCACGGGCGCTGGCCTCGCAGCCCAGATGGACGGCGAGGGCGCGGTCGCGGTCGGCTTCTTTGGCGACGGCGCCTCGAATGCGGGGCCGTTTCACGAATCGATCAATATCGCCGCCGGATGGAAGCTGCCGGTGGTCTATGTCTGCGAGAACAATCAGTGGGCGGTCAATGTGCCGGCCGCCGAAAGCGTGCCGACGCCGAATGTCGCCGACCGGGCGGCGGGCTACGGCATTCCCGGCGTCATCGTCGACGGCAATGACGTGTTCGCGGTTTATGAAGCCGCGGCCGCCGCCGTCGCCCGCGCCCGCGCTGGCGAAGGCCCGACCCTGATCGAGGCCAAGACCTATCGCCACCGCCCCCATACCGAGCGCATCGACCAGCCGGACGCCCGCCCCAAGGAAGAAGTCGCCCGCTGGCTCGAGCCGGACCGCGACCCGATCCCGCGGCTGATCGCCCGCCTGCAGGCCCAGCAGGGCCAGCTTTCCGACCAGGAGCTCGCCGAGATGGAAGCCGCCGTTCAGGCCGACATCGCCCGAGCCGTCGCCTTCGCCAAGGCCAGCCCGTTCCCGACGCTGGCCAGCGCCCTCGACGACGTGTTCGCGGCCTGACGATCATGACCCAGACCCAGACCAGAACCCTGTCCTACAATGACGCCATCATCGAAGGCATCGCCGAGGAGATGCGGCGGGACCCGCAGATCTTCCACATGTCGACGGAAGCGCCGGGGCCGCTCGCCGCCGAATTCGGCATGCCCCGGGTCCGCCAGACGCCCATCGCCGAAAGCGCCCTGACCGGCATGGCTATCGGCGCCGCCGGCGCGGGCTACCGGCCCATCGTCGATTGGCGGCTCGTCACCTTCTGCTTCGTCGCCATGGACCAGATCGTCAATCAGGCCGCCAAGATCCACTACATGTTCGGCGGCCAGACGACGTTCCCCATCGTCTTCCGGACGACGGTCGGCGGCGGCGCGCGCCGGGCCGCGCAGCATTCCCAAAGCCCCTATTCGATGTTCATGCAGTTGACCGGCCTGAAGCTCGCCCTGCCCTCGACCCCGGCGGACGCCAAGGGCCTGATCAAGACCGCGATCCGCGACAACAACCCGGTCGTCTTCTTCGAGGCCGGCCGCATCGGCGGGATGACCGGCCCCGTGCCGGCGGGCGACGTGGCCATTCCCTTCGGCCAGGCGGACATCAAGCGCGCGGGCGCGGACGTCACCATCGTCGCGCTTGCCTGGATGGTCCACGAAGCCCTGGCGGCGGCGGAGGAGCTGGCGGCGGTCGGGATATCGGCGGAAGTGATCGACCCGCGCACGCTGGCGCCCCTGGATATCGCCACGATCCGCGCTTCGGTGCTGAAAACGGGCCATCTGGCGCTGGCCGACGAAGCGCCGCCGAACGCCAGCGCCACTGCCGACATCGCCGCCCGGATCGCCGAGGACCCCGAAGCCTTCGCCGCCCTGAAGGCGCCGATCGCCCGCATCTCCGGCCTGGAAGCGCCGATCCCCTATAGCCCGGCGCTTGAGGACCATGTGTTTCCGGGCCGGCAGCGCATCGTCGAGCGGGTTCGCGCCCTGCTCGGCCGCTGACCGCCATGGCAGGAGGCACAGCGGCGGACGCATCCGCTTCCGCGCCGTCGCTCGATCCCGCGGCGTTCGCCCGCTGGGCGGCGACGCTGGCCCCGGCGGCCGCGCCCGATGGGGCCGCAGGGGGCGGCTGGTCGAAACTGTTTTTCGGGGCCGTCGTGCTGGCGCTGGCCGTGCTCGCGGCCGTGACCGGGCCGCGGGTCGTCGACTTCCTTGCGCCATTGGGGCCGCTCGCGCTGGTCGTGCCGGGGCTTTGGGGGGTTGCGGTTCTGGGCTGCGCCGTCGCGCTCGCCCGAAACCCTCCGCCGCCCGCCGCGACCCGCGAAGCCCTGACGGCGGAGGCGATACAGGCCGCCGTTTTCCGGCATTTCGGTTTTGAGGCGATCGAGGCCGACGACGTTCTGACCATCGAGACCTGGCGGCGCCTGTGGCTCGTGCCAGCGACCGGGTTCAAGGGGTTCCGGCGCGCCTTCATGGGTCCATGGCGCGGCCGGCGGGCGATTGTCGCCGACGCCGAGTTCCTGGACGCCCGGCGGGACTGCCGCGTCGCCATCGTCGCCCTGCCGGAAGCTGCATGGCCCGATGCGACGGTCATGAGCCGCTGGTCCGACGACTGGGCGCCCCATGAACGCTATGACGGGACCGGCGCCCGCCCGCCCGGCCATTTCCCGGCGACGCTGCCGGGCCTGGACGCCTTGGGCTATGGCGGGAGCGTGGCGCCGGGCGCGGCCTTCCCCCCGGCGCTGCGGGACGGCCCCATCGCCGCCTGGCTCGAGGCCGCGGCCGAGGGCGC
>ERZ888423.3073-NODE-3073-length-11451-cov-9.124605_pt1 | contig 11451 bp, 11 predicted proteins | sample MGYA00520523_ERZ888423 | MGnify/ENA primary metagenome ERZ888423 (study PRJEB32303, sample SAMEA104408611) | aquatic metagenome | biome: Brackish water; feature: Pelagic; material: water | place: Baltic Sea | collected 2014-06-08T10:24:00 | depth 30,27 m ...
AGCGTGCATTCATTCAACGTGACTACACCCTGAAGTACGTAGCCGAGAATGGATCTTCTACAACACCGGCGCTGTTCAACGTGGCTTCGATGTGGTCGGCGCTTGAGGGTTCGATCCTGCTGTGGGGACTCATACTCGCTGGCTATCTGGTCGTAGTGGCGCATAAGTTCCGCAAGCGCCTCGATGATTCGCTTGTGGCCTGGGCGCTGATCACGATGTTCTCGGTTTGCGTGTTTTTCTTTGGCCTGATGCTGACTGCGGCAAACCCTTTTCAGGGAAACATTCCGATTCCCGGCTTTGATGGTCCCGGGCCAAACCCGCTGCTGCAAAACCACCTGCTGATGGCATTTCATCCCCCCATGCTCTACCTGGGGTACGTGGGCTTTACCGTTCCCTTTGCATTTGCTATCGCAGCGCTCGTCACTGGCAGGGTCGGTGAAGGCTGGCTAGTTGAGACTCGCCGCTGGACATTGTTTGCCTGGGGATTCTTAACCGCAGGCATCATCTTGGGCGCCTGGTGGTCATATGAGGTACTTGGTTGGGGCGGTTACTGGGGATGGGACCCGGTCGAGAATGCCTCCCTGCTGCCTTGGCTAACGGGTACGGCTTATCTGCATTCCGTCATGGTGCAGGAGCGCCGCGGCATGCTGCGTGTGTGGAATCTGTCGCTACTCTGCGCAACCTTCTCGCTGACTATCCTTGGCACGTTCCTGACCCGCTCGGGTGTGGTTGCCTCGGTTCACGCGTTCTCTGCCGGTTCGGTTGGGCCGATCCTTCTGGGCTTCTTTGCGCTCGTAGTAGCAGTCTCTGTTGGGCTCATCGGGTTGCGAGGAGACCAACTTCGCTCAGCTGGTCACATTGACTCACCGCTCTCTCGGGAGGGTGCATTCCTAGCAAACAACGTGGTGTTTGCGGCGTTAGCATTTGTGGTTCTGCTCGGCACAGTGTTTCCGCTCGTGATTGAGGCAACCACAGGCGACACCTTGTCAGTCGGACCTCCGTATTTCAGCCGAATGACGATGCCGCTTGGGTTGACTCTGCTGCTCCTGATGGCCATTGCGCCCGTGTTGCCTTGGCGTAAAGCTTCGGGCGAGTTGCTACGCGAACGGTTGTGGTGGCCTGCTTGGACTGGGCTAGCAGCGGTGTTGCTAGCAGTGCTGCTTGGCGCAACCGGAGTAGCTCCACTACTTGCGTTTGGCCTAGGAGGGTTTGCTGCTGGATCTGCCCTGCGACAGATTGCGTTGGCAACGAAGCGACTCGGGTGGCGAGGATTTGTGGGTCGCACGAACGGTGGCATGGTGGTTCACCTTGGAGTCATTGTTATTGGGGTAGCGCTCGCAGCCTCGATGAGCTTTATGAGCCAAGGTGAGTTCACCCTCAAAGAAGGCGAAACCGCCAGGGTGGCAGGTCACACGTTGCAATTCCTAGGTTCACGCACGGTTGATCAGCCAAACCGAGTCGAACTCGTGGCCAGAATAAAGGTGGATGGTGAACAGGTCTACGAACCCAAGCTGAACCGCTATCGCCAATCCGGCCAGACCATCCCAACACCCTCAGTCAAGGCCAGCCTGCGGGACGACATCATGATGTCGATCACCACTGCTCCTTCAGAGTCGGATCCCTCGCTAGGGCTTCGCGTGATTGTTCAGCCAATGGTCACTTGGCTGTGGATCGGTGGACTCATCATGGTGATCGGGACTGTGCTCTCGCTGTTTCCGGGTCGCCGCCGAAATCCCCTTGACGCAGTCTCTGCTGCAGCGCCGATCGAACAGGTCTCGGCATGAGCGCTGACACTCCGCGCAGGGCACCGATCATTGCGGGCATCGTTGGAGTCGCTGTCTTGGCCTTGGTAGTGCTGTTCTTGGTCAGTCCCAAGGGAGGCGAGTCCAAGGTGACGAGTCCATTGCTCGGCAATCTTGCGCCAGAGCTTGCAGGGACCACGCTAACTGGGGAGCCTTTCAATCTTGACTCTGCCCGAGGGCAGTGGGTGCTCGTGAATTTCTTTGCCACCTGGTGCCCGCCATGTGTGGCGGAGCACCCCGAGTTAATCAAACTCAATGAGTCCACCACGAGCACCGGTCTTCGAGTGGTGAGCGTGGCCTTTGATGATTCCTCGGCCAACGTCGAGAAGTTCTTTGCAGACAATGGTGGCGACTGGCCTGTGCTCACCCAAGAGACTGGCGCCGTAGCGCTTGATTACGGCGTGAAGGGCTTGCCCGAGTCATTCCTGATTGATCCCGCAGGCACTGTGGTGGCCAAGTTTGAGGGCGGGATCACCGCAGAAGCGCTGCAGCGTTACGTTGCAGAGTCCACAGCAGGTGCGTCATGAACAAGCGGCACATCCAGCGGCAAAAGTGGTGGTGGTGGTCACTCATGGGAGTCATCTTGGTGGTGCTCCTAGTCAGCGCCGCGGGAACCTCTCCCACAGAAGGCAATAGCGATGACCGCCTGTTTGCAATCGCAGCGCAGATCAAGTGTGTGCAGTGCGTCGGGGAGTCAGTCGCTGGCTCGGCCGCCCCGATTGCAATTCAGTTTCGTTCTGAGATCTCGTCGCAAATGAACCAGGGCCGCACAAACGACGAGATCCTCAATTTCTTTGCCGAGCGCTATGAGGGCGTCTTGCTCACGCCGCCTTCCAGTGGAGTCGGCTCGCTTGTCTGGATAATTCCGGTCATTGCTATTGCAGGCGCAGCGTTGTTGTTGGCAGAGAGTTTGCGGGTTCGGCGTTCACGTGGCCCCGTGCAGCAGCCAAGCCCCGAGGATGAAGCTCTTGTAGAGGTCGCGCTCGAGGCGCGTCACAGCGAAACCTCGGTCAAGAGCACGGATACAACAGATGACCCCTGAGGAGCGGGCAGTGCTCGAGGAGGAGCGTGAGCACCTGCTGGGTTCGCTAGAAGACCTCGAGAGCGAGTTCTCGGCGGGGGACATGGATGAGCAGGATTACCAGACGCTGAAGGAGGAGTACACCTTGCGCGCTGCGCAGGTACTGCGCAAGCTCGACCCAGGCTCCACCAAGGTGAAGGTTGTGCAGAGTCCGCCACCGGACCGCCGGGACGGCTCGCGCTGGCGAACTGCTGCAGTGGTACTTGGGGTACTCGCATTCGCTGCTCTCGCTGGAGTGCTCGTTGCACGTGGCTCGGGCCAACGCGGTGACAATGCAATCACCGGTGATACTGGCTCGCTTCGGCAACAGCTTGCTACTTGTCAGACCACTTCTTTCCAAAAGCCCGCCGACGGAATCGAGTGCTACGACGAGATTCTGGCTCAAGCTCCCGAAAACCTAGAGGCCCTGACGTATCAAGGCTGGGCCTACGTTCGTTCAGATCAGCCGGCCAAGGGGTCGGCAAACTTTGACCAGGTGATCGCACTCGATCCGAGCTACGCCGATGTGCGAGTGTTTCGCGCCAGTGTCGCGGCCACTGCCCAGGATTATGAGACTGCTGCACAGGAACTAGAGACCTTCTACGCAAGTTCGCCACCGGCGGCCGCCGTGCAAGTGCTGCAGTCCCAGGGCCTAGAGAGGAAAATCTTCTTTGGTCTGCTTGATTCGGGGACTCGCGACTGTTGGCAACAAGCCGCCGAAACACAGCAACAAGGGGAGCAGTTCAATCAGCAATTTCTCAATACTCTCGGAAGCTGCCTTCAGGCTGAGCTAGTGAAAAACCCGCAGAATGTTGACGCTCTTGTTTCGCTCGCGTTGAGCAAGGTCGGCCCCGAAGTGGCGGACCTTCCCGCTGCTAACGCGTTGCTTCAAACAGCGCTCCAGATTGCTCCAGAGTTCGGCGATGCCCTGCTCCTGAGGGCATCCCTTGCGGCTGCAGATTCCAGATTCAACGATGCGCAGACTGATCTAGCGGGGTTGCAGGCGCTGCCTCGACCGAAGATATCTTTCTTGATCGGCGGCCCCGAGACCCTGTCAGAATCCATCGCTGCTGCAGAGCGAGCAGCAACTACAACTATGAGTCCCAACTCCAGCAGCAGTACTACGACCACGAGCACCCCCTCCACTAGCGGCAGAGCTACCGATTCAAGAATTCCCAACCCCAACGGCGGCTGAGCCTAGCTACTGTGTTCTGATGAGAATTCTTCTAGTTGGTGCTGGTGGCGTTGGCGAAGCATTCTGCGCGATTGCTTCAAAGCGTTCGTTCATTGAGTCCATCATGGTTGCGGACATTGACCTGGCCAAGGCACAAAGGGTTGCCGCACGGGACAGTAGGTACTCCGCTTGCGAGCTTGACGCATCCTCCGCGGCTGCGGTTTCTGCCGCCGCCATTGCATGCCGGGCAGAACTCGTGATGAATGCTGCTGACCCCAGATTTGTCATGGGAATTTTCAACGGAGCGTTTGAGGCTGGAGTCCATTACATGGACATGGCCATGTCAATCTCTTCGGCTCACTCCGAACGGCCAACAGAGCTCTGCGGGGTCAAGCTAGGAGACCTGCAGTTTGAGCAGTCAGCGCAGTGGCAGGAGCGCGAACTGCTAGCGCTCTGCGGTATGGGAATCGAGCCCGGCATTGCAGACGTTTTTGCCAAGCATGCCTCCGATGAGTTGTTCTCGGAGATCCATGAGGTCGGCATTCGAGATGGCGCCAACATGACTGTTCGTGGCTATGACTTTGCTCCCACATTCTCTATTTGGACCGTGATTGAGGAGTGCCTGAACCCGCCAGTGATCTGGGAGCGCGATCGAGGCTGGTTCACGACTCCTCCCTTCTCTCAGCCTGAGATCTTTAGATTCCCAGAAGGGATCGGAGATGTTGAGTGTGTCAACGTTGAACACGAAGAGGTGCTGTTAGTTCCGCGCTGGATTGATTGCAACCGGGTGACGTTCAAGTACGGCCTAGGCGACGAGTTCATTGCCGTCCTAGAGACACTGCACAAACTCGGCCTTGATGGAACTGAACCGGTGACGGTTCGAGGCGCCAAAGTATCTCCGCGCGATGTGGTCGCGGCATGTCTGCCCGACCCGGCCAGCCTGGGTGACCGAATCGAAGGTAAGACTTGCGCTGGCACCTGGGTGACAGGTCTCGGCAAGGCCGCCGCCGGTGCGGCCCCAGCGCCACGAGAGGTGTACCTCTATCACGTTGTTGATAACGAAGAAACCATGGGCCGTGACGGTGTACAGGCCGTGGTCTGGCAAACAGCTGTAGGGCCAGTAGTGGCCTGCGAACTTATTGATTCCGGAGTCTGGTCGGGCGCTGGCGTGCTTGGTCCAGAGGCGCTGAACCCTGCTCCGTTCCTAGAACTGCTCGCAGGGGATTACCAGTCACCATGGGGTATGGAAGAGCGAACTCCGCAGGGCTAGCCCAGTGCAGACCTAGGCCACATCGGTCTTGCAGACTGCGATCCTGCAGACTGCAGCTTCAGCCGAGTGCGATCTTACTGACGTAGGTGTAGTCCACTGCTGGGCTAGCAAAGCGGAACGTACTTGTGGATGGGGTGAGCGACCCGATCTTGATCTGAAAGGTACTCGGCAGGCCATCGAGGGGAATGAACCCTTGGTCTAAGCCTGGCGAGAAGATGCCTCCGATGGCAAGACCAGTGCGGATCAAGTCCGTAAGTGCACCAGCAGTCGGAAGGTGAATCTGAACTGCAACACCGATGATGTCATCGGGGTTGCCTAGTCCTTCAATCGCCGAGGCAATGATGCTGCCGAGGCCGTTCACAAAGTTGCTGATGTTGTCAACGATGAGCGCAATCAATTGTTCCTGGGTGGGCGGAACTGGGGATGAAGAGATGAGCAGGTTGAGCGCATCCTGCAGGACCGGAACCAACAAGCTGCGGAGGGCGTCGCTTACGGCACAACTTGAGAAGAAGAGTGCGCGGTCGCTCTCGGCCACGAAGGTCATGCTGCCGATGATTTCAAACGGGGCGTTGTTCTGAGCAAGATCGCCGAGGTCAAGGTTCTGAACGTTTGGAAGCAAAATGTCTGCGGAGCCTGCCGGGATCTGCAGGGTGACTCCGTTTGCACCAGCGTTATTTGCTGGGAGCTTGTTCGAAGTGCACTGCGAGGCGAAGGTGACCACCGAGGAGTCAGGCACACCGATCTTTGAGCGGAAACCAAGCTGCATGACATAGGGCTCATCGCCAGCGTCATAATCCTCGGTGTTATTCACCGTGATCGACTGTGGCGAGACTTTCCACTGAAGCGGAGCAGGGCCGCCTGGGGTGCATGCTGCGGCAAGTAATGCTGCTAGCAAGCTGAACGAAATGATTGCACTGAGTTTGCGCATGGCAACTGCCTCCCGATCAAGAAAGGTCCAGCTCCCACAAGACCTCAACAACTGATGCAGAGAGTAGCCCTAATTCAATCGGCCCGGGTCATCTGGTCACCAGGGTCAGGAGGTGATGGGGGTGTAGACGCCGGTTGCAAACCGCTTGCCGTTCCAGTGGTCAAGGGTCCAGACTGAGCCCTTGGCGCAACCGGACTTTCCAGGAATGTGCAGACCCCGTAGCTGTGCCCTGCGGATCAGGTCAGGAATGACGTCTCCGTGACTACACAGCACAGTGGTAGTCGCAGCCGCTTTCGTCAGCAGCTTCCAACTCTTGTCAATGTCTGAAGACTCAGCCAGAGCATCCTGCAGTTCGATATCTAGGCCGAGCGCTAGAGCTAGCGGCTCGACTGTTTGCACACATCGCGGAAATGGGCTGCACAGAATGCGGCTAATCGGGGCATGGCGGAGCCAGTCAGAGAGCTTCTCGGCCTGAGCCTGCCCTGCGGGGTCGAGGGGGCGGTCCCGGTCATGAGCATCGAACTGATCCCGATGGCCTGCAGACGCATGGCGAACTAGGTAGACCGTCACCGCACAAATCCAGTCACTGAAGAAAATCTGTCACTGTAGCAAGCCTGTCACTGTACAAATCCTGTCACTGAGTTGAGATCCCTCTCATCGCAAAGCCGTTGGCACAGAGAAACTCGACCGTGGAGGAGGAATCAAGGTGTTGATGCGCTCTGATTCCGATTGAGAGCGCACCTTGCACGTTCAGGGCAAGGTCGTCGATAAAGAGTGTCTCTGCGGCTTTGGTTTCAAGTTCGTTCAACACATGGTGAAACACGGCGGGGTCGGGCTTGGCAATGCCAATTTCAGCCGTATTGAAAATTGCGTCGAACTCGTCCGTCAGATCTAGGACGGCTAAGTCCCTTCGTAGGCGTGTCGTGCCATTCGAGAGCAACGCCACTGTTGCTTGGCTGCGAACCGAGCGAAGGACCTGAAGCATCTGTGTGTTGATGAGCCCTACGTTGGCCTCCCATGCATCGAGTGCCCCGGCCGTCTTAGGGCCATGAGTTGCAGTTACCTGTGACCGAATAGCATCCATCCAGCTTCGGTAATCCAGCTTGCCTGTTGTAGCTGCCAGACCTAGGTCGGTGCCGAAGCCGACACGCAGAATTGTTCCGGGTTCTAAACCGTAAGCAACTTCCACCTGCGAGATCTCAACGTCATTCCAATCTCGAATCACACCGTCGAGATCAAAGATCACCGCTGTCGGCAGGAGTTGGTCATCGGGCACAGCGAGCAGCGTAGCGAGTTACTCAGAGTTATCGAAGCTGGCGCAGATCAGTCATGACTTGCGCCAGCGTCACGAGCAGATGATCGATATCGCTTGAGAGCGTGTTCCAACCCACCGAGATTCGTAAGGAGTGCGCAGCATCAACGCCCATGGCCTGCAGGATCGGGCTTGGTTCTAGTGATTCGCTACTGCAGGAATTACCTGAATGCACAGCAATTCCTGCTTGGTCAAGACCTAGCAGCACTGGCTGGGGTTCCAGACCCTCAAGCCTGAGACAAACAATATGGGGGAGTCGGCCTACTGGGTCTCCGAGCACCTCGACACCGGGGAACTGTGCGGCCCACTGAATGATGCGTTCGGTTTGTGCCCTGCTCAGCTCCGACTCGTGTGCGAGTGTCCTGCTGCATTCTTGAGCGGCTGCAGCAAACCCCAAAATTGCAGGCAGATTCTCCATTCCGCCTCGCCGTGCTCGCTCTTGTTCTCCGCCGACTAGTAACGGCTCGATTCGAAGACCTTTTCGGATCAACAAAGCGCCAACCCCAGGCGGGCCGCCAAACTTATGTGCGCATACCGACATCAGATCAGCACCAAGGCTTGCGAAGTTCAATTCAACGCGGCCAACTGCCTGAGCAGCGTCAACATGAAGGAGCAGGTCAAGATTGCCGCAGCCTTCGGCGACCTCGTTGACTGGCTGTAGCGTTCCCACCTCGTGGTTTCCCCACTGCAGATGCACAAGGGAGGTTTTTGCTGTGATCGCCCCGAGCAGTTCTGCCGGGTCGACACGGCCGAGGGGGTCAACCCCAACTTCTGTGTGTTCGCTTCGCCGAGCCCATTCCCGAACCGCCGAATGTTCTACAGCCGAATACACAACATGGGATTCGCGAGAGCCGGTTCGGGACACGGATCGTTGCACGGCACCAAAGCTTGCAGCGGCGATTGACTCGGTGGCCCCCGAGGTAAAGACCACCTCTCGTGGGCGAGCACCTAAGAACTCTGCGACCTGTTCTCGGGCCACTTCAAGTTCGACTCTGGACTGCATGCCCTCTGCGTAGATCCTTGATGGGTCGCCACCCATGCCGGCAAACCATTCAGACATGGCGTCTATGGCGCTTGCCCGCGTGGGCGAGGTTGACGCGTGATCAAGGTAGGAGCGCACAGGGCAGCAGACGGGGCTTAGGGTTCGCTGTCGAACGCAGTAATGCAGTGGTCTTCGCTACCTGCAGCAGCTGAGGTGAGGTCGACTCGAGTCTCGCCGTAGAGCGTTCCGAGCATGCCTTTGACCATGCCCCGGTCAACTGCGCAGATCACAGGGTGTTCAACAACGGCCTCGCCAAACGGGCAATGCTCTGTGACGAGTCGCATGGAGTTGCCCTCCTTCTCTGCGTGGGCAGCAAACCCGTGCGCAGAGAGTGCATCGGCAACCGAATGCAGAGCAGCGCGGAACGAACGCGTGCTTTGTTCGCCCATTGCTTCTGCCATTTCCTGGCCGAACTCAATCCCGACTTCTTCGGCAAGGGCCGAGGCTCTGTCAGGGCCGAGCTCACCGAGCGCGCGTCCGAGCAACTTGACCAAAACATCGTCTTGTCGGACTGAGACGTTGAGGGTCATGTTCTCATCGCAGGCCCGGTAGCGCTTTGAGGGCCGTCCCGCCCCGCCCGAGCCACCGGTCGGTCGCTCGGTTGAAATCTCGAGGTAGCCGCCGGCTGAGAGTTTGTCGAGGTGATGCCGAGCGACATTTGCATGAAGGTCAAACTGCTCGGCAACTTCAGATGCCGTCACACCAATTGGGGTGCTATGCGCGAATAAGTAGATCTCTCGGCGAGTTGGGTCCCCAAAGGCCGAGGTAATTGCAGTAACGACCGAAGCAAACTCGGTCGGGCTCAGCTGATCCACCCCTCCACTGTACTGTTCCTTGGCACAATCGGCCTTCGGCGGAATTGCCGAACAGGGGTGAGCTTGGAAGGATCAGAGTCTGCGGCAGAGTGGTGGCCGTCAGATACTTCGCGAAGAGGACCCTAAAAATGACAGAAAATCAGCCTGCAGTCTCTGAAGATGCCGTCATCGAGGCGCTTCGACCCGTGCAGGACCCGGAGCTACATCGGTCCATTGTCGATCTTAAAATGGTTCGCTCGGTAGAACTTCACCTACCAGAGGTGAACATCTTGATTGCCTTGACCATCCCTGGTTGCCCGCTCAAAGCAGAGATTCAGTCCAGAGTGTCCGATGCCGTGACGGCTCTGCCAGGCGTTGATCGCGTGAACTTGGAGTTCACGTCCATGAACGATGCGGAGCGTGAAGAGCTCCGCACCCAACTTCACGGTGACCCTGCTTCGACTGCTGGGTCTCAGCCAGCGCATGGGCATGCCGAAGGCCGTGCGATTCCCTTCGCCGATCCAAATTCAAAGACCCGTGTCTTGCTGATTGCCTCGGGTAAGGGCGGGGTGGGCAAGTCTTCTGTTACGACCAACTTGGCTATTGCGCTTGCTCAGCGAGGTAAGCGTGTCTCGATCGTGGACGCAGATGTCTGGGGATTCTCCATTCCACGGATGCTTGGTGTGGATCGCCCGCCCGTGCTGATCGATCAGATGATCATTCCTCCAGAGGCTTACGGGGTGAACTGCATTTCGATGGGGTTCTTCGTCGAAGAGGATCAGCCGGTCATCTGGCGAGGCCCAATGTTGCATAAGGCGCTTGAGCAGTTTCTGACCGACGTGTACTGGGACGAGCCGGACTACTTGGTAGTTGACCTTCCCCCCGGTACCGGCGACATCTCGATTTCCTTGGCACAGTTCCTGCCACGCGCTGAGCTCTACGTAGTCACCACTCCTCAGCCGGCAGCTCAGAAGGTGGCGCAGCGCGCCGCCTTCATGGCCGACAAAGTCCGCCTGGACACCAAAGGTGTGATCGAGAACATGTCCTGGTTCACCGGCGATGACGGGACCCGCTACGAGATTTTCGGATCCGGTGGTGGCCAGGCCCTTGCCGAGCGAATCGATGTTCCGCTCCTCGGAAAGATTCCGCTCGTGCCGAAGTTGCGAGAAGGCGGAGACGACGGGCATCCGATTATGGCCGTTGATCCCGAATCAGAAGCAGCTCAGGCCTTTGCCGCGATTGCCGAGCGCGTCGATGTCGAACTTGCGCCGACGCGTCGCTATAACCCCGAACTCAAAATTCTCTGAGCCGGGTTAGGCGCGAGCGAAAAGAAGTTGAAATTCGATCGGCCCATGGTCTTGCACCGATATCACGATTGGTGCAGTGGGAACTTCTACCCCATAGTCAGCGAACGTGACATCGAGTGACCCCACGACGATGATGGTGGACCCAACGAGCTTTGCCTGCAACGGCAACGTCACCGGCTGAGTCTGACCATGAATCGTCATATTTCCGACTGCATTGACTGTCAGATCGCCGCCAGCGGTTGCATCCGGGCCAAGGTCGATTGGTTCGGTCAAGGTGAATGAGGCGGTTGGGAACTGATCCGTCTGCAGCGCGCTCTGGATTTTTCCATTGCGACGTGAATCGTTTGAGCTCAGCGTGGTCATGTCAATGGTGAAGGTTGCTTCGGTCACCGTGCTGCCATCGATTGTCAGGGTGCCCTCTACATCGCCGGTTCGGCCGACTGCCTCAGTTGTACCAATCTGCGCGAGTTCTTCGGTGATTCGGAACCCGGCAAAGCTGCCCGTCGCAGAATCAAAGGTGAACTCTCCGGCATCGCTATCTACTGCCCATTTGCCGGCGATTTCGACTTCTTGAGCTGAGTCAGATGAGGTCTCAGACGTGTCCGAGCCAGCTACGGAGTCGCTAGCGGCATCCAAACTGACAGCTTCGGGGGAGTTGTCCTTGAGAAACAGGAAGGCCGCCGCAGAGCCGAGCAGGCCAATGAGGACAATGGCAATCAATCCGTACTTCAAACTTGGTTTCATGCGTCAGCTCGCTTCATA